>WNGK01000738.1_pt1 | contig 38823 bp, 45 predicted proteins | sample 5400601 | NCBI WGS metagenome assembly WNGK01 (sample SAMN13153376, study PRJNA577476) | soil metagenome | isolation source: 60 cm soil or saprolite under Garry oak tree replicate 1 | place: USA:California | collected 2016-06-15 | reverse complement strand
CAGAAAGGACACCCTTTATGACTAGCACTAAATATATCGGTATGGACGTACATAAGGAAAGCATCTCGATCGCGGTGATGAACGCTGTGGGAAAGATCGTGATGGAATGCGTCATCGAGACGAAAGCCAACATGATTGTGCAGTGTATTGACGGGCTGCGCGGGGATTTGACCGTATGCTGCTACTGTCTGGAAAGACGATGTTCTGGAAAAGATCGCCGGCAAATATGCCTCTATGCCTCTACAAGAGCCGGGTTCATCTCACAGAGTGCCAGGGTTCTTGAGAGCGTTCTCACAATGTTGACCCTGGAGCGCAAAAAACCAACGCGCGTTTCGTCGTCGCGTTTCGCGCTTGGAATCAGCTTGGCCGCTTCGTGAAGAAAGCCGAGAAGGCCATCGTGATTCTTGCTCGCATCGTGCGTCGCAAGCTGGAGATTTTCTTCGCGCAGTTGCCGGAGCTCCCGCAGCTCCTGCAACCCTTGCAGGCACCAAACGATCTCCGAAAGATTCAACTTCAGACCGCTACCTTATTAAGGTGATTCGGTTAACAAACCGAAAATGCTCGAAGCTGGGACATGAGTACGCCGTCTACTGGCAGAGCGGTCTCTTCTAGGCCTTTCTCTCCCTCTTTTCCTGGTTGCGATCGGTTGGCATTTTAACTTGCAGTCATCCCAAAGTCCGGGCCGAAAATTCCGCCAGCTCTTCGTCCGTCACGGTGTAACTGATCTCGATGGGCTTGCAACACACTTCGCAATCTTCAACGTAAGTTTGCTTGCGAACGGATAGGTCCAGCACCATCGAAATCTCTTCGCCACAGTGGGGACAGGCAAAGGAATGTTCCATATCCGTTCTTCTGTCCGCGCCGACACCGGCCGCGACTCAGAGTGATACGCCTCGTTGTATTTGCCGGTTTAGAATTCCAACCGCAGGGCCATCTGCATTACACGCTTGTCCGTGAGCGTCCGAGTGTACACACCGAAAGAATCTGGGTTGTCAATCCGGTTGCTCATGGACATAGTGTCGAAACGCACGCTATTGGTCACGTTGAATACATCCCATCGTAAGCGAAAGCTGATGCGCTCGGTGACAGGAAAGCTCTTGCCCAAACCCGCGTCCAAGGAAAAATAGCCGTCACCGCGCAAAGGATTTCGCGACCCGGATTCACCAGGATAAGCAAAGCGGAAGGCTGACAAGACGGCCTGCGGGTCGGCGAATGCAAACGGTCCACTGGTATGCTTCGCTGCACCTGCAGGGATTTGCGATTGGAGCGTCGCAAATCCGCTGATATCCCAATTGGTGGGCCAGTTGTCGCCATCGCTTACGCTGATCGGGAAACCGCTCGTCCAGCGGAATAGGCCGGTCACTTGCCAGCCACCGATGATTGTGTCGAGAGCACGATTCGCCGACGGTGCGAAATGCCGGTTCCTTCCAAAAGGCAATTCATAGATCCAGTTCGCATTGACTTGGTGCGTTGTGTCGAAGTCGGATACGCCCCGCAATTGATCAGGTTTCCATGTATTGATAATCTGCGCGTAATTGTTTCCGCCGGAGGTGGGCAAACGTTCCGCCTGGGACGTCCAATCAATGGACTTGGAAAATGTGTAGTTGAAATCCCCCTGCAGGCCTGCGCTGAAGCGCCTGTGAAGCGAAACCTGCAGCGCATCGTAGTCTGAAGTTCCGATGGTGCGCCAGGCGTAGAGGGCCGAATATTGGTCATGGTAAAAACGGTAGGAAGGATAGCTGTGGCCTGGGACGTTAAGGCCCGCGCCGGATTGACTGTCGGGGAGATCCAGAGCGAACAGAGCATTCGTCTCGTTGAACTGATTTTGCTGAAAGATACTGTAGACAACCTGCGTTGCCGTCAGCGGTCCGCTACCAAAGTCGGTTCCGGTCAGCGGGCCGAACAGGTTTTCCCAGTAAGCAACTGGCTGAACATTGCCAACCGGAGTGCCCTTTCCCACCAATTTGGAAAGGTTGGCTGCCGCTGTGAAATAGTCCATCCCACTTTTCGGATCAACCAAATTTAACGGCATGGCGACATCCTCTTGAACTGTCAGCCGGCGCCCCAACCGGCCAACGTAGGCAAGTGTAAGCGCGGTGTTGTTTCCTAGTTGTCTTGTGATCGAGAGGTCGAAAGTATGCGCGTAAGGAGTCTTCATTCGATCGTCCATTCCCCAGCTGATCGCGAAAGAATCCGAGCCCGGAGTGGCGGGAAAGCCCCCCGGCGGTGGAGGCGGCAGAAGAGTCGAGGGAAGATCCGTAAAGCTGGTCCATCGAGGAGCATTGGCCGCCGTAACGGTGCCAGCTACGTTCTGTACTTTGCTCGTCATACCGTAGGAGCCGTCAGAGTTGTATTCGTTGATCGTGGCTGCACCGAAGTGATCGAAGACCAGTGCATATCCAGCGCGAATGGAAGTTTGCTTGGAACCTAAAAGTGATCCCAATAGGCCACCTTTAAAATCGGGCGCCCACGCGACCGCAACCCGCGGAGCGAAATTTTTTCTATCCCACTTCCAGAAACCAGCTCGGCCGTTTGCGGACCCATTGGGTGCAAACGAAATTTCCGGCGCGGCGCTTGCGGCTCCGCCAGTCCGGCCTTGCTCCGCGCTGACGGCAAACCAGTCACCCAGGCCGTAGGGAGAGCATTGCGTTCCGTTGAGAAGGCACGGCCCAACCTGTTCGCCGTTCTGTTCGTAGGGCGGCTGCAAGAGGGACCAGCGAAGTCCGTAGGTAAGAGTGAGGTTCGAACGAACTAACCATGAATCCTGCGCATAAAAGTCATACTCGTTCCAGCGGTAGTTTCGTTGAATAGGCTGGCCCAAAGGAACCGCGTTGCCGGTTTTATTGTAATTGTAGACGGCGGTGCCTTCGCTGAGCATTCCGATGAGGCCCATCACACCATTGTCATACTGGTTGCCATGCCCGCTCGCGACCGGGGTGTATCCAGCAGGACCTGGGTCGAACGGAACGACGATCCCTTGCGAGGCATTGCTCTTTCCCGCGAAGCCTTGATACTTCAGGTACCCGGTGGTCATGCTGGCGGAAGAGAAAGAGTTCGTAAGGCCGGAGAGATCGTCCCAAACGAGTCGCACATTGGTCCCGAACTGGATGCTGTGCTTGCCCCTGCTCCAGAAAAAATCATCGAGGAAGTTGTGCACCGGAACTCTAAAGCTGCTCGACCGACTGAAGGAGTTGAGCGTGTCGATTTGGGCGATGCTTACTTCCGGCGACACGGAAGCTCCAGCGCTTTCCATCCCGTGTCTCGTAAAACCCCAGCGAAACGAGTTGACCTTGGTCGTGTCGATCACTGCAGAATAGCCGAATGCAAAGCCCTTGCTGTTGTCGAGCGTACGAGTCGCCGCCGCCTGGCCGGGAAATTGTGGAGCCCCTCCGGAATTGTCGTTTTGCAGGTTGCCGCGCCAGAAGATGGCGTGCCGCCCGTCGCGGGTGATCTTGTAATCAAACTTCGCGATATAAGTGTCAAATTTCCTCGCTTCATTGGCGACGAAGCGAAAACCCTGCTGGTTCAGGCCATCGCCGAGGGTCGGATCGTTTGGCAAAGGATATTGTTGAAGAGCCGCGAGGACCGCTTGGCTTTCACCGATGCCCAGCGGATCCATGTTCTTCAGGTCTGTTGGAGTCAGCGTTGTCGTGGTAAATCCCTGCGCGCCATCCACATAGTAGGTAAGGATCCCCTGACGGTAGGATGTCGTAGGCACTTTGCGCACCTCTTCGACCCCCTCACGATCGCGACGTCCTTCGTAGTTCGCAAAGAAAAACAGACGGTCTTTCTTGATCGGCCCCCCTGCAGAGCCCCCAAAGACATTGCGAATTAACTGGGGCTGTCTGTTTGGCTCACCATTTCCCAATTGAGTGCGTTTGTTGAAGTAGTCATTCGCCGTGAAGGCGGCGTTGCGGTTGTATTCATACGCCGAGGCGTGAAAGGAATTGGTGCCGCTCTTGGTCACCAGAGATACTTGTGCGCCGGAGGAACGGCCCGCGTCGGCATTGGCATTGCTGGTGGCAACGCGGAATTCCTGAATGGAGTCCTGTGTGTTTCGAAGCACGCTCGTGAACGCATATCCCTTGCTCTGATCGTTGACGTCAACGCCGTCCAGCGTCACGTTGGACTGGTCGCTGCGCGCCCCGTTGACGGAACCGCTGCGCGAATCACGGTCGGCATTGATCTGATTCCCAAGGTAGGAAACGCCGGGTTGCAGGCTCAAAAGCTCGACGACGTTTCTGCCCTCAATCGGAAGTTGTTCCACCTGCCTGGTTTCAAACGAGCGGCCGAGAGACGCATCCGTTGTGTTGACCAGAGGCGCTTCGCTTTCAATCGTTATGCTCTCGGAAGTTGATCCGATCTGTAATTGAAAATTCTGCTCGATGTGGTCCTGAGTGTTTACGATCAGATTCAGAAGATCCACCTGGTGAAATCCCACCATCCGCACGGACAACCGATACGGCCCCGGTTGCACGCTAGCGAACACGTAGATGCCCGCAGCGTTCGTCTTGGTCATGGTAACTGACCCCCGATCCACGCTTTGGAGTTCCACGGTGGCCTCGGCAATCGTCCCACCTGTCGCGTCTGTGATCACGCCGGATATCGAAGCCGTATCGGCCTGGCCCACGGCACGAGAGGCAAGACTCAACAGTATCGAGCCCAACAGAAAAGAACCCTTCAAGAGCGAACGAAAAGACATTAGGGCGCAGCCTCCTGGTTAATCTCGTATGCCCGCGAGCCCGAGGAAATTCGCAAACTTCAATGCAAATCTTTTGCAACACTGGACTGTTTGGGATTTTGCGAGGCAGACCGTCTACGGATGGTTCGGCGGATTTCCAAGATACGCGTACAGGACTCTCTTCCCATGCGGAATCAGATCCCGCCGGCCGGCGGATTCCGCGGTTACAAATACTGAATTGATTTCTGCCAGTACGGACGAATCATCAAAAGTCATGGTCCAAAGACCCTGTCTCGCATCCTCGTTGCGCAGTATCCCGAGGCTGTGCGTGACTTCCTTCGCCCCAGCTCGTCCTCCCCACACGTGGAACACAACATTGGCCTTCGCTTGCCGCCTATCCTGCAAATCGTACGCGTAGAAAAGAAGCGACTCGCCCTCAACGTAAAATACGCGTCCAAATGAAGCTTTGCGGTGACCTCCGCCATCTGCATCGTATACGTCCACGATATGCAGATTCCTGGCGGTGACGAGGTCGCTCAATTGTCGTTTTGCAAGGTGTTGATCCGCCACAATGGGCTGCTCGTCCTGCTCTTGCTGGTGGACGCGTGCGAACTGCAACTCATTCTGAAGCTCCTGCGTGCGGCGATCCTGTGAGGCCAGGACCACTTCCGTTTCAGTGATTTTTTTCCGAAGAGCCTCATTTTCCTTTCGAGTCGCAGCTAGCACCTCTTTCGCCTGACGTTCGGCCTCTTGACTCTGTTGCAATGCATTCGCATTGTCCAACTGCAGAGAGTTCAACCTGGCGTCGGAAGCCGCCATTTTTTCTTCAAGGGCACGTCGTTCCGCAGCTGAAAGGGCTCGTGTGCGCGCTAATTCAGCCAGCGCGGATTGGAGAACCTTTTCTTTCGTCTGGGAAGGGCTGTCGACACTCGCTTGAATGGTTCGACTGTCCAGCGTCGGGGCAACCTGTAGTCGGCTCGGAGCCGCAGCCTTCAGCTTCGATTTCGATCCCGCATAGTATCCTCCCAGGAACAGGCTTACGGCGATCAGAAGAGCTGTAATGGGAAGCGGCCGCATGAGCATTCTGAATCCGTTTGGCTGAACTTCAAGGTGTGAACGCGAGCCGAGCGGTAAGTCCAATTCGACCATCGATCCTGTCTCTTCTTGTTCCTTCCCTTCGCGATTCAAGCGCTGCAGGAAACGGGTGCGTATGCCCTCTGGAGACATCATGCGGACCACTGGCTTTTGCGTCTCCCAAAAAGCCGGCATAGCTGCCAGGTTGGTCTGTGCCGTATCCGATAGAAATCTTCTGCACTTCGTACACTTCTTCAGGTGTTTTTCCAGTTCCGTCAATTGCTCCGGAGACAAGTGTCCCACCACGGCGGGCACACACAGCCTCTGGAATTTTGCATGGCCCCACGGTGCGAGTCGTCTTGCAAGCTCTCCTAACATTGGTCCTTCTTTGTCGCCTCAGCTTTCAGCATCGCTTCGCGCAATATTGCGAGACTCCTCTGTAGATCGTGACGCACGACGTGAACGGACTCGTTTAGGCGTCGCGACACCTCCTCGGCCGTCAAGCCCTCGTAATAAGTCAGCTCCATGACAGATCGCTGACGCGGCTTCAGCCGCTGCAATAGTTGATCGACAAGTCGCACATTCTCTCGTGCGTCTCCCAGATACGCGCGGGCCGCTCCGACTTCCATGGCCGCTTCAAGTTCCTCCCAGCGGTAAAATTGGTTCGCAGTAAGATGGCGCTTGCGGTGCAATGCGCGGTGATAGGCATATTGCAGCAGCCAGACACGAACCAAGCCCTTTCGGCGGTCGAAATTAGTCGCTGCTCGGAAGATGCTGAGAAACACGGTTTGCACAACGTCTTCGGCCTCACCCGGATCGCGCACAATTCGCAGCGCTACGTGAAACACCAGACGATGATAGCGATCGAAAAGAACCGTGAGCGCCTCGTCGCTCCCCCCTCGAAGAAGTTCGATGAGGTCCTCGTCGGCGGCTCTTGCGATACCCCCTTCAAGGAGCCCACTAGGATTTGCAGTGATCATTCGGACCGTTTCAGTTGGGAGCGATAAAAATCAGAGTCTTGGATACCACATGACTTGTCCATTTCAACAAAAATTATTTCTTTTTTATGTGGCCAAATTTCAACGTTGGAAGGGCATACTTTTAAACATGCATGCTTTGCTTTCTTATGGCGATACTATGGAATGACAGGTGGTCCATCTGAAACTCAGGGAACGCCTCTTCAATCCGCCTATGCCCGCTGATCCTTGTGGAATGATGTCTCGATGTCTTCGCACAACGATTCTTTGTAGCGTCCGGCAGTGCACCAAAAGAAGGACCACCTGCTATGAAGGCAGGTGGTCAGAAAACGACAGTGCAAGTGATTGAAAAAGTTGGTGGACGTGACCGGGATCGAACCGGTGACCCCCTGCTTGCAAAGCAGACCGGGTAAAACACTAAACGCTTTGTCTGGTGTCGCTTACACGGACAATCGACGAGATTTCCGCTCTCTCAAATGTCCCGAAGTTGTCCCGAACTTGCCCCAAGGAGCAGCGCGGGATCGCAAACTTACCGCCAATTCGTGAGAGCAATAGCTGCCGACCGAGGATCAGTTTGGTCCTGCTTCCGACGACGGTTGCACTTTCATGGCGTTCGCCCGCACCGCTGGCCAGTTGTAGACCGGATATTGGGGCCGCTTGACCGGCGGCGTAGGATGGTCTTTCAGTTCCTGAAGCGCGACACTCACACCCTTCTCAAGTTGCGGATCGTGACCCTGGCGCCACGCCGCGGGGTCCAGATCCACTTCGATGTCCGGCGCCACGCCTTTGTTTTCCACATCGAACTCGCCAGTGTCGGGATTGAGAAGGCCAAAGCGCGGTGCAGTCACTCCGCCTCCGTCCATAAGGTTCGGGTATCCGCCGATACCGATTAGGCCGCCCCACGTGCGTGTGCCGATCAGCGGACCTATGCCTAGCTTTCGGAACATCCAGGGTAGAGCGTCGCCGCCCGATCCCGCATATTGGTTGATCAACATGACCTTCGGACCGAATATCGTTTGCGGAATGGAATTGTCTTTGCCTTCGCGGGTCATCGCCACCATCAAAAGCGGCCGCTTTAGCCAATCTACGATGTAATCGGCGATCCAGCCGCCGCCGTTGAAGCGCTCATCAATCACGGCGCCTTGCTTGTCGTTTTGCGCGAAATAATAGCGATTAAAATTCGTGAAGCCGGCGACGGCGGTATTCGGCAAATAAATGTACGCCAGCTTGCCGTTACTGAGTTCGTCCACTCTACGCCGGTTGCTCTCCATCCAGTCGCGCAAGCGCAGGGAGCGCTCGTCCCCGATCGGCACTACCGTAACCGCACGCGCATCTTTTCCGGTGGGGTCGGATCCCACTCTCAATTGAACAGCTTTGCCTGCCTTTTCGAGGAAGAAGCCATAGACTTCGTCGCGGCCATGGACTTCGCGGCCGTCGACAGCCAGCAGGTATTCGCCTTGGCGGACGTTCACGCCAGGTTCAGTGAGGGGAGCACGCAAATCGGGGTTCCAGTTCTCGCCGAAGTACACTTTGGCGAAGCGGTAGCGATCGTGGTCAATCGCGTAGTCGGCACCGAGCAGACCCACGCTGACGTGCCTGACTTCCGGGCGTTCGCCGCCAAAAATGTAGACGTGCTGCGCGGTGATTTCGCCAAGCATGTCGGCAAAAATATAGTTCAGATCGGCGCGGCTCATCACGTTCTCGACATAGGGTTGATAGGCGGCCATCAGCTCTTTCAGGTTCGCACCGTGCATGTTGGGATCGTAGAAGAAGTCGCGCTCGATGCGTCCCATCTCGCGGAACATCTGCTGCCACTCCGCGCGCGGGTCGACATAGACCTTCGTCGTTTCCAAATGCAGTGTGCCATCGGGCTTCCCGGGTTCGGATGGCTTGCCGAGCGCATCGACGGGCTTGATGGTCCACGCGCCGTGGGGAGGTGGCCCGCCTCCAGCGGGAGGGAGAGGAGGCTTTGGTGGAAGCTGCTCATATAAGGCCTTTTCGCCATTGGACGAAATAACGAAGCCGCCAATGTTGTCGAGCAGTTTGTCAGTCTTCCGGGTGCACGCGTCGAACTTGTGCATGATGCGCCCGATCCTGTTTCCGTCATCCACCGTGGGGCCTTCGAGCAGATAGACCAAATGAGTTTTGCCCGCAAGGAGGCGCTCATAATTCCGTGCGGGAATCGGAAGCGCCAGGATGCGCTGGCTGATATTTTCAAAATCAATTTTCACTTCGGGAGTTTGCTTTGCGGATTTTTCGTCTTTGTCGCCCTTCTTTTCGGCAGATTCTTTCTCGCCGGTCTTTGCACGTTTTTCTGCAGCCGGCTCGGCCCCGGGTTTGGCCCCGCCTGGCGGCGCGCAATCGTCCGTCTCGGCGGGCGCTTTAGCCGCCGCAGATTTGTCGCCGGGCGCGGTCACCTTCTCCTCATCGCTCTGCGGAGCTAGGGGCGATTTCAGATCTTTGGAGAGAACAACAACGTAAGCGCTGCGCGTAACCGGAATTTTGAATCCACCCATGCTACTGGCTATGACAGGTCCAGTGTCGGTACTGGCAAAAAAGTAGAGGTACTTCCCGCTTTTGTCGAACGCAACGGAAGCCGCATCGCTCAATCCGTCGGTCGCTTGGTGGGCAGTTTTATCTTCGACGCCATACACAAATACGGCGCGCAACGAACTATCCAGCTGGCGAGTGTAAGCGAGCCAACGACTGTCGGGCGACCAATCGGGATCGAACCCGTTGCCTGGGCCACCGTCGTACGGATTCGTATCCACGTGGACCGGCTTTCCCGTCTCGATGTCCACGTACCACAGGTTCAAGCGCTTGTCGCTGTATGCGATTTTCTTGCCATCGGGCGACCAGGTCGGCAAATAGAAAAACGAAGGAGGACTACCGAGGCCGATCTTCTTCACTTCGCCCAAGCCATCCTGCGAGCGCAGGTGCAGCGCGTACTCACCTGACTCATCGGAAAAATAGGCGATCCACTTTCCATCGGGAGACCACGCCGGGTCGCGTTCCGTAGCGCCAGTCGTGTTGGTCAAGTTGCGGATGTCTCCATGCTCGACGGGAGCGGTTAGTATTTCCCCGTGCGCTTCAAAAACGGCCCGTGCGCCGGTGGGCGAGATGTTGGCGTTCTCTATCTGCTCGGCAGCGTTTACGTAATGCGCACGCACGGCGGGAAAGTCGCCGGTCACCCGAACGTTGACAGGGTTCTGTTTACCGCTCGCCGGATCGAACAAGTGAATGGAACCGAATTGTTCGTAAACGATAGCATCTGGGCCCGAGGAAGCCGACTTGATATCCACGCCGTTGCTGGTCAGCGCTTCGCTTACCTGTTTGGAAGCGGTATCGTAGGCATAGAGATTCACCGGCCCATTGCGATCGGAAAGAAAATAGATGCGGTTGCCGATCCACATTGGAGCGGAGTCGTTGGAATCCTTGCGTGGGAGTTTTTCGATCCTGGAATCGGCCAGATTGGCCACCCACACCGGAGAAGCGGTGCCGCCACGGTAATGCTTCAGGCCGCGCTGAAATTGCCACGACTCCCTGAAATTTGTAAACGGGACGTACGCCAGGTGGGAATTATCCGGGGAGAAGGCGCCGTCAACTGCCATCGGAAGCGGAAGGACTTCGGGCAGCCCGCCGTCGAGCCCCACGGTGTACAACTGCGTGAAGCCCGAGTAGCTGTCGCGTGGGGAGCGAAAGATAATGCGCTTGCCGTCGCGCGTCCAACCCACCACTTGGTCCGGCGAGGGATGTGATGTGAGCCGCTTCGGCACGCCGCCAGCGGCCGGCACCACGTAGACATCTTCATTTCCGTCGTATTCGCCTGTGAACGCAATCATCGAGCCGTCTGGCGAGAACACGGGATCAATCTCGATACCCACATCGCTGGTGAGCCGGCGCGCATCGCCGCCACTGCGGTCCACGATCCAGAGGTCGCCGCCGTAACTGAACGCGATTTGCGTCTTACTGACAGTAGGCTTACGCAAAAGAGGATATTGGTTCGACGATTGCGCGTTTACCGTGGGCGCGAGCAACAGCAAAACGGCAGCCGCACAAAAAATTGATGGGGAACAAGCGAAAACGGATTTGCGGAACTTCGATGGCATGGCAACCTCCGACAGGAGTGGCACTGCATAGATGGACGACTGATGTCAGCGATAAGTTTCGTTACAGACTGAATTACGCATTGATTGTTGATCAGGTTCCATTGGGCGACCAGTTGGACACGGAGCAGCATCTGGTCCATCACCGATGTAGATGATGATTTTGCTGCGCGTAGCCTCGTCGCCGAGCCCTTTGGAGTCAGTCTCAGTCACTTTGTACCACTCGAGCGAGGACTTCCAGACTTGCGTCTTACGTATTGCGTCGTTGCCACTCGGCGCTCAGACGATCCTCGACGAAGGGACGACCGCCACCAGCGTAGGGACGTGAAGCCTTGAGGGCGTCGATACGGTTGTTTATGGGTTGAAGATGTCCAGCTTCGAGCGCCACGGGATCCTGAAGTTCTCTGCGGGCGGCCGTTGCTACAACCTCGCTGGAAAGAGATGGAAAGAAGTAGACCACATCGGAGCTATCAGTGACTTCGTACTCCCTCGCGCGTTCGCCGCAGCGACGCTTTAGGGCTTTTTGGAAAGCGCCCTCGTCGTCACTGAACGCATTCAAGACCCTTGCCCCAGAGCTCTCGAGAAGGGAGCGAATGAACGCAGATTCGAAGTCGGGCGTCAATCCAGCCCTCGTCTCGTCTACGTCGACAGAAACGACGCGGTATTGCTGGCCGTATATATAAAGGTTCAGCGCCGAAGAGCTGTCTTTGCTCCCGGACCAGTATGCAAGTGCACTCCGTGATAGAGAGCACTCTGGCCCGTAAAATGTCCCGAAGGTTGGGCAGTTGCCTTTGACTTTGCCTGTAGCGCGAATGCGCATAAGCGGCTTCACGGAGACAATCCTGAGGTTGTGCCGCGCCCTGGCTTTAGCGGTGCGCCATTCGCTGTTGCGGGCTTTCTGCTGCTGGTAAGAACGGTCTTATTGCTTCGAGGCCGCAGCATTGCCCATCTACGTTCGGTTGATTTTTTCTGGGGTCGAACGATGGCTGGAACCGACGATTTCAGAAATGTTTGCCTTCGCGTTGCGGAGCTAAGCGGCTGAGTTCATTCTCAATTGCGCTGAGCAACGACGGGACGCCCTCTTCTTTGGCGACGACACTTCGGATTCCCATTAGGTTGGCCGCGTGTTCAAGCTCATCGGTCTTGAACAGGGTGAACATCACGATTGGAATATCTGGTAAGACTCTAAATATCCCGTCTGCTGCCACGAGGCCGTCGGAATCCGGCATTTTATAATCCAATATTATTACATCGGGGTGAAGTTCCTGAGCTTTCGCAATCGCCTCGTTCGCATTCCCCGCCTCTCCGCAAACTGTCCATTCGGGATTTAGCGCGACGAAGGTCTTGAGCGCTCCGCGCATAGATTCGCGGTCGTCGGCAATTAGGATTCGGGCCATGATAAAAGCCTCTGGCGAGCTAGCTTGCAGATTCTGTCCGCGCCGTTACATACAGACAATGTGTCAAATTTTTGGGTGTTTCGCTGTAGCGGGTCAGAAAGAAGACTTTTTCGGAAACGAACCGTTTGAAAAGGGATGAAGAGAACGCCCGCATCGTCGCCTGCTAGCAGGGAAATAAGTTTGATTCTTGCGCTCGCTCATCGGGAGCAATTGACTAATCACTGTTGGTGCGCGACCAGAGACGGTTTACCAAGAGGCGTAGGAATCCGAATCCGGGGTTTTGAAAACTCATTGAGAGCGCCTGGCTGGCTAGCAGGTGCTCGGCCGAGATCGCCACAAATGATTGAAAAGATTGGTGGACGTGGCGAGACTCGAACCCGCGGCCCCCTGCTTACAAAGCAGACGGGAAAAACACTAAAGGCTTTGTCTGGTGTCGCTTACACGGAAAACCAACGAAATTTCCACTCTCTCAAATGTCCCGAAGTTGTCCCGAGAAATCCGGTCCCGCTGAAAATCTCTTCTCCTGCCGTTCGTTTTCGTCGTCATCTTTGTGTTCCTGTACACGATCTTCCAGTCCGTCGCGGAATCGGCAGTCCTCATCTTCCCGACACTGTATGCGCTCACCGGCGGACTCATTCTGCAGAAACTGCTTGGTTATAACTTCAGCGTGGCCGTCTGGGTCGGCTATATCGCTCTGTTCGGGATCGCGGTGGAAACCGGCGTCGTGATGGTCGTCTACCTTCACGAAGCGTTGAACCGCCGGCTCGCGAGCGGACGACCGCTAAAGCACGAAGACATCGAGGAAGCCATCATCGACGGTGCGGTGCTACGTCTACGGTCGAAACTCGTGACCGTGTGCGTCGTGCTCGCAGGCCTGATCGCGATCTTGGGGGAAAGCGGCGACGGCGCCGATGTCATGAAGCCCAGCCGCGCCCATCGTCGGCAGCATGATCACGTCGACAATTCACGTGCGGATGCTGGTGCCCGTATTTTTCGCGTTGATGAAAGAGCGCGCGCTGCGTTTGTGGCAGCTTACAGCCGAGAGAACGACAGGCAGACGACTAAAAATTTTCGCGGTGATTTAGGTCCCCCAGGAAAAGTCATTTCGGTCCCGTCAGCTGCAATCGCCACACGCCTTGCCCTGGAATCCTTCGATGCCTTCTTTTCCTGCGGAACGCCCATTCGGGCCTTAGTGACAAAATCCATTGAATGACCAATGCTCGGCGGTTCGATATACGCGAGAGACGGATCCGATCGAGTCTATAATGCTCCGGGCGAGGAGACAGTGCGGAGTTGGAACTCCTGAGAGGAGCGACATCATGAAATCTCAGTTGATGAAGACATTTTGTCTGTGGGCTTTGTTGAGCGCGCCTACGTTGTTGGCCCAGACAGCACCGGAAGGGATTTGGCAGGGATACGACGGTGAGTGGAGGCACGTTTCTCGGCAGTTGATTGCATTGGCCGAGGCAACACCGGCGGACAAATTCGCATGGCGCCCTGCGCCAGGAGTTCGGTCCACGAGTGAAGTGTACATGCACCTTGCGATTGCGAATTTCTATTTATTGAGCATTACAGGTCCCAAGATGCCCGCGGACCTCAAGGAGAATATGGAAAAGACAGTCACGTCCAAGGCCGAAGTAATTAACTGGCTGAAACGCTCGCTAGACGCGGTCAGAGAAGCTCACTTGACGGCGAAACCCAACGATCTTGAGCGTAAAGTCCACATTGCCGATCGAGATGCGACGGTTGACGGCATGTATCTTCGCATCATTGTTCATGCCAATGAACACATGGGGCAGCTGATCGGGTACGCGCGCATGACTGGCGTTGTGCCGCCCTGGGCGAAGAGTTGAAGAAGATACGTTGACGCCACGCCCCTTAGAGCACTCACCTTCAAAAAAGCGCAGGCATGAAAACGAAACGACACTTCTCCGATGACCTCCTGACTGCCCTACAAGAGAGCAAGGGTTTGCGCATTCGGGCAGGGTCGGGCCGCCACCGCTTCATCGGCATCTGGTTTGTCGTCGTGAAAGACCGCGTCTTCGTCCGATCGTGGAGCGTGAAGCCGGACGGTTGGTATCGGACGTTTCTCAAGGAGTCCTGCGGCACGATCCAAATTGCCAATAACGAGATCGCGGTCTACGCCGCGCGTATAAAGGATAAGAGTCTAAGGGATGCCGTCGACCGAGCTTACCTTAAAAGGTACAACACTCCGGGGGCCCTCAAGTATGCGAAGGACCTTGGAAGCGCGAAGTCCCGAGCTACGACCCTTGAGCTCGTACCTTCATCACCGACGCACTAGAGCGAAGCAAATGCGCCGCTCAGACAACCCAACACCGCGTCCTCGACAATCCCTCGGTACTTCTCGATTTGTGGAAACTCGCAACCGTCGGAATGCGGAGCCACACGGAGGAGAATCTGTTCGTTGGTCAGCTGGAGATGAAAACCACGAGAAAGCTCACTCGAGGAATGCAGCCAACTTCTGCAGAGATTCTTTACAGCCTAGTTCGTTGTCTTCGGGCCGAATTCCTTTTGGTATGTCCTCGCAGAGGATTGTGATTTCGGTTCCTCCGTTGGCGTCGGCGAGGCTCACGGTCATTCTCATTTCGCCTGCAAATGCCGGATCCTGCGACTCGAATTCAACGACTTCCACAATCTTCGCGTCGGGCACCAGTTCAACGAACCTGCCCTGGAAAGTGTCCGTGTCCTCAGAGGTTTTGCCGGCCAGTGAATGCTCAGGGTTTTGGTACGTGAGCGACATTCGGAATGTGCCACCCTCGCTCGCGTCGAAGGCATGCACATGGCCTCTCGTATTGTTCGGCGCAAGCCACGAAGCTACGGAGTCAGGGTCAAGAAAAGCGTGATAGACCGCCTTGCGCTCGGCTTTGATAATCCTTGAAACCCGCGTGCTTGCTCTCTTGGCAGATGACTCGTTCATGTTGGCGCGTCTCTTTTACGAACTCCAAGCCGCCCGCTTCTTGTATCACGCATGGCATAAATGTGCCACAAATAGAGGCTTGATCAGTAGGTGTATGCAAGCTGCTATGAGTTCCCGATATTTCGTTGGAGGGGCAAATGATTTCTGGCGCTCACGTAGTTATCTACAGTAAAGACGCCGAAGCGGACCGCACATTTTTTCGCGACGTTCTCGGGTTAAAGTCCGTCGATGCGGGCCATGGCTGGCTGATCTTCGCGCTACCGCCCGGAGAAGCCGCATTCCACCCGTCCGAAGAGAATGGCCCTCATGAACTCTATTTCATGTGCGACGGCCTGAAAACAGAGATGGATTCACTCGCTAAGAAGGGCGTTAAGTGCTCTAAGGTTGAGGAAGCACGATGGGGTTCAATTACGAAGATGCGGCTTCCCGGCGGAGGCGAGGTCGGCCTTTATCAACCAAAGCATCCTACGGCCTTGGGTTTAGGTTTGAAATGAAGCGCCCACCACCCATATATATTAAGGTCCAGCACCGAAGCACCGTTTTTCGCTCCCGGATCAGGAAGCACGAAGACTCCACGATATAAAGTACTCTGATTCGTGAAGCGCTACGGGTTGACTTGCCGTGAAATAATGCGAAAGTTTTGCTTTCTTTACACCGCTCTCGAATTCGCCGCGAGAGTTCGCTGATTACTTGGCTTTGGGGGCCAAGAGTTCCAGGGCCTTGTCGAGAGCGGAGTCGCGGCTGTTGGCAAGATCTTCAGGAGGGAAAGTGGGGACCTCGATATCCGGAGGGACACCAGAGCCATCGAACGCCTTGCCTTCCTTAGTGAGATAAATCTCGTTGGGGAAACGAAAGGTCCAGCCATTTGGAAGCGTGCGACCGAGAACGTCAGAGAAGACGCCTTGAGTATTCGCGCCGACACGGGTGACATGAGGCTGGCGGTCGAGAATGGCCATTGTGAAAGTTTCGGCGGCGCTGACGCTATCGGAACTCGTGAGCAGGACGACGGAACCGCGGAACCCTGGCCGCGAGCTGACGTGGACGAGGACAGGCTGCGGCGGCGTGCGGTGGTCTGGATCATGTATGTCGTTGCGGACCACTTTGGAATAGGCAAGATACTCTTGTGTAGCGAGGCGTGAGGCGATGGAGATGCCAAATACGTCGGAACCTCCTCCGTTGATACGCACATCGATAACCAGGCCAGTGAGTTTCGCTGAATCCTTGAAAATGTCGTCGAGCGCAGTTTCCAGCGCTTCGAGCTGCTTCACGAACTCGCGGTCGTCGGAATAGCCGTCGAAGGAATGAATGCGCAGGTACCCGACGGAATCGGACGACGCGCCGTGTTGTGGCGAGTCGTAGTGCAATAAGCCGAACTGCAATTGTTTCTTGCAGAAGTCACGCAGGCCGCCGCGGACATATTTGTTTTCTATGATTTCGGTGATGTGAGCCGCATTTTTCTTCTGCATGGGGTCCGCAGCCGGACGGTAGCCGTGAAATCTCTGCTGGATGGATTTGGCAGCGATGCCGGTGTGGGCGTCGTGCAATGGCTCGATCATGTCGTGAAAAATGCGGAAGAGTTCTTCGGGCTTGATCGCCGGCGTGACCTCCGGTCGAAACTTCTTGTCCACGGCGAGCCAATCAGTCTGGCGCAACGCGAAAAAGGGATAGTGCTCCGCGAAACTCTCCCAGAAGACCTGATAATTCGTGAGCGGCGTATCCGCCAGAGTCTGTCTACAGGCTTCGGGCCGCGACGCGCTGCGGCGGAGCAGAATGCTCGAGACGCTGCCGTCTATGTGGAGCCAGCGAGTATCCTGCGAGGTTCCCGGCGAGACGCGGAACGTGTCGTCACCGCTGGTGAAGATGATCTCGTTGGGTGTGCCCACACCGTTTTTGTGCGTCGCCTTGAGGGCGGGGATGCAACTCAGCGTTGTGATCTCAGAACTGCGCAGGTCGTCTCCCTGGAATTCGATGAGGGCTCCATATCCGTCGGTGAGCCATAGTCCCTCGAGGGATTTCGTCGACAGCTGGTTCTGTGCACTGGCCCAGGCGCCAAAAACAAGCAATACGGCGCCGACAACAAAAAAGGTGAACCCGGCGCATGGCCGCTGTGACTGCCGTTGTAGGTTCATGCAGGCCTCGCCCAAGATGCAAATCCGTTCATCGTGCACCTCACCTTTGTTGCCCTCAAAATAATAGTCAACTCGCGCGTGTGGCAATCCGGATTTCGGCGCGGGACAGGGCGCATCCGACAATTCTGGATGAGTGGTCGGCAACCCATACCTTGGGATTACTTCGAGCGAGAAGCAGATTCCCCGAAATTGTTGGAAACATTAAAAACGCAGAGTAAGGAATGGAGGCTTTGGAAGGAGCGAACGCGCTTGCAAAGCAGGTGCTCTCCCAGCTGAGCTACACGCCCACAGTCGGAGTACCGTTCATTCTAAGGCATTTCCGCCGATTCCAAAATCCGTTCCTCGCTTTTCGGTCATCACTGGAGTGAACCCCTATTTTGAGACAGTTTTTGGTGGCCGCACTTCATCGACTGAGGGCGAAAGATCTAAGGCCGATCCTTATTGTCATACTCGCCGGGAACATCGTCTTGCGGAACCTCGTGCGTGGTCACTTCGGACTTGTCCGCATCCGGAGCGTCTTCCACACCGCTGATGATCCCAGCCTCGAACGCCTGCCCTTCTTCGAGCAGCTCCTCTGCGCTCTCCGAATCCACGTTCTCAACAATGGAAATGCCCTGAAGGTCTCCAGCTCCCACACCGGCGCGCGTTCCCAGACCCTTCGGTTCCAGTGAAACGGTCTCGACGCTTTGGCTCTTTCTTCGCACAGACGCTGTTGCACGGACTATCTTCTTTTTGCGCGAAACCTCGTTTTTCGCAGGCTTGCTTTTCGCGGCTTTATTTTTTGCCGTTGTTTTTGTTCCCGCAGCTAGCCTCTCTTTCCGCTTGAACTTCTTGGAAGTTCTCGGCCTTTGCTTCTTTTGGTTCTTTTTCCGATTCGTTTTCTTTATGCTCATCACCGCATTCTACCACCGACACACCCGTAATTGTCCGCACTGCTACTGCCGGCCCGTGATTCGCGGCTTGCCCACGGCGAACATCACCCGCCTGCCACCACCGAGCAGGGCGTTCGCTTTGCGTAGTGCGGATTTCAGAGTTTACAGTTCCGGTTCTCTGCGCTACTGTCCCACGACAATTGGCCTACTCCGTGCCTGGGGTTACGGCTCTCTTGCACAACCAGACCCCCCTAGCGTCTGCTCGAAATCGACAACATCGTCAGACGTTCCTGTGCCAGTGTCCGTGGTATCGCCCAGACGGTCAAAAGACTCGTATGAACCGAGTGGTGCTCGAAAAGCGAGTGGCTCTGTCTCTGCGTTTTGGGGAATAGGACTCAAAGTTAGTTCGTCGGATTTGAGGTGACGCGAAGCGCCTGCATTTCCGATCATTGCGACAAAATTCTGTCACTCATGAACACGCACCGAGGCGTCTCCTGTGAGCATGGGAATTTGCTTCTGTTGAGAATCCGTTGCACTTACACGGACGATCGACAGCTTTGAAGAACCTTCTCCGATTGCGCGCACGACCACAGACGCCAGAGTTCCTGTGCCGTTCACTCCCACAGTTTTTGGCTGACGCGTTAAGGAGATAACCGCTTGGCCGAGCTCCTTGTCGATATTTTGCACGAGGGCAATCTCCTGAGTCCCACCGGAAAGCAGATCACCATGATGCACTTCCTCAAGGCTCAATATTCGCGGGTCATATTGGAGCAGGAAAGGAACAGAGAACAGATCTTTCGCATTCTCAACGATCAGGTCAATCGACGCCTTCTGTCCAATCTCCAAGCTTATGTTTTGAGGCTCCAAGCGAATGCGAGTAGGTTCGAAGCGAACTGTAGTGGGAGGAAGCGTTGGAGCAAGCACAGCGTCCTCATACCGCACTTGGATGTTCGTTTCAGTACCGGCACTGACAGGCCGGAGGTCCGCTTGCATCAACGCCGGGAGACGAACGATCCGGGGCACCAGCACAATCAACACTTCATTCTCCTCATGATCCGTTTTTTCGCTTGAGAAGAGATAGCGAAGGACTGGAATATGCGCGAGGCCTGGCCACCCGTTGAGCGCTTTCGAGTCAACATGCTCGAATAAGCCCCCGAGGATGCTGACTTCGCCCTCCTTCAGGCGAATGTCGTGTTCGATTTTGCGCTGGCTGATAATAGGCTGCTGGATACCGCCAATCGTGCTCGTTCCTGTCACAGAAGAGACTTCGATCGACAGCTTCAGGCTGACCTCGCGGTTCGGATGGATGCGGGGCGTAATATCAATGTTCACACCGACATCGATGTATGTGAATTGCGTGTTTACGAGAGGATTTACCGAGGCTGAGGTTGACGAAAAACTACCCGTTGCCACGGGTACGCGGTCGCCGACACGGAGCTTGGCCGGTTGTCCATCGACAGAACGCAGTTCTGGGTTCTGGATAATGTGTGACGTGCTGTCGGTGAAAAGTGCATTGACGGTGGCTCCTGGCAGCGTGATGCTGTAGTTTGTGGCTATGTGGCCAAGCTCGCTCAAAGGTGCCTTTGTCTTAGTCGAAGAAGAATCGCTTGGCGGCGTGTACGAGAGTGTGGCAGCGCTTCCCGGATCGATACCCAGTTGATGCACTTTGTCACGTCTGGCCTGGAGCACCTCCACCTGGATAACGACCTCGGGCTTTGCGTTGTCCACATCGTGGATCATTTTCGCCGCGAGGGCCAGCTTGTCAGGTGTATCGCGGATCACGATAGCGTTTTGCGAATTCAGTTGCTGGACTCGCTTGAGGTCGAGTAGCTGTCTCAATCCGTTCACAATCTCAGTCAGATCTTGTGACCACACCGTGTTTGACAAATAGTACGTTTGCACAATCTGTTCCTCGTAGTCGCGGCGCTTTTGAGGTTGGTCCGGGATCACCATCACGATGTTCTGCGTGACAGGCTTCCAAAAAGCCTTCGCTTCAAAAGAAACGACATCAAGCGCCTGCTCGAGTGTGACGTCGGCTAATTCTACTGAGATCCGTCGCGCCGGGAGGTCGGGATCGAATATCACCGTCAGGCCAGCGAGTTTGCTGATCGTTTCATAAACAATCTTCGAGTCGTTCACCATCTTGATGTTGATCGGTGACTTGGATAGCGGTTTCAATTCGGGCGGACCCTCAGCTAGTGCGTGAAGGGCCTGCGGCCCGAGACCCTGAGCGGGAACGCATTCAGATCTTGTAGGAACCGCCAACGCAGCATTCAGTCCGATCACAAGCAACAACTTTAGAATGGAGCGCAAAGCAACACTCAGCATGTCTTGTGCTCCGGGAGGTTGCTCGTTAGCGTTTGCACTCCGGCGTTCCTCCCTGGCAATACTTGCGGTTTTATTCATCAATAGGTACGTCACACTTCTCCGATAAAGCTTGCCTTCGTCTCAAGACGCAGATTTCAGCCTTATTCGTGTCTGTCCGAGGTAGACACAAACACCGGGCCAGGTGGAAGCAAGGGAGCGGAAACGCCGAAAAATGGATGCGGCAACTGCTCCAGCTTTTGCTTTTGATCCGCGCTTAACTGGCTGTACATCCTGGACTGGGCCTTGGCGTCAATAGCCAGAATCTCGCCGGAGATGCTAGACATATTTCTGGCGAGCTGATCGATTTCTGCATCGGGCGCAGCCGCTTTCTGGGCCGAAAGAAGGGCGTCAGAAGCTTGTCTCAGCTGCTCAAGCAGGGGCTTCGACACTGTGTCCTCCTCGTTGAAGATCGCTTTCGCACTCGCCTGTTGGCCTGCGTTCAGCGACAGCATGGCGGTTAGCATAGCGACGCGATCCGCACCTCCCGCAACACCAAAGGCGGCTACCGATGGACCGCTTTGCGTCGAATATTGCTGAGCTGAGGAAACGGCGTGGACCGCAGCCATTGAAAAAACCGCAACCGACACATACTTAGCGAGGGTTTCCTTCATGGACCGACTCCTTTGTTCCGGATTTGAACCCGCCTTCAGCCAGCTAGGACGCTGTTGTCGCGCGGAACGTTTTGTCGATCCTGTAAGACTTCCGTAAGAAGTGAGCTTACAAGCGCCTAACAACTGAACCGAAAAACGAAATCGGACAAACGAAGGCCGAGCGAGGTGCAGTGCAGTCGGTAACGAGCCTTGCCCCTTAATGAGTGCACCCTTCTAGAAGCGCGTTCCTGGTTCGACTAGAAAATAGCTCGCTGAAGGCACCTGGCGTCTGAGAGATCCCTGAGTCGGATGGCGTAGAGCGAACGTACATGTAGCCCACGCTGCGTACCCCGCGGATGCGCGTCGTGCCGTCTGGCAAAGGTCCAAGTTTGCGTCGCAAATTGCAAATGTGAACATCAATACTGCGGTCAAAAGGACAGTACTCCCGGTCCGAGACCTTTTTCAGCAGGTCTCTTCGATGAAGGATGCGTCCGTTGCAACGCAAGAAGACTGTGAGCAAATCAAACTCGACGGTCGTGAGGTCGATGAGCTCGCCCTTGCGGCGACAGGTACGCGAGCCTCCGTCCAGGGAAAGATCATCCACTTCCATGTGTTCCGGAGTGACGCGGGAGTCGCGTGCCAACCAAGGTGTCCGCCGCCTGGATATTGCACGGATTCGGGCGAGGAGTTCACTGGGATTGAATGGCTTGACTAAGCAGTCATCCGCTCCGAATTCCAGTCCGATGATGTTATCTACTTTGTCAGTTTGGTCGCTAAGGATCAAAATACCGACCGTCGAATGAGCACGAAGCTGCTTGGTCACCTCTAGCCCCGTCAACTGTGGCAGTTTTAGGTCCAGGATCACAAAATCGTGCTCTCCAGAAAGGCCATGCATCAGCCCTGACTTGCCGTCATGCGCAAAATGAACCGTCATTCCTTCCCGCGCCAAATGCGCTTCGAGCAACTCACACCTCTCTCGGTCTTCGTCGATTACCAGCACGCGAGTCTTCAGGCTGAGTTCCCTTCTCGTAGCCATTTTCCCTGTCCCCGCATTTACCCGTGCTCTCAGAGAGAGCAGCTCTCAGTGAGCCAAGACGCACACCTGGTTTGAATCGTTGTCTCTGTCTTGCAAGGTTATAGTAAGAAGTGAACTTACAAGTGGTTTACAACAGAGTCGCCGGCAGCGAGTCAAAAGCGCTTTAGCGGCAGATTTAAATAGGCTCAGTTTTAAACTCTTTAGAAGTTGTGAGCCTTTTTCGAAACGGCATGGCCTTGTCTCGGGCAAGACTAAGGAAACGGGATGAATTTGTAGCCCGACCGATGGGCGGTCAGAATGTGACGGGGCGATTTCGGATCAGTTTCTAGTTTCTGCCTCAACTGGGCGACGTGGACGTCCACCGTTCGCGTATTCGGAAGCCCTTGATAGCCCCACACCTGTTTGAGAAGTGCGTCGCGAGAAATGCGCTCATCCGGGTGCGAAACAAAGTACCGCAACAGCTCGAATTCTCTCGCAGTCAATTCGACGTGCGAACCGTCGCGGAGAACCTCTTCTTTGCGAAGATCCACGATCACGCTTCCGAAACAGAAAAGAGAATCAATTAATTGGGGCGGCGAATTGTTCGCGCGACGAAGCAACGCTTCCATTCGCGCCAACAATTCCGCAACTTCGAAGGGCTTTATGAGGTAATCGTCAGCGCCGGTCTTTAATCCTTTCACTCGATCATTGACATGGCCTCGCGCCGTAAGCATCAACACGGGCACATTCATGCCGTGGCGCCGCAATTGACGGCACACCTCAAATCCGTTTCGACCCGGCAGCTGAATATCCAGGAGCAGGAGGTCGTACGCCTCTCGAAGGGCCTGCGCCAGCCCCTGTTCGCCGTCCTTACAGGCAGTGACAGAGTAACCCTCTCTCTCCAAACGCTCGTGCAGAAGAAGGGACAGGGTCAGTTCGTCTTCGATGATCAGGATCCGATTCATACGCTGGGCGCCTTCTGGACGTGGTGTTGACCGGGATGCGCAGGCAAGAAGAGAGAGAACGAGGTGCCGGTGAGTTCCGAACTTTCCACCTCGACTATTCCCCGATGGCTTTCCACTGCACGTTTCACCAATGTAAGACCTAGGCCGACACCGGGTATTTGCGAAGTCTCACTTCGTCTGCCTCTATAGAACGCTTCGAAAATATGTGGAAGGTCGAGCGAAGAAATGCCCGGACCTCGGTCCTCGACCGAAATCTGTACCCACTCCCCCTTCGCCTTTCTTACCCTTGTCGCTCGGATGGCCAGCCATCGTCCCGCTGCAGCATACTTGGTGGCATTTTGGATCAGGTTCTCGAGACATCTGGTCATCAAACGAATGTCCACATCAACCAGCGGAAGAGCTGGCGCAATCTCGATCTCCAGCTCCATACTGGCATCCTGCAAAGCTCGCTCGCATTTTGCCAGGGAAGTTCGCACCATTTGCTCAGGAGAAATCGCGGTAGTGCGTGGAAGGAGTCCTGTCGATTCAACCCGCGCGAACACCAACGTCTCCTCAATCATATGGGAGAGTTCCGACGCGTGAGAGCTCACGATTTCGCCGTACTTGCGAGCCTCTGCCGAACTCTCGACCATTCCTTTCTTGAGGTTGTCAGCCGCTAAACAAATAACCGCGAGAGGAGTGCGCAATTCGTGGGATACGCCGAGAACAAACTCTGTTTGCATTTGCGCTAAAGCGCGCGCCCGCTCCGTGAAAGCGATCAGTGCAAGAATTCCCAGCGCGAGCACGAGAAGAACGCCTCCGCCCAAGAGCAGATTCCTCTGACGAAAGATGGCCATCGCCTGGTCGAGCGACCCCGCCCTGTATTTCACCGACATCTTCCACAAACCGGTCGCGTCCACGACCGGCGGCAAGCTCGTGCCGCAGGCCTCCGGCTTTTGAATCAAGAACTCGGATAAGCCGTTTGTGGTTGTCAGAACATTGACTCCCGAAGTGCTTGCTACCACCCTGGTCTCGTTCATCGATGAGGAGGGCAAGAAACAATCCATACGAAGCTGAAGAAGGTTGATACTCCCATCAGGACGAACAAACTTGCCTTCTGGCGGCGCGGCCTCCGAGCGAAAAATAACTCGCGATTCCGCATCGGCGGTTTCATCTAGTATGAGGATGTCGTAATCCGAAGAGGTTTTTGGGAAATAAACTTTCACGAGTCTTGGCAACAATGTGGTTTGGATGTAGGCGGCATCCAGGACTACCAGACCCCATCGCGGAAACGGGACCGGACCACTGTCACGCGTTAATTTGAACGACCTGGAAACCGAAGCCGGACCTCCGAATGCGTCCGGGCTTGTAAACTCGGGTGGAATCGGAAAAACAAACGCGGGGTTTCCATCAATCATAACCTCCGGTTTCAACATTCGAGCAGCGCTCACAACTCCTGCTTGCGAAAAGATCTGCAAACCAGCCTGGGAACGGACGGGGCCCGATAAAGTTGTTCCCACGAACGGCAGTGTCAACTTGGCTAAATCTTTTTGCCATTCTTCTGAACTGATTGAGGGTTCGCCAGCTACAAGGGGTTTGGGGAGTCCGTTGAAAGTTCCTTCATCAACAATATAGATTCCGCGCACGAGGTTAGGATAGGGAGCGAAACGAACCCACTGCCCATATCGGTCTGAATATTCGGAAAGACTCGCTGCCGGAGCTTCGAAAAACGCGAAAGCGCGAGTTATCTCAACGTCAAAATCACTTTCCACACGAGAAAGCGCCGTGGTCAGGTTGGCTCTTGCGCGCTGACGCTCCGCCTCACCAACCTGGTTGATCCAGTGATACTGGATCAGCCCCAGGACAGTGAGGAGGCTCAAGAGTACGCCGAAAGCCCACAATCGGCCTGACCGGTATGATCTCCACGTTTGACGTAAATCGCTGAGGATGGTCAAACTCGAGCCTCGATGTCTGCTCTCCCTTCGACGCTCTCGGACCCCCAGAGTTTGCTTGTTACTTTGAACGCGCTCGAAAAACGGACTGGGATCCGGGATGCGTATATCAGTTCCAACGCGAAAGCTTCGAAATTGCAGGATTTGAGAGGCTGTACCGTGCCTTGGTTAGACAATCTCCAGACATCCATTCCATTTCTGGCTGACAAAGTGAGAATCCAGTTTGGGCGGTTGACGTAGTCGCCAGACGGCGAATGCTTCACTCGCTGGAGCTCGCCCGTCTTTGTCGAAATTCAGTAGCACTGTCTTCGGGCTTGATGAACCTAATGAAGGTAAATTGCGTACCAATTGCAATGAATCGGAAACTCATCGGACTTCCAGCTCCAATAAGTCGCCGTTCCCTGTTGCGGAGGGGCGTGCCTTTGCTTGGGTCTATTGTCACGAAACCACCCACGTGGTTGCTTGGATCGATCGCAATGGCGAAGGGCGCACCCTCCGCGGACAGCGATAAACTCGAGCACATTTTCGAACTCCCACCGTCTTCATGTAACCCCTGGATCGAGGCACTGGAAACGCGCATCCCTAGCAATACGCCCGAAATCCCGGCCAAAATAACGGTGCAGGATGTTCTAGCACTCATGCGTTTTCGAATATGACCCTTCTGTGTTCGCCTCATTTCACACCCAGCCCTCGTCTTCCCAGGCGTTCTTTTTCATCTGGACTCTGGCTAGCACATTGGAAACGAAAAATAACCATAAGCACCGAAATCTACGACGCTGGTTTCGCCGTCTGCGTTTGAGGACGCACATCGTATTCGGGATGCGGAACGTCCATGATCCATCTATCGAACCAGCCCACAATGTGGTCGAGACGTTCGATGCGATGCCATGGCTCTCCCGAACGCGAGAGCTCGTGAGTCTCGCGCGGAAAGACAACCATGGCGGTTGGGCGTTTCAGGAACTTGAGCGCGCGGAACAGTTGTTCTCCACCTGAATCCTGGGGAGTGCGGTAGTCCGATTCACCCAAAACAAACAAGACAGGAGTGTGGATATTCTTGACAAAGGTTATAGCGGAACGGTTGGTGTAGTCTTGCGGGTCTTCGAAAGGTGGCGCTTGAAACCAACGCGGCTGGAAAAGAGTGAAATCGGCCGTATACCACCATGAAGCCCAATTGGATATGTCGCGTTGCGATACGGCCGCCGCGAACCGATCGGTATGGGTGATCGTCCAGTCGGTCAGAACGCCGCCGCCGCTCCCACCAGTCACAGCGAGTTTTCTAGCGTCGATGTAGCCACGCTTCAGGAGTTCGTCCACACCGATCATCAGGTCGCGGTAATCATCGCCCGGATAGTGATACTGAATGATGTTTCCGAAGTCTTGGCCGTAGCTGGTCGAGCCACGCGGGTTGAGGTAGAGGACGACGTATCCCCTTGCCGCCATCCATTGAAATTCGTGATCAAAGATCCAGCCGTAGGCAGCGTGCGGCCCACCGTGGATGTTAAGAACTAGGGGGTACTTTTTCTTCGGGTCAAAGTCGGGCGGCTTTTGAATCCATCCCTGAATGCGCTTGCCATCGAAGCTGGTGTAGTTAAGCTCCTCCGGCGGGGTCAAGTTGAGCTGTGACCAGAGCTTGCGGTTGAAGTCTGTAACGCGGGTTTGAGCGCCATCGGTCCCAACGCTCAAGAGATCGCCAATGGCAACGGGCGTGGAAACCAGAACAACGATGGTACGGGCGTTGGGAGTGATGGAAAAATCGAGCACCGCCTGATCGCCCTGCGTGATTTCGGTTACCGTGCCGGATTGCGAATCGACGCGAACCAGTGGCGTGCGTCCTTGTTTCTCGACGCAGTCGAACAGCCAGCGGCCATCAGGCGACCAGTGGAGCGTGCGGCCATTGCCGCCGCGGGGCGCGGCGTTGTCTCCGCCCACGGAGCTTCCCATGTCGTAGTCATAATCGGCGGTTAAATTTTTCGGTTGCGCATTGGGCGCTGCATCCATGACCCAGAGATCGGGCTGCGAATAGGAGCGAACCGGTTGCGTAACCGATCCGTGAAAGGCAAACTTGCGGCCGTCCGGACTGAGGACCAGGTCGTAGATTCCCATGGGAACAGTGGCGAGTTTTTCGAGATTTCCGCCCACCGAGGGCACAGAGTAAATATCCGTGGTCGGGAGTTCGTAATAAGGCTCGTCGATGCGCTCTGTAAGGAAGTAGATTCGCGAGTTGTCACGGCTCCAGACGAGCTCGCGTTCGTCGAAATCGCCACCGGTGAGCTGCACGGGTTTAGCGGGTTCATCGGAGATCGTCGGCACCCCGAGTATCCAAATGTGCTCATGGCGCTTGGGGTCGAGGTAACCGGCATCGTTGCTGCGATAAACGGCACGGCTAATGACGTGGACGTCGGATTCGTGTTCCTTCTCCGGCTCCGGTTGTCGGGGCCCTGCGGAATCCTTAGTGGCTTCCAGCTTTCGGGTCTCCTTACTCTTCGCGGAATCCTTGTTGCGCCGTGCCTTCTCGATGTCTTCCGAAGTCGTGGAGCTCAAAAATGCTATGCGCTTGCTGTCGGGTGCCCACGCCAGACCCGACGCGCCTTTGGGCAGATTGGTGATAATCCAGGCCTCGCCCCCCGCGAGGGACAGCACAGCGATTTGAGGCGGCTTGGGTTTCCCAGATTCGTCTTTGTCACCAGCGCGGACAAAAGCGATGTGCTTGCCATCTGGAGACCAGCGCGGCTGCGCGTCATGTTTGCCGTTCGTCATGCGTACCGGAGGTTCGCTGCCGGATGTGGCGACCATCCAGATGGAAGTTTCATAGTCGGTGCGCTTCTCGTCCGCGTTGACGCGGGTGAACGCGACCCGCGTCCCGTCGGGCGAAAGTTGCGGGTTGGCAACCCAGATGAAGTCAAAGAGATCCTTGTCAGTGATGACACGCGTCCGGGAAGCGATGGGCGGCGCGGGATTTTGTGCTCCAAGCGGAGCAGGAATTACGAGGCTGATGATCGCAACAGCTAAACAAAATTTCATGCGCGTCCTCTTGCCGCATTGCAGCGGACCTGTGATTGTGCTCTTGCAGGCGCTGGTGGTCAAACCGGACGGGTGTTTCCGCGGCGGCTGGCGTCGAACTCGTTCCCGATATGCAAGAGACGGCGTTCGCCCATTGCTTCGACGGCTATTTTGCCGCCAACGATGCAGAACGCAGTCTCGTACCCGCCAGCAGATTGCAGGCGTGGATTGAACAAAACGTGTACCTGAGCCTCAAGTCCGTTCCATTTTCGAAAGAGGATGAAACGCTCTTGCCGGAAGCAGGGAGTTGTACGAACTGCCCGAAGAGAAACGGGTTCAACACGTTGCTCTTCACCGAAGTTCGCCAAGATTCTTGATAGTTAAGTGGAATAGCTTTTGGCAAGAGATTAAGTGGCAAGTGCTGCCTGCAGGAACCACACCCGTCCATGTACATGTGGTGCGATCATGCCCGCACACGAGAGTGCCGGGACGCAGGCAGCAAGGAGCAACTGCTGAAAGAGATTCGTGAGCTCTACACGAGCAAGGTCGTCGCCGGTCACGACCTCGAAATTTATCGACGCGCATGCGCTCAATTCCTGATGACGAGGCTATCCGGGTGAGCATGAAACGGATACCTGCCGAGCTGAACTCTCACGAGCGATGATTCGAAGGCTTACCCGTCGGCGCCAACGGTAAAATTGCCGAAATCTTCGACTGTCCGGATGTAACAGCGTGTGGTAGCCTCTGAATAATTACGACGCTCGAGTTCTTCGAGCATCATTTTGCGAAGTCGGGTCATGAGGACCTCCTCCCGACAATATCCTGCTCACATCGACGCGTTCACCTACACGCACGCGAAGCGTCTGCCGCCGGGCGGCTTCGTTCAAGTCCGCTTGGAGGAAATGACCGCAGGCGAGCGCGGGTCCAATTAGGATCGGGGTTTTGTGGGCGTAGCGCTCGATTTGGAGGTAGCTTCGGCCCAGTGCGAGCAGACCATCTCCAGATTATCGCTCGCACTACTCGACGGCGATCTTGGTGCCGCGCTGGCCGGTGTTGGACAGGTGCTCGATGCGGCTGTCGATGATGGCGCGAATCCCCTTCAGGAACTCGATCCGGGAATTGGTGAAGTGTTCCCGCACATTGGGAGACACACCGAAGGCTTCCCGGAACTGGTTCACAAGTTCGCGGCACAGGCAGCGCTCTTGAATAAGAGGTTGGGTCGCATTCTGGTGAGTTGCTTCTTGTTCGCTCATTGTGCCTCCTTCATTTCGACAGTGAGAATCCGATTTTCGAGCCGCGCTCGGGCGGGTATCAGCGTGGCCATCGAGCGGGGCATGCCGATATGGCGTCGCAGCGTGCCGACCTCCACGACCAGTTCGTCGCCCTTCTTGAACAGCCCGATATCGCCCTTGGTCGCGAACGGTAAACGGAGCCGCACCTCGTACTTGCCGTCCCGTTTCCCGAACACGAAAGGTTTCTCGGTCTGAGTCACGGCGGACGGGTCTTCCCCCTCAGCATACAGCACTTTAGCGAGATCCTGCAGCCGCTGTTTGCCCAACACCTCGTGCGCGAACAGGGGCACACGCCTCACCGGCACGGGCGCAAAATACTCCTCAATCTCGCGCGATACATTGTTCTGGGAGCTGTGCCACTCGTTGAACCATGCATCCCGAATCTCTGGCGGCAGGACGCGGTTGACGATGACCGTGTCCACCGTTAATCCATGTAGCGAAAAATACACAAACGCACGTTGCGTCTCGCGAAGGACCATCTTCTCTGGATTGGTGACCAGCCGTACGGAGGTCGTGTGCGGATCCTCCATGATTTCGTCAACGCCTTCTAGTTTCTCGAAGAGATCACGAATATTCGCGAAATAACTGTCGGTAGGCAGTTCAAACGGGGCGACACGATTGGCAATTGGACGCACGGCTTTAAGCAAGGTACGCTGGAACGGAAAGATATGCTTCATGTACCAGTCCAGCGTGGTGGGCATGCTAATGAAACGCATGGATTCAGCAGTGGGCGCTGCATCGAGTACGATGACGTCGTAGCGGTTCTCGCGGCGATATTGGTTGATGTACATCATGGCGCTGAGCTCTTCCATGCCCGGCAGAATGGCCAATTCTTCCGCTTCGACGTCGCTGATTCCAGTCGTACGCAATACCGAAATGACATAGGAGGAGATCTGCTGCCAGTGGCGCTTGACCTCTTTCTGAATGTTCAGTTCGAAAATAGACAGGCGGTCCTGAATCGGAAACGGATCCGAGGTCTGGACCTGAAATAGCTCGACATCCAGATCGAACGAATCTGCCAGGCTGTGAGCGGCATCAATGCTCATGACCAGGGTGCGGTAGCCCAGGTCGGCAAGTCTCATGCCGGTTGCCGCCGCGAGGCTCGTTTTGCCTACGCCGCCTTTGCCGCTGAACAACAAAATCCTCATACACTCATTGTACGCGAACGGCAGGCCTAGGTTTACTTGGTCGAAACCTTCAGAGAAAACGCGATTAGGTTCGACGCTGACCGCCACAGACGGCGTACTCCGAACTTAGAACTACACGATATAATTTCCGAGTTGCCGACGACCCCGGATTGGCCGTTCGCGGCGCGAGCTGGCCTGAACTCCCATTCAGCAAAAATGGCGTTGACAGGCGTTCACACTCACAACCATTGGGGTCTTCACGATGTCAAATTCCAATTCGGAACGGTTTTCCCCTCTTCTTCTGGCGAGGATTCTCGGCATTTTGGGCCTGGTCGGGATCTTGACGGGTGCGTTTGATATTGGCTATGTCCAGAGCACTTTGATCGTGGCCGGCAACCCCTCGGCGACACTCCACAATATGTTGGCTCACGAGACACTGTTCCGGTTGGGCTTCGCGTCCCATCTCTTCGAGCTAGTGCTTAACATACCCGGCGAGATTATCGCCTTCTACTTGTTCAGGCGGGTGAATGTTATCGTCGCAGCCATCGCGCTGTGCTGTGGGGTCGTCGGAATAGCCATCGAAGCCGTCGACTTGCTCAGCACGTACGTGCCGTTGAAGCTCGCGATCGAGGGCAGCGCCCTGGGCGCATTCAGTCCCGAACAACTGCATGCCTTGTCTTACATCTCAGCGCAGTTGCAGCAGGCAGGTCTTCTCCTCTCGTGGGTATTTTATGGGATCGATGAACTTGCGACCGGGTTTCTGCTTTTCCGCTCGGGCTTCTTGCCCCGTGTTCTCGGAGTCCTGGGTCGAAAATCTCCGGACTCTGTTACTTTAGGGGAGTTGATTGAGATCGGCGATGCTGATGCCCGGTCGAGGCAGTGTACCTATTCTATTGTCTCACTAAGGGGTTCATTTCAACGGCTTCGAACCCAGCTGAACCAAAACTGTGCCAAAACCCTATCCAATTGTGGTGTCGGAGCTTACTTCGAGCGAGAAGCAGATTCCCCGAAATTGTTGAAAATACTAGAAACGCAAAGCAAAGGATGGAAGGCTTGGAACGGGGGCTCGTGCTTGCAAAGCAGGTGCTCTCCCAGCTGAGCTACACGCCCATCCTTGCAACCATTTTGTTCTAAACACTTTTGAGCGCGCCGCACTTGATTCTAATCAGGATAAACACAAAGCGGAGCACCTTTGATCCAGACAGGTGCTCTCAATGGGTTTTCAGCCGGAATTTCAAAGCCCAGACCGATCCGTTCGACCACTTCTCTGCGAAACGTAACGTATGTCCTCGGTTCGACTTTACTCCGGACTCAGTGACGGCGTATCGCTCGATAGACCATGCTCGGCAGATTCACGAATGATCAAATTGTTCCTGGCGGACGCGTAGGCGGCGTATACTTCTAGCCTGCAGCTTTCCGGAGTACCCCCGCGCGTTGCGATCTTATGTCCGCATCAAACGGACAGAGCGTAAAGTGTGAATGAGTCTCTCCATCCATCCTTGTTTCCTTCCTGGGTTCGCTGGGTCAGCTTGGCGTGGCTGGCAGTATGGGTTCCGTCTTACGCAGTCTATTGGGGCTGGGCCAATTTCCTCCATCTTTGTGATGTCGCGGTTTTCTTAACATGCCTCGGCCTTGCGTACAACAATGCGCTGTTGCTTTCGAGCCAGACTGTCGCTTCATTGGTGGGCAATCTTTTGTGGTGTCTTGATGCAGGCTGGCGGTGGTTTGTCGGCAGACACTTGACGGGTGGCACCGAATATATGTGGGACGCACGGTTCCCTCTCTGGGTTCGCCTACTCTCCTTATTCCACGTCGTTCTACCGATGCTATTGCTTGCAGCACTACGTCGTGCGGGTTATGATCGCCGCGCTTTGCTTTTCCAGTCGGGGATTGCCATGGTTATCCTGCTGGTTTCGCGTTTCTTGGGTCCAACTCAGAATCTGAACTACGCGTTTGCCGACCCCATATTCCACCGTGCGTTCGGGCCAGCGCCTGTCCATCTGGCCCTAATCTTTGCCGCGCTGGCAGGAATCATCTACTGGCCAACCCACCTGCTTCTCGCTCGGGCTTTCCCTCCGCGGTAGCCTCGGAATCTCCAACGCAAAATCATCTCTTTCTGGGCAAGCACGTCGGCCAATTTCGAGCACACAGAATCAATCACTCTCCATGTCAGAATGGCAGAAACCGTACCTTGCAGCATTGATGGAATTGGACCAAGACGCACTAAGCACAAAGATTGCCGCTGCCGAAGCAGCAGTTGCCCATCACGCCAGAGAGCTAACAACCGTCGCTTGGGACATCGATGAACATCATGCCCTCCGGGACGCCGCGTTCAGCCTGCATCTGTTAAAGTGCCAATCAGCTAAGGGTTGATACCTAAAAGAATGAAGCCGCTTCCCTATCGCCTTATCTACGGGGAATCCACGATCCTCTGCGCCTACATTCGGTGTTCGCTGTATTCCTCGAGGAAGCGGGTTTGCGTCAGGCTTGGATCGACAATTGCGACTGCACTTCGCCCCCCAAGAGCCGCGATGTTTGAGGCTCCGATTCCACATGGTCAGGATTCTAATCGCAGATGATTATGAGGCAGCGCGTCGCGCCATTCGACGGTTGCTTGAGGGGCGCCCGGGCTGGGAGGTGTGTGGCGAAGCGGCCGACGGCCTTGGAGTCGTGCTAAAGACCGCAGAACTAAAGCCGGACCTCATCATTCTTGACCTGGCTCCGGGCATGATCGATGGCCTGACTGCGGCTCGTGAAATCTCCAGAGCGATGCCTAGATTGCCGATTGTGTTATGCACGATATTCTTTACAGACGTGCTGGAGCGGGAGAGCCAAGAGTTTGGCATCCGAGCGGTCGTAGATAAAAGCGAAGCGGGAACACGGCTCGTGAGCGTGGTGGAAGACCTGCTGAACAAGGTTTAGAGTATTCAGAATAGGGCCCTCGTTGAAGACACGTCCCGGCGGTTAACACCCATCCTTTGGCAAAAACTTGACTAGGCCAAGCGTTCCTTGACGGTCCATTTTGTGCCCGCTACAATCTGTTCACCCCGCAAGGCCCACTCTTCTTCTCATTAAGGAGTAGAACGATGGGCACCACCAGTCCTACGACGTTGTTTCCCGCGGTGATTTTCGCTGCGTGGTTCTGCGGCATTGGACCTTCGATCTTAAGTGTTTTTGTGGCCCTACTTGGAGCAAGGCTCCTGTTCGTCCAGCCTGTGCACTCATTCAGCGTTCCTGATACACCCCAATCCGTTGCCATCCTTGCTTTCCTGCTCGCGTCCGCTCTCATCGTAGCTATGGGAGAAATGAATCGCCGAAACAATGAAGTACTCCGAGGGGCTCAAAAAGAGTTGGAAACGCGAGTCGAACAACGCACGGCAGAGCTCGACAAGGCAAATCAAGGTCTCCGCGATCTCACTGCCCGCCTGCTTCATTTTCAAGACGAGGAGCGGCGCCGAATCTGTCCGCTGTGGGAGCCGACATTCAGCGCCTCACGAAAACGGCTGCTGCCGTGGCGGACAGCGAAACCTTGGTCAACGACATGACTACAGACATCCGTACGATTTCGTATCTGCTTCATCCCCCGCTGCTGGACGAAGCTGGACTCGCTTCCGCTCTCCGGTGGTATGTAGAAGGACTTACAACACGCAGCGAGATGCGGGTTGATTTGGAAGTGCCCGACGATTTCGACCGGCTCCCGCGGGATTTAGAAACAGCGATTTTCCGCGTTGTGCAGGAATGTCTCACGAATGTTCATCGGCATTCAGGGAGCCCGGTCGCCAAGATTCGCCTCAGTCGGTCGGCTAATGATGTTCAACTGGAAGTGCGGGATAAAGGCAAGGGCATAGCTCCAGAAAAGCTATCCGAGATGGCCGCAAAGGGAGCACCCGGTGTGGGAATCAGAGGTATGCGAGAAAGAATTCATCAACTGGGTGGTAGTTTGGAAATAAGTTCTGATGGCAACGGCAAGGGTACAATAGTTGAAGTGAAACTGCCGGTTGCGAATGTCGCCCCATCAGTTAGCGCAGCAAACGAAGACGACGCGGCAGCGGATTAGAAAACGCGGCGCAAATCGAATTCTTGGAGTGGACCGAAAGCGATCATCTAAGAATCTCGAAGTTCACCGAACTGCGCGAGGACAAAGACCGAGAATCGTGGTCAAAGAGCACGCAGGCGAAGCTTGAATCGACTTACAACACTTGCTTCTCGTCGTCAGATCGGCGTGCCGAGTATGGTCAAGCGGACTTGGATATCTCACTCAGCCCAGTTTGATTCTCCGAGTATTTTTAATGCCGTCAGCGCGTCTGTTAGTGCGACTCGTTCCTCATGGTGGTCTGAGCTGTTTTCTAGTTCTTTGAATCGCAATATGGCGGCTTGCTCGGCGCCGGAAATTTTCAGTTTGAGCAGTTTTGGATTTGTTTCTATTACAGCCGCTCGGTAAGGCTCCTGCCAAGTCGGATATTTCAGAACAACATCCCTCATGGTGTGTCCTTCTCGGCCAACCAACCCAGCCGATGGGCAACACGCTCTGCGAAGCGGTTTCCTCGTCCACGCTGTGGTGATGAAAAATAAAACCGTGGTTTCCGGTCCCTTGGCGTGAAGTTCATCTTACGCACAAGGTGCCGTGGCCCGTTTGGGCTTGGCGGAAAATCGTGTATTGACTTCTTGAGTCGACACTCAACCGACGTGAATGCGGCGGGTTAAAATCTCTCGTCGCGTTCACATGTGGACGCATTGCCCTACAATCTCAGACGCTACCCAACAGACGCGTTCAAAGAGTATCGTTCAAGCTACACACTCGCCGGATCTGAGTATTTGCGCAAACGGGCCGCTAGGCGGGGCACGCAGGTGTGGCCGTGGGACTATTCTAGGAACTATGGGACAAGCGCGTGTAGCAGCAGAAGCCGTCCTGCTTCTCCATGTGCTTTGGTGCGTCTGGGTGTTGCTGGGTTGGACTGTAACAAGCGGTCGCCGCGTCCTGCGGATGCTGCACATTGCTTCGCTCGCCTACGCTATCGTCATCGAACTGCTTCCCTGGCCGCCATGCCCGCTCACGGTGGCCGAAATCCAGCTCGAAGTTCGAGCCGGCGTCGAACCCGCGCATGGACCGTTTCTCGTGCACGTGCTCAATGCGATTGTCTACCCCGACCTGCCGGAGTGGCTCGTGGTTGGCGTTGCAGTGGTTGTGTGCGTGGCGATCCTGGGTGTTCATCTGAGGCGCTATCTGCGTCGCCGAGTGGTCGGTATGTGGTGATCCGTCTTTATTGGTGAGAATTTCTTCCTGAGCGACTGCTCCGAATGTGTGCGTCTTGCCCCGGTGCTTACTGCAAATCGAGTCGGCATCAATGAGATGGGCACCCCAGCGGATGGGGTCGTTCCATGCGAGGTAGGCGCGCGCTCCATTGCCAGGGTGCCCCCGGGTGAGAATCCTTGTTCTTATTCTTTGGAGCCGTGATGTCCTCTCTTGCTGGGACGACCTTGCTTTGGCGGGCCACAGTCCTAGATCGCATGTGGGTGCTTAATCCTACCGCCTACCAACAGCTCGTGCCATTTGGTACAGCGGGGCATTCTGTTTCTTGTGCTCGGCGCGGCTCTGGCGGTTGCCGTGCAGGAGCTCACGGAATTCGTGACCTCGCCTGATGTACTAGCGAGGGAAGTACTGAATATAAAGACAACCACAAGAGGATGAAAGCCAAGTTAAAGAATTTAAAGGCAAGATCTTGAAAAGTGACGGTAGATTTGTGCTTGAGGAGTCATCGAACGCGCAACTACGGCACTTATCTGGTGGATGATCAAGCCACCGCAAAGAAGTATGATGCGCTTCCAATTGCTGCGATTCCGAAAGCTCCGACAGACCGGGAGCGCGAAGAAGCCTGAGGAGGAAAAGCTTCAACTCGTGCCGATCCCTCTCCTGAGGACTGTCGCAACATCACACGGTGAAACGGGCGATAATCATGTGCTTCTTCAAGACGCGCCTGTCGAGAGCATGATCGCTGCTCCCAAAGATTGGTGTCCCAATCCATCTACGACTAGTTGCTTCGTGTTCGCGGCAGCTCGATGTCGCCATTAATCTCTGACGGCTATATTTCTCGTAGTCGATTTCGCACAGAATCATATCCGCGAGCTGGACGGCAAGGTCGTGATCGCATGGCACAAAGAGAAAGGATTAACCGTTTCTCGTTTAAAGCGCTATGACCATACGTTTGTTCTGCAATCCGAAAATGCAAGCTATGAATCGATAACGTTGAACGGCAAACAGAGATGGAAGATCGTAGCCAAAGTGCTCTGGTGGATTGGAAAAGCGCCGTAAAATCAGACAGTGAAAGGGCCAAAAACAGTTCGCTCAAAATTTTGAGAAGCGTTTAGCGGTCCACCCGCGAGGAGTGCAGTCTCCCCAACGAGTCTTTTCAGCACCCGACCATGTCAAAATGGACTTCCTGTATTTGTGCCGGTACCCCACGTTGGAGGCTCTCAAGCGCTTTTCCACTGGGCTTTCCTGCTATTGATTTGAGAGCGGATGGCCCGGGCAGGATTCCGCCGGGAATTAGAATCACGGTTTTCTCGTGATCGAGCGCGTGAACCTGGTCGGCGTTCATCTCGGCCAGGCGGTAAATCTGCGCATAGACTGCGCCGCGCGCCAGCAGAATGGCGAGCAAAATCCGTAGCGTATGGGTGTCATGTCGCGCTCCTATCACCGGGGTCCGCGACGAAAGGTCCGCGAATACACGGCATTTTATCTGGGAGTTTATACAACTGGATAAGCAGTTGAGATGGGGAGCACTGCGCACGGTGTCCAAAAGGGTTTATTTCCGCGCAGCGGATCCGGCTGTTCTAGACGTGTGGCCACCTGCTCGGAACTTACGGTAGGCGTAGCGGCGCGGGTTGCGGACACAGGGTTCGTGTGGGTGTAAAATCCAGAGTATAGGCTAAGGTCGTCTGCCACAGAGGACCGCTCATGGGTCCAGCCGATTTACAGCGATATAAGAAACTCTTGTTGGAGAAGCCGCGTGAGTTGTCGTCCGCCCAGGACGACGCTCGAGCCCGGGTGCCGGCAGTGGGAGGCTTGCAAGGGCGATCTCAAGGATGACGCCAATGCCGAAGCCGAGCTTCAGATTCGCTTACATCGAACCGGCGGTCGTCTCTTAAGGGCCATCGAGGAAGCATTGGGTCGGATCAGGCTGGGCACGTACGAAATTTGCGGCGTCCGCCGCGCCCGCAAGGAGCGCAAGCAGTCGAATGGTGCTGTGGAGGGAAGATCATGAGAGCCTACATCGCCGTTGCGATGGGACCTGGCAAGTCGCGCGATGTCGCTCGCAAGATCGCGAGTCTGCCTGGAGTCAAGATGGCCGATGCGTGTTGCGGCTCCCGCGACGTATTCGCGGTGGCTGAAATTGAAGAGTCCCAGGAGCTCAACAAACTGGTGATGGATACGATCGAGAGGCCGGAAGGGGTTGCAGGGACAAGCACCCACATCGCCCTCGATTAGGTCGTCTTCGGGAGCATCCCCGCACACCGAACTTGTTCGACATGTCCCTCATGAGGCCTTGATGAAAAGAGGCCACTGGAGGGCATCCCCATGGGATTCTGCCTAGGCATTTCTCTCTGGGATAAGCCGTGCATGATTCCTGCCACCAAGTATTGCGAACGGTGTAACCGCTGGTTCTGCCAAGCACACTTCGGGGATCCGAACTGGCATTCCTGCGCAGAGGAAAGGAAGTCCCGAATAAGAACTGTTACAACATGAGGTCCGTGTTCAGTTTGTTTTCGTCCGACCTGGCCATCGATCTGGGCACTTCAAACACGCTGGTGTTCTCACATGGCAAAGGCATCGTCGTGAACGAGCCGTCGATCGTGGCGATCAACAAGGTGAGTGGCCAAGTGGTTGCCGTGGGCCGGGAAGCAAAAGAGATGCTGGGGCGGACGCCTGGGAACGTGGTGGCCATCAAGCCGATGAAAGACGGTGTGATAGCGGATTTCAAAGTCACGGAGAAGATGCTGACGCACTTCATCCAAAAGGCGCACAGCCGGCACGTGCTGGTGCGTCCGCGCATCGTCATCGGGGTGCCGAGCGAAATCACGCCGGTGGAGAAGCGGGCGGTGCAGGACACCGCGTACCGCGCAGGGGCCAGCGAAGTGTATCTCGTGGAGCAGGCCATGGCGGCGGCGATCGGCGCGGGCCTGCCAATCGAAAAACCTTTGGGAAACATGGTGGTCGACATCGGTGGCGGCACCACGGACATCGCGGTGATTTCCATGAGTGGGATCGTTTACTCGCGCTCCGTGCACGTAGCTGGAAACGAGATGGACGAAGCCGTGATGCAATACCTAAAGCGCAAATACAACCTACTGGTGGGCGAGCGCA
>WNGK01004873.1_pt1 | contig 38825 bp, 35 predicted proteins | sample 5400601 | NCBI WGS metagenome assembly WNGK01 (sample SAMN13153376, study PRJNA577476) | soil metagenome | isolation source: 60 cm soil or saprolite under Garry oak tree replicate 1 | place: USA:California | collected 2016-06-15 | reverse complement strand
ACGAAGTCTGCCGTCCAGTTTGTCTCCCAGGTGCGATTGTCATAGGAAAATGCTTGCTCCCAACGGGCATGATCGCGGTCCAGTTTATTCCACATGTATCGGACCTTGATGGGGCGACCATTGTCTTGGTCCTCGCCGTCGAACTCCCCGTGGTTGTCTTCGAAGCCTCCTAGCACTGGCACTTCCATCTTGCCGCTGGCGCTACTGACCCAGTAGATCGACCACTGGCGCTTTTCAAGGTCGAACGTACGTAGTGTCAGGCCTGCCCAGCCGTTGCTGCCAACGCCGCGCGCCTTCAAGCGGCGCTGACGTGTCGTCCACCCTCCTGCAAAGTAGTCAAAGTCGTGCACCTCGCCGGTGCGCGTAGTCGCGTAACCCGGGGGAAACGATCCTTCCGCTTGCTTGACGCGTGCCGATGAGGTGCCAGCGCACGCCGTGGCTGAGAGCGCGAGAAGAATGGTCACACTTCGCTTGGGCGAGTCTTTCAATACTTGAGTCATTGGAAAGTCTCCTGGGGCCTAACGAATCGCGCTTGAGCTGTACGCGACCCTACCTGCTGCAAGACTTAGCTCTAATGTCCAGGGCCGCGTCCCCATTTCCCTTCTCGCGCCACTGCCGTGCCTGCTTCCCTGTCGCGAACACGACCCTCAGCATGCGAGTGCCAGCGCCGGCACGCTCGCCGGATTCGGACGCGTAACCCGAGCGCCGCAGTAGAAGACCGAATCCGGCCAAGCGTCAGTCGCGCCTCCAAAGAGAGCGAGACACCTGCGGTTTAAAGGCGGTCACCAGGTACGCCGGGAGCGGGAGCCTGCGGGACGGGAGCGTTGGCTCTCCGCCGACGAAATCAAGGCGGTTGAGGGAGCATACCCCGTCGAGTGGTGGCCGCTCGTCGCAATGCTCATATACACGGGGCTCCAGGTTGCTGAAGCTCAAGGCTTGGTGGGCGAGGATGTCCGCCTTGCGGACCGCAGGGTTTCAATCCACGAGGGCAGCCGGCACGTGAAGACGCCGTCGAGCGTGCGGGGATGTACCAACATCCCATCCGGCCATGGCCCTGAGGTAAATGAAGCACGCGCCCGAGGCCTACTTTGCGGAGGACGCGGCGAAGGTCGCGGCGAGCCTCACGGGCGAGTTGGACCGCGAACGGGAGGCGCGGGCGGCAGCGGCGAGGGCGAACCTTCGGACAGCCTGAGTGCCAGGAAACGGCCCCCCAAAGTGCCCCCAGTTGTCCTGCCGGTAGAAGCGGCTGCTCGCGGTGGGTTGAGAAAGCTCAGTGTTCTAGCGATTTTCTAGCCCCACGGCGCCGTAGCCAAGTGGTAAGGCAGAGGTCTGCAAAACCTCTATTCGTCGGTTCGATTCCGACCGGCGCCTCTCGCTAGGACAATGAGTTAGCTGATTGTTGCCTGCGGGCGTCGCAGACGCTCGCGGGACAAATCGCGGGTCCTCGGCCTTCGGTCCACGCTGGGCAGTCCAGAATCGTGAGGCGTGGAAGAGGAGCTTCGCTCACCGTATGCGCTCCGTGCCGACTTGGGTCGTCGTCTGCACCTTACCTAGCATCCGCCATCCAGGACGGGTTTGGCCAGGCAGATGTGCTTCGCTATGAGCCCTCGCACCTTGCCTCCGGCCTTGGCCACATCGCGACCGTGGGAGGCGCTTGGGTCGACCCCGACGACCGACCAGAACAATAAGGAGGTCAGCCATGCTTAGCCGGACGATGACGCTTGCCGCCCTCATGATCCCGCCGGCACTCGTTCAGGATTGCGGGTCCTACGTCATCTTCCCCCTGCAGTACGAGCTGGAGGCCTGCCCAGATAGCGCGTACTCCCTTCCTCTCACGGTAGAGAATGGACCGTACCGACTGGAACGTGCGCCTCATGACCCGCAGGGATGCCCAGCGTTCACCGCCTATCGGCTATTCGAGAAGACGAGGATCCGTTCGGGGGCTTGGGTCAGACTCGATCGCCGGACTCCTTGTTCGCTCCTCGTCGCCACAAGCTACCTGAGCGCTGGCCCAGTAATCAGCTTCGTGGGGGCAGGCAAACCAAAAGAGTGGGTGGAAAGACGGGAGAGACCGCTGATGGATGTCATCGCCCGGCTAGTCATGCAGGGCTCTACGGCGATACCGAGATTTCCGGCCGTAAGACTAGAGGGATTCGTTGACGAGACAAAGCGGCAGTTGTGTCCCAAGACAGCCGACAGCACTGACGGGGTCGGATCGACGTCGCCTGAGTTCCACTCACTCGTACGCCGTGCAGGTTCCGCTCACACCCCTGCCCCACAGTTCATCTCGGCTCCGAGCTGCGTGGCCGCGGGTGCGGTTTGTTGCCCCGAGGGCAGCCGTGGGTTGGTCGCGTCTGCGAGGTGACAAAGGCCGGTACCCGCGCGCTAACCGCGATCGACGCGGCTTTCCGTCCAAAGGCCCGCTGAGGCAGGCCTCCCTTCTCTACGGGTGCGAGCCGCGTTAATCCGCGCCCGCCGCTCCTGCCGCCACCCGCAGGTACTTCGGCGGAGCCAGCACCGCGCCCACGACCTTCGCGTTCTCACCTTTGTCCACCATGCGCGTATAGCGCCGAGTCATGGCGGGCGACCGCTGCCGTAGGCTCTGCTGAATCCGCGACTCGGGCGCGCCGGCCTCGGCCAACTGTTGTGCAAAGAAGTGACGCAGCGAGTACAGCGTGAGATCCGGATTCCCCGACCTAGGGCCACAACTCATCGGCCACACGCACTACGTCGGCGCTGCCTGCCGTCTTGGTGCCTGGTACGCGGATCGCTTTGGTGAGCGGTAGCAGGTCCACGGCCTGCAACCGTATGTACTCGCCAGGGCGAAGCCCGGTCGCCGCAAGGAGTACGTAGGCGGGGCGCAGCGGCTCTGGCACGCGACGCACGATCGACCAGAACGCCTCGACCGTGAGGTCGGGCACGGGACCCGGCGACTCCTGCGGGTGTGGCATTGCGCCGATCACCTCGAGGCGAAAGGGGTGCAGCTTGCCCAGCGTCATGGACAGGAACAGGCTGATCGCGGCGCGCATCCGGTTCCAGCCCGCGGGCCCCGTGCCCCATTGGTTGTACACGACCTTCCAGTTCACCGCGGCGAGGTCCCGAACACTCGAGCTCGAGCTGAGAGTGTCGCTCCGCTGCAAGGCACGCACAGAGATGTCGTGCCGTCGACGAGTGGCCGGAGCGCGGCCGGACGCTGGCAGCCATTGGTCGAGCGCCTCCCACAGGTTGCGCTGGAGCGCGACGTCGGCCGCGACGAAGCCCAGCCGACCAGCGCGCTGCGCCGAATAAACCTCGTTGATCGTCAGCCGATGCGCCTTGATTGCGCGCAACAGCTCCAACCGGCCGGTGTCGTACAGCTCCGTGAGCAGCGCGTCGCGCTTGATATGCTCGGCGCGCGTGGTGGCTCCGCTCACGAGGTTGATCCGCCCCACGCTCGGGAACACCCGATCCACGCGGAAGGTGGGACGCTTGTGTCTCGGTGTCATGGGCCCTCCATGGACGTCACCAAGCGGGTTTCGATCCAGTCCAGCACGCCTTGCCGGTACCACCGCACAGTACGCTGGCCGAGGCGGAGCTTTCCCGGCACGCTCTGCCTCACCCAGGCTTCGCTAACGCCACCGATGAGGTCGGCGACCGCCTGGGGTGCCAGGAGTGGCCCACGCGCTTGAGTCCGATCGCGGAACGGCAGGACGCTCCGAGGCTTCACGGGCAGGCTCCCTCATGATACAGCGTGCCCGGGGTCCGAGGGGTTGAGTTACCTCCGCACCCGCTCCGTCGCCGGTCCTCGACGATCTGGCGGACGAGGGCCCAAAGCCCATCAAGGGCGGCGCGGGCCTGCTCGGCGAGCGCTGCATGCTGGCTGGCTTGAGCGAGGTGGGCGAGCTGATCGAGCTGACGTCCGATCCGCGCGAGACTCCGGAGGAGGGCGTCGGTGGGTTCGTGGTGCCGCGGCCTCGGGATCGCCCCGAGGGCCGTCTCACGGATGAAGCGCGCCGGCGTCCGCCCGCAGACTCGTGCCCGCTCGGTGATGCGGGCGAGCTCCTCCGGGTGGAAGCGAATCAGCTTGGCAGCGGTGCGGCGCTCAGGCACGTGGGGCCTCGCCAGTATAGAGGGCGGCAGGCTCGCCCTCTCCCTACAAGCACCTGCCTCCTGTCGCGGCCGGGACTGGCCGCGGCGGGGATCACTGGTCCCTCTACTAAGAAATAGTCCCGAATTGGGGTGAGCGTGCCACGGCTTGGCGGGCCGGAATCAACGGCGCGTCAACTGCGCAACGCTGACGATTCGGGATTCGACGGGTGGTTGCCCCTTGAGCGCCGCCAGGCGCGAATGGGGGCTTGGAACGATATCGTTGTGCACGCGTGCACCAACGCGTGCACCGATATCGCTCCACTTGCTTGCACGTGCGTTAGCGTGGGGAAAGCGGTGCACTCCGGCCTCTGGACGACCTCCGTCGTTTACTTTGGCCGGTCGAGCCGATCAAAGACCCGCCGGTCCGAGATCCCCCAAATGAACGGCCGCTTCGTCGTCCCAGCTTTCTCGAGAATCGTGTCTGTCACGCTAAGGACAAAGGCACCGATCTCGCGGAAGGACCGCTGGGCGAGGCTGCTCCCCGTGAAGACAAAGACCCCCAATCCCGCGTCGAGAATTGCCTGCCGCTGGGCAGGACGCTTTGACATCTTCGCATCAAGAGTGATTAAGAGCCACTCGCGTTCGCGGATCCCGGCGAAAATCGTTTCGTCCTTGGCGGCCGCGCCGAACTCTGCGGGGGCGTGGCGGTACTGGCAGTCTTCCTGGTCGAGCTCCTGCAAGGCGCGGGCGAGCTGGGGCGGAAAAGTCGCGTCCAGCAGGAAGATCAAGCGGCGCGGGCGAGCTGAGTCTCGAAGTCGATGGCGGCTTGCACGCGGGGGAGCTCAAGTTCAAACGCCCGCGCGACGGTAGGCGGCGGGTTCCCCGCAGCGTAGAGTGAGAGCACATCGGTGCGGATCCCCGTGCCAGCGATGACCGGAGCCCCGAAGGCGATGTGTGGATTGAGCACGATCGGCACCTGACGGCCCAACGGAAACCACCGTCCGGCGAGCGCCGTGGTCTCTTCGAAGTCAATCTCTTCCAGATAGCGGTCGAAGACCCCGCCGGCAATGAGCTGTAGGGAGGCATGCCGGCCGGTCACCTGCACGATGTCCGGTTCGATCCCGGCATCCTCGAGCGCGACGTAGATCTGCTCGCGGTCGGTGTAAACGCGTTGATGAGCGAAAGGGTGCGTCGTTTGGAAGAGATCGGCGATCCGCCGCGCCGCCACGCGCACGCGCTGCAGAGGCACGCCTTTGCTGACGAAGGCTTTGACGACCCGGAGCTCCATCAACTCAAGGAACGACAGCGCTACCGTCCCGTCGATCATTGGCAAGTCGGTATGCACGACCGGCGGCTTGTGGGTTCGCCTCGGGACGCCGGCCTTAAGCCAATACGTGTAGCCCCGTACCCAGCGGCTGAGTCGCTGAGGCGTGAGACGCAGGAGGCGGGCTGCCTCCGCTCGACTGTAGATGCCAACACCTAGGGGGACGCGCGGCGACTGCGGCAGAATGGCTCCTCCGTCGGGGGCGCGCCGTAGTATACCGAACACGTTGTCGAATGCGCCAGCCTTCTCGCCGGACTCCGCGCGGAGAAGGGAGCGGGTGAATCTAACGCCTTGGACGAACCCTGGCGCTCTGTGTCACTGCTGGCACGGCGCTACGGACGTCTGCACGGAATCGGCTCATCCCGCCACTGCCAGGACGGAACATCGCCCGCCTTGACGTAGGCCCAGCCGGCCAGCGGCAAAGCGGTCGTGTTCCGGTACAGAGCGTAGTGGAGCGTTCTGCTTGGCACATCAAGGTCGAACTGAGCCACATCGGGAGAACCCCATCCGGCATTCAACAAAGCTGGTACGTACGCGGAATCCAAGCGCGGCAATATGAGTGCCAGGTCGCCTGTCTCGGGTGCATACGTCCACCGGACGGGGTTGAAGAACGTGTCGCCGACGAACCTTCCCACGCCGTCGTCGGTAAGGGTGAGGCATGTCGCTAGCTCACCACTTTCTCCTCCGACGTTCACCCATACCCGCGGAAGGTCCTGACGGGTGTAGTGGTCCACGGAGTCCATGCTCAGTCCTGGTAAGCGCATGGCCGTTTGGCGCAGCCGTTTGCGATCCTCAGAGGTGAGTTGAAGCCAGTTGGCCTCGACTGGCGCAGGCATTCGGTGCGCGCCTGAGATGCCGGTGTCGATGCGCCAACCGTGGCGTGTCCGAACAACCACGACTGTGTCGGCCTCGTCGGCCGGGTCGGGGACGAGGTGGTACGCAGAATCCGTCGAGTCCGAACGGAGCGTAAACACTCTGGTGCGATGCACGAGGACGCGTGAGGTGTCAGCCCGCCGTACCAGAAGGTCGACCGAGTATGCGGTGATGACCTCGGAGACGTTCGAGGCCGCCCGCTCGGCACACGTGAAAGCGCCGTCCAGCCAGTCCGTATATCCGCGCCGCTTCACGGGACGTCGGCCGGCCGCATCCCGACGTACATACTCCGTCACCAACTGAAGAGGATTGTCGTGCAGCGCGAACGTATCCGTGGTGCAACGCGCCTGGGCCTCAGCAGGAGCGACCACGGTCGCCTGGGCGGTGGAGCGCGGCGTCCGAGGCCTCTGCCAGCTGCTCACAAAGATCACTGCTGCGAACAGCCACACTGACGAGACGACTCGACGCATAGCGCGGCTTCCTTCGAGCGGTCGAACAACTGAAGCTGCGCTAGGAGGAGAGCGACCGCAATCTGACCGACCGCCCCAGCGGCGGAAGAATTGGGCTGAACGCGGCGCGTGACAAATCGCGGGACTGAGGTGGAACGAGCGGTCGCGAATAGCGGTCATCGGGCTCGAGCGAACTGGCGGAAGTGCTCGATTGGGCGCAAGTTGAGGCGAATAGGTTTGTATCGGCGGCGCCCTGCAAAACCTCTATTCGTCGGTTCGATTCCGACCGGCGCCTCTCTTCCCGAGGAACCCCCAGTACCGCTCAGTCGTCCGGCCCGGGACCGTTCGCCTTCCGGGCGCGCTCGCCTACGGCGCTCGGCCCCAACGTGAGCCGCGCTTGCAGGGCGATCTGGAACGGGACGATGATCCCGCCCCCGGCACTTTGGAGCGAGCCGAACCGGCCGTTCACGGCGTAGCGGAACCCCCGCGTTGCTGGGTCGAAGCCGCGCACGTACAGCAGCACGGGGTCCGGCGTCGTAGCGTATCCCCAGCCCAGGCGGTGCGCCGCACCGTGCCACCACTCGTCGAGGCCGCCGAGCAGGTTGACCGTCAGCAACGAGACCGTCAGCCGGCGGTCGGTGCCGAACCAGGCAGGATACCAGTTGAGCTGAAGATCGAGCGCCGGCTGCCACGGGCCCGTGCACGAGTTGCGGCCCGCCACTCCGCCAAGCTGGCGCTCGAGGCAACGCCGCACGCCCGCCGGGGCCGTGGTGAGCAGGGCCCGCATACCGTTTGCCACCGCCGTGTCGCTCGCCGTCGCGGGGTCGAACAGGAACGCACGGTCGTTGCGCGCGCCGTCGCCGTTCACATCGGATCCGACCATCGGGGTGAACGGCGCTCCCGAGACGAGTCGTCCGATCATTCCGATCTCGAGCGCGTCGCTCACGGGATAGTTCACCGTCGCGAGCACGACATGGCGCCGCTCCAGGTCGCTCGTCGCCCACTCGCGAACGTTGGGATCGGCGCCTGTCGTGGGGGACGCGAACCCCTGCGACGTGGCGCAGCACGCGAACGACGACTGATCCCGGGAGCCCGTGAGCGTGTAGGACAGGCGCACCGTCGCGCCCCGCCTGGTAGCGCCCGCGAGCGCCACGGTGAGCTGCTTCGTCTCGGACTGCAAATCGGATCGGATCAGGAGCACCCGGCCGAATTCGGGGTGCGCGCGTGACGCCGTAAGGCTCAGCGCGCCCGTGGACGGCTCGATCGAGTCGGCGGGGACGTAGACGGGACGATCAGCCTCGTCCGGGAGCGCGAAGCGCGGCGTCCCAATGAGGTTCAGGTCGCGGAATCCGTATTGGCTCTTCCCGCGGGCATAGCTCGCGTCCACCGTCAACGAGAAATCGCCGACCCGCTGCATCACGCCGAGTGACGCCCGCCACGCGTGGGGCGCCGTGAACCGGGGATCGAACGTGGTCACGTCGGGCCGGGCGGCGGCGGAGGCACCATTCGTCGAGTCGGCGCAGCGCGCCGGGATTGCGGCCGGGCTCGCCGCATAGGCCGCCCAGTCGGGCGTAGGGACGCCCGCACCCACGCACGCGAGCTGCGTCTCCGCGGTGATCGTTCCGGGTGCCTTGAGCACCGTGCTGTACAGGCCCTCGGGCGCGGGGCTGCGGAAGTCGCCGACGCCGCCGCGCACGTACGTCGTGTGCCGGGCCTCTCCCTCCCCGCTTCCCAATCCCCACGTGAAGCCGATGCGCGGCGAGAAGTGCCGCTCGCGCGGCAGCCGATCGACCAGCACCCCGAACAGCGAGTCCACGGCCCGGTTCGCCGGGGGAGCGCCATCGAATCCGGCGGTCTCGATCCGGACACCGTACATGACGTGGAGACCCGGAGCCGCATGCCAGGTGTCGCCGGCGTACAACGCGGCGTTCCAGGCCGTCCCGTCCACGTCCTGGGGGGCGAAGGTACGGGTGAACGTGGATGGGCTGTCGGCGGCGAGCGCCGCGAGCGAGGGGAAGGTGAATGTGCCGAGCTGGTTCGGCGTCTGGTCGTCGTGGCCCCTGGTACGGTTCAGGTAGCTGCCGAGCTTGACCCGGTGCTTCGTGTCGCCCGACAGCCACGAGAGCTCGTCGGTGAGCTCGAGCATCCGGTCGTCGGTGCGCTGTGGCGCCGCGCCGTTGCCGCCGAAGCTGAGCGTGCTGACGTCCTGTCCGCCGCCCGCCAGCGGAGAAGCGACCTCGACCCGCGCCGCCGGGAGCGCGAGCAGCGCGCTCACGTCCTTGCGACGGGCGGCCACGTATCCGCGCGCCTCGTTGACGAAGTTCCCTCCCAGGTACGAGGTGAGCGATGCCATGACACCGCCGCTCCGCTCCGAGCGCCGGGCGCCGGTGGCAGGCAAGGCGAGCGTGCTCACGTGGGTGGGCTCCTGTGAGATCCAGTGCCCATCGAAGCGCAGCGTGACGGTGTGAACAGGCGAGACCTGCCAGTCGAAGCGCAGCAGGCCGAGGGTGTTGTAACCGGCGCGATCGTCGGAGCCGCCCGGCAAAATCGCGGGCGTGCCGGTGGCGCCGGCCAGGGCGCGGAAGCGCGAAGCCGAGTCGGGACTCACGCCCAGGCGATCGAGCGTCGCGGCGTCGGCCGCGGCAAGCGAGGGGAGGGCCTGGGCGCGCCACCGCCCCTGCAGCGCAGTGAACACGAACAACCGGTTGCGAACGATCGGCCCGCCCATGCCGCCGCCGAGCTGGGTCTGGGTCATCCCCTGGCCGAACGGCGTGGAGGTGGCGTCGCCCCAGGCGACGGTGCGGTCCCGCAGGGTGGCGGTGAACGACCCCTGCGGCGTGTTGGTGCCGCTGCGCGTGGTGGACGCGACGAGGCCGCCCGAAAACTGGCCGCGGGCGACGTCGTAGCTGTTCGTCACCACGCGGATCGCCCGCACGGCGTCCTGGGGCACCTCGCCCGAGCCGAGCGACATGCCGTCGAGCGTCACGTTGTTGGCCGTGGGCCGCTGGCCCGCGACGGAGAAACCGGCGGTGCTGGTATCGCCGCCCCCGATCGCGAGCACGCCCGGGGCGAGCGTGGCCACGGTGTTCAGGTCCGACGCGTCGGTCGGGAGCCGCGCGACTTCGTCCCGGCTCAAGCCCTGGCCCATGGCGCCCCTCCCCACGCTCTCGGCGCGCCCGCTGCGTCGGGCAGTGACGCTGACGGCCTCCATCGTTATGGCGGCGAGTCCCATCTGCACGTTCGCGACGATGCGGTCTTCGTCCCGCTGGCGGGCGACACTCAACTGCGCGGGCGCCATCCCGATGCAGCGCACCACCAGCTCATAGCGCCCCCCGCCGTCCGGAAACAGCAGGGTGAAGCGCCCGCGTGCGTCGGTCACGACCTGGCGCGAGCCTCCCGTCTCGCGCGACGTGACCTCGACCGTGGCCCCGCCGAGCGGCTGGCTGTCCGGCCCCGTCACCGTGCCGGCGATGATGTCGGTCGTCGCCCCCACCTGGGCTGACGCGGTGCGAGGCCCGGTGACGGCGAGGCAGACGAGGAGGACCAGCGCTCCGAGGCGCCAGAGCTGCGGTATCACGCTAAGGTCCCGTAGCGCCGCAGCTGATCGTAAAGGTCGCTTGAGCCGTGGCGCCGACCGTGACTGTGACAGCCAGCGGGTTGGGGCTCGCGACAGTGCAGTTGCCGGGCACGCCGCTCAGGGTCACCGTGTGGTCGCCGGTGGGAATCCCGCTCGCTGTGACGCTGTCGTTCGCGCCGATCGCTCCCGATTGGCCGGTGTCCAGAGTCACCGTGTAGCCGGCCGGAAGGTTCGACCCGGTGGTGGTCGTCGTGACGGTGAGACTGCCCGTCGCCGCGGCGCAGCCGATCGTGAAGGCGGCTCGAGCCGTGCTGCCGGCCGCTACGGTGACGGGTTGCGGGTTGGGACCAGCGGCGGTGCAATTGCCCGGCACCCCGCTCAGCGCCACCGTGTGTTCGCCGGCAGCGAGCCCGGTCGCGGTGACGCTGTCGTTAATCCCGATGGCGCTCGCCGCGCCGCCGTCCAAGCTCGTGGTATAGCCGCTCGGCAGGCTGGTGCCGCTGGTCGCGGTGGTGACGACAACGTTACCGGTGGTCGGCGGCGCCGCGCAGCTGATGTCGAAGGTGGCGTGCGCGGTCTCCCCACCGGACACGCTCACCGTGTCCGGATTGGCCCCGGGCATGTTGCAACTGGACGTGACACCGCCGAGCGTCACGACGTGCCTGCCCGTGGCCAAGCCCACGAACGTCACGACCGCGTTGATGCCGATCGGCTGCGAGATGCTGTCGTCGACAATGACGGTGTAGCCGCTCGGGAGATCGCTGCCCGCGGTCGTCGTCGTGACGGCGATGTTCCCGGTCAACGGCGCGAGGATCGCGAACGCCCGGCTTCGCACCGGGGCGAGCGCCGTCCCGGGCGCGGAGGCGACGAGCCGGTAGCCCGTCCCCGCCGTGTCGACCCGCAAGCGCCGGAACGTCGCGACGCCCTTCGCCGCTGGCACGGTTGTCGAGTCGCCGAGCGAGGTGACGGCATTGTTCGAGTCGAGCGCGAGCGAAACGAGACCACCGAAGCCGGCGGCGATGTTGCCCTGGTCGTCGCGCACGGTGACGCGCACCGGGGCGAGCGTGGTGCGGGCCCGGGCGGTCTGCGGCTCATCCGCGAACCGGAGGTCGGCGGGGGGGCCGGCAACGGGCGCCGCTCGACCGCCCGACCCGTCGAAGAACGTGTCGAGGCGGCAGCTCGCAACCAGGGCGATCAGCGCCAGAACGGCGAAGCTCTTCATGGACGTGCCGTGACGACTGCAAGCGCCGCACCGGCCTCGAACCCGCAAATGACCCACGGCGTGTGCGGCCCAGCGGCAACACCTGTGTCGCGCGCTCCCCAAGGTGGAGAGGACCGCTGTTGCAACGCCCCGGCATTTCATATGATTCGGCCTGACGCGTGGGGAGTCGGAACAACCTCTATTCGTCGGTTCGATTCCGACCGGCGCCTCTCCCAGAGTCCGACATGGCCCGAGTCCTGATCATCGACGACGACGTCACGCTCCGCCAGGCTCTGACGAAGCATCTGGAGCACGTGGGGCACGAGGTCCGGCAAGCCGCGGACGGCGATGCCGGGATCCGCGCGTACCAGCGACACGCGGCGGACCTCGTGATCGTCGACATCTTCATGCCCGGCCAGGGGGGCCTGCAAACCATCGGCCGGCTGCGCCGCGAGTGGCCGGCCGTGAAGATCGTCGCGATGTCCGGGGTCAAGAGCGCGGGAGCGATCGACGTCGGGGGGCACGCCGTGGCCCTCGGCGCCGATCGATTCATCCCGAAGCCGTTCGAGTCCGCCACCTTGCTCGCATTGGTCGAAACGCTGCTCGGGGAGCAGGGAGCGTCCGGCACGCCTTGACTCGGGGGGGAGTTACGAGGTCGGGTGCGAGTCCGATATGCTCACACGCCGCGCCTTGGGCCGTGCGACCTGCTTCGCCGCAACGAAGGTCGCGATCTGTCGTACCGTCCGGAAGTCGTCGATCTCGAGCTCTTCGAACGACACGCGGATGGAGAACTGCTCTTCGAGCGAGGCGAGTAGCTTGACGAACATGAGGGAGTCCACGATGCCCTCGGCGAACAAGTCCACGTCCGCCGTCGGCACTTCGACCTGCAGGCAGTCCGCGAACAGCTGCGCGATGCGCGTCTCCAGATCGCGGGCGTCACGCATCCGGCAGCTCCCGGTGCTCGGTGGCGAGCAGGTCGTACAGCAGACGGTCGTAGGGCCGGCCGTCGATCCAATGACAGCGTCGCTGGCGTCCGATGTAGTGGAAGCCGAGCTGCTCCAGACCACGACGGGCGGAAACGTTGATCTCGACGGTCCAGGCCCCGACGGATTCGAGTCCTAGCTCCGTGAAACCGAGGGTTAGCAGCTTGGACGCCGCCCGCGGCCCATAGCCGCCGTATCGCTTCTGCCCGAGCACGGCCCACAGCGAACCGGCCGTCTTGAAGCGGCGATCCACGTTCGACAGACCCACGACGCCGATCGGCAAGTCGCTGTCATGGGGCGTGAATACGCGGAGCACGTGCAGGTCGCGCTGTGTCATCACCTTCAGCGAAACCGCGGACGGACTGTGGACGCCGTTGCCGAAATCCAGCCACTTACAGTTCCCCTCCTGGCTCAACCAGTTGGCCACCAGCTCGGTCAGCTCGCGGCAATCCAACGGCAGGAGCTTCATAGCTGTACCGATTTTCCTTCCCACTCGAGCGCGACTTCGGTGCGTCTGCCTCCTAAGCACAGTCCGGGCCGCCACGCGGCGTGCCAGCCTTGCAACAGTGGCGGTTGACCGACACCCCCTTCGAAGTGTGGCTACTGCGCGACAAGACGCGTCGAGAGGATGCAGAAGAAGGCACCAACCTGCATCAGAGCGCCCGGGCTCGGCGCACTGACTTGTAGCATTGACGCGGGCAGGTCGTTCGCGCTACGGCGATGAGGGTGTGGTCTGGGCTTCCACTATTTCGGGGGCGAAGATTTCCTTGAGTTTGCGACGATCGATCTTCCCGTTCGTGGTCTTGGGGAGTTCGGGAAACTGGAGCCAGCGGGACGGGAGCATATACGAAGGCAGCACGCGCGCCAGCCCCTCGCGCAGCCCCGCCGGCGTTACGTCTGCTTCGGCGAGCGGCGCGTACGCGCAGCAGATGGCCACGCCGTCGAAGCCCTGACTCGGCACGCCGACCACGGCGCATTCCCGCAGGGCGCCTAACGCGTGAAGCGCTGTCTCGATCTCTCCCAGCTCGACTCGATACCCCCGCGTCTTGATCTGCGCGTCCGCCCGCCCCAGGAATCGCACCAGGCCGTCCGGGCCGACGGTCGCGAGGTCGCCTGTGCGGTAGATGCGGTCTCCCGGACCAGTGGCCCCGGGGTACTGCAGGAATGCGCCGCCCGTCTTCGCCGGGTCGCGCCAATACCCCGGGCTCAACCCCGCCCCCCGGATATAGAGCTCTCCCATATCGCCGGGTGGGAGGGGCCGGAGCGTCTCGTCGAGCACGAGCAGCTCCTCGCCCCCGCAGGCCTGCCCGATCGGGATCACTTCGTCCTCACTCAGGGGGCACGACGGGACCGTGTAGTAGCTGCTCGCGATAGTCGCTTCCGTCGGGCCGTAGAGATTGGTGAACGTGGCATGGGGGAGGCGCTGCATCCAATAGATGAGGGCGGGGGTCGGGAAGACCTCGCCGCACCACAGCACGCGACGCAACGCGGGGAAGTCGCCGTGTTTGACCACGTCGAACTTCGCCATGTAGTTGAGCACCGAGGGCACGGAGAACCACTGCGTCAACTCGGCGCTACGGATCAGCTCGGCGAGCTTGTGCGGCAGCAGATTCAGCTCCGGCGGCACGAGGTGCAGCTCGGCCCCTGCGGCGAACGTCCCGAACATGTCGAACGTGGACAGGTCGAAGTGCAGCGGCGGATGTCCGGAGATCCGGTCGGTGGACGCGGTGCCGAAGTACGGCACCGCCCACTCGACGAAGCGCCGCACGCTGGCGTGCGTGATCACCACGCCCTTGGGTATGCCGGTCGAGCCCGACGTGAACAGGATGTGGGCGGGGTCCTGCGGTCCGTTCGCGCTGGCGGGGAGCGTCGCGGGATAGGTGGGAAGGTCCGCGAGCGAAAACCGGGCCGTGACACCGGCGGGAGTCTCGTCCGCCCCGAGCCAGCCAATCGAGTGGGTGTCGGCGAAGCCGGGCGAGGCAAACAGCGCCGCCAGCGTCGGGCCCACGGCCCCGCTCGCCAGGATCCAGCGGTTGTCGCACGAGGCGATCATCCTCTCGAGCCGGGGCACCGGGCTCCCCGGATCGAGCGGCACGTACACGGCGTCCGCTTTGAGCACGCCGAGGATGGCCACGATCGCCGCCGGCGACTTTGGAGTCAGCAGGCAGACGCGGTCGCCGCGGCCGCACCCTGCGTCCTTAAGGACGTGCGCCAGGCGATTGCTGGCCAGCTCGAGCGCCTCGTACGTGAGACGCGCCTCCTTGAAAACCAGGGCTCCCGCCTCGGGGCGCCGGGCGGCCTGCGCGGTGACCCAGTGCTGTAACAGCGAGCTCACGACGTGACGGCCGGTCATGCCACGTCATCTTTGCAAAAAGCGGGCTGTGCACGCGAAGTTGTTTCGGATCACGACACTGTCGCGTGAGCGCAACGCAACGCGCCCGGCCGGGTCATAGACTCGCCGGTCGGGCGCGGGTTATTCGCGGAATCGACCGCCGCTAGCCCGCGACGGCCGCTGCCTTACGCCGCTCGGGGGGGGCGGCCGACACGATCACCCCTTGGCCGAGCGACACGCCCGGCGAGGGCGTTGCCCCCTGCTCCCCGAAGTAGGCCTCTTCGCCGTGCTCGCTCAGGTCGAGCCCCGAAAGCTGCTCACGCACGCCGGCCTTGGCGCCGAGCGTGGCTTGCACGATCCCCAGAATGACGGCCGTGCCGGCGGCGGCGATCGCCACGGCGGCGAGGATCGCCACGAGCTGCACGCCCATTTGGGCGAAGTTGCCGGCCAGCCAGCCGTCGCCGCCCGCCGGGTTCGCCAGTTTGGTGGCGAACACACCCGTCAGGAGAGCCCCGGCCACTCCCGCGAGCCCGTGGCAGGAGAACACGTCCAACGAGTCATCGAGCCGCGTCTTCGCGCGGATCTGGATGGCGGTGTAGCTCACGAGCGCGGCCAATGCACCCACGGCGATTGAGGCCGGCGCGGTGATGTAGCCGGCCGCCGGCGTGATGCCGACGAGGCCGACCACGAGGCCGGTGGCGGCGCCCACGGCGGTCGCCTTCCCGGTGCGCAGCAGGTCGAGGCATACCCACGCGACCAGCGCGGTCGCGGCCGCGGTGTTCGTATTCGTGAACGCGAGGGCAGCGAGCCCGTTCGCGGCCAGCGCGGAGCCGGCATTGAATCCGAACCAGCCGAACCACAGCAGCCCCGCGCCGAGCAGCACGAGCGGGACGTTGTGGGGCACGATCGCCGTGCGCTTGAAGTCCTTCCGAGGCCCCAGCATGGCCGCGGCCACGAGCGCCGAGACGCCCGCGCTGATGTGCACCACCGTGCCGCCCGCAAAGTCGAGCGCGCCAAGCTTTGCCAGCCACCCGCCCGACCCCCACACCCAATGGGCGAGCGGGTCGTAGACGAAGGTGGCCCAGAGGACGAGGAACACGACGTAGGCGCGGAACCGCATGCGCTCCACGATCGCGCCAGAGATCAGCGCCGGCGTGATGATTGCGAACATCAGCTGGAACATCGCGTGCGCCTGCAGCGGAATCGTGACGCCGTACGCGGCATCGGGCTCCAGGCCCACACCCTTGAAGCCCAGCCAGGCGAGCCCGCCCCACCAGGGCGTGCCGTGCCCGAACGCGATGGAGTAGCCCACCAGCACCCATTGCACGCTCACCACGCCCAGCGCGACGACGCTCATCATCATGGTATTGAGTGCGTTCTTGGGCCTCACCAGCCCGCCATAGAAGAACGCGAGGCCCACCGTCATCACCATCACCAGCGCGGTGGAGGTGAGGACCCAGGCGGTATCGCCCGCCGAGATGGCGTTCACGACTCCCCTTCGCCGGCGACGGCGCCCGCATGGTGTGCGCTCTTGATCGCCGCGCGCTGGACGACGTCCGCGTTCACGGCGGTGAGCGCCGCGTTGTCGTTCTCGCCCGTGCGGATCCGAATCACGCGCTCGATCGCTTGGACGAAGATCTTGCCGTCGCCCACTTCGCCGGTGCGGGCGGAAGCCAGGATGGCTTTGATGCACGGCTCGACGAACGGCTCCGAGCAGACCATCTCGATCTTGACCTTCTCGTGGAACTCCATGACGACCGTGGTGCCGCGGTACTGGCTCACGATCTCCTGCTCGCCGCCGTGGCCGCTCACGCGACTGAGCGTGATCCCGGTGACGCCGGCCTGGAACAGCGCCGCCTTGACCTCGGGCAGCCGCTCCGGCCGAACGATGGTTGTGATGAGTTTCATAGTGGAAAAACCTAGCCCCCGTGAGACACGGTGTCAACATAATCGTGCATCTAATGCACATATCCGACATCATTCGGCAGGTCTCTCTTCATAGCATAGTAACGTGCCGTCGCCGCGAGCGTGGAGCACGAATTCCCTCGCCCACGGATTTGGTAAGTCACCGGGCCCCCGAGACCCGGTTCTCCCCGACCTCTTGCCTTTTCGCCCCCGGTTTCCAGCTTGGGGCGTCCCCGTCACCTGGAGATCGTATGCGTTCGGTCGCTCGAATCGTTGGGGTGGTCAGCATCCTCGCCGCCGGCATCGCCGGGGGGGCGCTGGCGCAGCACCCTCAGACTCGTGAAGGCTTCTGGATCGGGTTCGGGTTCGGGCACGGGTCGGCGGACCTGAAGAGCCCGACGCTCGACAGCCTTGGAGCGACCGGGCGGGAAGGGGGCACGACCGGCTTCGTGAAGCTGGGCGGCACCCTGAGTAAATCCGTGTTGCTGGGCGGCGAAGTGAACGCGTGGGTCAAGAGCGAAGGCGGCGTCACCTTCACGGTCGGCAACGTCTCGGCCGCGGCGTACTTCTATCCCGCCCCGAAGACTGGGTTCTTCGTAAAGGGGGGTGTCGGCTATGGGAGCACGCGGTTCAGCAACTCCGGGTCAGCGACGGCGAGCGGCTTCGGGTTCCTCGCGGGCGTCGGCTACGACGTCCGGGTCGGTGGGAACATTTCACTGACGCCGGTCGCGAACTTTTACTTCGGGAGCGACGGCGATATGACGGAGAACGGGACGAAAGTGATCTCCAGCCTGAAGCACAACGTCTTCGATTTCGGCCTGGGCATCACGTTCCACTGAGCGCGACGCTCGCCTGACCGCGGGCGAGGACACCACCGGCTCGCCCGCGTGCTCGCCTCGAGCGGCATGGAACTCGCCCTCACCCCGGGCGTCACCGGGAGGGGGGCTCTATGCACACAGCGCGAATTGTCGTACTGCTCGCCCTGTTCTCCTGCGCCGCGGCCGCGGCGCGGGCGCAGTACCCGCAGCGCCGCGACGGCTTCTGGATCGGCTTCGGCCTGGGCTATGGCTCGGCAAACATCAGGTGTGACAACTGCGTGGACAGCTCCAGTGTGGGCGGCATCACCGGGTTCGTGAAACTCGGCGGCGCGCCCAGCCGCAACTTGCTCATCGGCGGCGCGATCAACGGCTGGTCGCGTACCAACGCGGGACTAAGGGAGACAATCGCCAATGTCACCGGGTCCGTTTACCTGTACCCGGCCACGCGCAGCGGATTCTTCGTTACCGGCGGTCTCGGGTTGTCTACCTATCACGCAAACACGTTTCCGTCGTCAGACGGCACCGGGTTGGGGCTCACGGCCGGCGCAGGGTACGACATCCGGGTCGGCCGCGACGTGTCGCTCACTCCGGTTGTGAACCTCGTGTACGGGACCCTCGGCGATTTCGACGTGCCGGCCAGCGGCGGCGGCCTTGCGACCGCGCGAGGTTGGCGGCAGCACGTCATCGACTTCGGCCTGGGCGTCACGTTCCACTAGTCAGTGCCTTGCGCTCCGGCCCCGGGGCTCCAGCTTCGGCTTGAGCGGATACCTGAAGCTTGGTGCGACGGTCGTCCCACAGCTGCTGATGGGCGTCGAGGCGAACGGCTGGCGGAAGAACATCCAAGGGACGACCGTCACGGCGGTCAATGCGTCGGTCGTGTCCTACCTGTATCTCAAGGCGACGAGCGGGTTCTTCTTCAAGGGCGGCTTCGGCATATCCTGGTACCGCGAGGATCCCGCGTTGAAAGATCCGTCGGACACCGTGAGCACGACCGGTTTCGGGATCACCGCGGGTCTGGGCTACGACCTCCGTGTCGGAGATAACATCTCCCTCACGCCGGTGGGTAACTTCGTTTTCGGCAGCCTGGGGAACCTGAGGCTCCGTCGGCAACTCATTCCGAACGTGCAGTCTACGCTGTTGCAGCTGGGCCTAGGTGTGACGTTCCACTGACCCTCCAGTGGTCGCGTAATGCGCTTACCGCGTGCGAGTTGCGGCCCGCGCGGTCACCGGCCGGCCCTGGCGCGAGGGCAAGACCGATCGCGTACACGGTTGTCCCACCACGATTTGTGCTCACCTCCCCAGCAATCCTTGTGACCCGCATCACACGGTCTGTAATAAGCTTGATTTTTGCGAACAGACCCCCAGTAGTTGCGCGGCGGGTGGTCATCCCTGAGGGTCAGCTGGAGGGTAGGCGGTATGAAGGGTACCAGGTCGGCACTGACGGTGGCGAGCGTGCTCGCGTTTCTCTCGTTCGCTTGTGTGGATGCGACGGGCCCAGCGGGTCCCGGCAACCAGGCGAACGGGCGTATCTCGATTGTGAACGACGCCGGTACGCTGGGAACCCAAGTCACCTACTTCGATGACTCGATCCCAGTCGATGCCACCGGGGTCGGGTACCCTTCCGCGCCCTCGCCCGGTATGTCGGCCAGCTTGGTCAGTCTGGCCGGCAGTGGGGGGTCTCTCAATTTGAAGCTCAAGGCCGAAGTGGCACCGCCGACCGTGGGGGGCCAGGTGTTGCAGGCTACTTCGGTCTCCATGGTGGGCAATCTAGCTGTGGTGAGCTACAACATGATCGGGAATCCCTACCTGGGAGCCGTCGACGTCATCGACATCAACCCCGGCGGCCAGCCCAGGTTGACGTCGCGTGCCGTATTTCAGAATGCCGATATCAACGCCGTATCCGCGTCAGGCGCGAATGTCTACGTCGCCGAAGCGACCGGTGACACGGGTTTCCAAGCTCCCGCCGTGTTCGAGGTCATGCAGCTGGTCGGGAACAACCTGGTCTTGAACGGCAACGGTCGCAAAGGACTCACGAGCTACGCCGGCACCAGCGTGGCGGCCTCGGGAACGAGAGCCTACGCGACGTCCGGTAACACGGGCGCGCTGTTCGTCATCGATCCCGTGACCCTCACCCCGCTCGACACCATCCTCCTGCACGATGCCCGGTGGGTGACTGTGGCGGGTGGGAAGATCGTCGTCGTCCAGGGGACGCCGGGGCAGATCTCCGTTTTCAACGAGACGACGCTCGCCCCCGTCGGGACATTCCCCTTCAAGGGCGCGGACATTGCCGAATCCAAGTCGACCGTCGAGCTCGCGGGCGGGAAGGCGTTCATCGCCGCCGGCGACAGTGGCGTGCAGGTGCTGAGTGCGAGTACGGGGTTGGTGGTGGGTTCGGTGCCGCGCCCCAACCCGGATTCATTGGGACTGAGTCCTTCGGTGGTCGTCACCAACTCGGCTTCGGTGGACGCCGACCTCCTGTTCATCTCGAACGGCGAGGCGGGTGTCTACGTTGCGCAGGGCAGCCAGGCGTTCTCGGCGACGAGCTCTGAAACGCCGCAAACGATCACGATGCTCGGCAAGCTGCGATTTGCCAATTTGCAGTCCGCCAATCATGTTGCCTACAGCGCGGACAACAAGTACCTCATCGTCGCGGCGGGATTGGGCGGCCTTAAGATCGTGCAGGTCAATTGAGAAAACCCGCTTGATGCAATGAGAGCTGGGCCGCTCGCGCTCGCGCTGCTCGCCGCCCCTGGGCTCCTCATTGCGCAGTTGCCCGACGCCGAGGCCGCCTTCCGCCGCGGCGACTACGTCACCGCCCGGACTGCCTACGAGCGGGTCCTCGCGACGGATTCCCTCAACATCCGAGCCTTGCACCGGCTCGCCATTCTCGACGGCTGGGACGGCAAACTGTCCCGCTCGCTCCAGCGCTTGGCACGCGCGCGGCGGCTCGCGCCCGGCGACGCCGATATCATCGTCTCGCAGGCTCAGGTGCTGGCGTGGACGGGACGGCTGGCGGCGGCCGAGGCGCTATACGACTCGGTGCTGGCGCGATCCCCCGATCGGGTCGATGCGCTCGCGGGCCGCGCGCGCACCGTGGCCTGGCGAGGCGACTTGGACCGCGCGGAGCAGCTTTGGCGCGCGGCACTCGAGCGGTATCCCGATGCCGCCGAGCTGCTGGTCGGGCTCGCCCAGACCCTCTATTGGAAAGGGCAGCCCGTGTTGGCCGAGACGTACGCGGCTCGCGCCCGCACGGTGGCGCCCGGGGACCGCGCGGTGCGCGACCTCGAGCGCGTGGTGCGGGCCGCGCTCCGGCCCGAGATCGCGACGAACGCGGACGGTGCCAACGACTCGGACAACAACGACTTTGTGTCGCAGGAAGGCACGGTGGCGGGCTCGCTCGACGACGATGTGCGCGGCACGCTGCGCGTGGGCTGGCGGCGTGCCACCGACCGGCGACACCGGGGCACGAGTTATGGAGGTGGAGGGTCGGTGGTCGCGGCCCTCGGGAAAGGGGCGGTGCTGCGCGCCGGGCTGGGCGTGCGGCACATTGAGCCGGACACGGTGTCGTCGACGCCTCTGACAGCGGAGCTGGGCATCGGGCTCCGGCCGGGGCGCTACACAGCCGTGAGCTTCGCCTATACACGGAGCGCATTCGACGAGACCGTCGGGCTGATGCGTCAGGGACTGACCGTGGACGCCGGGGATCTGAGCCTCGACGTGTCGCCGGCGCCGAGCTGGTCCATCACCGGGACTGGCGGGGGAGCATGGCTCTCCGACGGCAACCGCCGACTGTCTGCGGTGGGCGCCGTGCTCGGTCGGGTGGCGCCGGGGCTGCAGCTCGGCCCGTACGCCCGAATCCTCGGCTACCGGCGATCGGCGCCGGGGCTCTACTTCGCACCCAATCGATTCACCGTGATCGAGGCGCGCGTGGTGTACCAGTGGCAGCGGAGTCGCTGGGGCGTGCGGGCCGACGGCGGGTTGGGATCGCAACAGGTGTCGGATACCAGCGCCCATCAGACGGCTTGGCACATCGGCTTCGCGCTGTCACGGGGCTGGGGTGCGAACAACGAGATCGCGCTCGTCGGCTCGATCACCAACAGTGCGGCGGCGACGACGACCTCGGGGCTGCGGAGCGAGACGTTCCGGTACCGCACACTCGGCCTGCGGTTCCGGCAGGGGCTTTAGCCCTCTTGGTTAACCTCCAGCCGCTCGGCTGCGCCTAGGCCCAGCGCCCGCAGCAAGCGGACGGCCTGGGCCTGCTCCCGCGGCGGCAGCGCCGCGACGGCGTGCCGCATGGCGTGCGCGTGCGACGGGAAAATGCGCTGGATCAAGCGCCGCCCGGCGGGGGTCAGCGCCAGCAGGACGACCCGGCGGTCGGTCCCGCTGTGACGCCGCCGCACCAGGCCGCGTTTCACGAGCTTGTCCACCACGTACGTCGTGCTCGACGACTCGACCAGGATGCGTCGTTGCACTTCGCACACCGGCAGCTCGCCCTTGTGGTACAACACCTCCAGTACGCCGAACTCGGTGGTACCGAGCCCGAAGCGCGCGATGCTCGCCCGCGAATGGTGCTCGACGGCATCGAACGCCCGGGCTAGCACCACCCACAGGTGGAGGGGCACGTCCCCACCGCTCGGCAAAGATTTCATCGGACCCCAGGAACCTCCTGGCCTGGGAATTTGTTGCCGATGTGATTCGATGTCAAGTATCTCGATTTCAAGATAATACCGTTTGTCTGGAGGTGTCCGATGTTCGATCTTGGAGTTCTGGCGCTGCGGCTGGTCCTGGGGGCGGTCTTCCTGGGCCACGGGGCGCAGAAAGCGTTCGGCGCGTTCGGCGGGCCGGGGTTCGAGGGTGCCACCGGGTTCGTCGGGAGCCTGGGGTTCCGCCCGGCCCGGGTGTGGGCCACGCTGGCGGTGGGGGGTGAGCTCGCTGCAGGGCTGCTGTTCCTGCTCGGGTTGCTGACGCCGCTGGCGGGCTTGTTGGTGCTCGCCACGATGGCCGTCGCGATTGCGAAAGTGCACGGGCCGAAGGGCTTTTTCGTCCAAAATGGCGGGTACGAGTACAACCTGGTGCTGATCATCGCCGCCCTCGCCGTCGCGGCGATGGGGCCGGGGCGGTTCTCCCTGGACTACGTACTCGGGCTCGCCCGGTAAAGAGAAAACGCTTCGTTAGATTCTCTGCGTCGCTTTCCGGCCAGGGGATCTGGATAGGCTCGTCCCGAAGCTCGTCACCACCCTTCGTGGTGGGTACACTCGCCAGCAGCTCCTGGCCGATCTGGGCGCGGGGATCATCGTCGGCATTGTGGCGCTCCCGCTCGCCATCGCGTTCGCGATCGCGAGCGGGGTCGGCCCCGAGCGCGGGCTGTTCACCGCGATCATCGCCGGATTCCTCATTTCCGCCCTGGGCGGCTCGCGCGTGCAAATCGGCGGGCCGACGGGTGCGTTTGTGGTGATCGTCTATGCCATCGTGCAGCGACACGGGGTGGAGGGCCTCGCCATGGCGACCCTCATGGCGGGCGTCATCCTGGTGGGCTTCGGGCTCGCGCGGCTGGGCGGCGCGATCAAGTTCATCCCCTACCCCGTCACCATTGGCTTCACGAGCGGGATCGCCTTGATCATCTTTTCGGGGGAAGTCAAGGATTTCCTGGGGCTCGAGGGCCCGGTGCCCGCCGAGTTCTTGGCGCGCTGGCGGACGGTCGCGGCCCATTTCCCCTCGCTGAACCCGTGGGCGGTGGCGGTCGCGCTCGTCACGCTGGGCATCATCGTCTTCTGGCCCCGGCTCAACCGGCGCATCCCCAGTCCGTTCGTGGCCCTCACCGTCACCACGGCGGCGGTGCAGCTGTTCCACCTGCCGGTGGACACGATCGGCAGCCGGTTCGGCGTGATCAACGCGGCTGTGCCGGCTCCCGCGCTCCCCGCCGTCACGTTCCACCAGATGCCCGGCCTGATGGGCGCCGCGTTCACGATCGCGCTGCTGGGCGCCGTCGAGTCGCTGCTCTCCGCGGTGGTGGCGGACGGCATGATCGGCGGCCGCCACCGCTCCAACATGGAGCTCGTGGCACAGGGGATCGCGAACATCGCCTCGCCGCTGTTCGGCGGGATCCCTGCCACCGGCGCCATTGCTCGTACGGCGACGAACGTCAGGAACGGCGGCCGGACGCCCGTCGCCGGCATCGTGCATGCGGTGACGCTGCTCCTCATCACGCTGTTCTTCGGTCGCTGGGCCGGGCTGATCCCGATGGCGACGCTGGCGGGGATCCTGGTCGTCGTGGCCTACAGCATGAGCGAGTGGCGCACGTTCCTGGCCGAGTTCCGTGCCCCGAAGAGCGACGTGGCCGTGCTGCTCACGACGTTTCTGCTGACCGTGCTGTGGGACCTGACGGTCGCGATCGAGGTAGGGATGGTGCTCGCGGCGTTCCTGTTCATGCGGCGCATGGCGGAGGTGACGAACATCAGCGCGCTGACCCACGAGTTCCAGGATCCGGTGGACGACTTCGAGCGTGATCCCAACGCGGTGCGACGGCGGGTGGTGCCGCCGGGGGTGGAGGTGTACGAGATCACCGGGCCGTTCTTCTTCGGCGCGGCGGAGATGTTCAAGGAGCGGTTGAGGCGTATCGCGGTGCAGCCCAAAGTACTGATCTTGCGGATGCGGCACGTTCCGGCGATCGACTCGACCGGCTTGCACACGCTGCGGGATTTGGTGCGGCGCAGCCGCCATGACGGCTCGCTGGTGATTCTTTCCGACGTGCACGCCCAGCCGGTGGTCGCGCTGGAGCGGTCGGGTCTGTACGACGAGTTGGGCGAGGAGAACGTTCATGGAAACATCGACGATGCGCTGAACCGGGCGCGGGAGCACCTGAAGCTCCCGCTGCTGCCGGCGCCGGCGTTCGCGACGGCGACCGTGGCGCGGGAGGGGAAGGAGGATTGAGAGAGTGGCCTCACCGATAATCGCCGAAGGCACCGGTTACGTGTTGTTCGCCTACGACGTCGCCCACGCGTTCGACCTCGCGGCGGCGGAGCGGCGGCTGGCGAGCGCGACGCAGCGCCAGACCGTCAAGCAGAAGCGGCGCGCCCCGGCGTTCTTCGAGTACGACCCCGCTCCGCTGCGCGTGACCGAGCCGGCGGAGTCGCTCGCGGTCGGCGGGCACGGTACGGCGCCCTATGTCGAGTTCGTGCTGTACGACTTCGGCGCGGTGTCCGTGAGCTACGCCATCCCCCTCCAGGGCCCGCTCACCGGGCTCCCGGGGCTCAGCACGATCCTGTACGGCAACGAGCAGCTCCAGTCGGACTCACGGCGCCGGGTGCAGCAGCTCGTGGAGACCCTGGGCGACGCCGCGTTCCGGTCCCGTCTCGCCGAGTTCGTCGAGGACTACGTCGTGTTCCAGATCGAGGCCTTCAGCGAGCCGCTGGAGGCGTCCATGCTGTGGACCGAGCACGCGCAGACGGTGGCCCAGGTACTGCGCGCCGAGTCACGCCCACTCTCGCAGCAGGAAGTGAGCGACGCCCTCGCATCGCGCCTCTCGTTCGGGCCGAACGACGCGACGTTGATCGACACAGACGTGACGCTGCTGTTCGATCCCGAGGGGGAGGATGTACGAGCGGTGATCGAGTTCGCGAACACCCAGCTGCTCGAGATGCGGTACCTGGACGCACAGCTCGACGACGCACTGGAACGGGCCTACGGCCTGCTCGGCCGCTCGCCCGGCCTGCGGCGGTTCCTGCCCAGTCCCTATGGGGTTCCGCTCCAACGGCTCGGGCGGCTACAGCTCGACGCAGCGGTCCTGTTCGAGCAGGTGACGAACGCCCTGAAGCTGATCGGCGAGCAGTATCTCACCCGGGTGTACGGCCACGTGTCGCGCCGCTTCCACCTCGCGGAATGGGACGTGAGCATCACTCGCAAGCTGCAGACCCTGGACGGGATCTACGGAAAACTGGCTGACCGGGCGGCGACGCAGCGGATGGAGCTGCTCGAGTGGATCATCATCGTGTTGATCGCCGTGTCGATCGTCCTGCCGTTTTTCACGGGGCTCGTCGGAAAGTGAGTCAGTAGGGCCGCTCTCGAGAACGCTGGTCGCGCGGCAGAATCATCGCCCGCACCACCGCCGTGGCGTCGACCGCGATGAGCAATCCCTCCTGCGGCAACGACTGGACGCCGATCACGATTCCCGCCGGTGGGTTCCGCTGTGGGAAGAAATCCGGAGCCGCCTGCCGGATTCGGTCGAGATCCTTGGGCGAATAGTTCACCACGTAAATCGTGAGCTTTGCCACGTCGCCCGGGGTCGCCCCGCCGATCCGTAACACCGTCGCGAGGTTCCCGAACGCTTGGACGGCCTGGGCACCCAGGTCGCCGGGACCGACGAGACGGCCGGTGCTGTCGAGCGCGACCTCGCCCGACACGTACAGCGTCGGCCCGATGCGCACGGCATGCGTGAAGCCCGGGAGCGCCGCGAGCGTTCCGGGATTGATATAGCGCGTGGAGACGGGATCGGGCACCTGACGGACGCCGCCCGGAGTCGGAGCGACGCAGGCGGCGAGCAGCGGGATGGTGACAATGCTGGGCAAAGCGACGCGCATGCGATGCTCCTCAGGAGGCCGGAGGTGGGGACGTCACGCCACCCTGTATACGCCGGCGACCGTTCGGAGTTCAAGGGCCCGGCGCGTGCGGGTCAGGGTAGGGCAACGCGCAGCGACAGCTGCATCGAGAGGTAGCGCCACTGTGCGGTCGTCGCCGAGTTCGCGGTCGTCGCCGACTCGGTGGCGACGCCGGAATCGTCGCTGTCCAGCTCGAACCGGAGCTCGCGCCCCGGTGCCAGCGGCAGCGCGATGAGCGAATAGAGCCGCAGCGCCGGCCGCCAGGGCCCGACGGCGGCACCCTGCTGGGCCACCCGCTGCACGCCCGCGCCGAGATCGAACGCGAGCACGATAGACCGGGCGGTCTCGAGCTCGATATATGATCCCACTTGCGCGATCTGGATGAGCCGGGGAGCGAAGTAGCCCGCGCTCGAGGGCCGGGAGTAGCGGATCTCGTGCATCTCGCCCGACAGCTCGAGGCTGGGCGTCACGGCCACCGCCACCACGCCGGCGACGGTCGTCCGGTGGTTCACATCGAAGGAGCTGCTCAACGCGGCGGTTCGGCCGATCCCGCGGAGTTTGAGTCCTCGCGTGACGGGCACCTCGACGATCGCCCCTATCTCCGTTCGTACCACCCGATTCATCACGAGGAGCGGGCTTGCGTCGATCAGGTTCCGCCGCGCGCGGAGGTCGATCGCCGGTCCGCCCATCGGATCCCGCCACCGAGCGCGCAGCTGGCCCGTGGCGGTGAGCGTGGCGCCCGCGCCCCCCACGACGTCGACCCGAGTCGCTCCCCCCTCCGCATCGATCTGCAGCGCGCCCGCGGGCCGCGCGCCGGCACGGAGCGTGAGCTCGTCGAGCCCGATGGAGGTGACGCCGTCGCGAACCTGCTCGCGGGTCGCCCGCACGCCGAGCCGGGTCGGCCCGGAAGCCCCGAGCTCGGCGACGCCACCCAACCTGAGTGTGGCGTTCCCGTCGGAATCGTGGCTGCCGCCGACCAGCGGCGTTATGGCGGGGGCGGCCGTCACCCGCGCCGCCGCCAGCTCGCGCTTGACCTCGGCGTCGGTGGGATGGGCGGCGAGCCATCCCTTGTAGGCCGCGATGGCGGCACCCGTTCGGCGCGCCCGCACCAAGGTGCGCGCGCGCCCTACCACGGCGTCCCGCTCACCGGGAGCGAGGCGCAGCGCATCGTCGTAGCAGCGCAGCGCTGCGCCCCAGCGCCCTGCGCGCACGAGCATGTCCCCCAGCGCCATGTACCCCCACGCGTCCGACGGCTCGAGCGCCACGTAGCGGCGGAACAGCCGCAGCGCCACCCGGGGATCATGGCGGTGCAGCTGAGCGAGTCGATACGTGGCGTGGGAATTCCACGGGTCGGCGGCGAGCACGGCTGCGTACTCCCGCTCGGCCCCCTGTCTATCCCCTGCAGTGAACGCCGAGTCCGCGCGGCCCAGGTGGCGCGTGGCGAGGGTTGCGCCCTGTGCGGCGGCTGGGCGCGCGTGAGCCGCGACGACCGCTCCCACGACGAGTGCCAGGATCCGGCGGCGGCGCCCGCCGGCAGCAACGGCACGCCGGCGCTGGTGACGGTCGATGGTGGCCTCGCGGGCCGGGCGCCGGCGAACCCACAGGCGCAACAACTCGACGCCGAGGAGCACGACGGCCAGGGTCCCGACGCTGAGGAGGAGTGCCACGGCGGGCAGCAGGCTGCCCGGATGCAACGTGACCGCGGCCGGGAAGACGCGATGGGACGCGCGGACCGCGAGGCCCAGGAGCCAGCCCGTCGCCCACATGCCCGCGAGCACCGCGCTCGCAATCGCCGTCTGCGCGGCAACGAGGCGCCACCCACGGGACCTGCGGCCCCGCATCCGCAAGTAGCCTTCCCGCAGGGGCGTCGCGAGCGCGCTGATCAGGTAGAACATCCCCCCGATCCCGGTCCCTGGCAGCCCGGCCGTCATCGTCAGTGCCCCTTCTCGTACACGAGCAGCGAGCGCCCGAGCAGCAGCTCGGCGCAGACCGCCCGCAGAAAGAAGACCGCGTTGACGGTTCGCAGTACGAAGAACGCGGGGAGGCTCGCGATCGCGCGGCGAATCTCGCGTCGCCGGGCGGCACCGGCGAGGACCGGAACGAGCACGGCGGGGGCATCGATCACGTAACCGATCAGTATCCAGGGCCTCGCGAGCACGAGCGCGAGGATCGGCAGGAGCACCAGGTAGAGAGCGGCGGCGATTGTCGCATCCCAGAACGCCACCGCCACTGCGGAGCGCAGATAGGGCACCCCGAGGAGCCCGCGCCAGTGCAGCTTCACGTTCTGAACGAACCCGTGTGACCAGCGCCGCAGCTGCTTTCCCATCAGCGTGAGGGTGCAGGGCTCGATCGGGTAGCACACCGCGTCCGGGACGAACCGTACCTCATGGCCCGCTTGGTACAGGCTCCAGGTCAGGTCTACATCCTCGGCGAGGGTTCGGTTCGACCAGCCGTGGTGGGCCCCGAGGATGTCGGTCCGATACATCGAGAAACAGCCTGAGGAAATGAGCGGCTTCCCGTAGTACTCTTGCACCTGCTTGTAGTAGGTGAACGCGAACAGATACTCGATGTAGCGCCCCCGCTCCCACAGACTCCGCACCCGCTGGGGGACTACGAAACCGCACGCCGCCGCGACCGCCGGATGGTAGAACGCCGGCAGCAGGCACGCGAGGGCGTCCGGTGCGAGAACGGTATCGGCGTCAACGGCGACGGTGAGCGGCGTCCGGACGAAGCGAAGCCCGAAGTTTTGTGCCCCTGCCTTGGACCCGGTGTTCGTCGGCGGTCGGACGACCATGACCCCGAGCGCGCGGGCCACCTCGCCCGTCTCGTCGGTAGAGCAGTCGTCGACGACGATGATCGTTGCAGGCGGCGTGGTCTGGGCTTCGGCTTCGTTGTACGCCGGAATGATCACCGTCACGTCGATACCGGCGATCGGGCGCAGGAGGGGCCCCAACTCCACGAGGGGTGCCCGGGGCGCGGCACGGTCGCGGCTCCATCGGTGCTTCAGGCGCCCTGCGCTGGACGACAAGGTCGCCTCCGCCGTTTCGAGTGGAGCGTTGTGGGGGCTTGGGGTTTCCTTGCTAAAGAGGCGGCCCGGCCGACCGGGGTAACGCAGCCGAAGGGCAACCCGGCCACCGAGGTGTTGCATACCGCAACGGCTCTAAAACATGAACCCGACGCGGACGTAGGTCGCGGTGCGCTCGGGGCTTCTGGCCAACGCTATCGACAGCGTGTTGGAGCGGCGGTGCTGCCAGGCCAGCCAGAGCCCGCCCCCGGCCGCGGCGTGCCAGCGGTCTGACGACTCCCCAGGGATCCAGACCCGTCCCGCGTCCGCCAGGCCGAGGATGCCCACGTCGCCGAACGGTAGGCGACCGGCCAAAAGGCGCAGCTCGGCGTTCCCATACGCACCGCGCCGCCCGGCGAAGCGCTGCTCAGGGTAGCCCCGGACCGTGGTCCCGCCGCCCACGAACACGAGCTCTTGGAACGGGACGGTTCCGCTCACCGCGGCTCCCCCCGCTCGGAGCGCGAGGGTCGCGGATGGCGGGTCGTCTGCCGACAGGTAGGTCGATGCCTCCGCCGAGACGATCCCGAACGGGTGGACGGCGTCCCAGACGGCGGGGTACCACTGTCCGGCTATGCTTACATGGACGCCACGCGCCGGTGCGGCGGTGTGGTCGCGTGTGTCGAGCTCGAGCCCGGCGCGCGCCCCGATCTGACCGAAGTCGCCCGCGCCGTAATACGGCCCGGTGGTGGCGAGGAGCGTGCCCGGAACGCTGGACGTGTGGGCGTACTTGAGCAACGGCCCAAGTGTGAGCCGAAGTCGGGGCGACAGCGGGATCCCCACCCGTGGCGCGACGAGCAGCTGCTTCTGTCGGACCTGGTACACGCTGTCCGGCTGGGACCCGTCGGTTGTGTTGCCCACGCCATAGAATCGCGTGGACTCGAGGCCCGACGCGCGCAGCTCGACGTAGAGAATCGTCGGAAGGAGCGGCCGCCGGAACTCACCTGCCACGTCGATGCGGTATGTGCTGATGCCGGTCGCGTACGCGGCTTCGACGAGCAGACGGGTGCTCGGCGGCAGCGCTCGGAACCCGTAGCGCGTGTGCATGATTCCGGCACCGATCAGCAGTCCGATGTCCGGGGAGTAGCTCGCGCCGAACAGCGGCACCGTCTGCGGCCGCCAGGCGTCCGCGCGGGCTTGCGCGAAGGCTTGTCCGCCCACGACTGCGAGCGCGAGGACGCCGGGGATCAATCGAGCCACGAGCCGGAACCTACCCGGCCTCGGTCTTTCCTGCCCCGAGTCCAGCGCCTGGTCGAACGTGCGATGGGCCACGACGTTAGTATTGACGCATCTCCCAAGGAGCATGGGTCATATGACCTGCAAGACGTTGCTGGCAGCCGTCGCGCTCGCGGCCACGCCGCTCGCCGCGCAGCACCCAATGACGGGACCGGGCGGCATGGGTCAGATGGCGGGTGACCCGATGATGCGGCAGATGGGGCCGGCAATGATGAAGATGATGCTGTACACACCCCAGCACCTCCTCGCGCGCAAGGATGCCCTCGGCCTCACCGCCGACCAGATCACGCGCCTCACGGTGCTTCGGGACGGCGCGCAGACGGCTCACGAGGCCGCCGAGGTCGCGGCACAGGCGCACATGAAGGAGCTGGAACAGGCCGCCAACGCCCCGACGCCCGACACGAGCGCGTTGAAAGTGCATTTCGAGGCCGCCCACAACGCGATGGGCAAAGCGCACTGGGCAATGCTCGCGTCAGCGGCCCAGGCCAGGACGGTCCTCACCCAATCCCAGCTGGCCAAGGTGGAGGCGTGGGCCGATTCGATGCAGGCCTGGACCCAGCAGCACCGCCAGATGATGAAGCCGACGCAGCCGCACTAGTGGGTTTACAATATTTCTTGATAACTTGATGAGGAGCGGTGAACTAATGAATGGCGGCGAGATCAAACAGACCGTGAGGGAGAAGTACGGACAGGCCGCTCTCCGTGTCGCCAGCGGGGAGCGTGGGAGTTGTGGGGGGACCGGCAGCTGTGGCTGCGATCCCGTCAGCTCGAACCTCTACGATGCCGCGGAGACCGCCACCCTCCCTGAGGGCGCGGTGCTCGCCTCCCTTGGCTGCGGCAATCCTACCGCACTGGCCGAGCTTCACGAAGGGGAAGTGGTGCTCGACCTGGGATCCGGGGGTGGCATCGATGTCCTGCTCTCCGCCAAACGCGTGGGCCAGACCGGAAAGGCCTACGGCCTCGATATGACCGACGAGATGCTCGTCCTGGCGCGCGAGAACCAACGCAAGGCCGGGGTCTCGAACGTGGAGTTCCTGAAAGGAGACATCGAGCAGATCCCCCTACCGGACGCTTCGGTGGACGTGATCATCTCGAACTGCGTGATCAACCTCTCGGCCGACAAGCGCCGGGTGCTCCAGGAGGCCCATCGGGTGCTCAAGCCGGGCGGCCGGTTCGCCGTGTCGGACGTCGTAGTGCGGGGTGAGCTGCCGTCGGCGGTGCGCCGCAGCATGGAGGCGTGGGTCGGGTGCGTCGCGGGCGCCCTGGAAGAAGAGGAGTTCAAGGTCCTCCTCGCGGAGCAGGGGTTCGAGCAGATCAGCATCGAGCCCACGCGGATCTACCAAATCGACGACGCGAAGGCGATGGGGGCGTTCGTGCGGGCGCGGAAGCCGAGGTAGCGCACCAGCCGAAGCAAGCGTATTACTAGCCCACACCTGGACTTGTGACCCGTCATTCTCCAGGAGGTGGCCCGTGAGATCGACCCCCGTTCTTCCCCTGTCCGCGGCGTTCCTGTTTGTGATCCCCTTCGTCCCTCTGGTCGCACAACAGACCGGTACGGTCTCCGGGACCGTCGTCACGACCGAGTCAGGCGCGCCCCTGGTCGGGGTGAGCGTCGTGGTTGTGGGGACGGCGCGGAGCGTGCTCACCAACGAGAAGGGGCTGTATCACTTGAGCGTGCCGGCCGGCGCGCACAGCGTGCGCGCCCGGCTCATCGGCTACGAGGCGGCGGAGGAGCGCGTGGTGGTCCCCGGCGGCCAGACGATCACCGTCGACTTCAAGCTCACCGCGACGCCGCTCTCACTCAACGAGATCGTGGTGGTCGGCGCGCGCACGTCGCGCACCGCGGTCGAGACACCCGTGCCGGTGGACGTGATCACCTCCCAGGAGGTGCAGGAGACCGGCCACACCGAGGTGAACCAGATCCTCGCCACGCTCGCGCCGTCGTTCAACGCGTCGCACCAGACGATCGCCGACGGCTCGGACCACATCAACCCGGCGAGCCTGCGCGGCCTCGGCCCGGATCAGGTCCTCGTGCTGGTCAACGGCAAACGGCGGCACCCGCCGGCGCTGGTGCACGTCAACGGGACGTTCGGCCGGGGGACGGTGGGCGTGGACTTGAACGCGATTCCCGCGGCGGCGATTGAGCGGATCGAGGTACTGCGCGACGGCGCCGCGGCCCAGTACGGCTCCGACGCGATCGCGGGGGTGATCAACATCGTGCTGAAGGACCGGGCCTCGGGCATTCAGGCCTCGAGCATGGCCGGGGTCACCGGCGAAGGAGATGGCGAGGAAGTGAAGGCCGACCTCAATGCCGGCTTCGGAATCGGTGAGCGGGGCTTCTTCAACGTGACCGCCGAGTACTTGGACCGCCAGGCGACCGACCGGGCGGGACCCTACTCAGGCCCGATCTTCGTACGCCCCGTTCCCGGGACGTACACGGATTCGTTGCGGCAAATCGACCAGGACTCGCTCACTGCCTACGGGCTGACAAGGGGCGACTTCAACATGCGCATCGGCCAGGCGGCCGCGACGTTCGGGACAGCGTTCTACAACACGATGTTCCCGCTTTCCGGGAACGCCGAGTTCTACAGTTTCGGCGGATTCTCCAATCGCGCAGGCGACGCGGGCGCGTTCCGCCGATTCCCCGACCAGGAGACGCAGGTCACGCCAGAGATCTTTCGCTACGGCTTCCTTCCCCTGATCAACACAGGGATCACTGACCGCTCGTTCAGCGCGGGCGTCCGGGGCAGCACGAACGGTTGGGACGTCGACTTCTCACTGACGCATGGGAGGAACGATTTCCAGTTCCTCATCGAGAACACCCTCAACGCGTCCATGGGGGCTTCGAGTCCCACGACGTTCAACGCGGGACGGCTTGGCTTCGCGCAGACCGTGGGGAACTTGGACCTCGTGCGGCCGGTGACGTTGCCAGGCGTGAAGGCAATGTCGCTCGTGCTGGGAGGTGAGTTCCGACTGGAGACTTACCGGATCGAGGCAGGCGACGAGCCGTCCTGGCTGCTGGGGTCGGACTCGACGCCGGGTGGCCAGCCTAAGCTCGCGGGCGCGCAGGGATTCCCCGGCTTCCAGCCGTCCAACGAAGTCAACCGGCCTCGCACGAGCATCGGCGGGTACGCCGGGCTCGAAAGCCAGCTGAGCAACCGGGTGACGCTCGACCTGGGCGGCCGGTACGAGAACTACAGCGACTTCGGCAGCACGGTCACGGGCAAGGTCGCGGCGCGGCTCGAGCTGGTGCCGGGACTTGCCCTGCGCGGCGCCCTGAGCAACGGATTCCGCGCGCCCTCTCTCCACCAGGTGTGGTTCAACAATGTGAGCACGCAGTTCGTCACAGTGGGGCCCGGACTCGAGGCACAGCAGGTACTCACCAGCAATAACCGGAGCCGCGTGACCGAGGCGTTCGGTATTCCCCCGCTGAAGGAGGAGACGTCGCTGAACGCGAGTTTGGGCGCGACGTGGCGTCCGCGGGACAACCTTTCGATCACGGCCGACGCCTATCACATCTCGATCGATGACCGGATCGTGATCACCAGCCAGTTCGCGACCACGGACACAATTGTGCAGCGGATCCTGTCGCCATTCCCTGGCGTGGGACGAGCCCAGTTCTTTGCGAACGCGGTCGACACCAGGACCCGGGGCGTCGACGTCGTCGTCGCCTACGCGCGGGCCCTCGGCCCGGGCACGTTGAACCTGACCGCGGCGGCGACGTTCACGAACACGAAGGTCGAGCGGATCAACATTCCGGATGCCATGCGGAGCATCTTCGCCAACGGCGACACCAACGTCATCAAGAATCTCATCCTGAATCGCGAGGATCGGAATCGGCTCGAAGACGGGCTACCGCGCGAAAAGGGAACGCTCTCCGCTCGGTACGCGCTGGGGCGCTTCACCGGACTGGCGCGCGCCGCGTACTACGGCACCCTGCGCTACCGCGGTACCAGCCCTGCCGGGGATGAGCGTTTTGGCGCGAAGACGCTTTTCGACCTGGATCTGGGCTGGGACGTCGGGCGCGGCGTGAAGATCAACGTCGGCGGGTCGAACATCTTCAACGTGTATCCGGACAAGCAGGTCAAAGCGGGCAACATCAGTTTCGGCCGCTTCGTCTACAGCCGCCGCGTCACGCAGTTCGGGATGAACGGTGGGTTCTACTACGCGCGGCTGCTGCTGAGCTTGTAAGGACCTGAGGCGTCAGCCCTGATCGACCGACCGTCGCCACAGCGACGACCCGAAGGCCAGGCTGGCCACGATCACGTTCGCCACGATTATCGGGAGGGAGTGGATCAGCACGCCGTACGTCGCCCACGCCAGGGCGGCGACCCCCTGAACGCGGCGCAGCGTCGTTGTTCGCTTGCAAAAGTAAGAGCACGCGAAGATGGCCGTCGCGAGCCACCCGACCAAATCAGGCATGCCCGCGCCCCCGGCTCATGCGAGCAGTGGCGGCGCCGCGTCCGTCTCCCGGATCGTCAGAAGATCCGTCTGCACCTTGTCCCACTCTTGGAGCACGAGCCCGCGGGACTCGAACAGTGCATGAATGCCGTCCGCGTCCATGCCGACGATGTCCTCCAGAATCGGCACCAGGACGCTCACGGCGTCGTCGCTCAGGACGGTGCGCTTCGCAATCTGCGCGAGGTACTTGTTCTCGGATACGGCGATCGTGAGACCGTTCAAGCGGTTGACATGCAGCATCACGTGAATGTCGGAGCTGCCGTCGCCTACGTAGATCACCCGGTCGTGGCCCACCGGCAGCTGCGCCCGGAGCTCTTCGAGCAGGGCCACCTTGCCGTATCCGGCCGTGACGCGCTCGATCGACTGGATCTCGCCGGAGGCGGGGTCGTAATTGAACCGCGTCCCGTGAATATGATCCGGCGGAACGATGCCTTCCAGCGCCGACTGGATCACTTCTTGGGGAGCCGCGGAAATGACGTAGAACGCGAAGTCGTACCCGTCCAGCTCGCCGAGCAGGCGCGGGAGCAGGCTCAGGTTCTGCTTCAGACGGACCCGCTTGCCCACCTCGACCAAGTGCTCTTTCCTCACCCGCCGGTACTCGGGGTCGTGGAGCAGCAGATACGCCAGCTCCGCGCCTTGCTGCACCAGGTGGATGCGTGACAGGCCCGCGGTTTTCTCGCGAAAATCGGAAATGTCCAGCAGCTCGCTCAGGACGATCCCCGAGTCGTTGAAACTGAGGGTTTGGTCGAAATCGCTCGCCAGTAGATATCGCTTCATCGCTCGTGCCTCGCCGTCGTTCCTCGATAGAAAATCAACGCCCCCCGCCGGGGACAGCTCCGGAGGGGGGCGTTGGCACACGATGGTGCCACCCAACGGGCCGGCTCGCTCAGGGACTCGCCCAGCGGCAATTGCAGTTGAACACCGAGTTAGGCATCCTGGGTTCCAGTCTCGCGGGTTCTGATACGCACTCTAGACATGCCCGTCGCATGTGTCAAGGAGCGAGCTGCCGCAACACGTATTCGAGAATCCCGCCGTGCCGGTAATACTGCAGCTCCTGCGGCGTGTCGATCCGCACGGTCACCGTGAACCGCGCGCTCGGCCCGTCGGGCCCGGTCGCCTCGACCACCAGCTCCTTGCCGCGTGGGAACCCTTCCGAGAGCACGGCGGTGAGCCCCGTGATCTCGAACACTTCTTTTCCGGTCAGCCCCACACCCTCCGGCGTCTCGTTGGGCAGGAATTGGAGCGGGAGGATCCCCATCCCCACCAGGTTCGAGCGGTGGATCCGCTCGTAGCTTTGGGCGATCACCGCGCGCACGCCGAGCAGCCGCGGGCCTTTTGCGGCCCAGTCGCGCGACGAGCCTGAGCCGTACTCCTTCCCCGCGATCACGATCAGCGGCACACCCTCGGCCTGGTATTTCACCGAGGCGTCGTAAATCGTCATCTGCTCTCCGTCGGGGAGGTGCAGCGTGACCGGCCCCTCCGTCCCCGGCGCGAGCAGGTTCTTGAGCCGCACGTTGGCGAACGTGCCGCGCACCATCACCTCGTGGTTGCCCCGGCGCGCGCCGTACGAGTTGAAATCTTCGGGCTTCACTCCGCGGCCGATCAGGTATTGGCCGGCGGGGCTGGTCTTGCGGATGGAGCCGGCGGGGGAGATGTGATCCGTGGTGATGCTGTCGGCCAGGAGGCACAGCACCCGCGCCCCGCGGATGTCCGTGACCGGCCCCGGCGTGCGCGGCATGCCGTCGAAGTACGGCGCCCGGCGGATGTAGGTCGAGTCGGACTCCCAGGCGAAGCGATCACCCGCGGGGACCGGAAGGCCGCGCCAGCGCTCGTCTCCGGTAAAGACCTCGCCGTACTGCTTGTGGAACATCGCGGACTTGATGGACGAACGGACCACGTCGTCCACGTCCTTGGCCGACGGCCAAATGTCGCGCAGATAGACGGGCTTCCCGTCCTTGCCCGTCCCCAGGGACTCCGACTGGACATCGAGATCGATCCGCCCGGCGAGCGCGTACGCTACGACCAAGGGTGGAGACGCGAGGTAGTTGGCCCGCACTTCCTGCTGGATGCGACCCTCGAAGTTGCGGTTCCCCGAGAGCACCGCGCACACCACCAGCTCTCCCTCAGCCACCGCGGCGGACACCGCCTCGGGAAGCGGCCCCGAGTTGCCGATGCAGGTCGTGCAGCCGTAGCCCACCAGGTGGAACCGCAGCTGCTCGAGGTAGTGCATGAGACCGGCCTGCTGGAGATAGTCCGTGACCACCTTCGAGCCTGGTGCGAGGCTGGTCTTCACCCACGGCTGCGCCTTGAGGCCCCGCTCCACGGCCTTCTTGGCGACGAGGCCTGCGGCGATCATGACGGAGGGATTCGACGTGTTGGTGCAGCTCGTGATCGCGGCGATCACGACGGAGCCGTGCTGCAGTTTGCAGTCCACGCCGTCGAGCTGGAGATCGACGTGCGTGCGGCGCTTGGGCGGCGCCTCCAGCGCGGTCGCCACGTGGCCGCCCTCGGCCTCCCAGCGACCGGAGTTCACGGCCGCCGCGATCGGCGAGGTGGGCTTGACCAGCGCCGGGAGCGCGAGATGGAAGTTCCGGGGTAGATCGCGTAGCGCCACCCGGTCCTGCGGCCGCCGCGGCCCGGCGAGGCTCGGCTCGACCGTCGAAAGGTCGAGCGAGAGGGTATCGGAGTACACGGGCTCCGGCGCGCCTGCCGCATGGAACAGTCCCTGCTCCTTCATGTACGCCTCGACCAGCTGCACCTGCTCCGTCGGCCGGCCGGTAAACTCGAGGTAGCGCAGGGTCTCCTGATCCACCGGGAAGATTCCCACGGTGGCGCCGTATTCGGGCGCCATGTTGCCGATGGTCGCGCGATCGGCGAGGGGCAGGGTGGCGATCCCGGGGCCGTAGAACTCGACGAACTTTCCCACCACGCCCTTCTTGCGGAGTAGCTCCGTCACGGTCAGCACGAGGTCGGTCGCGGTCGCGCCCTCGCTGAGCCTGCCGGTGAGCCGAAAGCCCACGACCTGGGGGATCAGCATCGAGACCGGTTGCCCGAGCATCGCGGCTTCCGCCTCGATGCCCCCCACACCCCAGCCGAGCACGCCGAGCCCATTGATCATCGTGGTGTGCGAATCCGTCCCCACCAGCGTGTCCGGATACGCTTGCGGCATCGACCCTTGGCGGCTCGGCGACTTGGCGTCTCGTGAGGGACCTTCCGTTGTAAAGACGACTCTCGCCAGGTACTCGAGGTTCACCTGGTGCACGATCCCGGTGTCGGGGGGCACGACGCGGAATCCCTGGAACGTCCGCTGCGCCCAGCGCAGCAGCGCGTACCGCTCGCGATTGCGCTGGAACTCGAGGTCGGCGTTCACCTGGAACGCGGTGGGCGTGCCGAACTCGTCCACGATCACCGAGTGATCGATCACCAGCTCGGCCGGGAGCAGCGGGTTGACCTTTTTCGGGTCGCCCCCCATGGCCTGCATCGCGTCGCGCATGGCGGCGAGGTCCACGACCGCCGGCACGCCAGTGAAGTCCTGCATGAGGACACGAGCCGGCATGAACGCGATCTCGTCGTCGGGCGTCTTCTTCGGGTCCCAGCGCGCCAGTCGCTCGATTTCCGCCGGTGCTACCGAGCGCCCGTCCTCACGGCGCAGCAGGTTTTCGAGCAGGATGCGGAGCGAGTACGGCAGGCGAGCGACGGGGAGACCGCGCCGCTCGAGCGCGTCCAGGCGGAAGATCTCGAAGGTGCCGCCGGCGGTCTTGAGCGGCGCCCGGGCCCCAAAACTGTTCGTCGTCGTCATTCCACGACCTTCACGCCCGCGACGAAGTACTGCGTGTCTCCGAAGCAGCTGGTCGGGATGCCCATGTGCTGTTGGTAGGTCAGCGCCACGCGCTTGCCCATGGCCAGGTTGATGCGCGCGGCGACGGAATCGTCTCGTACGGTG
>WNGK01001769.1_pt1 | contig 38843 bp, 22 predicted proteins | sample 5400601 | NCBI WGS metagenome assembly WNGK01 (sample SAMN13153376, study PRJNA577476) | soil metagenome | isolation source: 60 cm soil or saprolite under Garry oak tree replicate 1 | place: USA:California | collected 2016-06-15 | reverse complement strand
GAGGCTTCTCGTCGTATGAGATACTGACTTTGCATGAAAAAACCTCCTGGAACACTTGCTTGGGTTTTCACGCTTCAAGTGTATCTCAGGAGGTTTTGTTTTACTAGCTCATCCTTAAAATTCGGGATGACTCATGTTAAGCACATGTCCATCAAACCAGGTATTGAATACATCGCTTCGCTACTCACCGGGAGCACTTCATAATCCTTACCAAGCCGTCGACACTCAGTGATCCAGGCAAAGGTGCGTTCGATAACCCAGTCACACTACCCCCGAAAGTAGTTTTCTGTCTCTGAGTGGTTACCATCGTTCCTTCCTTTCGGCCTATTAGGCTCGCCGACGAAATTTACAACGCTAAGGTCGGTGGAGCCTCTTCCTCTGAGAAGCCAAAGGAAGTATCTCCTACAAAAAAACTGCTTCCTTCCTCTCAGTTTCATCTCAGCTTCTTCATAGGATCAACTCAGGTGACTATACTACACTTCCACTATAGTGAATATAGAAACGAATTTAAAAATCCGGCTAGGTTTTCGAGTAGTAAGTAGTCACATTATTTCGGACTCTTACAAATTTAATGTAGACTTTTTAAGTGTTCTGGAAGTACTGTTTCATTCTTCTTATGCAGCAAGAGTCGTTTGCCAAAGCTCCTGTAAAAGGATGGGCTCCCATCGTCTTACTCATAAGAGCTGTTACCCGGCGCTTCTCGTAGGCTAAGTACATCGTCTATTGCCGAATACCGAAAAACCGCTCAGTCAAGAGAAAGCTGTCATGTCCAAGATCATCTCACATCTTGTTCTCTAAGAAAGGGTACTAAAGCCACTCTGCTTTATACATTTCGGCTCATGTGTCAATGATAAATGCCGTTATCTTGGAGAGAAAGTGCTTAAAAAATACCTTCTAGCTCATTGTGAAGCTTTTCTGGGGATCGAGAGAGTTGAACGTTGTAAACACACGTTCGGGCCTAACAGGCCGTTTAGAAGTTGAGCATGTCAACCTAAATAGTGATTGACAAGGAAGGGCTTTAGTATCTTGGAAGAGCGAGCTATCCACCAAGCTGGACTGCATGAGCTGACGAAGGAGGATCTCAGAATGGAAGAACAGAAACGTCTCCCCGTTCGCATCGATCTGGACGAATTCACTTGAAGCTGCTCACAAAAGGCCTTTTACGATATAATTAGGATTGGACGGCAGTCTCCATACTTTAGCGAAAGGTGATAACACATGGCTGATCAGAAATGGTACGACGAAGGATTAAGACCGAGGGTGTACATCAACTGGCAAACATTCGTGGCCCGCGGGATTTCCAACAGTTGGCAGGGGCCGTTCACCGACGCCGTCATGAATGCATATACGCGATGGATGAATGTCGCGGGTGTCGATCTGAGGTTCCAATTCTACGGCTATACCACTAAGACGAACTCCGATCCGGGCGAATTGGTCATCTCGATGAACGACTTTCATCCCGGTGGGAGCCGACTGGCCTCTACGTTCGGCTCCTACAATCAATTGATAATTGTCTTTCACCGTAGCAATGGGGCGGATCCGAATCATGCACCCTGGCCGTTTGTACCCTACAACGCGAATCCCGGCGAGTTCGACATGCAAGGCATTCTAACACACGAACTAGGTCATTGTCATGGCCTCGATCACTCGGCGGGGGCCAATGACACCATGAATGGAGGCTACCAGTATCATCGCCAGCGGTATGGTCCATTCGATAACGATGTAACCCGGCTTCGAAACGTCTACTCCGGTTTCACGCGAAACCGGCTACGCCAGCTCCGGTCCGCCGATGGCGGCAACAACTGGTCGGAAGTGAGCAACGACTTGACCTCCCACGGTAACGTCGACGCGCGCACCAATCTCAATCCGGGCGTCGTCGCCACACCGCAATCCGGTCTGTACCTCGTCGGTTGGAGCCGGGTCGGCAATGCGCCGACGTGGCTGCGGGGCGACGGTGAACGGTTTCTGCTTCGCCACTGGCTCTTTTACGGTGGAGAGCGCTCGATTTACGGACCTGCCTACGCTCGCAACGATGATCGAACCATGCTCTGGGCCTGGGTCACGAGCGACGATGTCGGCACCATCAAGGTGGTGCGCTCTTACAACCAGGGATTCCAGTGGCATTGGGTGGGTACCCCGGCGGGTGCCCGGACGTTCGGAACACCTGGCCTCTGTTGGACTCGCGTGGGCGGGCAATCGACTTGGATTCTGGTCTGGCCGCACTTTGACCGAGCCGATCACGCCAACACCGGCTACCTGCGAGCAAGTATTTCGACCAACGATGGGGCGTCGTGGAGTGCGCCTGCTGTCTTGAACAACTTTTACAAGGTGCTTTCCGGCGTCGCGGCGGCGGCCGACTCTAACAACCACATCGAAGTCGCTTTTGCCTGGGCACCGCACTCGGTCTATGGCATGAACGTCATCCGTGCGCTCGTTGGTCAGGTCACTGGGGGGCAGCTCCAGCACCTCTCGACCATTTACAGCAACGAGCGAACGCGGATTCAGCCCGCCCTGGCCTACGACTCGCCTACGGACAAGTTCATCGTGGCCTGGCGAGAGCAGAATTTCAACACGTCGGTCAACGCGGCCAGTCGGCCTCGAACTTCGACGAGTTGGTCCCCGCTGGTGAGACCGGGTCCGAGCACCCATGTCGCCCCAGCCCTCACCTTCTCTCCGGAATATGGCGAGACGGTGCTCTGGTATGCTTACGAGTAAATCAGATCGCCGCCTCTCCCGGATTTTCGCATAGATCGTTGGAATGTTTTGTGACAAGCAAAGAATAGGAGAAGTAAGCGATGACTACGACTTATACAGAGATCCCTACGTTCGAAGAGCGCGTGGTGGCTTCAACCCTTGTCATCCTCGGACGAGTCGATAAAGTTGTCGATGTGACGACGGATTACACAATGGAGCAGCCTCAAGTGCGGACGACATTCCAGGTGAATATCGAGTCTGTCTTTAAAGGCAGAATAGATGGTCACGCCATCCACGTGCAAATTGCAGGCGGTAGGACTGACAAAGCAGAGACGGCCTGGAGTGTTCATATGAAGGAAGGGGAACTGGTTTTACTCTTATTAGCGCCGAATTACGCCCATCGCACCCCGGATGTGTTCGTTCCATACTTTGCGAGTTCCTATCCGGTAACCTCAGAAGGCAATGTGGAACTAAGCGAGGATGTGGCAAAGCAGCTCCCAAATCTAGGTATTCCTGTTGAGGATAGAAGAGTAAAATTGACTGACCTGCGTCGGTTGGTTGAGGCGACGGTACAGCGTCAGGAGGAGCAAGAGGCTCTCTTCGCCGAGCAAGAACCCGCTGATCTCCGTAAAATGCCATATGGGGAGATCCTGGAAATGCCGCAGCCAGGTCTCGGCGGAGCTCGTTCGGCTGAACCTGAGAACCGAGCCTAAGCGTGACATTGTACAATTGTAGGTCAGTAACATGCAGCCTGCACCAGTCTGGCTAAATGAGTGCGTGGAACTAAACAGACATCAGGGTCAGTAGCCGATGTCTGAAAAGTCAAGCCGCCTCACAGATGCCGCAAGATGTTCTCGTAGGTCTCGTTTGTGAACGGATATCACATGTAGCCAGTATAACAACTCACGACTCTTTTCGGTACCGAGAACAGCAAAATTTGTCCAAACATCAATTCTTGATACCAAGTGCAAAAAAAGCTATAACCCTGCGTAAATATAGAGCGAAGAGAATATCTAAACAACACTGACGAGGAGTTTAAATCATGACAGAAGCCCCAAAGGCTGGGGAGCAATTCAGTAATTCGAATTCAGCACCTGAAAGGCCTGTTGAAGAGAAAAAAGCTCACTCTATAAACGGAAATGATCCTGGCAACACGCCTGATCCCAATAGCAATAGCGGCTCTGTCCCAACAACCGAACTAGACGAAAAGGCGCTATTCCATCGACTCAGCCCTTCCTCACATCAGGCACTCAACGAGGCTGATGGAATTCGGACGGCTCTGGGGCAACAAGAAGTCCATATGGAGCATTTGATCGCTGGCCTTCTTCTGAAAAAGGGAGGGCCAACTGAGGAACTCCTGGGAAAGGCTAAAATCGATGTGATATCGCTCGGCTCAGTTGTTGAGACAAGTTTTCCCGATGTGGGATCATACAAGCCGTCTGAACTCAATAGCCTCCCCAGGATGTCCGATCATGTAAGAAGAGCGCTAGTTGCAGCACGCGATATAGCAGGCGCGCAAGAATCTGATCCAGTGCGGTCTCGTCACATCCTGTATGGGGCGCTCTCAATCTCAAATTGCCACGTCATTCAAGCATTGCTAGCACGTGGAATAAGCAAAGAGGACATCAATCTTTATAGGCTTCCTGATGGAAGCGAGACTCTTCCCCGCCCTGTCATTTCAGGCTACACATCCGATGACACCGAAGGACCAGACTTGCTGGACATAAAGAAAGAAGTTGAGGCGCTTTGTTCTGTCCTCGCGGCAAAGGACGTAAAGCCACCCCTTTCGCTTGGCCTGTTTGGAGACTGGGGAAGTGGCAAAAGCTTCTTCATGCGGATGATGCAGGAGCGGATCGAGAAATTGAAGAAAGCGGCCCAGGGGGCCGAAGGTGAAACGGCCTACTGCAAGAATATCGTCCAGCTCAAGTTCAACGCCTGGCACTACATCGATAAAGATCTCTGGGCGAGCCTCACTTCTGAGATTTTCGAGGGCCTTGCCGGGGCACTTGTCAAGAAAGACGACGCCGACTCGGAGTACAAACGTGCACGCCTGCTCGCCAATACGATCAAATCAAAAGATGAGCTGGCTAAGGCGGAGCGAGATAAGAACGAGGCCGATGCAAAACTGCAAGAGAGTCAGCAGCGCCTTAAGCAACTGGAGCAATACGAGACAACGATTGAGGCCAGTTTGACACCGCAGGCAATTATCCAGGGAGCCTGGCGCATTGCTATCCGGCAGCCCGAGGTGGCTGAGGCGATCGAGGAGACAAAGAAAGAACTCAGTAATAAGGTAGAGAAGGCAGCGAAGGAGCTTAATTACCCCACAACCGATGCTATGAAAGCAGATTTGAAGACACAACTTCTTGAATTGCATGGCATTGGGGGAACGTTGAAAGCTTTTGTCATAGCAATACGAAACGCGCGGGAGCGTTGGGCATGGCCCTGGCTTATTTTGGGAGTAGCTTTCATAATCCTCGCGTTCGTATTGGTCCTGGTACTACTGTTTCTTTATAAAGCATACCTTATAGGAGCGCTTAGCAGTGTTTTTGGTTTGTTTTTAGGGATAATAATCTTTCTTGCACCATTTATTCCTGGAGTCCAGCGAGCATTGAGCCTCATCAAGCAAGCGCAGGAAGACAGCGTGAAACTCGTCGAGGAGGAGCGCCAGCGTAGGCAAGAGGAGTTGCAGCCGAAACACAAGGAGCTGCAGCAAGAGGTTGCCGACGCACAGCAGCGCCTTGACAAAGCGCAGCAGCGCCTTGACAAAGCGAGTGCTGAAGTCAGGGAGAACGAGCAGGAAATGGAGGCCATGCGCGCTGACCGCCAAATGTCGGATTTTATCAAGCAGCGGCAGGCAAGTACGGTCTATACCAAGCACTTGGGTGTGATTGCACAGGCACGCGAGGACTTCGAGAAACTCAGCATGCTTTTGGCAAAAGAGAAAGAAGATGCTGAGAAGGGACCACCAGCAGGCGAGGAAGAGCAGCTCCTTCCTCGCATTGACCGGATTATCCTTTACATCGACGATCTTGACCGCTGCCCGGAGAAGCAGGTGGTTGATGTGCTGCAGGCGGTGCATCTGCTGCTCGCGTTTCCACTTTTCATTGTGGTCGTTGGAGTAGATTCGCGATGGCTATTGTATTCCCTCAAGCAGCACTCCAAAGCATTTCAAAGTGAGGCGAGCGAACACGATGGGTTACCTGACGAGGAACACGCTCACTGGCAGTCGACGCCGCTCGACTACCTGGAGAAGATCTTTCAAATCCCGTTCACATTGCGTCGTATGCAGGCGACTGGATTCGCACAGCTTGTTGACGTTCTGACTTCGCAGCAGAAAAGTACACCTCCAGCTGAAGTTAAGAACGAAAAGATTATTAGCAAAGAGGCAACGGTTGGAAGGGATGGTATGACAGACCATGATGATACGCCAACCGCAGATGTGGGCATAACTGAGCCGAGCGACCAGCATCCTACGCCAGTGCCTGATCCATCGGGTGCTTCACCCGAGGCGTACACACACAGCGTCAAGGTTCTTCCCCATGAGGAAATCGACTTGAATCCCGGATACCTGCACATCGAGGATTGGGAGCGCGAATACATGAAGAAGCTCTATCGCTTCATTCCCTCACCACGGGCAGCCAAGCGCTACGTCAATGTTTACCGGCTGCTAAGAGCTTCGATTGATGACCAGAAACTTCAAGCATTTATTGGCGATAAGGATGGGGGACAGCACCAATGCGTGCTGCTCTTATTAGCAATGCTCTTCGGACATCCCGCTGAGACAACAGAGATACTTCGTGCTCTGTTACAAGGAGATCCATCTGAAACGTGGTGGAATTTCATCGACTCTTTCAATTCACAAGCAGCTTCTACTACTTCCTTGAATAACGGCACAACACCAGACATTAAATCACGAGCAGCTACTTCAACTCCCTCGATTGACAGTACAACACCAAACAGTGCGAGTGAGGCAGAAACCGAGGGCTGGAGGCAGTTATTGGAGAAACTAGAAGAGATTCGCCCGCTCGTACGGAAGGATCAGCCATGCAAGGATTTTGTGTTTTGGGCACGCCAGGTAGCACGTTATTCCTACCAGTCCAGGTTGATTCTCTTTGAGGAGTGAGCTCTTGGCAGCGCTAGAACAGCTCTATGCGACCAGGTACCCCTGTCCTGGCTACCTGGCTTATCCGTTCAGAAAACAAGGGACTTTGAGAAGGCTGTGTTGCAAAAATGGCAAGGATGCGGTAATGCTCAGTCAAGCTTTCTTTGCAACAGTGTTCTTTTTGGAGGAGCGTTTTCGTGGTTCAAGAGAGGGATAGAGGCGCTTGAGTTTGATGCGCGCATCAACCGTCGTGAAGCGCCAGTTGACCGTGATAGCTTGCTCATTGCGGCGTTGTTGCCTGTCAATAGCAGCGAAAAACTCCCCACAAGTGCCACTCCAAAAGTCTCCAGGGGTGGGGAATTTTCCATTGGCATTTGCGAGTGCCAGTCTAAAAATCCCCAGAACGTCTGTTCTCTAAAACAGGGTCCCTCCTTTGTCATCTAGAGGCCATCATACCGACTGTTGATCTCGCTTTGCCCCTCCCCCTGTGTTTTTGGGAAGGAGGAAGGGCTGCCTTTCATCGGCTTTGCGCTCAGATCATGGAACACGCCTGCCTTGCGCTTCTCACGAAGACGATAACTTTCCCCTCGAATATTCATCGTCGTGGAGTAATGCAACAGCCGATCGAGCATGGCAGTGGCCAGGACATAGTCCGACACCACGTCACCCCATTCGCCGTACGATTTATTACTGGTGAGGATGATGCTCCCCTTTTGATAGCGGCGGCTGATCACGCGAAACAGAAACTGAGCTGAGCGCTGATCTAAGGGGACATAGCCCATCTCATCCAGCATGAGCAGTTTTGGTTTGCACAGGGCGTGCAGGCGCCGCTCCAGGCGATCTGCTTTGACATCCTGGTGCACCAGATCGACCAAGTCGGCCACCGTGAAAAAGACGCGACTTCACCCTTGCATGATCGCGGCGACCCCAAGGCTGACCGCCAGATGCGTTTTCCCGACGCCCGGCGGGCGAAGTCGACAAAATGTTTTCCCCATGAGCCACAAAGCGAGCCGTCGCCAGTTCACGGATGTGCGCCTCATTGAGTGCTGGCTGAAAGGAGAAGTCAAACTGATCGAGCGTCTTCACGAAAGGAAAGCGAGCCAGGCGTGTTTTCATGGTCACATCCCGCTCCACACGGGCGCTCACTTCCACGTCGAGCACCCGATCGAGAAACTCCACATAGGTCCAACTCTCTTTGGCGGCTTCTTCGGCGAGCTGATCCAGACGCTCGGGTACTCGTGTCAGCGCGCACCGCCTTCCAGGATTGCCTGCAAGTGCTCATAGCGGTGCTCGTTCATGACACCTCCCCGAGCAGTCGGTCGTAGACGGCCAGCGAGCGCACTTCGACCACTGGCGCGTCCCAGAACATCGTGCGATCAGCCGGGCGTATCTCCTGCACGAAGCCTCCTGCTCGACGCGTGGGGCAGGCGTCCCCAGTCCTCGGTAATGATCGGCCTGCACACTGCGCTCTTGCCTGCCAAACAAGACACGATGGCGCGCCAGGACTTCCCCGACTTCCGAACAAATCATCAGCTCCTCCGCTTCCGTGAGTTTGAGCCTCGTGCGTCTTGCGTGCGTAGGCAGCGGGAACCGAGTAGAGATTGCCGCCAGAGGAGATGAAGCAATCCTTGCTACTTCTGCGGGTGGTAAGCACGCTCGTATCATAGCTCAACGCCGTGGCTGCCGGTTGTAATCCCTCCGATCGCAGCCGCGTAAAAGGAACCTCTCCGGTCGTGCCATGTACCCGCGGATTCGCGGTCATGTTGAGCCAGGTCAGCGCTTGTGCGTTGAGATCGTCCAGGTCCCGAAAATGCAAGCCTGGCGTAGCGCGTTTCCCCGCACATATTTCACTCCGTTCTCGACCTTGCCCTTGGTTTGCGGTCGATACGGTTTACAGGCCTGCGGCGCAAATCCGGCCACATCGGCGAAATCCAGAAAGCGTGGGTTCCAATGCACGACATCCTCGGCATCACGCCTCTCGACGACACTTTTGAGGTTATCGTAGAGCAGCCGCTTGGGAACGCCTCCCAGATACGCAAACGCGTGCAGGTGACAGCGAATGAACCAGGTGGTATCCGCACAGATCGTAAAGTGCAAGTAAGAGGCTCGCGACCAGCCCAGCGTCATCACGAAGGCGTAGAGCCGATACGTGTGCTCATGGTGGGTGATGAAACCGAAGTACCCCCAGTCGACTTGCCCTTGCTCGAAAGGCGGCTGTTTCAAAGCGAACTGTGCCAGTCTGTTCCTTGTCTGGGCGCCGCTCATGCACAAATTCGCGCACCTTACTTTCTTTGCCAGGATAGCCCTGGGTCAAGATTTCCCCGTAGAGCTTGCGGGCGTTCAAGACGCCTTCTGCCATGCGCTGCTCCAGATAGCGGGCGTACGGATCGATTTTGCATGCCTTCACTTGACGTGGGTGCTTTGGTGGCAAGAGGTCAGGCGCATTGACGGCTTGCCGAATGGTTTTGCGATCTCGTCCAGTCTGACGGGCAATCTCGCTGATGGAGACCCCCTTGCGATACAGTTCTCTGATCATGAATCGTTCCTCGAGTGCTAACATGGATTCCCTCCTCAAAGCATCGTGACCACGAAAGCCACGTTACTTTGAGGATATCCCATGCTCCCCAGTTGGGGAGTTTTCCTCTGGCACTTTTGAGGATTATATCTCTGTTATTAACATTCTCTCGCACGTTCCCTCTTCTGACCGTTTCTAGCTTTACCATCATGTGAGAGTGAAAGCTATCCATTGAAAATGCTGGTTGGCCACTTCTGCTTCTCAACTCCAACTGTCGTACAAGTCGCAAGGTTGGGTTAAAACTATTGCAAGCGATTTTATCTCAGAAAAAGTTGCACCATACTTAATAATCAAAAAGGACAATTATAACAGCCTTATATGTCCTTTTACCGCCCCCACTTGTTCAGTTATTATTAATTTAGTCATTCTCAATGAAAAAATGAGGATGGTGCAAACGGTTATTATGGCTATCATTTGCGTCGGTGGACCATAATTCCCGTTTGTGAATGCTGGGGCAACCATCAATAGCAAAGAACAATCCTTTGGAAGGATGTTTGCTGGAATATATGGTCGTCCCTCCTTAAAAGAGTCAATGCAAGGAGGTTTTTATGAGACGGCGTCGAAAGAAAGGATATAAGAAGAGCAGACCACGTAAACGTCATATTCAGCAAACGAAATATACACCTCCAAATAAGAAAACTTATAGGCAACTAGTATCCAAAGCTCTTGTTTGGTTGCTTTTGTCAGTGGCTCAGCAAATCGCACCAAGCGGTATTAATTACCTGCTCAAGGAGCTGGAGAAAGTGCTTCCTCACCTCTTAAACAAGTAACTCATTAGGGAATTTGCAACAACCTTGAATATACAATTAGAAAAGAGGAACTGGCTCTAGAGCCTATAGTACAATTGATACTGTTCACTTTTTGCGTCGGTGGACTCCGGTAATCAATCGCGAATGCTGAGGCAGGCAAGCCAGTTCACGGTTCTTATCCTTAATCGGGATAACCTACTATAGAATAAAGGAAAACTTAAACCGATAAAACTACAAACAGAGGCCACTTTGGGTGCATATTGGGTACACTAAGGGGACACAGTATGGTACACTAAGAGGACATTCGTGGGGGGTCTATGAGTAATATTACGAGTAAACCGCAAGATATTCATTAGCTTATTAAGCTCGAAATGAGAATATAAAGATACATTTCGTGAAGCTCAGGAATGTATATGTTTTTGTGAAAGAAGTGAATAAGATGAGCGAACTAGCTTTCTCTCAGAAACTCAGATACGAACGTCTGAGACACAGTTGGTCACAGGAATACCTTGCAGGTCAGGTAGGAGTTGAACCAAAAACGGTAGCTCGGTGGGAAAGAGGTTTAGTTTACCCAAGTACTTTTTCTCTATTACAACTATGTGAAATTTTCAATAAAAGTATAGAGGGATGGGGGTTGATAGCATCGAATGCATCTAGTACATTTCAGTCTGAAATAGTCACTTCTATCCCAGAAGCGTTTCGTTCTAAAAAAGGAACTTCTAACGATTTCCATAGCAAGCTTAAGTATGAGCGCAAGAAAAGAGGCTTATCACAAGAGGATTTGGCTGCTAAAATCGGTTGTGATCAGAAAACAGTAGCTCGGTGGGAGCGCGGCGCATCTTTTCCTCGTTCTGATTCACTGCGAAATCTATGTACGCTTTTTAACAAAAGCGTTGAAGAATGGGGATTATTGGAAGCATTTGTCCCCGATGCGAAAGGTGCGAACGGTTTTCTCGCCGCAACTTTAGACTATCGAGAGGACATAGAAGAGGCACCTAATACTATTGGTTTCTGTGGCCGTATGTTGGAGTGTGAGCAGCTAACGCACTGGATTGGAGAAGAAAGGGCTCGTTTAGTAGCGATTCTAGGTGGAGGAGGTATAGGCAAAACAACTTTAGCTGCGCGTGTAGTGCAATTAATACGTCAAGATTTTTCTTGCGTGTTTTGGCGCTCACTGAGAAATGCACCTCCTTTGAGAGAAATTCTCAAGCAATGTTTGCATTTTTTAAGTTTTGGCGCTCCTATTGACCTACCTGAGGGGCTCAATGAGCAATTGGCGCTTTTAACACTTTTTTTACAACAGCAGCGCTGTTTACTAGTGTTGGATAATGTAGAAACAATTTTACAACCAGAGGAAAAAGTAGGTAGCTATCGTTCTGGTTACGAAAATTATGCTGATCTTTTCCAGTGTTTGGGTCAAGGTGGACATCGAAGCTGTCTGATGTTAACTAGCCGTGAAAGACCTAACGATTTGGTATGGTTGGCGAATCAGGATACTGGAACGCATTTATTGCATTTGGAAGGCATGCTTGTCACTGATTGCCGGGAGTTACTTAAAGGATCAAAGCCGACGGGCACCGAAGAGCAATGGCATGCACTTATTGCCCGTTACTCTGGTAATCCCTTAGCACTCAAATTGATTGTTTCCTCAATTGAAATCCTTTTTGATGGGCAGATAGGGACGTTTTTGCAAGAACAGGAGTTCGTGTTTGGCACCGTTACAGAGCTACTCCGCACCCAATTTCAGCGACTTTCCGCACAAGAGCAGGAAATACTCTACTGGCTAGCGATAGAGCGCGAAGCAATTCCATTGGATCAAATACGAGCAAATCTGGCTCGTACTCCCATTAAAGGAACATTATTAGAGGCTTTGCAATCTCTAATTACACGTTCTTTAATTGAAATGCCATCATCACAACGTTTTTCCTTACAGCCAGTTATTTTGGAATACGTGATAACTGAATTACAGCAACACCTTTTTGAAGAGCTTATGGCTGTTCACAATGCTGTACCAAATGGGCCGAGGATCCCATCCTCTTGGCAAAGGTTCGCCTTCATTAAGGCCCGCTCTAGTGATTATCTGCGATATACTCAGATTCGTTTTCTACTTGCACCTTTGACTGAACAATTGGTATCAACGTTGGGTCAGAATAAACTGGAGCAATACCTGAAATCCTTACTGGAAGATCAGCGTCAGGTGGAAAGCCAGGGAAGTTATCTGGCTGGTAATATACTCAATTTGCTCCTCAATTTGCATGCTGACCTACGAGGTTTTGATTGCTCTGGACTAAGTATTCGTCAGGCATACTTGCAAAATGCACAATTACCTCAAACAAATTTTACCAGTGCGTACTTTCGCGATACTGTATTTACTAACACGTTCGGAGCGATCCTATCAGTGGCATTCAATCAAGGTGGAGACTTGTTAGCTGTGGGCACTGCTACTGGTCAAATTTGGCTTTATCGCGTGACTGATACTTTACCTATTGCTATTTATAATGGGCATCGTGACGGAGTATGGGCGCTCTCTTTTAGCCCAGATGGACAATTTCTTGCTAGTGGAAGTGATGATCAAACAGCTCTGATCTGGCAAATTTCGACTGGCCAAATTTCTTTTTCTATCAAATATCACACGAACCGAGTACGTGCTGTTGCATTCAACCATGATGGCAAGCTTTTGGCTATTGGCAGTTATGATCAAAAGATCTCGTTGTGGAATACGAATAATAACCAGTTTATCCGAGAGTTATCAGGCCACAATGATGGGGTTTGGTCTCTTGCGTTTCATCCTCATAACAACATACTCGCCAGTGGGAGTGCCGATCGAACTATTTGCTTATGGGATTTAACTTCAGATGATGCTCCCCCATATATTTTCTCTGACCATACTGATAGTATTAGGGCTTTGGCGTTTGATCCCACCGGCCGCTTGCTAGCTAGCGCCTGTGATGATAAGACAGTTCGTCTCTGGGATATTCATATCAGATCCTGCGTGGCTACGTTACGCGACCACGCTAACCGTGTCTGGTCAGTAGCTTTTAGTCCCGATGGTCAGATAGTGGCTAGTAGCAGTGAAGACCGCACAATTCGCCTCTGGCAGGTTGCCAACATGATATGCTTCAAAGTACTTCAAGAACACACAAATGGAGTCCGTGCGGTAACTTTTGCGCATTCTGGCCTGTTGGCTAGCGGTGGAGACGACCAAACGCTCCGTCTCTGGGATAGCAATTTGGGGAGAAGCTTGCAAACATTTCAAGGCTACACTAATCGCATTTGGGATCTTGCCCTATTACCTACTCTGGGAGAACTTGCTAGCGCGAGCGAAGACCAATTTATACGTCTATGGAATATTGAAACGGGTCTCTGTTTTCGTTCCTTATCAACTGCGGGGCAAGGTATGCGAGCCATCGCTATACATCCACATTCCATGCTTCTCGCCAGTACGGGTGCAGATCAAACAATTCATTTATGGGATTTAAAAACAGGACAGCAAACTGGGCAGTTGAAAGCCCATGATAACTGGATACGTTCGATTATGTTTAGTCCCGATGGCAAATTTTTGGCGAGTAGTGGAGAAGATAACATGCTTGCACTTTGGGATATTTCGTCTGTTAAACTCATATACTCCATCAAGGAGCATTACAGCCCAGTAAAAGCACTCGCTTTTCGCCCCGATAGCCAGTGGATTGCCAGCGGATCTGATGATGGTGACATTGGGGTTTGGACGACCTCAAGTGGAGCGCGCTTACACCTGTTAAAAGGTGGACATACTCACAGTATTCGAGCGTTGGCCTTTCATCCTATTCGTCCCTTGCTCGTCAGTGCCAGTGAAGACCATCTGATTCGAATTTGGGATCTTCTGACTGGTTCATTGCGCAAAACATTTACTGGTCATACTGATCGAGTAATTAGCATTTCCTTCGATCCCACAGGAACCCATTTAGTTAGCTGTAGCGATGATCTTTCTATTCGTATCTGGCATTTCGATCAGGATGACGTTTTTACGGTTGAAAATGCGCATGATAGTCGTATCCGTAAAGTTGTTTATACTCCCGACGGCAGATTCTTCGCTAGTTGCAGCGATGATGGTTCTATAAAGATTTGGGATGCTGAAACATATGGGTGCGTAAAAGTCATCAGTAGCGAGCGTCCTTATGAAGGCATGAAAATTGCTGGCGTCACCGGGTTGAGTGAAGCGCAAATAACGACATTACTAGTTTTAGGAGCAGAAATGTAACGGAAAAATTATCATATGCTCTTAGTTTCATCTTTCAATATTTGCGAGAGACGCAAAGTATTGAGCTAAATCCAAGGAGAAAATATAAGATGAATTTACATGAATTTCCCATTTTGGAATTTGATGATAATTCCGAAGCAATAATTGAGCCTGTGCCCTATAAAAAAGTTAAAAATATTCCACAACATGCTGTGATTTGCTATTTCAAAGATGTAATAGATGATTTACTTCAAGCTAAAAAGATAGTTTCTATTCAGACAGAAGAACCTGGTCTGAACTTGCATCCGATAAACGTAGCAGCGCTACAACCAATCTATCTTTTTAAAACTAAGAATGCTCCTATAGTGGTATTTTTTCCGGGTATTGGAGCTCCAGTAGCAGCAGCAACTTTTGAAGAAGTTATCGCTTTGGGATGTAGAAAATTCATTTGCTGTGGAAGTGCAGGGCTTTTAGACAAAGACATTGCCAAAGGACATATACTCATTCCCACATCAGCCGTTCGCGATGAAGGAACATCTTACCACTATCTTCGACCGACTAGAGAAGTAGAAGCTAGCCCTGAGGGAATACTAGCCCTAGAAGATACTTTAAGATTACATAATTATAAATACCTTCTGACAAAAACCTGGACAATTGACGCAATTTATCGCGAAACGCTATCGAAAAGGCAACTGCGCAAATCGGAACAATGTTTAACAGTTGAGATGGAAGCGGCTGCCTTGTTCGCGGTTGCTCAATTTAGAAAAGTCATCGTAGCTCAAGTTCTTTACGGAAGCGATGATATTAGTGGAAATACATGGGATGTGTTGGAAGTTGAACGCAAACAAATTAGGGAAACTCTTTTCTGGCTTGCCGTAGAAGCGTGTCTAAGGCTTTAACAGCAAAAAAGGAGAGCAAATACTCAGTCAGAACGAGAAGAAATCAGTTTGCCAGAAATTTTGGCTGTACTCGCTCATCCAGGTCTCACCTACCACTGGAGAGTCTACGCGCGAAGCTGGCGTTCAGTTGTTCTCGTAATGCTATCAGATCAATCTAGCAAATCTTGCTGATGCATCATATTTTTACAGAGCAAAAGGGCATTTTTCATGAATCAGGTTAAAAGAAAAACAATCAACGTAACAAGCATAGAAAGTGACACGCAGTTAAGCCTGAGCTGCGGTAATCCCTTTGAAACAGAAATAGCGCTTTACGAAAAAGAACGACATCTATCAGACATAACAGCTACAGTGGCTGTGCCAGATTTCTACCATATTGCATTTCCAAATCTCGGACACCAAATAGTAGAAAAACAACTCAATGACACACCTGGTTATTATGCTGACAGAGCTTATTTAGATCATGATTATTCTTTGCTTAAGGAGAACCCCCATGTTAAACCAGAAGTAATTTTCGTTTCGATGAGTTACGAAGGCTCATATATTAGAGCGCTACGCTTAGTGGAGCAAATGGGTGTACCACTGAGAAAAAATGATCGAAAAGAAGGAGATCCGCTTGTTGTCTTTGGGGGGTGGTCTATTTCACGTAATCCATTACCATTATTTGAATTTGCGGATGTAATTGGAGTAGGAGACGCAGAATATATTATTAATGAAATCGCCAAAGCCTATCGAGAAAATAGGACTTCAAGAGAAAGGGTTTTTGATAGATTAGTCAATAACAGAGGTATTATAATTCCTTCACGCTATAAGGTGGAAACAGAAAATGGGTATTTAATAAAATGGGAGGCCAAAAATGCTCCTATTGATATATTCCCAAGCGAAAGCACTATATTCCCTCATTCGTGGTATTTATCTTCTGAAACAGATTATAACGAGATAGGTTACTATAGTGGAAAGACTTTTTTTTCAATGCAAATTGTTGATGCTTGCGGGTCAAAATGCAACTTTTGTGCTTCGGGATATAAAAATAAAGTGAGAGATATCCGAGATCCGATACAAGTTGCTGATTTAGGAGAATGGGCGGCAACCTACGGAGCAGATTTAGTCAAACTCCTGTTTCCAGCGAATTCATCACTAACTGCTACAAAAGCTATCATGCAAGAACTTTTAGAACGGGGGTTATCGCCGCGAGTCGGTTCAGCAAAAGCCGAAAAAATTGACTTTGAGTATATTCAGTTAGTTGGGAAAGCGGGGCAAGAAAAAATAGCTTTTGCTCCTGAAACTGGAGATTATGAATTACGAAAACGACTTGGAAAACCCGGGATGACAGATCAAGTACTTGAACGAGTTATTACTGAAAGTATCCTAGCTGGCATTCCAAATCTGGATTTTTATTTGATTATGAACCTTCCGGGTGAAGCACCTGATTCTTTTGATAAGACTATTAATTTATTAGGAGAATTTTACAATTTGGCTAAGAAGAAAGGATTACCTGGTAGAGTGCGAATATCTGCGCCTAATTTTTTCCCAAAAGCAGGCACGCCATTTCAGTATGCTGCTTCAGGAGCAATTGACCTCTATCTAGAAAAAGTTGCGGTGTTGGAAAAAAATTTAGGAGCAACGGTAAAAGTAAGTAGTATGAAAGGAAGTGTTGATTTACTTTCACAAAATATTCTAGCACGAGGAGGCGTTGAAACAGGAGAATTGATGATTGCAGTGCATAAGAAGTTACAAATCAGAGAAGCAAAAACAGGAATATATACGCCTGACACGCTAGAAGATTGGAGGGAGGCAATGACAGAATTGGATTTAGATGAGCATGCGTATTTTGATCAAAAAGACACTAAAAAGCCTCTTCCTTGGCAATATATACATATAAGCGACAAAACTGAACATGCGCTTATAAAAGCCTGGGAAGTATTTCAAGGTAAAAGAGCACTGTTCGTTACTAAATAAAATACGAAACAATTGCGAGAAATGTTCGCTGTTTGCAGAGTTGTGTTGCAAAAATCTGAGAGAAATGCCTGATATAAATTCCAACTTTAAACTGGTAGAAGCGGTATAATTATCCTGGTTAACGTAGAGACGCAATTTGAGGAAGGACGATAGCTCGTTTGGCCTCTTAAGGGCAATGAGAAGAAAACGAAAAAGACCGAGAAAGCCAAAGGCCACCAGAATAATTATACCGCTTCCACTGGTCTAATGTTGGAATTTACACAGGTGAGCCGTCCTCGGTTCCGCCTTCACCCTCCCGAAAAGGACGTGTTGGAGAGCGGGTATCCGGACGCGATCCGGTAGGGGAGACAACGTCTGAAGGGGAATCGACCCAATGCTCATTTGGAGGGGAACATTGAGTTGTCAGCACGCCAAATGGTGGAAGTCGGTGTCTCAAAAGTTGAGTGCCCAGAGTGTCTCACGATGCGTGCCCTCACCTCACAAGGAGCAACGGTGCGATTTCCGCCTCGTGACAAACGAAAGACCAGGATACCGCACCACGAGGTGCGGTGGATCAAGCGCGGAATAGCGTGGACGCTCTCCGAAAAGTAGGCGTAGCTCGCTCGGGCTTGAAGATTAAGCAAGGCAATCGCATCTAATTTTTTGAGGTGCTTGCAGTGGGTGTCTACAAGTTGAGCTAATCATAAGCTCTTCATTGCAGCAAAGCTTCTGGCCTGAGTCCCAAAATTTAGATGCGATTGCCCTGGAAGATTAAGCCTGAAACGTTGAAGGATGTGTAAGCATGGACGAACTGTCAGAAAGCAAGAGGACACCACTCTCTGTCTTTATTTCCTATGCACACGAAGATGAGCCATTGCGCCAGCGGTTAGAGGCGCATCTCAGCCTGCTGCGACGACAAGGATTGATTGCTGACTGGCATGACCGCCAGATTCTTGCTGGCCAGGAATGGGGACAGGAAATTGACGAGTATCTGGAGACAGCCTCGATCATCCTTTTGCTCATCAGTCCTGACTTTCTGGCATCTGACTACTGCTATGGAGTTGAATTGCAGCAAGCTTTAGTACGACAGAGAGCAGGCAAGGTACATGTGATCCCCATTCTACTCCGTCCAGTTGATTTAGAGGGCGCTCCTTTCGCCCAGTTGCAATTTCTCCCTCAAGGAGCCAAGCCAGTCACGTTATGGGAGAATCAAGATGAGGCCTTGACTGATATTGCCAAGGGGATTCGTTTGATCATCGGGCAATTGCGATCTTCTCCTAGCCTACCTCATCAGTCACTTCCAGTACATGCGCTTGGAGCATCTACCACGTCTCAGGAACAGAGCGATCTTTCTCAGCATGCTACTAGTGAAACAATCGATACGCACGAAGCTATCAATAACTTTCGCCAATTCATGCAGCCCAGTGGTCATATGAGAGTGCTTCGTCTCGTTGGAGAGAACAATACAGGAAAAAGCCATTTGCTAACTAAAGTATTTCCTTTAATTGTGCAGCAAGATTATCAGGCTCGATGCGCTGTGCTTGATCTACGAAACACGGTATACACAGTTCCTTATATTTTACATATGGCTTGTGGGCTACTCGGTCCAGAGTATTTTAATTGTTATTATGTCGCTTATCATGAATGGATGAGTCGCTCACAAGCTAAAGTGGAATCTGATGATGCTCAATCCAGGGATCTTCATTTAACTACCCAGTTTGTGGAAGGCATTGGTCTGTTAAATGATAAACCGCTTTTGCTTCTTTTCGACAGTGTTGAAAAAGGTTGCAAAAATGTTCAAATGTGGCTAATGGACACACTTATTGTACAACTATCCAGGTTTCCATACATTCATGTAGTTGTAGCGGGCTGTTCGTTACCAGATGCGCATGGTAGCTATGCAGCGTACAGCCAAAGCTATTGTTTGCAGCCAATTACAGAGGAACAAGAGTATATCACTTTCTGTCGTCATCTTAATATTTCAATAGCAGAGCAATCTGTCCGGGACTTTGCTTATGCTTGTGACTATATTCCTGGATTATTTGTAGGACTCGTCTATCCAAAATTTCTAAAAAGGAAAAGCATTCAGTGATAGACCGTAAGATGCAAGACCTCCTACAGAAATTGAAGGAAATACGAGATCATACAGAAAAAGCCGCTCTTATTGCAGAGCTTATACTTAGCGAACTATCTGAAGAAGTAATGGTGGCAGCGCAGAGGTGCATAATTCTCCACTGGTTTGATCAGTCTATATTAGACATATTATTGCAAGATACTGATCTTAGCAAGTTGGATAAAAGAGGAGTATATAGACAAATAGCACTATTGCCTTTTATTGACACCTTGCCTTGGGGCCTCGCTTTTCAAAGCTCGACGCGTAACGGACTATTGAGAAGTTATGCTCTTACTCAACCAGAAACCTTACGGCTTGCTGCAAAACTAGCTGCCTCTGCTTATGAAGCACAGAAAGATGATGAGAAACATATTGCAGAAGCATTTTTCTGTTATATTGTAGCAGGTGATAGTTCGTCAAGTACTAAGCTAATGATCGATTTGCTCGAGCGTATAAATACACATAACAGTTTTCTAACAATTGATACTCTTGTAGGACTTCAGGAAGAAGCTCAAAACTTACCATTTGTCGATTTTCTCCCATTGAATGAACAAAAAGGGCAAGTTACTTCCAAAGATAGCTTACAAGCTGGATCTCCTGCTCAAGCCACGACGGTAGCTCCCCTAGCATTAAATCGCGATAAAGATCATCTTGAAATAATAGCGCTTCTGCACCTTTATCTTGACCGAGAACTTAGCGCTGATGAAATGGCTATGGTACAACAGCACTTATCAGAATGTCCTGACTGTGAGGCTCGCTTTCATTTTGATATGGAAGTGAAACGACTAATTCACGAGAGCTGTATCAAAGAGCGTGCGCCAGCGCATCTGCGTAAGGCAGTACTGCGCCTGGCCCGTACTCCTGTGGGCGAGGTCGTGACACTCGATCCAGAGTTGGAGATGGAGATTAAAGCCGATTTATACCCAGGCTTAATAGATAAAACTCAACAAACGGGGTAAAATTCTCACAAAATTTAGCTCTTCGCCACTTCCTGAGCCAGTGGTGCCAAGTGGTGAATTTATGATAATTGTCACAGTATCTTGTTGTTTCTTACCCGTTGTTGAGTGGTGCAAGTAATGTATCCGTCGAAACGGACACTTTTTGCTACTCCGCATTGAATGGGCTCCCACAGCCATAGCAGAGCAAGTAATTGTCGGATCGCATCCGGCCTCGTTTTACACTCCCACTCGAACCATGTAAACTGGGGGGAGGAAAGGACTCTGACACAAATTTATGAATGATGAGCTTATCAGGGAGGCATAATCCTTTTTTGACCCAGAAGAGAGCGCCCTCAACAATCAAACATATCTTCTCGGCAGAAGAGTGTGAGAGCCATGAAATCTTATGACTTATAGTTAGAAGTGTCCTGAATATGCTCCATTTCCCTCCATATTGCTTTGGCTCGCACTTCTAGTTCTACGGCCTCCTCCTTCCGGCCCATTCCCCGCAGTAATGTAGCATAGTTTCTTAAAACGGTTGCCACATAGTGGTGTTCATGTCCCAGTACTTTCTCATAGATTGCTAATGCGCGTTGGAATAAAACCTCGGCCTCAAGGTACTTTTCTTGTCGGCGGTAGAGTATTGCTAGGTTTTTGAGGACTGTAGCGACGTCGGGGTGTTGCTTGCCTAATACCTCCTCACGGATCATCAATGCCCGTCGATAGAGTGGTTCGGCCCTGTCAAATTGCTTCTGATTGCGGTAGAGAGTTGCCAGATTGTTCAGGATGGTAGCAACATATGGATGTTTCAGTCCCAGGGCATACTCATTGATGGCAAGTGCCCGTCGATAGAGTGGTTCGGCCCTGTCAAATTGCTTCTGATTGCGGTAGAGAGTTGCCAGGTCGTTTAAACTGTGAGCGACATCGGGGTGCTGTGGTCCCAATGCCTGCTCGCGAATAGCCAGTGCCCGTTGGTAGAGTGGTAAGGCCAAAGCATAATGCTCTTCGTTCGTATAGAGTGTCGCCAGGTTATTGAGGGTGACAGCGACATCGGGGTGCTGTAGTCCCAATACCTGCTCGCGAATAGCCAGTGCCCGTTGGTAGAGCGAGAGAGCTTGAGCATGCTTTCCCTGGCCACGATATACTGTTGCCAGGTTATGGACAACAGCAGCAACGTCAGAGTGCTGGGAGCCCAGCATTTGCTCGAGAATGCTCAACGAGTGCTGGAGAAAAGGGAGAGCCTGATCGTATTGTGCACGAGTCATTAAATAGCCCCCCGCCCGATTGAGTAATTGAGTAGCAGCTGGAAATTCCATGCCCCATTGCTGAATCAGCGCTGTACAGACTTGTGCATGTGAGAGCAAGCGTTGACATGGTGACAATGTATCAAAATCAACTCTGGAAAGACGTGAGCGAGGACCTTCACTGTTCGTTCTGCCCACTGGCGCTGTAAAACCCCGTCCATGCTATCCTTGATGACCGTCTGTACAAGGCGGTGGATTGTGAATGTGCTCGTCTGTGGATCACGGCGCACGAGAGAATATTTGAGCAGTTCACCTATCGCAGCGTTGAACTCGAATGGATCAGCTCCGACAACCTGAAGGCTTCGTCCTAATTCGGAGCCACCTTCGGTAAAAATCTCCTCCGGAATAGCATCGGGAGCAAGGAATGCGCAAAGTCGTAGCATTTCGGCGGCAACAGGGCTGGCTTGCTCTATCTTCCGGAATGATAAAGACCAAGTGGCAGCGACAGGTTCAGGATGATAAGCAACAACTCCACCGCGTTGCTTCAGCAACCTCGCCCGTTGCGTGCGATAGAGAGTCAGGTAACCAGACAGGCCACATCTTGTTTCCTCGATGTATGCCCCGGCCTGGTCAATTGCGAGGGGGAGAGCGCCCAACTCTCGCACTATCTCTGCCGCTTTGGCACGATCCGGGTCAGGCGTTTCGTCGGTCAGGATATCTGGCACGCTGATACCTGCTCGCCGCAGCAGAAATAACGCACCTTCCTCTAGCTCCATCTCCTCGATTTCGATTTTGTGTGCTAATCCGCTCATCGTTTGTGCTCGAGTTGTCAACAGAATATGACCCCTATTTCCTGAAGGGAAATAGTCGGCTACCATCTTTAAATCATCTGCATTGTCAAAGACGAGGAGCCAATCAGTGTGTGTTTCCAGCCAGCGTTTGACAGCTCTAACGACGATACTCTGGTCCTGTTCATTTTGCTCCGGCAGGCTCAGTAGACCGGCGAGGCGACAAAGGTCCAATTCTAATGTTTCGCGTGTCTCGGATGTCACCCATAGGATCATCTTGTACTCATCGCGATAGCGATAGGAATATTCGATAGCCGTCTGCGTCTTGCCGATACCACCTAAACCACTCAGTGCCAGAGGGTGTGTCACAGCTGTGGCTTTGTCCGATACGAGCGCTTTCTGCAGGCCGCTGAGTATCTCCTCACGTCCCGTAAAAAAGGGGTTACGCCGGAACGGTACGTTCCAAAGAGGTGTGAGGGCTGTGAGAATCCCTACACTGTTCATTGAGGATGGAGCAGTCACTTTTTGGGGCCTGAGTTCCTCGACAGCTTTGCGGATGCCCTTCGTAACGTCCAGGAACGCTTCGTCGCGATTCGGCCAGCTTGTGACGGGGAGAGCGTTTGCGGGGAGCATCTGGAGCTTGGCGAATGGAGCCCCTTCCCAATCGACCGCCCTGAGCAGAATGGGGATGACGCGGGCAACTCCGGCGTCGTGACGTTCTATCGCCTGTCGCATCTCGATACTGTAACAATATGGGGAGGCGATAAAATCTGGACTGATGAGCAGCAAAATAAGATGCGCCCTGTTCAGATGGATATTAATTTCGCTAGCCCACTCTGTTCCTGCTTGAATATTGCGGTCATGCCATCCTGCAATGAGTCCCTGCCATTGTAAGATGCTGAGTTGCTTTTCCAGGTCATCGCGAATTGCTTTTGTTGGTCCCATGATTGTCATGTGAAACCTCTTCTCATGGTTGAGATTCTATTCCTTCTATTATGCCTCATACCGAAGATAGAGTCTACTGGAGCGACCATAGCAACTGACCCCATCAAATTACTTAATCCCTACATAAATAGCCGGAAATCGATATTTCCTGCTCTATTGTTCCGTACTTGAACGTCGGGTTACATACAAACAGAGCAGGATTTGACCGGCATTACTGGCAAAAAGAACAGCAGGAAATATTTTTCTCCTCGGAGATCTCATGATAAAGCAAGAGACCTCTTTGAAGAAAGGATAATGCCTGAGTCTGCAGCCATCCATCCAAATGAGCAACTTACTCACTTGGTGAGCTTACACGAGTATTGGTCTGAGCAGGACATCGGCAAGGATAATGCGCATCCGCTGGCATTTCTTATCGCCGCTTAACAAGCAAGTCTTATCAGGCAGGTGTAAAGCTGTTTTCTACGATGACGCGGGAGGTGAAACGGGTAGCTGAGATGGACTGGCCACGGTGTCTTCATCAACGATAGCTCCTTTGGCTTTACAAGCTTCAAGCTGCTCTTTCGTTAGCCCTTTGACGCCGCATAAGTTGGTGTCCTTAAGAGATTGAGCATCTTCAGGGTTAGCTGCCCTGATATTCTCCCCCCGAACGGTTAATTCGCCGAGGTTAGCCCCACTGAGATTGGCGTTCGTGAGAATGGTTCCGTTGAACTTGACACCACGGAGATCGGCGCTTCTAAGATCAGCTCCACTCAGGTCGGTATCAGCGAAAATGGCCTGAAAGAGACTAGTTTCACTAAGATCAGCTCCATTGAGGAATGTTCTGATGATAAATGCCCTACGAAGGTCCGCCTTGTGGAGGTTTGCCCGGCCAAGCCTCACATCGATGAGAGAAGCATCTATCATCCAGATATGCTTTAGATCAGACGCAACGAGATACGCCCCGTCTAACCGAATACCTGATGCATCAAGGGAACGAGTCTCAAGCGGAGTTCCTATCTGACCCAAACTTTTACGTGCAAATGGGAAGGCTTCTTTGAAGACAACAATCAAAGCTTGCCTGAGTGGGGTGAGTGGTAAAGGAATGTCAGGGTGAGGTAGCGACTGAGATTTGCTTGAAAGGCGCAAATAAGCAACGGCAAGATCAAAAATCTGAGCATAATACCGCCCGTAGATCTCCTTATCGTCTGGGTTGAGAAAAGACCGAAGGAGGATGGCACCCTCGACTTGGGTTGCTTCGTTTTCGTTGCCTAGTGCAGTAACAGCAGTCCTGAAACGCTCTTCTGCTTGGGCTCTCAGCTCTTTGTCCTGCACAGCTTGCCGATCTTTCGATTCTTTATCCTGTAAAGCTATCTCTTTTTGACGCTCGTCTTCTCGGTCTCTGAGCTCTTTACTCTGCGCTTGCCTAACGGTCATAGCCCACTGAAGAATACCAAACAAAGCCACTATAACAGTTGCAACCGCCGCAATGAGGGCAGTGGAATTATTTACCAACCAGTTATTCTGGTCCTGTAGTTGCTTGACTTGCAGTGTAAGTTGCTCTTTCGCTAGTGCCGTCACCGTCAAGTCTACTGTCGGAGTTGCCTGTATAGTTCCTGGCGTTCCTTCATACGCAGCTGCCGACATTGGAACCCACACCATAAGTACCAAGAGAAGCAGCAAGCCTACAAGGCGATACCCATTTTCCACATATCTCTTTTGAACCAGCACATTGTAGAACCTCCACAGTACAATGATTGAACAGCAGGCAAAGAGATTATTCGTTGCTTTCAGGATACCACATCAACCAGATTAATGAGTCAGTTCAGAGCAGAACGGGTAGTAGCGGGACAAAAATTGTCTTCAAAAACGGACATTTGTTGAGACATACTGATCAGATAGTAAAAAAGCGTTCTCCATTAGCAGGAGGATTGTCTTATTATGCCGTCTCACAAATCAAAATCTTATTTATTGCTTTTCTTACCCTTTTCTAATACAATAGATGAAAAGAATATTTGCAGATGAAGGAGGGGAAGATGTGGCGGCACTAATTGGTTATGCCAGAGTCAGCAAGACCGAGCAGCATCTAGGTCTCCAGATCGACGCACTCAAAAAATATGGATGCATCAGATTGTTTACGGACAAGCAGACTGGAACTCGTTTTGACCGCAAAGAGTTGCTGGCTGCACTTGACTATCTGAACGAGGGTGATACCCTTGTCGTGTGGCGGTTGGACAGGTTAGGGAGGAGCTTAAAGCAGTTGATTGAAACCGCTGAGCAGCTTAAAAAGCGCAAGATTAATCTGATCTCCCTTACTGAGCATCTTGATACTACCACCGCGACAGGAATGCTCTTTTTTCAGTTCGTAGCAATGTTGGCGGAATTTGAAAGAAACCTTATTTCAGAGCGTACAAGAGCGGGGTTGGATGCTGCGCGGGCTAGAGGTCGAAAAGGAGGACGGCCAAACATGTTGAACAAGTCCAAGAAAGTGCAATTGGCTCAACAGTTGTATGCGGACAAATCCAATGAGGTCGCTGATATTTGTAAGACGTTGAATATCTCACGGGCCACCTTATATCGCTATGTGAATATGGGGAAATCTCAGGAAGGTGGGAATGTGCTTTAATGTACTGCGCCCAAAATGCTGCACACAACAATCACGGATGATAGTGAGTCGCCAGGATAGGCATCATTCTGATTCTGCCCTTCGTGAGATAGTATCGCTTGACGGAAGATCTGTAAGGCAGAAAGAAGTTGATCACGAGTTTCAACGTCTTCTAGAAGGCCAGGAGAAAAAAGGCCAAGCGCACAATAGAGGAGATCTACAGGAAGCTCAAGCACCCCGGCAAATTCGGGTATAAGCTCCAGTGAAGGAGTTCGTAGATCTTTTTCCAGTTTATCCAAATACTGAACAGAGATGTGGTGAGTGCCTGTCCTAAATTTTGTGTTTCTTCTAAGCAAGAGCGAATGAGCTTATCCATGGGTTCAACTTTAGAGCCACTTCACATTGTTCAGCTTTTTCAAGTTTGATCGTCTACGGCGAAAAACTGGACTGATTCTATCGATGTGAAAGCGAACTCTGTAAAGAATGACCATACTAGCCTTATAAACCCTATTGACCAAGTGAAACAGGATGGGGCACCTTTTTGTTCATATACCATTTTGTTGTTGTTGACCATCAATTACAGAGATTTGTTGCTCTGCATCCTCACCCCCAGATTGATTATCTACCCGCATCCCATCTAGGTTTCTGTTAACTACATCCCGCATCATCCCCATTGCTTGCAGAACACTCTGCTCTAAGAGCCAACGGTTTCCTACCTTAAATGCGCCAGGGATTTTGCCTATCTGAGCACCAAACCTCGCCAGGGATCCTTTACAAATCCTGGCAGTGACGATGAAAGATAGGAACCAACCTGTAGGGGATAGCCCTTTTTGTGAGATCCTTGCAGAATCTCGTTTTTTTCGCTAAGATGCATCCACATTCATACATCTGGCAGAGGACATGGTGTTATGGGCTCTGCCATCACGGGAGGAGTGAGTGGATGCCAAAGGCTCAGAGAGAACGGAGAGAATGCACCGACAATTACCACCTGATTCTTCAGTGGTGCCGAAACCCAGAGCAGCGCCTCTATGAGGGAATCCGCCCTATTACCTTGTTCGGGATTCCTCCCGCCGAACGCGCCAACGAGACCGGGGTCGCGGAAAGTACCTTACGCCGAGCCGCTGCCGCTTTCGATACCCACGGGATGATCAGCCTCTTTCGTCCCACCAAGGCCCAACGAGAGGATCACCATCGGTCACTCCCCGTCACGATGCGTCAACTGATCGTGGATCTCAAGGCCGAGTATCCCGCTTTTACGGATGGAGAGATTGCTGCCATTTGCGCCATCCAATTTTCCGGGCGTCGCCCCAGTCATCGTACCGTGAAGGCTGTTTTAGCGGATGGCCCACCCCCTTCGCGTACGGGTCGGCAATTCCCGCGCTATGACGAGATCGCCAAGCCAGAGGAGCGTCGCCAGGTGGTGATTCGCTTACATGCCCAAGGCTGGAGTATTTCGACGATTGCGCTCTACCTGGACGTGTCGCGCCCAACAGTTTACGCTATTCTGAAGCGGTGGGTCGAGGAAAGAGTGCGGGGACTTGCAGATAAATCCCATGCCAATACCAGCAAACCGGGCGTCGATTTGCCAACACGCAACCTCATTCGCAAGAAGCAAGAGGAGAATCCGTTACTGGGAGAGTGGAGAATGTTCGCGGCCCTCAAACAGTTAGGCATTTCCGTGTCCCCACGAACCTGCGGGCGTATCATGGCGGAAAATCGTCGGCTGTATGGAATCAAGCCGAAGCCTGACGCGCCGCACAAGCCGAAATCCCATCCATTCAAAGCAACCTATCGGCACGAGCGCTGGTGCCTGGATATTCGTTACCTGGAAAAACATCGCATTCCCGAAATCAAGGGGTCGTTTTACGTGATCACCGTGATGGATGCCTTCTCACGGGCGATTCTCTCCAGCGACATTTTTCAAAGTCAGGATCTGGTGTGTGTGCTCATCGTCCTGTATGCGGCGGTCGAGCAATTTGGGTCCCCCCGGTACCTGATCACGGATAATGGCGGAGTCTTTCGCGCTAAACACCTCCTGGCGATTTGCGAGGCGTTAGGCATTGAAAAGGAGTATATTCACCCGCGTCAGAGCTGGGAAAATCTGGTCGAAACGCATTTGTATGTTATGTGGAATTTGGAAAATTCCTTACATAACTTGCATTATGTGGACTTGACGCTCGATTCCTCTGCTCTTTTTAAGATCGCCGAGCGGCAATTCCACATAATATACGTGATGAGACGCATGAGCCAGGTGCATTTCGAGCAGGTGACGAGTTGGGAAGGGGCAAAGCTGGCGCATGAGCGATTTGTGACCGATTACAACGCGCAACCCCATTGGGCCCATCGCAAACGCCAGGACCAGCGCCTCAGTCCTGCCGAGGTGCTGGGGGAAGCCAGAAGCTCGCTCCGCTCCCCGGAACAGTTACACCGCATTTTTTACGCGACGCGCTTTCTTCGCCGTTTAGACCGCCTCGGCTATGTCCACTTTCGGCGCTGGAAACTCTATGGAGAAGAGACCCTGGCTCGTCATCCTGCAGTGATCTGGCTGCATGGCGATGCGTTGACCGTGGAATACGAGGAGACGCCACTCGCCCAATATACCGTGCGTTATCAACCAGACAAAAAGCACTTCAAAGCGATCCCGGATGCCAAGGGCTTCGAGACCCCCTACCTCTCACCGTAAGGATGGCTGTGGGAACTGGATGAGACTCTGTGGCACCTCGCCAAACGGCTCCCCGACTACGCACCCCGAAAGAAACGGCGGAAAAAGCCTATGCCACTGCAACTACCACTGCTGGAAGACCCACCAGTAGCTCAGGAGTAATTCGGGCACCGTTTGGCCCACATGACGATAATTATTTGATAAAAGCGAGGTTATAGTGGGAATAAAGAAATCGAATAAACCTTTCCTGCCAGTTCCTTTGTTTCTTTCTTATGCTCATGAGGATAAATTACTTCTTAGAAAGCTGGAAGTGCATTTGAGTTTGCTCAAACGGCAGGGATACATCTCGACTTGGTATGATCGGCAAATCGACGCCGGGGTAGATTGGGCTGAAGCAGTCAATAAGTACTTGGCTCAATCCGCGATTATTTTGTTATTGGTGAGTCCTGACTTCCTAGCTTCCGACTATTGCTACCAAGTTGAAATGCGCCATGCCTTAGAACGACATGAAGCCGGTCAGGCACAAGTGATTCCGATTATCCTGCGCCCATCTGATTGGAATGGTGCACCCTTTGCATCTCTACAGGTTTTGCCGACTAATGGAAAACCTGTCACTACGTGGAGGAACGTCGACAATGCATTTATTGATATAACAAATGGTATTCGTAGAGTTGTTGAGGCACTTCCCTTGTATTCTAACAGTCCATCGGATACCACCTTCCCCCTTGTCTGGAATATTCCCTACCCACGCAATCTCTTCTTTACCGGCCATAGCGAATTACTCTTACATCTCCATACACAACTTCAGCACGAACGAGCTATGGCTCTATCACAAACATTGGCCATCAGTGGGTTAGGAGGCATTGGCAAGACCCAGATCGCTATCGAGTATGCCTTCCGCTATCGCCAAGACTATCGAGCGATTCTTTGGACTCGTGCAGATACCTATGAAGCCCTCGTCTCAGGATACGTGGAAATTGCTGAACAACTCAATCTCCGTCAAAAAGATGAGAAGGACCAAGGATTTGTGGTCAAATCAGTTCTTCAGTGGCTCAAGACGCAGACACAGTGGCTATTAATCCTCGACAATGCCGATGAGCTGGCCATTGTGTGTGAGTTTCTTCCCACCACATATGATGGTCATATCTTGCTGACCACTCGAGCGCAATCAATGGGTAGGCTCGCCCAACGCCTTGAGGTAAAGGTAATGGACCAGGATGTTGGAGCACTCTTGCTACTACGGCGTGCAGGTTTAGTCCCACATAATGCTCCACTAGATGCTGCTTCGTCCTCCGATATAGCTTTGGCTAGGGAAATCGCCGAAGAGCTAGATGGGCTGCCGCTAGCCCTAGATCAAGCTGGAGCGTACATTGAAGAAACACTATATCCCCTTTCTGAGTACAGAAATCTCTATCGCACGAGAAGATCAGAGCTGCTGAGTATGCGTAGAGACCTGATAGGCGATCACCCTGAACCAGTAACCACGACTTGGTCTCTCTCCTTTCAACATGTAGAAAAGAAGAATGCTGTGGCTGCGGAGTTGCTACGTTTTTGCGCATATTTGGATTCTGAGGCGATTCCCGAAGAGCTTATCACCGTAGGGGCTGAATATCTTAGCTCACATATGCAATTAGTTGCTAATGATCCCTTAGCCTTGAATAAGGCCATTGCGACGTTAAATGCTTACTCTTTGATCCAGAGAGATTTTAACAGTAAGATGCTGAGTGTACATCGCTTAGTGCAAGCGGTACTCAGAGATGCTATACCTCTCGAAGAGACGAAGCAGTGGGCCATGCGAGTTATACGAATAATCAGAAAAATCTGGACCAGTACAGATTTTTCTCACTGGACCGTATGTGAACGTTATTTGCCGCACGTTATCACTTGTGCTACTTGGATTGAGCAGTATAATATAGCTTTCCCCGAAGCGGCTTTGCTGCTTAGCACAGCAGGGTATTATCTTACACGACGTGCTAGATATAAAGAAGCAGAACCACTACTAAAACTTGCATTGCAGGTTTGCGAAAAACCATCAGGACCAGAAACAAACGAGATGGCTTATAGCCTTAGGAATTTAGCGAGTCTTTATAGGCGATTGGGCAGATACGAAGAAGCAAAAACACTTTATCAACGAGCTGCAAGAATTTATAAACAACTACTTGGACCGGAGCATCTTAGCACGATGCAATGCCTCCATAGTATAGCCACGGTTCTTGATACTCAGGGTAAGTATACCGAGGCAGAGATATTATACCAACAGGCGTTAGTTGTCCGAGAACAACAGCTAGGACAAAATCACCAGGATACCGCGATCAGTTTCAACAACCTGGGTCTGCTCTATCGCGCACAGGGAAAGTACGAGCAAGCCGAGCCTTTGTTACAACGTGCTCTCTTGATCCGAGAGCATCTGCTGGGAACTGATCATCCCCATACGGCGATCAGTTTTAACAACCTTGCCATCCTTTATCAAGATCAAAAGAAATATGAAGCGGCTGAACTGCTTTATCAGCATGCCCTCCTAATCCGAGAAAAGGCGTTGGGACCTAACCATCCCGACACAGCGACCAGTCTTAATAACCTCGCTGGCATTTACCAAACCCAAGGGAAATATGAGGCAGCCGAATCAATGTACCAGCGTGCTCTCTTGACCCAAGAGCAGGTGTTGGGGACTGATCATCCTGCGACAAAGATAACCCGAAAGAACTATGCAGCCCTTCAGCGAGTAATAGGACAAAATGCTGAGGTAAAGAAGTTAGAAGATACTTGATCGCTTTTCATCGGAACGAAGGGTCCACGCCGCTCCGTTGCAGAGATCTCACAATCAGCCGTTACGTGAGAATTATTGATGAGTTGCAAAATCGTCCGTTTCTTGAGGCAAACGGCTCAGATTCTAGACAGCCGGGGCACCTCACCAGGGCAAGAGTAGTATGGATGGTTGAGTTATCCCAAAACTCATGTCAAAATTATGTGGAATATGCGCTCTCTTCTTCGTAGCTTCTCCAATGAATGAGCACAAAATCCACATAATTTATGTTACGAATGGAATATTCCATATTCCACGTAACTTTAATCAAAATCTCATTTTCTGATGTGTGAGATGAGTAAGTGAGACAAAAAGGAGAGCTTATTTGAGCCTATCTTTCATCGTCACTGCCAGGATTTGTAAACCATCCGTGGCGAGGTTTCCTGAGCACGTTTCCGCCAGGTGATCTCAGGCTCATTTCTCATCTCAGCCACTTGTACAGTCGTTAAAAACTCCATCGGTACGCTTGCATAAGCAAACAACATACTGATAATTGCCAGCGCCTCACAGGAATCTTCCTCAAGAACCTGCATAAGCCAAAAAATATCCCCGGACTTACACTGGAGATGAGGATCGACGTTAAGAACATCTGCTATTAATCTGCAAAAATGCAGAAAAAAGGACGTACGCTCTTCAAGACTAGCGAAGGTAGTCGAGTTGAGCCGCTCTGTAACATTCTTCATGTGTGTATTGATTGGAGTATCTCCAGGATCTTGCGGATGAGTTAAATGCCATTCCCTGAAACATAGGGGAACGCGGAGAAATGCTGCAAGACCACGAAAATGAGGATTTAGAAGCACTTCAGCAAATTTCATTCCTATTCCTTCTCATGCTATATTCACGAACATAGAAGTAGTCCACTCTTTGGCTCAGCTTAAGTTAAGAGAGCATTTTTCTGTTCCATTTCCTGGTTCAGCCTCAAGACAGTCTCTTTAGGAAACCATCTTTGCTTCCCACCCATATCGTCTAACGGCGTTATTTTCCCCTCGCCTGTCCAACGGTGAAGTGTGGATGCACTCACTCCTAGCAAATCCAAGGCTTCACCGAAAGAAAGCCGACCGTTTCGCCATTGTAAAAGGCTTTCCTTGCGAAAGAGATAATCATGACACTCATCGATACCTGGCCCACTTACTGCCTGTAGGCGTCCCTGGCGTACCCATCTCTGCACGGCTAGTATTCCAATGCCTAACAACTTGGCAGCTCCTTCACTTGTGACGTGATCGACAATGAACTTTTCAACCGTGGCCTTATCAAAGTACTGTGCGTTTATATGGACAACGGCTGGTACAAGAAGACCCGCCCTCACCCACTTTGCAAGGGTCCCATCTTTTATTTTTAGGCGCTTGGTAACTTCTTTCCGGCTCATCCACCCGCGTTCTTCTTTCACCGCTTCAATGTAAGCACTAAGATCATTTGGATCAAACAACAGGTCCTTGCAGCTAAACTCTGAACTTGGCAAGCGGTAGGCTTGTAGTGTTCCGTCGGCAACGCGAGCGAGGATGGAAGCTGCATTTAGGCCAATTTGCGTCGTTATTCTGGAGGCACAAATCAGGCTGACGGAGAAGAAATTTACTCGGCCCTGCTCAGTGTGAACCTTGGTCTGACTTTTAATTTTCTCTAGGAGTTGGTAGAGGTCTTTTTCGTTAAACTGCCAAGACTGGAAGCCAGTGGCAGGGTTTTGGGCTGAGGCAAGCAGGCCAATGGCGACCATGGCTAGAACAATATCTTCCGACACACCGAGTACATGAGCTGCTTCTTTAAGTCCTGCAGAAGAGTTCCATGTCTCATATAGTTTTAGTACGTCTGCTTGCCTGACAAATATGGGATCATCTTTTGTCATCTCCAATTGTCCGGCGCGGGTGAATCTTTGAAGTGTGGAAGGGGTCACTCCGACTAATTCTGCTGCATAGTTTATGCTTACCTCAGAGAATGTATCGAGCAGTCCGGGGGTATTCCGAAAACGATTTGAGTGCAGGATAGAAGCTGATATACCATACTGCTTCGTAATATAGAGATTGAATGCCTCTTGGACAAAATCAAATTCGGCGTGCCTCCATGTCCGCTGCAGCCAATGTGAGTAGGTACTTCCGAGATCTTTTCGTATACTGCTCGCGCGCACAGTCTCGTCACGCTGTCCATAATGAGCGTCCAAAAACTCGTAAAAACCCTTAGGCCAATGTAAAATGCCCTGAAAGGCTGTCGAATAGACGCAATAACTCTGGTAAGGCGTCAGAGACCTCGAGCCGAGCTCGAACGATGCCTCTAATGAATTATGATAAACCGGCAAAGTGTGCAAATAGGTCCATCCTGATATTGCTAATCTTTGAGCAGTACAACGTAAGCCATCAATCAATCGGAATAACACTCTTGGAGAACGTAGCGGCATGTAACAATCGCTGTCTAATGATACGGAGGTATTGAACAACCATGCCTGTATCACCTGCTGAGCAAGTAGTCCAATTTCGTCGCCGTGAATGTAGACACAGGGAGCCTTTCCTAGGTCAACACCGCACTTACTGCAACCTGCATTGACGATGTCTAGGACCTGAAGCGGCCTCTGGCAATTGTAGCATTGATTGACTAAGAGGCATTTATGCTCAAGGCAAGCCGCTGTTGCAATGACCACCCAGTTTAGCCGATGATAGGGGGCCTGCTTTACGCACAAAGGGCAGTACTGACAAGCAGATGCCGGACGAAGCAACTTTTGAGCAACGCCTTCAGGCAGGAGAGAAACCACAGACTTCTCAGGCAGATCCAGGAAATCCAATTTGGACTCTGGAGGAGTAATAACGCGGGCAAAGCGGTGAGCACTCGCTGCATAGAGTTGAAGAGGCTCAGCCTGAGCAAGTCGTGTAATGCGTTCGAATACAGTAACCTGCCTCGGGAGATCTAAGCGATCTTTGATGAATGCTTCGTCACCTGCGCCTTCAAATATGAGTTCTGCTAAAATACCGGGAGGCTCATAAAAATTAGCTTTACCCAGGCGTATCAAAAAGGATGCAAGTGATTCGCCACCCTTCAAATATGGATGTCCAAGCAATTTCTCAGGCAAACTATTCATACACTCTTTCAGCCTTTTGTCTCTGTGATTATTAATAGATGAGCTCCAAAATCTCGCTTTCTGTCGCTGACCACGAAGCTGCAACTCGAGGTTGCCCTCCTTTTTAGCTCTACGTAAGGCGCTAATGATTAAGAAAGAAGACAATCTTCTGCTCTCTTACCAACGCCAATAGCAATTAGGCTCACGCAACCTTTTAGTGAAGTTGACCCCAAAGGGGGAGAAATAGATCGATGCCTTCGGCTTCTCACACTTACTTCGACTAAGGAGGGATCTATGTTTCCAAACGACCCTCTCCATCATGCTCATAGGCAAACTTCCCTCCATCAAACTGCATCAATTCGCCTGTCTCGATTTCATAATGTTGGATTTGTAGCGCCCCTTTGTGCTGCGGTCGATAGGGGTAGACAAAATCCGAGAGAGTTTTCCTCCCGCCCTGATAGCCCAGTGCCTGTAAGCGCGGCAGCATTACTTGGCAGTCGTAGAGATGATCTTCTTGCATCCATCGCAGAATCTGCTCCTTAAATGGATCGAGCATAGAAGAAAGTTTGGGATGCACGCGCACTGGTAAACTTCCTGGTAAGTACTTGCGTACTGTCCCTCGTGCCACGCCCACCGTTCGAGCGATTTCGCGGAGTGACTTTCTTTCGGCCGCCAACGCTCGTATCATCTCCACAGTTTCACTTAGCGCACTCGGACGTTCAGAGCGAGTCAATTTTTCTAAGTCTTCATAAGTCATGGCTTGCGCTAACACTCTTTCCTGGTGCAATTGCAAAACAGCTACTTTTGAAAACCAGATTATCTTATCTCCCAAATCATTCAATGGCGTTATTTTCCCCTGACGGACCCAACAACGGAGGGTCTGACCACTTACGCCAAGAATATTTTTAGCTTCACCAAAAAGCACCCGCTCATTCCGCCAATGTAAGAGGCTTTCCCTATTAAAAATATAAGCTCTATATCCATCGATACTGGGTCCGCTTACTGCCCGTAATAGTCCTAGGTGTACCCAACTATCTACCGTATTGATTTTAATGCCTAGGAGTTCGGCTGCTTCTTTACTTCCAATGTGATCCGACTCAAACCCTTCAATCATAGCCTTATCAAAATACAGCGCCTTAGCGAAGACATGCGCTGGCACCAGAAGGCCAGCCTCCATCCATTTTACAAGCGTCTCATTTCTTATTTTGAGGCGCTTGAGCACCTGAACCCGGCTCAGCCAGCCTTTTTCAGCTAGCGTTGCATCATGGCTGACATCGATATCTGCCTGATCAAATACTAAGTCCCGGCAACTAAACCGTGAGCTCGGCCGTCGATGGGCCTGCAGTTTTCCATGAGCGATGCCTGAGATAACCGATGCAGTCGTTAGGTCTAAGTACTTCAGTTTTTTTACAGCGCCGACTAGGTTAAACGTATGTGTTCCATTAGAACCCTCGTAAATTCTCGTGTGGCTTTTCACTCTGTCAAGAAGTTGACAGAGGTCTTTTTCACTGAACTTCCAGAACCGGAAGCCAGTATCAGGACTCTGCTCTGGAGAGAGAAGACCAATATTGACCAAATCTTGAACAACAGCTTCCGATACACCAAGTAACTGAGCTGCTTCAACACGCCCTACGATAGAGTTCCACGTTTCACGTAGCCTTAGTACATCTGATCGTTTGACGAAGGAGGGATTCTCCTGGCTTACCGTCAAATGTCCGGAGCGTATAAATCGCTGGATGACCCCGGCCCTCACGTTCAGTAATTCTGCGGCATAGTGTGTACTAATGTATGAGAATTTGTTAAGCAGCGCCGGAGTATCTCGAAAGCGGCTTATATGTCGGATGGCGTGCGATACCCCATAGCGTTCTATTATGTAAAGATCAAAGGCATCTTGGACGAATTCAAATGCGGCATGTTGCCATTGCTTTGCAAACCAGTATGAATAAGTACGTCCTAGATTCGAGTTTAAGCCGCCCTTACGCAGGCTATTACCCTTCTGCTCGTGCTGTGCATCCAATAATTCATAAAACCCACTCGGCCATTCAGCGATCCCTTTAAATACCGTTGTATAGACGCAGTAACTTTGATACGGTGTGAAGGAGCGTGGATCTAAGCCTGGCTTAAAAGATTCAGCCAGGATATCATGGTAAGCTGGCAAGGTATGTAAGTTTTTCCATCCAGCAATTGCTAACCGCTGAGCGGTAGAACGCAATCCGTCGACCACGCGGAATAGTACTCTTGGAGGGCATGTAGGCAGGTAGTCCTCGCTGGGTAGCGGCACAGCTTTGCCGAACAATAAGCCTTGAAACACTTGCTGAGAAAGCAAACCGACTTCGTCGTCACTTATGTAGTAACACGGAGCTTTTCCCAGTGCAATGCCGCACTTGCTACACCTCGTCTTGATAATGTCTTGTAAGCGAAGCGGCCTCTTACAATTGTGGCATTGATTGGTTAAGAGGCACTTATGTTCAAGACAGACAGACGTGGCAATGAGTAGCCAGCTCAGCCGATAATAGGGACGCTGCTGTATACACAAAGGGCAGTACTGACAAGCGAACGCTGGGCGAATCTGCTCATGAGCAATATTCTCATGGAGGAGAGGAACCTTTTGATTACCTGGTAAATCTAGGACGCCGATCTCGGTTTCTGGAGGGGTAATGAACTCGGCAAAACGGTTGGCGGTAGCCTTATAAAGTTGGAGGCAATCAACTTGGGCAAGGTGAGCAATTCGTTCGAACACAGCAGGGTGATTCAGGAGATCTATTCGGGCTTTGAGATGCGTTTCTGCTCCTGTGCCATCTAATATGAGTTTTATCAAGATGCTTGGAGATGGATAAAAATTGGCTTCCCCCAGCCGTATCAGAAAGGATGCAAGAGATTCATCTTCCAGCACTAGTGGGTGTCCAGGCAATTGTTGTGGCAAGTTACTCATTCTCTGTATTGCTCCTCAATCCGCTTTGAGTGTATCTGATATTCCTGGCTCATTCTTTTTTCTTCTACGAGATCCACTCCCCTTTTCATTTCCCGTATTGTTTCCCGTACTTTCTGCTCGGGGTGGAGGAGACAGCACGAGCTCGTCTTTTTTCACCTCAAGTGGATTTGTCGTTATACCAACATGTTTTGCCAGATGTTTCTGAAAGGCTAGGGAAAGATCACAGAGCTCGATCGAAGGGCTTCTCCTCGTCAGAGCCACGAGTTGTGCGGCGCGAAGCAGGTTCATTATATTCGCCACCACGCCCCTCGTCGCAAAGTAGAGGCGATAGAGAAGTTCCATATGGCCTATCTGGGTTGTCAGAGGTAGTTGCATCGCCTTCTCGGCGTATTCTACGAAATGTAGAAACTCGTCGATAGACTCCGGTTTCTGCGGATCCCATGTAAAGGGGCGAAGGGTTTCCCTCATTGGGAATAATCTCGATAGCTGATCGTTCGCTTTCAGTATCATTTCGACTTGGCCTTCGATCCCGACCACTAGGAATGGCACTTCAGCTTCTTTGATTAGAGCTTTTAGCCAGTCCGAAACGGTGGCTAGAATACGATTCGTCTTCTTGTCTATCAGGTGATGGAAGTCGTCGAGAATGACCAGTTCAACTTTGCTGGCAATCATGTGATTAATAAGCCGTGAGTCTAAGAAATCGGCTCTGCCTCGATTAAAGGCTGGATCTCCCAGCTTCTCTAGCATTTTCGATGCCATGCCCTTAACTGTAACTGGTGAGGGGGTGGGCACATAAAAGACCGGGATCAGCGTGCGCTCTTCCGTCTCAATCCTTGGAAAGGCTTTTGCATATTCCTTGACCAGGGTTGTTTTGCCTGCTCCTGGCAGGCCTTCCAGTGACATACATTGCGGTTCACCTGCTATCTTTGAAAGATATTGGCACTGCCTAATATCAGCATGCAGGGCTTTAAAACGTGGATAGCGAATCAGTGCAGCATGAGCTAGTTTGAGTGAGCTATCCTCGAAAGGATCATAAATTGGTTCGTCCATGATAAATTCCCTTTCTCGATATATGCTGATGGTAAGCATGGTTCAAATGAACTTGACACTTTTATGCTTACAGTAGGTAAACAATTTTCAAGCACTGTTGCCCACATTTGAACCTTGCCTTACAGAGTTATTATCCTTTTGACATGGCGAAATCTAGTTCCCATCCCTCTTCACTTCTAGGTACCAAACTCACATCTTCAAGGACTGTTTCTGGCTTTACAAGCTCTGGAATGCTGGCAGCTGGCAAAGCTGGAACTTGGACAGCTTGTGGTTGTGCAATTTCGGCGACTGGCTCCATATTCTGTTCTACCTCATGAAGTGGTTTGCCTGATGTTTCCCATCTGGCAATAGTTGTACGGGTGCTTATCCGTTTACGCTCCCTGCCAACTTCAACGATTTCCCGAATCTTACGTTTTGCTTGCCCCAGCGCAACCAGGTCTGGCTTATCCTGTTCACGCAAGGCGAAATTACGGATTACCCGATGTTTCCACAAAGACAACCCTTGGGTGTACTCCTGGTCAAGTGCTGGCACCGGGATATAGCGCTCGTCGAACGGGTCGAACACGTAGATACGGCT
>WNGK01000872.1_pt1 | contig 38862 bp, 35 predicted proteins | sample 5400601 | NCBI WGS metagenome assembly WNGK01 (sample SAMN13153376, study PRJNA577476) | soil metagenome | isolation source: 60 cm soil or saprolite under Garry oak tree replicate 1 | place: USA:California | collected 2016-06-15 | reverse complement strand
CGAAGATCTTCAAGGAGAGAAGAAGTACGGCGGGTTAAGGGCGTATGGGCAGTCGAAGCTGGCGAACGTTCTCTTCACATACGAACTAGCGAGAAGGCTTGAGGGGACAGGGGTCACGGCCAATGCCCTCACCCCGGAGTTGTCAGAACTGGTTTCGGAACGGACGTGTTTGGCGTGGTGGCGGTCGCTATGAGAATTCAAGCTCCTTTCGTGATGAGCGCAGCGAAAGCTGCCAAGGCTGCGATATGGCTGGCCTCAGCCCCCGAGCTGCAGACTGTAACTGGCAAGTTCTTCTCGAAAGGCAAGGAAAAACAGTCGTCAAAGGAATCCTACGATGTAGAGGCGGCTCAACGGCTCTGGGAGATTAGCGAGGAGCTGACTGGGAAACAGGTTAGAAGTGTTGCGGCCGTGGAATGACCGGCTTGTGATGGTATATACAGTGAGCTGTTACACCGTATATTTTTTCTGCGATTAATACTAGTGGCGACAAGAGATTGCAGTAAAACCGGTAGTTCACGACTTTGTAAGCGTCAATCTTTACCGAGCCATCCGTGTCCAGGTGGGTAAAGCCTTTGCCGTTGACCAGACGGTCCCGCTCTGCCATCTGAAAGTCCTCGGCTCGCAAACCGGGCAGACGAGTCGGATGGAACTAATAATCGTCATTCTTTATGAACCACTCGTGGCACACTAGCTGGCCAACCCATTGACCCTCGAACCTCCGCAGATCATCGGAAGGGGAACTTGGCTCGACAAGATCGCCGCCGATATTGTCGAGCGGGAAAAAAGACTCGGACGAGCAGGAAAATCCTTACGAGTGGAGAGCGGGCTCGGAGCATCTGGTATCCCTCACATCGGGAGCTTTGGAGATGCTGCAAGAGCTCACGGGATTAGGATGGCGCTGGAGAACATAGGCGTCAAGACGGAACTCATCGCGTTTTCTGATGATATGGATGGGCTGCGAAGAGTACCTGCAGGGTTCCCGAAGACGCTGTCAAAGTACCTCGGGTTCCCAGTGTCCAGTATTCCAGACCCGTTCGGCTGTCACGAGAGTTATGGACAACACATGGGTGCGCTCCTTCTCGACTCTCTCGACAAGACGGGAATAGTATACTGCGCCGTCTCGGGGACCCGTGCCTACAAGGAGGGTTTGTTCAACGAACAGATCGACAAAATTCTTCGCAACTCCGCAAAGGTTGGTCTGATCATCAAGGAAACTATGGGTCAGGAGAAGTACACTGAGACTCTACCCTATTTCCCTGTTTGCAGGAATTGTGGCCGAATATACACGACCAAAGCGCTCGAGTATATTCCCGAGCGGCACGTCGTCAAATACGCGTGCGAAGGAATGCAACTTCGGGCAGGGACGCTCGAGGGCTGCGGTCACCAGGGCGAAGTTGATGTTAGGAGTGGAGATGGAAAGCTCAGCTGGAAAGTAGAATTCGCAGCCAGATGGTCAGCACTCAAGATCAACTACGAAGGGTACGGAAAGGACCTGATTGAATCAGTAAGAGCAAACGATCGGGTGATGGAAGAAGTCCTAGGCGAGCCTCCTCCCTTCCACACAAGATACGAGCATTTCATCGACAAGACCGGCTCAAAGATCTCCAAATCGGTCGGTAACGTCATAGCTCCTCAGCTATGGCTAAAGTATGGTGCTCCGCAAACACTACTTCTCCTGATGTTCAAGAGAAGCGTTGGCTCTAGAGCGGTCTGGGTCAAGGACATACCCACGTACATCGCCGAACTTGATGAACTGGAGGACATCTACTTCGGCCGCAAACAGATGCGAGACCCGAAAGAACTCGCGAAACTCAGAGGACTCTACGAATACTGCTGGAACATGAAGCCACCCTCAGCACCTTCCGTTCACGTTTCCCACAATCTGCTTGTCTACCTGGTCAAAGTTGCGCCCAAGGGCAAAGAGACTGAATTCGTTCGAGAAAAGCTCGCTAGCTACGGCTACAAGGTCAACCCTGCAGACCCTGACTTCTTAGCGAGATTGGAAAGGGCGTCCAATTGGGCACGAGACATTGAGACCATCGCAACCAGAGAGATAAAAATCGAAGGAAAAGAGAGAGACGCAGTCCTCGAATTCGCCGGAATAATCAACGCAAGCACCGACGAGATCTATCTACAAAACGCCGTATTCACCATAGCGAAAAAACACAGCCTTGAAGCAGGCCCATTTTTCAAGACTCTTTACCGGATACTAATTGGAGCTGATTCCGGTCCCCGACTGGGACCGTACATCTTGGCAATGGGTAGGGAAAACGTAGCCGCTGCTCTGGTCGCCGCCGCAAGGAACTCGCACGAGATAATCCGGAGACCTTTCTCGTGCTCACGCTGAACAATGAGATCGTAGGCTATGGCGTTGTTGATCACTGGGAGGACCATGATCACTTGATCTCGATCGCGGTACGCCCGGATAGTAGAAGGAAGGGCTTGGGAGAGGCATTGCTTGTAGAGCTAGAAAAACGGCTTTCCAATGAAAGGCCGTTGAGGCTTGAGGTACGCCAGACCAACTTGGCTGCTATCCATCTCTATTCGAAGAAGGGGTTCACGAAAACCGGGTTGGCAGAAGGATACTATGGCGACGGAGAGAACGCAATTATCATGGAAAAGAGGCCTTTCAAAGAAACTTTGGTGGAGAGCTAGATTTCGTGAAGCCGCTCTTCACTCGGTCTTTCTCAATTTGAGTTCGAGCCCCGGTCGGGTTCCGCTTAGGATCCATTGATCGTTCAAAAAACTGAAAAAGTACGCCAAAATATGTTCATGTTGATGCGCCCTGCCCGCCTTTGACGTCAGGTGGGGCGTTATGCTGGTTGTTCTCGAAGGGAAGCTTACTAGGCTGAGCGGCTCGCTGCAGGCGAACCCTGTGGGGTTGTTGATCATGGAGGGTGACCTTCGTTGCCTTAATCAGACCGAGCTTTTTCAGCGTCTCATCCAGCATTTCAATTTGCTCCACAGTCAAATCTCGGTTTACTTCGATGACTATTCTTCTTACTCCAATTCGTGTCGTCATCGGTAATTTGGTCATATTCGGGTTCTCTCGATCTCCTTCCGAATCTTGGTAACTTCTGGGAGAAGCTCGATAAGTTCCGATTGTTACTTTGGTTCGCGATGCTCTCTAACTAAAATCTGCACCCATCTCTTCCTCTTGCCATGGATATGAAACTCGCAACTTGCAGAGTCTGCATGAAGGATATTATGAACGGTGAGGATTGGCACTGGCGGCCTATTACACATGAGCCGGTCCACGAGAAGCGCGAACCGAGAGTTCCAGGAAAGTCGATGCATGTTCTCCAACGATAGTATGAATCAAGCAAGACTAGCTTTGGAAAATTGTCGGAGAAGCAAGAGGTTGACCACATTACAATTTCTCGAACCAAGTTTGAGCAAGACAGTCCCAGGATAGTCCCGAGTGGCCTATTTCCTGGCCCGAAGGGCTAGAAACGGGCCGAGTGGGAATCGAACCCACGATTTGCTTGCTTTCTTTTTCTTTTCTGCAGATTGTTTCATAGCTTTATGTCCTAAACGACCAATCGGCTAGATCGGAACGAATCTCTTTTTGTAGGTCATTGCTTTCCTTCTGATGAAGTCGCAGTCTAGTGTGTGAGGAGGTCGATTGTAACGAGGCCGTTGTAGTCCTGATCGGGGGCCCGGATTGTAAAGTATAGAGTAGTTGACGATCCCGGTGTTAGGGTGAAGGGGAGGTTTGGACTTACGGATTGTAAGCTGAAACCACCGCTGAATGCAGTTGTGGCACTGTCCAGTGTGTGGTTTGTTCCCGGTCGCAGTGTAAGAGTCCACTTCGCGGTGTAGGTCTGGCCGTGGCCGAGATAGATGGGAAGGCCATTGTTCATTTGCCAGTAGGCCAATCCGAAGTATCCGTCGGTGGCTTGGTTAGGATAGATGATGGCGAGGGTGAGACTGTTCACCGTGTCCCGTCCCGGAAGTGTCGAGCTGAAGTACTCGAACGTGGCGGCTGATCCTCCGATCACAATTACGCCGATGACGATCGCGACGATTATGATGATTTTCACCGTCGGGTCCATTCCACGGTGTGGGGAAGTCTGGTAGTAGGCGGGAGATCGTGGGAACGGGTGAGTTTGAGGCTGGGGAAAGAGCAGGGTGCCGCAAGATTGGCAAAATAATGCGTGATCTAGGTTATGGTAGCCGCACTTGGGGCAGCTTGACAAGGTAACCGCGACTAGGGTATGTCTACACTAGCTAATTAGCATTAATTAGCGTGGGTGCGTTTCTAAGTTCGGAAAAAAGCGAGCGGGTATTGGCGGGCCGGGTGGGATTCGAACCCACGATTTGCGGCTCCGCAGGCCGCCGTCTTGGTCCTGGCTCGACTACCGGCCCTCGCGCACCTCAGCCGAATCATCTCCTTATAATGAGTTGAGACGAAAGACGGGTCCTGCTCGACATCCTGCGTGGAACAGTTAATAGCCAATTGAACTGTGCAATTGCGCCATGCCCGACCAAACGAATGCCTGGAAGATCAGGGTGAAGAAGGGGAACTCTGAGGTAGAAGTTGCAGGTCCATCCCCCGAAATCGTCCAGAAAATGTTCGAGGATCTCGTCAAGAAGTACATGACTAAGCTCGCCTCGTCCCGATAGTCCTCAACCGCCGTGGAAGAGAACACCGCATCCGGAGGCTTATCATCTTACGGATGCTCTCTGGTGAAACGGGGTGAGGAAGAACATTCTCGCGGCTGGAGTCACCTTGTTTGCTCTGGCCCTTCTGTTTGGAGTCTCATATCCCACCGGTCTTTTCTTCAGCATACCGATATCAATCCTCAACATCATCCTCGGGCTAGTCACCAGAACGCCTCCAGGGTTGGAAATTCAGCCAGAATCTGCCAACGTCAGACTGGTGATTGACAGAGGGGTTGTCCGGGCTAGCATTTACCAGCTTGTCTTCCTAAATTCCAAACTCGTACTCAAACGGCTGAGTTCAGTCATGGTGACTGTCATTCTAGCCTTTGTTCTCGCCGTAGTCGGATTAGAGGTTCTTGGAATTGTCGGAGCCTTAATGGGGGGAATTACCGGGTTCTCTCTACAAGAGTTTCTCACACAGAGAATGCGAAACAAGATCGGGAGCGAAATGCAGCTGACCTCCGTTGGAAGTAGCGACGTCGAGATCGAATATGATGATCTAGCGGAGGTTAGACTGGTCAAGAGCCGGCTCTACTTGATAACCCACAGTAATTCTCTATCAGCCAGCTTTCCTAGAGGATACTCTGGAAAGATAAGGCCGATGCTGGCGAATATTTTCGAATCGAAATTCACGAGCGAGGAATCAGTCAGAGCGGCCGAGGCTGCGGAGAAAGAGGATGAAAAGAGCCAGCATCCCCGTGGCGACCGTGGCAAGTTCTCCCGCCGCTAATACTCTGTTGGGTTCTATGAATAACGCTCCTCGCCCTTCTATGGATTCGACGTAGAACGCCCAGGCCATGAAGATCATGCTCGCCAGACCAGTGGCCAAGGAATAGATCCATATACCACTCCAAAAGAACTTCTCCCGGGAAGACGCCAAGGTAGGACTCTTAGCGCTCGCCTACATAATTAACATCGCGGATGTGGGGATACTCCACATTACGCTCAACTCGATTCTAAACAATTCTTACTTTCGTCGTTGGAATGCTCTCACGAGGTTCTTGGTGCCCTTAACGCGCCAGAGTTGCAAACCCGCGATGATTAGGGCGCCGAGGGCGGCTAACATCTGGGATATAATGAATCTAGTGGCGCCGTTAATCTGGGAGACATTGAACGCCCAGTTGTAGAACGATTCCGTGGTTTGCCTGAACGCTTGGATCGACGCAATCGCGTTCATGAACCAGTTTGCCTCGACTATGTATGGCACGAACAGGATGATTGTAAATGGAGCGAGTACCAAGGCTGCTGTCCTGATCATCCTGAGAGGGTAGAGTATTCTCCGAATTTGTCTGTCTGGTCCAGCCTTCACGTACGCAGTGCTTTCAAACACGTTCATCCAGAGAGTGACCACCACCAGGGCGTTTCCAAGCGATAGAAATAATGCGATAGAAACGGGCAGAGTCCAAGAGCCCACGGGGATAGACACGGTTTTGTCAACGAAGCCAGTGTTCAAGGCATTATAGAAGAAGAGAAGTTCCAAGCCTACGCAGACAGCCGCGAAAATGATAGCTGGAATCCAGCCGCGGAGAACTTCCCATCGCAGAATCGACGCTTTAGTTGAAAAAACGGATCGGCATGCTAGCTGTCCTCATGATTACAGCGATGGCTTTGCTAGCCTCCCCAGTCTACTCTGCCACAATGAATCCTCAAGAGAACGTGAATCTTTACACCGGTAACAAACTCATAATCGACTCAAACCAGCAATCGATAAAATCCGTCGTCGTTCGAGGAAACCTTACCGCAGCCACACTCTCGAATAACGCGTATCCCTCCAAGAATTTCACGCTCACAACCAATTCAACCCAACTGTACACGGTCGACCTTTTGCTCTCCTATCAAGCCCCCTACACCTCAGAGATAGTCATCAGTGATCCCTCGACGGGGTCCAGGACCCAATACACGTCGTACTTCGTCTCCGGCGGAGACCTGAATCTCACAATATTCGCCTCGTTCCAAGCCGCTCCCTCAACCGGGCCCAGCACGCCCCTAGGATGGTCATCTTTCTACGGATGGGTGTCCCAGTTCGGAGGAGCCTTCCCCTTCTGGATCAAGATACTGTACGCAGTCCTAGGAGCCCAGTTCGCCTTTGTCGGATACAGATGGATAAAATTCGAGGATGAACGCAGGAGGATAGAGGGACACCTGCCCCCGTTGGACCGAGGAAACAAGGTCTACCTTTGGACCGAAGTTGTTTTCCGCACCCTCGTTGCCGGTTTCGCCATCAGCCTAGCGGTAATGATAGGCGAGGTCCTAGTACTGCTGATTGCTCAGTACCTCTTCTTCGTCAACTTGGACTTGGTATCCCTCATTGATTTCTTCTCCATATTCTTCGTCGCGGCACTAGGAACCCTAGTCTATCTTACTAGAGAGGGCCTCGAGCGTATCTTCGACCTAAAACCGATCATGGAGGATTGATCTATGGCGTCCAAGATAAGAGTCGCATCAAACGACGATCAACTGTCCGAATTCCTCTTCGGATCTGTAAGACCATGGTGGGACAGGCAACCATGGCTCAGGCGATTATTTGTCATTCCCCTCAAATCAGTCGACAAATCCTACTCCAGATGGAGCAAGGCCAGAGTCTCGCCCAGAAGATTCCGGAAGATCCAAGAACGCTTAGACAGGGAGTATCCACCGGACAAATTCTCGCCGGCAAACCTGATCGGCCGAGACAAAGAATTCAACACTCTCATGGATTCCTTCAGACTGCATGTACTACGACACCCGATGCTCGCAAAATACTTCGGCAGAGACGAACTTCCAAAGGCCATCTGCCTCGCCGGCGACAGCGGAACCGGAAAGACGTTTCTGACCATGGTCACGTTGAGACAGATGCTCCTGGAAGGATACCGCGCCGGCGTGCTAGTTACACCCGTAATCCTGAAAGGCTCAGATGTCTACTCGGAATTCTACGGAAAAAGCACCCGACAACTAGGCAGATTCCTAGACTACGCAAGCTCAGTCCCATCCGTCGTGTATATTGACGAGTTCCAGAGCTTCGGCAGAAAAGTGAGAGGAGAAACCGGTGCCGAGATAGAAGATACAAGGCTCCAAGACGAGCTAAATCGCTGGCTCGACAAGATAGTAAGCGGAAAAACCCGGACCCTCGTAGTCGTCGCGACCAATGCTTACGAGAAGATCAGAGAGGACATACGACGACGACTAACAAAGGTCAGCCTCAACGATGGAGTGACACGCGAAATGCTTCTCGCGGTTGTGGAAGACTCGATAAAACGAGAGGCCTGGCTAGGCTTGAAAGCGGAAGATCTTCTCGATCTAATGGAGCGAGAGGTTACCATGAGACGTAGAGCTTCCCTCACCCCCAGTGACATCCAAGAAATCTTCCGCGAAGTCAGAAAATCCAAGGAAGCACCGCTAAGAGAAAAATTCAGGGACAATCGCAACCTCTCCGTTAGCATCGAGAGACCCAAAATATCCGTCAAGATAGATGACTTTGTGATTGCAGCGAGGAACATCAAGCTCTACTCTGAACAAGAGAAATCCCAAGAAGTGACAGACGCAGTCTACGTGAGTAAACCCAAAGTGAACAGAGAAGACGTCGGGGGCCTTCACGATGTTAAGAATAAGATTCTGAACCACATCGCACTAGCCTTCAACCCGTCAATGGCCGAGCTAGGACACCAATCCAACCCCCGGTTCTTCCTGATGGGCCCACCGGGCACCGGCAAAACTCTCCTCGCCATGGTGGCTGCCGCAGAGAACAACGTGGGATTCATCAAAGTCAGAGGCGGCGAACTCATGAGCGGAGCGAACTACATGGGTGACCCCGAGAAAAGAGTCAAAGACCTTTTTTCGCTAGTGCGGCAGAAGAGCCCCTGCATACTGCTCCTGGACGAGGCAGACGCGATCTTCTGGGGAGGAGATCCTTCGAGCAACAAGATCCTTGCCCAAGTAAAGGCAGAGCTGAGCGAGCTCAGGCCCGAGGACAAGGTGGTTGTCATTGCGACTTCGAACAAGGAACAATTGATCGACCAAGCAACCCGGGACAGGTTCGAACCCAACATCTACTATGTCCACCCGCCCCAAAATGACAGCGAATGGAACGAGGTCGTCGGAATTCACCTGAAGACATTCAGCAGGTACCTACACCCAGAAGTGGATGCGGCCAAGATCACCAAGATGTTCCGGCGACAGCGAATTCTCAGCCCAAGAGGCGCCGCAGAGACGGTATCGGAAGCTCACCGCATGTGGGCATCAGAGGTTGCCGCGGCCCGCGAGGTCACTCAGGCTAAAGGCCAAGAGACATCGCTTCAAGCAGTCACGCTCAAGTACCAAGATGATCTAGACCGCTTGGACCAGTTACTCGCGATTTACAAGAACGAGGGAAGCCCGCTCACGCCCGACCAGGTCACCCAGGACAACTACAAGATACGACTCTTCCACTTCCAACGCGCCATCTCGAGCCTCGAGTCCTTAGAGGACAAGGAACACCGCGAAATCGCAGAGGCTTTGATCCTATCGCAAGCAATACCTGGAGTGACGTATGGTCTCTACACGAGTGATAGAGGAAGTGGCGGCATCCTAACCATTCAGTGCACGGTGAGACCCATCAATCCTGGAGAGAGACATGTATCGGTTACTGGCCAAGCAAGCTCGATGCTGATGGGACAGAGTTTCGTGCCCGATGATTCCGTCATTCAAAGCGCTACCAATGCGGTCGAGGCGGTCAGATCATGGTTGTGGTTGAAAGCTCGAGCGAACCTTACTAGGTTCCACGTCGCTTTTCAGATCCGATCAATTCTTGAAGGAGCGCCCGGTCAAGGAGTTTCGGGTCCAAGCGCAGGTTATGCGATGCTGAATGCGCTAGTCTCCGAGCTGTCAGGAATCCCGATTCCACAGTCCAGGGTGATGACTGGAACGATAGGGCTGAAGATGGACATCGGTCCTGTTGGCGGGCTTGGTGGAAGAGGTAGAGAAGCTGGAAAGCTGGTGGGTATTCTGAAGGCGGAGAAGATCAAGGTTACTGACCTACTGGTGCCCGAGTCCAATTTCAAGAATGCTTCTGACGAGATGAAGATGATTCAGGATGAAGGAATAATTGTTCACCCTATCGCTAACGCCCCGGATGGATGGCCGATTCTCTTCTCGATGAACGCCGAGGACCTTGCGAAGAGGATTCGCCAATCTCTCATCGAAAGAGAGTCAGTGGTCGACATGGGACCAAGTCCGTCGCGACTCGTTGGAAGTTCGGGGACGTAACCGTTCCCACAACCCCCGTGGTCGGCGAGAAGAGACGATTACGCCTTCGAAGGTAATCGGACTCATGATCGCTTTACTATTGATCCTGTTGACAAGCCAATCCTTCTGAGCCTTGACGGCCGAGGATTCCATGTGCTTCGGTACTCAGCGATTCCGGAGGAAACCATGACTAGGCTGAGCTTCGAACTCGTGGATCCTAACACTGGTGAAGGGGCGTCTGCCGAGGCTGTCGTCGATCCGAAGCTAGTCGAGGATCTAAACTCCTACCGATCGCAAGGCTCAACCGGCAAGGCATTCCTCATCTGGATCGATACTGTAAAGGGCGAAGTTAGTTGGCAGCTGAGAAAGATACCGGACCCCTTCGAATGATCGTTCCCAAAGGAACGGATCTAAGTTCGCTCGTGCTCGTTGACTATATGCAGGAAGTTCTTGAACAAGTCCACGCCCTTCAGCGTGTGAGATACTTCCGGGTGGAACTGGACACCGAATATGTCTCTCTGGTCATGTCGCATTGCTTCAATTGCACAGTTGCTTGACTTGGCAAGAACACGAAAATCCTCTGGCGCTTTTACCACCTCATCGTTGTGAGATTCCCACGCGGTGAAACTTGGCTTCAATCCCTCAAGAATTCGTCCTTCGTCGATGACCGAAATTTCCACCGGACCAAACTCTGGTTTCCGGGCCGCCTCGGTGACTCCACCAAAGGCCGTGGCAAGGAGCTGGTGTGTGACGCAGATACAGAGCATGGGCAGTTTGACCTTTCTGATCAGTCGGGCCGCATCCGCCAACTCACCGGTCAGTTGGTTGGGGGATCTTACGCTCTGCGGACCCCCTCCCATTACTAGCGCGTCCGGGTTCATCGATTCGAGCTGTTCAAGGGAGACAGATGGTGGCAGTAGCTTGGATTCGACTCCTAGCTCCTTGAGGTTTCGGACGATCAGGTGATTGTACTGACCTTTGACGTATACGACCGGTATTGTCGTCATGTACTATTCGAACTCGATGGTTCCAGGTGGTTTTGGCGTTATGTCGTAGTATACCCGGCTTACGTCTTCCTTCTTCAAGATCTGTTGGCCTATATCCTTGAGGATTTTCCAGGGCACGGGGGACACTGCTGCGGTCATGAAATCCCTGGTCGAAACCGCCCTCACGAGAATGGATAGTGCTCCTCCGCCTCTTCGTTCCTTGATGAGCAACGCGACTCTAGTAACATCCGGGAATTTTTCCACGACTCCGGTTTGTAGCCGGCGAAGCTTATCTTGGAGCCAGCCATACGTCTCACGAGACTCCTCCGAAAGCTTCACCCCTGCAAGAAACCCATAGCATCTTTGGTCCCCTTTCACCCCGGTCACTCTGTCCTCGAAAACATCTACATGGACCTCGGACTTTGGAAGTCCAAGTGCCTCACTGGCAACTTCTGAGGCTGTCTTGAGCGAGGGGTCCCTAGCGAAGCTGTTCTCTATCACGGCTGCAAAGTATTGCTCGTAGTTGAAAGGCGCGAGGCTATTCTCAACAATTTTTGTCGCCTCTTTGAGCACGCGGATCTTTTCCTGAGTCACGTTCCCGATGCATCGGACGAGGAGCCCTGGCCCGGGGAACGGTTGTCTCTCTGAGAGTTCGCTTGGAAGGTTGAGGTGGCGTCCGAGCGTTCGCACCTGATCCTTGTAGAGGTCAGCTAACGGCTCGATAATCTTGAACCCATAAGTTGTCGCGGGGTCTATTCCCACCTGTTCTAGAATATTGTGCTGGGTCTTGATACCGCCCTGCGTCTCAATCCAATCAGGAGCAATTGTCCCCTGGAGGATATACTCGCAGCCTTCCTTCTCGGCCTCTTCTTTGAGGACCTGGTAGAAGGTCTCTCTGAACTTCTTCCGTTTTTCTTCAGCTGTTTCTTCTCCTTTGACCGAGTCGAGGAATCGACCACTAGCGCGGACCACACGCACCTTCAGTGAGGTTGGAGATATCGCCAATCTTTCTTTGACCCGTTCAGGCTCGCCAACCCGGAGGAAACCCGTGTCTATCATAATCGGGAGTAGTTTATCGCCGAGGGCTTCTCTAGCGACTAAAGTCGCGACGGTGCTATCGACGCCGCCTGATACTGCTGAGATAACTTTCTTGTCTTGGGCGAGTTCGCGGAGTCTTGCGGTCTCTTCGGAGAGGAAGCTTGAAGGGTGGAATCCCTGAACCGCCACCGACAACCGTTTGCCCATCGTAGCAAGACCCGGCTGCGCTAATTTATTCCTTCTTTTGCCGCCGCTGTCTTACGAGCAAGGTGAATGCCCGAGTCTTAAGGAAACCTGTCGAACAACAATCCGGGAGGCATTCCAAATTCGCGATCTCCAAATAAGCCTCGACCCATTTCATTCGAGTCCCACGTTAGCCAGCGCTCAAGTATGTGCTGCATCCCTAGTCGTGTTAGGAGAGGATAGAGCTGAAATCGCCTATTTTCAGCCCTGATCTCGAAAAGGGGAGGGGGTCCCCAGATTTCCCTCTAATCGTTCGGGATGCACCCGATGAAATCCCATTATCCGCCCTCCCATCCAAGCGTAATCTAAACCCTGACTCACGAAACTCGCCCAGAAACCCTGCCGGACAGCAAATGACCTCAGGGGGAGGGGGGGTCTTAGCGAACGCGTCTCGCGACGCAAGAGAGGATGGTCCGGACTGTCCACTAAAACTAAACTGATTCGCCCGGCACGAGCGGCAAACGGCCAAGCTACGAAGCGACAAGTGATAGGGGAACATCTATGCTTTTGAGATCAAGATCTCAGCGATCTTGCTGAAGGCGCTGAACGAATCAGCCTCTACCAGGGTGAATTTTTGGCCTGAGAGACCGCGAGCACCTCTACCATAGGCGATGATCCTTAGCTTCCCGCCGGTGTCCTGAATGTGCGTGTTCGCGTCAACGAGCTTCCTTGCAGCAACCTCCGTTATCAGTGGAACCGCCAAAATATCGGGTTTGTACTGTGTGACCTTGCCAGCCACCTGTTCCGGGGAAAGATCCGTTCCCCCGTCAATCGCTGTGAACCCTCCAATCTCGAGCATTGTCAGGAGAAGGGTTCTGTCGAAGCTGTGAGGATCCTCCAACAAAGATCCTACCATAACGCGTCCCTTAATCTTCCGCTGGTCAATCTTGATCCTAGGTCTCACAGCTGCCAGCGCCTTCTCTGCAGCATTCTCGCACCTCTCCACCTCTGCAACTGAATATCGTTCTACTTGGTGAAGATCCGAGACGATGTTCATGGCATCCGCGATTGTGTCAACAACATCGTTCGCACTCCCGCTCTTCGCAACAACCTCTACAGCAACCCTCGCAGCGTTTTCATGGTCACCTTTCAGAATCAGATCGGTGAGCTGCTTCGACCCATCGTCGGGGATTTGGGCCTGTTCTTCAGTAGTCATAGAATCCCCTCTTTGATTTCCTTCCCAGTTTTCCCTCCTTCACCATCTTCTCAAGGAGAGGAGCAGGCGCGAACATCTCGCCGAATTCGGCCTCTAGAACCTTCAACGTGGATAGCACCACATCTAGTCCTATGAAATCCGCGAGCTGCAGCGGTCCCATCGGATGATTCGTTCCAAGCAGAAACGCCTTATCGATATCATCACGCGTAGCCACATTCTCCTCCAGGAGCTTCACGCTTTCATTGATAAACGGCATCAGAGCCCTGTTCACAATGAAACCAGTCTTATCCGCGGACTGGACCACAGTCTTCCCCAACGTCTCCACAAAAGACGTTGCCTTCTTGACTGCGTCTGGAGACGTGCGTTCTCCCTTGATCAACTCCACAAGCTTCATCGTCGGGACAGGATTGAAAAAGTGCAAACCCAATACCTTGTCAGGCCGTTTCGTAGCCAACGCAATCTTGCTGATACTAATCGACGACGTGTTCGAGGCTAGAATCGTATTCTTGGGACAAACCTTGTCTAAAGTGGAGAAAACCTGTTCCTTGATTCCAGGATCTTCAAAGACCGCCTCGACTACCAAGTCAGCGTTGCTACACGCCTTCGCAAAGTCCACGCTCCCTCTCACCTTGGCGTGGATCTGAGACGCCTGCTCCTTGTTGATATGCCCTCGACTCAGGTTCCTTTGCACGTAGTCATCGACGCGGTGCATTCCTTGGTCCAAGAGCTTCTGGTCCTGCTCGATAACAGTCACACTGTGCCCTGAAGCCGCAGAAGAGTAAGCTATACCTGAACCCATTGTGCCCGCGCCGACAACGACGATGTTCATTTGTCTCTTAACCCGCGTTAGCTCGATTGGCTCATAGGGTTTTCCACAAGATAAAGAGAGGAAGAAATGAACGGAAGATTCTCGTCGTAAGGCGTGACACCGCTCAGAAAGCTCGGAAGCTTCTCAACTGACACGAGCACGACGCCTTCCGAGAGTTGGCCACGCGGTTCGGACAGAGTCAAGATTACAGGAAGAGCTTGCAGTTCTTTGCATTCTTGCACAATATTTTCCCTCGGTCTAGCAAGGAGGTACAGAGTGGCGTTTCGCTGATGCTCTGCAGCGAGCCTGAATCTCGAGAGATGGCCAGGAGTATTCCAGTGCTTGCAGTCGAGTATCAGAACCAATTCGCCTCGATATCCGACAACGTCTATCTGCCAAGCGCGACCGTTTCCTTTTACTCTCACATTCTTCTCGGTTTGAAACCCAGCCTCCCGGAGACATTCCTCCGCAAATCTCTCGAACTCCTGCCATGAAAGCGCTCGTGTTGCGTCATTCGATTTGCCTTGTCGGGCAACCTCCATGGCGAGTTGCACGCGTTCCCTAGGACTGAGAGAGACGTAGTCTGCCCGCAAGGGGCTAATTGTGCGGGATAAGACTCCTTTTGCGAACGAAAAAGTGGTCTGCGATTTGCATGCGATTTCTTCAAGATCTACGATCTCTCGCTTCTTTGTCATTTTGAGAGTTTCTAGAAGGACACGTGTCGAAGCTCTTGCATCAGAGAATCGCATTGCTGACAAGCTAGAATCGGAACGGCGAGAATGCGAAAGTCAAGATAAGCATCGCAATCGCGAGGACGTAGATCAGCTTTCTTGAAGCGCTCACCGGGCTTATGTCATCCAATGGCTCAACGCCTGCGAAGCCCCGCCGCGAGAAGTACATGAATGCAAGGATTAGGACAGCGAAGGTCCAATATCCCGCGTAGAAGAGAATCGCCAGTCCGATTACGCTGGCGATCTTGTGTCCATCGGCTCCAAAGACAGCTCGAGAAATATGCCCTCCGTCGAGTTGCCAAGCGGGCACGATATTAAGAAACGTCAACAGCGCCCCGATCTGGGCGGCAAAGAAAAGCTGATTATCGAAAATCACATTTGGCCTTGCGATTCCTATGAGTCCGGTTACCAGCGTCAGAATAAGTGGTTGCGCGGGCCAGTTTTGACTGCCCGGCCAGTCCGGGTTGCTGCTGCATACCGCTTGCGCAAACTGGTTCACGCAGTTGGCATACCAATTGTCTAGCTGGGTAATCTGATTGGAAGTGGGGACGATTCCTATCAGTACGCTCAACGAGGCGATTACAATTGTAACGACCAAGCCAACCACTGGTCCGCTTAATCCCAAGTCGAAGAGTTGATCTCGGTTCGCGGGCGGAGATTTGAGGGATATTAGCGCGCCAAAGGTTCCAATTGGAGGGGGACCAGGAACAAAGTATGGAAGAGTGGCATCCATCCTGTGCTTTTGGGCGGCAGTTTTGTGCCCGAATTCATGAAGACCTATTATCGAGATTAGGCCTCCAGCGAAGAGGCCGGCCTTAAGGTAAGGGTTGGCAGTAGGGTCTATTATCATATTCAACTGTTCAGAAAGCGATGATGCCGAGAAAATACCGGTCCAGACGTAGTAACCCGCAAAGAATACTGTCGCAACGGTCGCTAGAAAGAGTCCCAGATTGGTGTTATTGTTCGAGGGTTTGACCTGGGGTTTCTGGAAGACTTTGATCGTAAACCCATCCGTCGTTCCCCTGATCGCGGCTATGAGCCCCTGTTGACGCAGTTCGCCTAACAGCCTTTGGAATTTCTCCTTAGCGGGTTCTCGCGTCACTTGGATGGTCGGGATTCCATAAGGATCTAAGAACGCGTCCCTGACTTGGAATTCTAATGCGACCATCGTCTTGATGGAGTCAAGCGGGGGCCCAGAATAGACTGCGAAAGTAGTTTGAGTCGTCGGTAAAGGAGTCGGCGTTTGGGGCGCATCACTCACGCAAGAGTCGCCTGTCTTTCGCGGCTCGCTCCGTTCTGAGCAATTTAAACGTGTTGTCAAACTGATAGAAATTATCGAATTCGACGACAAGATATTATACATCAAGATTCCCAACTATCTTAGAAAGAGAGTTGCTCGAAGCACCGTACCTGTTGCGTCCGTTCCGCCCGGACGATCTCTCATCAGTTATCGAAATCAACAGGGTCTGCCTTCCCGAAAATTATAGCCCGTACTTTTTCATGGAAGTCTACAAGAGCTGTCCCGAGGCCTTCATCATCGCAGAGAAAGAACGCAAGGTCGCAGGGTACATTATGTGCAGGCTTGAGTTCGGATTCTCAGATGTCCGCAGATTCAGAATGGTGCGAAAGGGACATGTCGTCTCGGTCGCAGTGATGCCGGATTTCAGGCGACAGGGAATCGGAAAAGAACTAGTTCTCGCCGCGATGAAAGCCTTGGAGTTACACGGAGCGGAAGAGTGCTTCCTCGAAGTTCGGACCGCCAACGAGGACGCTGTCCGGCTCTACAAGAACATGGGATTTGACACTGCAAGAGTAGCGACCCACTATTACCATGATGGCGCCGATGCCTACGTTATGAGCATCAAGCTGCCTCATAACTAGTCCCTGAACCAGGTGAACTATCAGCTTTACTTCTAGCTCTAATCACAAAATGCCCTATGACCAGGACCGCCGTCGGCAGGTAAACGAACGAGATATTGAAACTAATCGCAAAAGGATTCACATTCAAGATGTAAGCAAGACTCGCGACCGCAGACAGTATTAACATCACAGCCAGAGCAGCCCTCCACGAGAATCGCTCGTCCTCAGCGTTTACCCCCGCTAAGAGAACCGGCCCTTGGGATGGCTGAATGGTTACTCGTCTTCCTTCTTAGACCGAGGCTTCTTCTCTTCTCCCACTGGATGAAGAAGCCATTTCAACGGGATATTCTGGCTAGTCCCATCAGGCAAGGATCGTCGTATACTGATCGGAAGAACGCCTTCGTCCAGCTCCATCAAAGCGACGTCAATCGGTGATAGCCGTTCTTGTTTGAGGTCAAGGAGCACTGGTGCTCCCATGGATATCTGGAGGGCCCTAGCACCTACTACTCTCGCTTTCTCGAAGCGCGTGAGTTTTGGGGGTCCGATCTCTATGCTGTCGGGCTCTCTAGAAATCGCTACTTCCCTCGTCGTCACCCTCGTCCTTTCCCTTCGGGCCGCCTTGACCGCCGGCACTAGACTTTGCCGCAGCGATCACGTCGTCGATCTTTAGTATCATGCCCGCTGCCTCAGACGCCGATTTTATCACTTGCACTTTTACCCCAAGCGGTTCAAGAACTCCTCTCTCCTTGAGATCTGCGACCTTTGACTCGTTTACATCAACCCCAGCCCAGAGCTGTCCTTTCTCGTGGGCAGCTCGAAGTTGGACGAGGATGTCGATCGGGTCGAGCCCCGCGTTTTCGGCCAGGGCCGTCGGAAGGGTTTCGAGGGCTTCGCCGAAGGCTATAACAGCCAACTGTTCCTTCCCGGAGAGTTTCTGTGCATGTTCTCTGAGGCGCCGTGCGACTTCGGCTTCAGGAGCGCCCCCACCTGCCACGACTCTCGGGTCCAGTACAACGTCGCGCACTACGCATAGTGCATCGTGGATTGCTCTTTCGGCTTCGTCGACGAGTCTCTCGCTTCCACCGCGGACTAGGATCGTGACAGCCTTGGGGTTCTTGCTTCCTTCGACGAATGTCATCTTGTCGTCTGCAACTTTCCGTTCTTCGACTAGCTTTGCGAATCCCAGATCTTCAGGTCTTAGATCGTTTACGTTGCTAACGACTTTTCCCCCGGTCGCCTTGACAAGTTTCTCCATGTCCGACTGCTTTACTCGTCTGACTGCGAGTATCCCTTTCTTTGCAAGATAGTGTTGTGCGACGTCGTCTATTCCTTTCTCACAGAGCAGGACGTTAGCCCCGGAGTTTGAAACCTTGTCTGTCATGTCCTTGAGCATTTTTTCCTCCTCGTCGAGGAACGCTTTCATCTGTTCCGGATTCTCAATGTTGATCTTGGCATCGAACTCTGTCTTTTCCACTTCTAACGGTGCGTCGACTAGTGCGATCTTTGCATCTTCTACCCTCTTGGGCATGCCCGGATGGACAATTTCTTTGTCGAGAACTATTCCTTTGATGAGAGCGGTGTCGGTCAACGATTCGCCGGGCTTCTTCTCCACCTTTACGTCATCGATGTCGACCTTGTATCCATCGGGAGTCTTCTCAGCAACTTGGAGAATCGCGTTCACTGCGAGTTCCGCCATTGCCTCTTTGTCTTCGGCGAGAATCTTGCTCGCCAGCGAGACCTCAGCCACTTTCCTAAGAGTCGCCTTGTCAATTGGATCGATCTTGATTGCAATTTCATCGAGCACCTCTAGTGCTCGGTTCGAAGCCTGCCTGTAACCATCGACTATTACAGTTGGATGGATTCCCTGGTCGATCAGTTCCTCCGCCTTCTTGAGCAACTCCCCAGCCACAACAACGGATGTGGTCGTCCCGTCTCCAACCTCATCGTCCTGGGTCTTGGCAACTTCCACCATCATCTTGGCCGCCGGATGTTGCACTTCCATCTCATCGAGAATCGTCGCTCCATCGTTAGTGATGGTTACGTCTCCGAATCCGTCCACCAGCATTTTGTCCATGCCTTTAGGTCCTAGTGAGGATCGGACAGATTCGGCGATGATTTTTGCAGCCATGATGTTCGCTTTCAATGCATCTTGGCCGCGGCTTCTCGAAGTCCCTTCTCTTAGAATAATTACTTGCTGACCTGCTAATTCTGATGACAATTCTTTCTTATCCCCAAGTCTCAACGGGCGAGAGATTTCGCGTGCAATATAAAATTTATCAAGCGCTAGGGCTCCGAAACCGGAGGCAAACTTGGCCTAGGTGGGTTATGCGGCTCTAATTCCTTGTTATCGGCTCATTTCCGACGATTTGCCCATTTCGACCGCGCAAATCTACGCATGAGAGGTCGGGCTGTGGTACGTTCGCGATCCTATCTGTTCTTGCAAGATTTGTCTTTCTATTTTGCAATTTGAGCTTGAGAGAATCTTGCTCTGGGAATTGTTTTGGGCCAACTCTTTTAGGCACCAGAGCCTACGACGCTGAAAACGGGGCTAAACTGAACGATTGCGGGAACTGATCAGGATCAACCAGCCGTTTCTTGGAAAAGAAGAGATCGATGCCGCTGTCGAAGTCTTACGCAGTGGAATCCTGACTGATAAGAGTGGTATGGGACCTCGGGTTCTGGAGTTTGAAAGGAGTTTTGCCAAGTTTGTTGGTGCAAAGCATGCCGTAGCGGTAGTGAACGGGACAGCAGCGTTACACGCCTCGTTACTTGCCGCAGATGTTGGTCCCGGTGACGAGGTGATTCTTCCCTCGTTCACGTTCGTCGGGGCCGCCAACGCTGTCGTACTCACTGGTGCAACGCCTGTTTTCGCTGATATCGATAAGGACACGTATTGTCTCAGGGTTGAAAGTATCGAGGAGTGTGTATCACGGAAGACGAAGGCGATCATTCCCACGGATCTCTATGGCCTCCCCTCCGACATTTCCGGAGTGGCGAACTTGGCCCGTGGAAAAGATATTGTTGTAATTGAGGATGCGGCCCAGGCTCATGGCGCCCAGCTAGATGGGAAGAAAATCGGCTCGATAGCCGACATGACGTGTTTCAGTTTCTACGCTGGCAAGAATATTACGACTGGAGAAGGAGGGATGGTTACGACGAACGATGATGGGTATGCTCAGGCTCTGAGAATGGTTCGTTCCCACGGGGAACAACGTCCCTATTGGACCGTGAGACCTGGGCACAATTATCACATGACTGAGATTGCTGCCGCTATCGGTTATGCCCAACTGAAGAAGCTACCTTCTTTCCTGGAAAAGAGAAGGAAGAACGCCGAGTTGACCACTGAGAAGCTGAACATGACCGGCAAACTATTCTTGCCTAAGGAACCCGATGGTCGGAAACACAGCTGGTACCTGTATACTGTTCGGTTAAGAGGTGTGAACGCCGCGAAACGAAACAAGATTGTGGATAAGCTGTGGAACAAGAACATCGAGGCTGGGGTCTACTATTCATCCCCCGTACACTCCACGCCGTTGTATCGGGACTCGAACATTGCTCGGAGGGGGCGATTGCCTGAGACCGAGAAGGCGTCGCGGCAGGTCTTCTCACTCCCTGTTCATCCTAGGCTCGGGGAGACTGAGATAGAGTACGTTGCAGAGACTCTGCGAAAGACGATTGCTTAGCTGGATGGTAAGTTCTAGATTATACCCTTGGTGTGGAGAACGTCCTTGATTCCTGGTTTGGTCTGCTCCTTCAGCTCGTAGCCTACTCTAACGGTAGGCTTCGGGAACTTGATTATTCGCCTGATGTCAGCCGGGGTAGCTATCATGATAGTGTCGCAATCGACTCTGGCTATGGTCGCTTCCATGTCACGTATCTGCTGGTTACCATACCCGACTGTGGGGAGAACCTCGGTGACATGAGTGTACTTCTTGAAGATGTCTTTCACGATTCCTACGGCGTACTTGCGGGGGTCTACGATTTCTTTGGCGTTGAAGGACTTCGCGGCAACGTATCCGACTCCATAGGCCATGTCGCCGTGGGTGACGGTTGGACCGTCTTCGATGATCAGAACTCGCTTTCCTCTGACTAGCTCAGGCTTGTCTACTGTGGCTTCTGACGCTGCCTTGATTACTATGACGGTGGGGTTCAGTGTTTTCAGATTCGATTCTACTAGTTGTATGTTTTTCGGTTCTGCGACATTGACCTTGTTGATAATTCCAACATTGGCGAGTCGGACGTTAACTTCGCTTGGATAATGTGTGAGCTCGTCTCCAGGGCGCAATGGATCTAGGACTGCGAAGTGGACGTTGGGCAGTATGAAGGGTATGTCGTTGTTTCCTCCGTCCCAAAGGATGATGTCGGCTTCCTTCTCGGCAGAGCGTAGAATCTGTTCGTAATCTATGCCCGCGTAGACTACGAATCCGTGTTCAATGTGCGGCTCGTACTCCTCTCTCTCTTCGATCGAGCAATCCGCTTTGTCCAGGTCCTCGAAAGAAGCGAACCTCTGAACCCCTTCCTTGGTGAGGTCGCCGTATGGCATGGGATGTCGAATTACCACGACTTTCTTGCCAGCGTCTCGAAGAGTTAGCGAGATTTTTCTCGAGACGGTACTCTTGCCCGCCCCAGTTCGCACTGCGCCAACCGAGACCACTGGCAGTCTTGAGCGAAGCATGGTGTTCCTCGGGCCGAGCAACTGAAAATCCGCCCCTGCCGCGAGTGCCGAGGACCCGATGTGCATCACATCTGCGTAGGACAGGTCGCTATAGGACAGTATCGTTAGGTCAGCTTTCAGTTCTTTGATAAGACGAGGAAGTTCTTTCTCCGCGAATATGGGTATTCCATTCGGGTATCTGGGTCCAGCAAGCTCGGGTGGGTAGGTTCTTCCTTCTATTCCCGGGATCTGGGCCGCTGTGAACGCGACTACTTCATGATCGGGCGAGTTCCGGAAGACCATGTTGAAGTTGTGGAAATCCCGGCCCGCTGCCCCGATTATGATCACTCGTTTCAATTGAACTCGCTTTGTCGGCGGTCCGCCATGAGCGAGCTATATAACTTGGTTCACAGGAGATCTGAGAGTCTTGTCACAAGGACCCGCATCAGAGGTTTCCCGGCCTAAAGTCGCCTTTTCGATCGAAAAATTAGGGGAGGCTCAAGGAGAGTTCTTCAGGTTCGCCGCCCCTCGAACATCCGACGCCCTGCTACGCAATCTTCCCGTCAACGGTCGGGCGGTAAGGTACGGGGAGGAAATCTATTTCCAAGTCACAGTGAAGGCCCCGAGCGAGAAGCCCCGCAGCAATATGGAAGTAGGATCAATAGGCTATTGGCCTCAGGGAGATGCAGTCTGCGTCTTCTACGGGCCAACTAGGCCTTACAGTCCGGTTAATCTCTTGGGCCGAATAACTAGCGGACTTGAACTGTTCAAGCAGGTGAAAGAGGGTACGGTCATAACGATAAACAAGGTTTAGGCGGCGGCAGGCTGGTAGATTCTTATTCTCGCGTTTCCGCCGACCAGCCTTACGAGCCTTCTCTTTTCGAGGTCTTCCAGCAGATCTTTGGCGACGCTCAGTCTGAGGTTGAACTGCGAGGCTATTGAGAATGGTGTGATGGCTCCCATCTTCTGGACCTCAGCAAGGAACTTGGGGTCGGAGATGTCGGGGCTCTGCAATCCTCTTGGCCTCTTCTCCACAACAGTCTTTGCCTTTCCCTTTTTCGATCCGGGTTCATCTTTCTTGTCCGTCTGGTCCTGGGTCTTTTCCATCTGTGCCATGCTTTTCTTCTTGGCGCCGCCCATAATTCGTCAATGCTTCCCTACGGTTTTGCTGGATAAATAGGTTACCGGAAAAACTGGGGAAACCCTTATTCCTCTTATGGGCTGGAGAAGCGTTGCTACTGCTTTGAGGCTCGTAACCGTTAAGCTTCCTGAAAAGCTCATAGACGATGTTGACCAGCTAGTCAAGGCCGGAATCTATCACAGCAGGAGCGATGCCATTAGGGCAGCGGTCCGTGATCTCCTGCGACGTGAGCTCTGGCAGCCGGGCCAATCTTAATCGTGTGGACCAACAGACACTCTTGCGAATTCTTCGGCAATCTTTCCGGGTTTCTGGGCTCCTGTAATTGATCTTCCGATTATGAAATAGTCTGTCCCCGCCTTCAAAGAGCGGGCTATTTCTCCGCCCTGTGTCCCAACTCCTGGTGAGAATATCGGTACGCTGGTACCCAGAATTTCTTTGGCTCTCCGAACTATGTTGGGCCGGGTCGCGCCTACTACTGCGCCGTCGGCCTTCCACTCGACTGCTTTCTCGGCGAAGATTTCGAACTCGGGTCGGGTCTTCTTGGATCCGGCTCCTAGCAAGACTCTCTGTCCGTATCCTTCAGAGGCTCCCGGATGGCTCATGTAGACGAGCGCTAGGAGCCCCATTCCGTGCTCATGGGCGAACTTGAACGTGGTCTCGAGGCCTCCTTTCCATCCCGCGAACGGGTTGACTGTTATGGCATCGAATCCAATATTGATGTAAGCTCGTGTTATCGCCGCGTTCGTCTCGTCGATATCATTGAGCTTGTCGTCTATTATCGTTGTAAACCCATAACCGCGTATTTTGTTTAGCAGTTCAGAAGTTCTCTCGGGGCCAATGCTTAGAATCGTCTGGCGTCCGAATTTCACCGAGCATATTGACTGGCGGGTTTGTTCGAACAGATCGATTGCCCGGTCGGTCAGTTCTCTAGGTCGGCCATCGTGGACATCAATAGCGAGAACTATCCGGCTTTGGTTGGACCGTGAGGATTGTAGGATTCGTTCTTTGAATGGTTTCTGGCTGTTCTGCCTCAATTCGGCCTCGGACCCTTCGGCATCCAGCCTAGTTCTCGGTTAAGGTTTTCTAGAGGTACGCGTTTCGGCGGGGCTTTGAACCCATAGGATGAGACAGCGTTCAGTGCTCCGCGCTGGTCTTTTTCTGCTGCGAGCTTCACCATTCGTATGACGTCGGTTAGAATGCCTGCGCATGCGGGTCCGTCTTCGAGGGAGATGCGCATGTCGAGGGTGAAGTCTGTCCCGGCGAAGTACTCTCCTTTGATCCAGAAGTAGCTTGTCCGTCGGTTCTCCATGAAATCCACGAAATCGGATGATCCTGCGACTATTGGGAACTTGTAAGGCACTGCAGCAGCGACAGCGGCGGTCTTTATACCTCGCTTGATCTCGTATCTTTTCTTATCAAGGGCTAGTTGTGATTCCGTTCCACCTCCAATGTCGAGCTGGTATGTTTCTCCAATCTGTATGCCCCTGTCGACTAGCAAGGATAGGAGATTCTTGTGGAGGACTGTTGAGCCGATCTGGTCCATAATATCATCACCGACGACCAGGGCCCCTTTTTTCTTGTACTTGCTTTGCCACACTTTGTTCGAAGCTATCTTTGCGGGCGTAGCATTGATGAATGCGCTCCCGGCTTGCAATGCTGCTTGGGCGTACATTTCGCTGGCCTTTGAGGCGCCTGTTGGAGTCAGGTTGACCAGCACATCGGTTTTCGCGTCCTCGAGAACCTTAGTAATGTTGGAGGGTTTCGCCTTGCTTTGCTGTATCTTGTCGCCGGCGATAGGTGATATTCCGTCTAGAGGCTGGGCCATCTGGACCTTGACCCCTATGGGGCGCGCTTGAACGATTTTTCTTGTGTTGTTAGGTTCTGCGTAGACTGCTTCTGACAGGTCTTTCCCAACCTTTCTCTCATCAATGTCAAACGCGGCGACGAACCGAATATCTGATACTTTGAAGGGTCCAACTTTGTCGTTCATCAGTCCGATTTTCTTCTGGGCCACGCGGTAAAATTCTGTTCCTTGGACGAGGCTTGACGCGCAGTTTCCAATTCCGGCGATGGCGACCCTGATTTCTCTTGGCAAGACGATACCAACGGTGCTGGAGAGAATGTCTACTGCTGAAAAGTCTTTGGCCCGGGTCTACTTCGGAAAGAGTGGAAAGTCGAGGATATCAATGACCTTTGTGTAGAAGTATTTTGCATCCGTGACGGCGTTTGTGAATTCCAGCCTCTCGCCATGGGGTTTTGCTGCCAGATACTTGAGAAACGGTCCGGGAGGAGCAGTCATGGTTGAGGTATAGAAGAAAACTGGAAGGGCGTCGAAGTCGTAGTAGTGTTCGAATGGTATGCAGTTGCCCAGTATGTGTTTGTCTCCTCTGCGGAAGTGCCACAGAGGAAAGACGTTGCCATCTCGCATCGATAGGGTGAGTAGAACCCTTGCCAAAGACTTCGTATCCTGAAGCTCGGTTAGAACAGGATCAGGGGCATCTGGAAAATCGCCTTCGATACTCTTTGCGAAAGCGTCTGGCAAGTTTTTCACGTCAATCACCGAAGCGTACTTGAACCGAGTATCGTCTGCTTCGTCGCAGAACTGCCATTCCTCTCCCTTGGGAGAATCGCTCTTGTATGCAAGGAACGGTTTGCTCCTATCGAAGTCAGCCTCAGTATACGCTAGTATTGGGATGTCTCCATCCCAGTACATGTACGCGGTGAAGAATGCTAGGATACTGCTGGACTTGTGTTTGAAGCTCCAGATCATCTGGGACCCTTCTGTCAAGCCCAATGCTAGCCGCGCGAAATTCTGAATATCCCGGACGTGAACAGGCATTGGGGGCTTGATTGGCTCCATTGTCATCTTGCGGCTTTCGTCCTTTCGACCAGTTCCCGGTCTCATTAAGACTTAGCCCGCGTAAGAACTATGGTGTTTCTTACCTGAAAAGATCCATTTCCTCTGGTCTTAGAAGGTCCTTGCCTGTGCCCTTGCCCCGTTTGATCTTGTATCCTCTGACTAGAGCGGCGGGGATCTTGTCGGCTTTGTTCATTACTAGTTCTCCGGCCGAGGCTAGTTCGTCTGCGACAGCGATTTCGGTCACACGAAGAGTGTGCTGGTACATGTCTCTCGTTCCCCTGTAGTCGTGGATTGGCTTCATTCCCGATATCCCTATGGCGAAGTTGACCTGGCCCATCCTCCAAGCCCGGCCGAAGGTGTCAGTTATGATGACAGGTATCGCTTTTCCCGTGAGTTTTCGGATCGTAATGCCGATACGATCGGCGGAGGCATCAGGGTCGAGGGGTAACAATGTGACAATGTCCTTTCCCTTCGCCACGTTCGAGGCGTCAACACCAGCGTTAGCGCAGACGAATCCGTGCCTTGTTTCAGTGATCAAATGCCCGGCCTTCATCCTAACGATTTTTCGCGTTTCTCGGAGGATTACTTCGACCTGGCGCGGGTCCTTGCCTGCTTCCTTAGCAACAAAAGATGCGAAAGGCGAAGGCGTTACTTTCGACAGGTTTACGACTCGGCCTTCTGTCTTTGATACAATCTTCTGAGACACTACCGTGACATCACCTTCTTGAAATTCCTCCCCCTGATTCTTCAATCTCGCGACAATGATCTCACCTAGATTGTCGCCTAACTCAATGTCTGGGATCCCTTTCACAGGAATTATCGTAAGCAAGACGATGCTAAGCTCCAGAGAAGAAGGACGTCAGCTTCCTTGCTCCGGTGAGCTCTTCGTAGTCGAGGCCTACGGAGTCGAGGACCTGCTCAAAGGTTGACCGGATGTATTCGTTGTACTTTTCGACGTCAATCTCATGAATGCTCGCCAGTTGAACAGGTTTCACTCCGCTTCCCGTGGTGACTTTGACAAAGCTGACTAGGTCGCCGGCCCTGACGTCACCTCCCTTGTCACTCAATTGCTGGGCAGCTTTGACGTGTTGCGGAGTTGTTTTCGTGTAGCTGGAGACAGATTTTCCGATCATCATGTTAAACGCCAGGTCGTCCAATGAATACTTCCTATTTCGCAGTTTGCTGTACGAATCTTGCACAAGATCCTTGATCTTGACCCTCGCCACGTCGAAGTCGGTTGGCGTCTTGACCTGACCCAGAATCTCCACAAGTTGGTTGAAAGTGTTCTTGAGAAACTCGGGGATGTGTCTCTTTTTACCAGTGAGTCCTTTGATGTCGACCTTGTTGTCAGGATGAACCCCAAGGTAGTTTTTCTTTCTGAGGCTTAGCGCAACATACCGGTAATTCTTGTCAACTTCCAGCTCCATCCCAAGCTCCTTCTTGGACCAATGGATCAGCTCGTCCAGCTTCTCCCTTGCCGGCATGCCGAGAAAGAGTGAGTCGGTGTCTCCGTAGAACACCTCGATCCCTAGTCGTTTTGCTTCTTGAATCGTGTTTGTTATCGCGTATCTTCCAACAGCCGCCGTCGACTCTGCGAGAGGGGGACAGTAGAGCGAGAACCTATCTGAGCCGAAGACCCCGTAGCTCGCATTTAGTACTACCTTGAGAGCGTTCTGGACTACCTGATACCACGTGAGCTTCTCCGGCGAGAGTCCCTTGTCTTTGGCTCTGGGTTTGTACCAGTGTATTCTGAGGTCTCGAAGCGACCCTACTAGTTGACTTTCCATTGCCTTTCGGTGTCTGCAGACCCAATGGTCCGTGTCCGGGATCTTATTGGTTCGACAGTCGGTGTGCCCACATAAAATTGTCTCGTAGCCCAAGTTCCAAGTTTTGATTATAGAGGGGTATAGTGAGGCGAAGTCGAGCACGGCGACACCAAAGTGGACACCTGGAACCGGATCAACAACCATCCCACCTTTGTACTTCTTTCCTTTGATAACCGCGGTCGTGCTAGTCAACCCTTTCTTGGCAGTGATCTCCTCCGACCGTGGAATGATGAACCCTCGTGCTCGATGTTCGCGGAACAGCATACTTCTGATCCAGCCCGATACACCCTGACGGGCCATGTCCTCCATGGGGAGGAAGCTTATCCGAGAGAGGGCTGTGATCAGTTTCATCACAACCTCTCCGTCGAACGTTGTCAGATTCATCACAAGCTCGGCGTCTTGGTAGCAATATGCCGCTAGTTCTGTCGGGCTTAATCTGGAGACTGACGCCGAAATATCCAGCTTACCAGTTTCGAGAAGCGCCTCAGAAACAGCATCTAGCGTGACCTCTCTGTATCGATTGCTAAAGGCGTAAACTTGAATGGACCGGTTAAAGAAGAACTTGTAAAGGTCCAAGTGCACACCGTATTTCACAGTAGCGGATTCTCTTCCGAGCTCGATGGGTATCTGGTCCCGGTAGAAACCGAGATGGTTTAGGGCTCTGTGGAAGAGATATGGGAGGTCGAAACCGTCTCCGTTGAAGGTTAGGACGAACGGGTAATCGTTCAAAGCCCTGAAAACAGCGGAAACGAGTTCGGGTTCAGAATCGTACACTTCGACTTTAATCCCAGGAAGCTCGACACTTTCTGTGCCGGGTTGTTTGAGAAGCAGAACTCTCTTTGAGCCGTCTGATCCGCAGAGGCTGGTGCAGATGACCTTGTACTCTGCCGCAGTCGGGTCCGGAACCCTCGTCTCAACTGGCTGGTAAACTTCGATGTCTAGCGCGAGGCGCCTATAGTTTGGAACGGGGTATTCGAGGAGGCGTAGCCATCGTTCCATCAACTTTCGGTACCCTTCGTCCTTTTCTTCGATTGCCTCTTTCACAGCTGGGACTTGGGCTGAGGCTCCGGGTTTGAGATCGCCTTGATGGATGTTGTAGGACATTCCGGGCTCAAGATGTCTATCGTAAATGTAGTTCTCGACGTATCGGATGTCGGCCTCCCAAGCAGTAATTATGTCTCTGATGCATCCGCTTGGTCTACCGCCAATGGAAAGAGGATCTTTCGCCAGAACAACAGTCACGGGGATATCTTTGCCTTCCAGAGCGTCGAATCGTCTCCCTGGCTCGAGTCCTAAAAGTCCAGGATGACTCATCAGTTCCTTGTTTTTCCGTAGAGTTTCCGGCGTGTCCTTGGAGAGGCAATAGGGCGTGTGGCCTGTGTTGTCGTACCAGAATTGTATTTTCTCGGTTCGAGGATCGTAGAGTTTGAGGAATACCGCTCTTCTCTCGCCATCATACCCAGCACCGACAAAATATGACTGGGCCATCTCCTTTGGTGTCTCAGGCTTGAACCCGAGCTGCTGCTTCGTCAGAGCCTTGGGCTTCGAAGTCTCGGGTTGAGGCTTTGTTAGGTAGTGGTCAAGGCTGGACATCATATGGAGCCAAAGCCGGAAGGGCTTATCGGTAAAAAGGTTCCCCGTAAGGATACAAGAAAATGCGCGAATCGAACCTGTTGAACAAGCTGCGACTGGCCCGAGAGGCTCTGCTTCTTGTGTCACAGGGAAGCAGTGAAAGATCCGCAGTCTCAAGAATCGCTTCTGCTAATCCTCAACTCCGACACGAGAAATCTTCAGCGCTTACACTAGTCATTGATACCGTTTCTAGACTTGACATGCTGAACAGAGAAGTCCAGACGGCATTTCCAGGCGAGAAATTTGACAGAAAGAGCCTCGCTCTCTTCCATCTCACCGCCCACCTGATGCTCGCGGACAATCCCGATCCAAAGGCTGATCTTGTTCGCGCGTTGAGAAGAATATCATCTGAGCTTGAAGGTCCGGGTCTCGAACACTTACTGGGATACCTAGTAGCGCACGGACCTCCCGACGCCTCGATTGTTATGAGCGAGACCGAGTGGGTAGGCCTTCGTACCCACAATCCGCCATGGTGGGTCCTATACTGCTTCTACCACTTCGGTAGAGAAACCGGTCTCAAGATCCTTTCCCCACCCCCGCGTCCTCGATACGTTCGGGTCAATCCGCTGCGAAATCGTGGACGAGTTGGCCTTCCGCTTGAATTGAGAAAGTACTCGGGTCAACTAGTAGAAGCTGATTCTGGTATTCGTATACTGACCGGGTCACCCTCGACCCTAGCGAAATACTTCGAGACGGGGGTCTTCCAGATGCAAGACTTAGCCTCCTTCCTAGCGGTCAGGGCGGCCAATCCTGCTCCTGGAGAAGCTGTCTTAGATCTCTGCGCCGCCCCTGGTGGTAAGACAGCGACGTTGGCTCAGTTTATGAAAAATCGCGGAAGAATCCTCTCGGTCGACTACTCCAAGAATAGAATGGCATCGTGGAGTAGCGAAACGGAAAGACTCGGGGTAAAGATCGCCTCGCCTCTAATTGAGGACGCCTCAAATCTAGGCCTTAAGGGAGAATTTGATCTTGTGGTTGTCGACCCACCCTGCACTGGAACTGGCATTCTTGACCGAAACCCTCGAATGAAATGGCATCTCTCTCCCAAGCTCGTCCACAAGTTCTCTGTCCTGCAATCTATGATGCTCGAAGAGTCTTCAAGGTACACACGTCCAGGAGGCCGCATCATGTACTGCACGTGCAGCTTGACACTTGAGGAAAACGAACTTGTATTGTCAAAGTTTCTGTCTGCAAATGCTGACTTCGAGACCCGTCCAATCTTGCAAGATTATGGCTCGCCAGGCCTCCTAGGCCAAAGCAATTGTCGCCGGTTCTATCCTCACAAAGACAGAACTGCCGGCTATTTCATGGCTAGGCTCGAACGGGTTGTTAGAGCATAGGGGAGCTATTCTCGACCGACTCTCAGGGAACCGAGGAGAGCTTGGTCGATACGGCCATCTAGGAACCGTAGAGTCGGCTCCGACCAACGAGGTCTGTAATTATCGGCATCAGGTCAAGCCCTCGAATCCTACCGAGGTTTCCCCTGGCGGCTGAGGCCTCGCTGAGCTTGAGAACTCGACTTGCAGGGACGTCTGGACCGCCGATTATGACCGGCACCGGGTCGCCGGTATGAGCTCCATAACCTACGGGAGTAGCGTGGTCAGCGGTTAATGCGACATAGTTGAGTCCAATGTCGACTTCGTCGATGATGTGACCTACAAGTGCATCCACTTCTTCCAGGGTTCTGACTTTGCCTTTGAAATCGCCGTCATGACCTGCTATGTCGGGTGCTTTTACGTGGACGAGAACGAAGTTCTTGTCTTTGCTTCCTTCGATGACTGCCTTGGCCTTTGCTTCGTAATCTGTCTTGATACCACCAGTTGCGCCCCTGATATCCATGACCTCCATTCCTGCGGCTGTCGCTATCCCTTGGACCATCGGGGTTCCTGAGATGCAGCATCCTCGGAGGTCGAACATTGACTTGAAGCTTGGAAGGTTGGGAATCGTTCCCGCCCCCCTTGTCAGAACAATATTAGCTACCTTTTCACCACCATTCGCTCGTTCCTGATTCAAAGGATGTTCTCGCAACACCTCATGTGATCTTTTGACGAATTCATTAACTGCTGCAGATGTTCGTTTCGCTTCCTCGCTGCCATCAAGTGCTCGTGAGATCGCGATCTTCGCACCTTCTTCTTTCGGATCCACGTCAGAAACCATTCTCGACAGCTTTTCACCTCGTAAAACTAGGACCGCTCTGTGATCAACTGTCGCCTTGAAAATCGTCTTGATTCCTGGCACACCGTCAATCTTGATTGCATCAACCACCTTGGCAAGTTTTGAGGTTCCTCTTCTGATTCGTCCGGCACGTCTGTCTTCGACGCGGAAATCATCATCAACGGTGGCGAAGTTGCATCGAAATGCTACGTCGCCTGGGCGAAGCTCGATTCCAGCACCAATAGCTTCCAAGGCTCCTCTTCCTGTGTAGTACTTCGCGGGGTCGTATCCGAGCAGGGCTAGGCTTGCAACATCGCTTCCAGCGCGTATACCGGGAGATATAGGGTCAAGCTGTCCGACAAGGCCTCCTTTGGCTAGCCTGTCCATATTAGGAGTGTTAGCGTATTCCAGAGGTGTCTTGTAGTCATGATCGATCAGGGGCCTGTCAGCCATTCCGTCGACGATGATTAATACAGCTCTCTTGTCTGCCAATGGTTGGACTTCCAGCGGACCATTTTAAGGTAATACAGTTAAAACAGTTTGCTTTAGACGCGATCGTTAGCACATTTGATGTGGACTCACATCTATAGGCAGACGTTGCTGACTCAGGTTCGAATCTCTAGGATCTAACAGTGTGGGTACCATGAGAATGGAGAGGTAAGATCTGGATCAGTGCGCTGTCTGTGGAATGAAAATTGTAGCTGCTAACACGGACCTATGTGTCAACCACTCCGAGGCCTATAGCAAGGTCAAAGGCGCATACTCGCTCTGGTTTGCTGCCTACGACAACCTGACACGCGATGATTTTCTCAAGCGTCTAGTTGTATTGCCTGAAACGGGCGACCGCGCCAGAGAGGTAGTTCGGTTCCTGATTCACAACCCTGAGAGGTGGAAATAGATCAAGACACTGATCATTTGCGAGAAACCAGATGCGGCTCAGCGCGTCGCCAGAGCCCTAGACGAAGAGAATCTCCCCCAAAAACTAGAATCGCAGGGTGTTCCGTATTTCAAATGCCACACAAGAACTGGGCCGCTCATTATCTGCTCGGCTCTCGGACATCTGTATGGTGTCGACTCGAAGGGTCGATCAAGTAGACGTTCCTACCCTGTCTGGGATTATCATTGGGCACCGAAGCATCTAGTTGATCGAACCTCGGCGAGATTGGCTCGATGGGTTCGAGTCATCGGATCTATCGCAACAAACATAGATCGTTTCATCAACGCGTGCGACTATGACATTGAAGGTTCCGTCATCGGTCACACGATTCTGCAGTATGCGTGTGATGGAGCCCACACTAGCGCCCTCAGAATGAAATTTAGCACCATGACTGAGAGAGAGCTTCGATTCGCGTTTCAGAAGCTCGATTCAAAGCCCGAACTTTCTCTGGTGAATGCGGGGAAATGCCGGCATGAACTGGATTGGCTCTATGGAATCAATCTCTCGCGACTACTAACAGAATCCGCCTTGAAGCAAGGTAGAGGCTATGCTACGCTCAGCACTGGAAGAGTACAAGGGCCAACCCTAGGCTTCGTTGTGGAAAGAGAGGGGGAGATATCCTGTTTCGTCCCAGTTCCATTGTGGACAATAAATTCGACAATTCTTCACGACGGAAAGATCTACTCTTTGGAATACGAGAAGGACAAGATTGCCTCGCAGTCTGAAGCCAAGATCGTGTGCGATGAGTGTCGAGGCGCCGTCCTTGACGTCGGGGGCGTAGAATCTCGCGACACTCAACAGCATTCCCCCTACCCGTTTGACCTGTCTAGCCTTCAATCCGAGGCATATCGACACTTTGGCTACTCTCCCGCAAGGACACTTGCCTTGGCTGAGAGATTGTACCTCGACGCGTTGATCTCTTACCCCCGGACGTCCAGCCAGAAACTCCCGCCAGATATCGGGTACGCTGAAATCCTAAAGGGAATCGCGTCTCATGTTGAATATCGACCTTTAGTCGCCAAGCTGATGACCGAGGGCGATCTTCGTCCGAACAATGGTCCCAAAGAGGATCCCGCTCACCCTGCAATATTCCCTACAGGCGAATCACCGAAAGGCCCCCTGTTGGGCGGAGAGGCCAAACTCTACGATCTCATTTCCCGACGATTCATGGCTACCTTCTCAGACCCCAGCCTCAAGACGAGTTTACGAGTAATTCTCAATCACAACAACTACAGATTCTTTCTCTCAGGCTCACGCATCGTCAAACTGGGCTGGATCGAATTCTACCGGCCGTATGTATTTGATGATTCAAGACCTCTGCCTGACTTGAAAATCGGTGACAGACCAAAGATTCGCGATATCAAATCTGTCGAGAAGTTCACGCAACCGCCTCACCGTTACAATCCCAGTAGTCTGTTGAAGAAAATGGAAGACATGAATATCGGAACGAAGGCCACTCGAGCAAGCATCATTGATCTTCTCTACAGACGAGGGTACGTGAGGGACGAACGGATGAAGGCGAGCGAACTCGCCGACAAGGTCACTGAGGTTCTCTCGGTGTACTGTCCCTTGATCCTCGACCCGTCTTTCACGGCTAATTTAGAGAACTTGATGCAAGACATCCAGAATGGAACATCATCCAGACGACGCGTGTTAGTGGAAGCGCTGGACCATCTTCGATCGATCATGCTTTCGTTGGCAGAAAAGGAAGAGGAGGTTGGCTCCCAGCTCTCCGAGATTATTGTAGCACAAAGAGGTGCTGGCGTTACTTTTGAACTCCCTTGTCCGAAATGCGGGCTGAAACTTGCGGTCGTCCGTAGCCGCGGGACCGGCAAGAGATTCATCGGTTGCAATGGAAAGTGGCGAACTGGATGCGATTTCACGCTTCCATTGCCCCAGCTCGGCAATCTCACCCTTCTAACACGCCATTGCAATGTCTGTGGTTTCCAAATGATTCAAGCCAGATCCAAAGGACGCCGGCCTCTAGTCTCGTGCCCACGTTGCTACGCAACAAAAGCTAGAGACGCGAAGCCGTCTTCGAAACGGATCGAGACTCCCTCACGAATAGCGAGAGAAACTCCGTCGGCTACTTGAATGTCCTTCTCTTGTCTAGAACGAGTAGGAAGGTCAGGGAAGCAAAGAACATTAGAATTACAAGTGACACAATGTAGGCTAGCGCGCTGCTACTCGAAGCTACACCTGGGTATTGTAGGGCAGCCATCAGAGCGAACGCAGGGGCCACTATCTGAAGCGGAAACAGGGCGAGCCCTACCCAGAGACCCCACCTCGTCACCCTCATTATTCCCACTGAGCCGACTATCGATATAGCTCCTATGATGTACAACTGGTACAACGACGTGTCTTGAACGACGAAAGGATAGATTAGGTAGTACAGGCCCGACGCGGCGTAGAAGAACGAGGAGAAAGAGAGACCAACCGGCCTTACCACGCCTGCGGAAATCGCCTCGTCTTTCGACTCTTGCTTCACTTCTTGCTTGGGCATCGTAGTGTTCGGACGCCGGGTCAGCATCTTCCCCAATAAGCTTTACAATGACTTCCCGCAGAGTGTCGGGCAGATTTGAGCAGAGCGAAACTATACCTGTCAACCAGGGTTCCATTCACAGGGATATCGTCGACCTATGACAAGTCGCGTTTTGTCTTTTTCGGTGTTCCTTACGATAAGACCAGCACCTACAAGGCTGGATCAAAGTTTGCCCCCGGAGCCCTCCGAGATATATCGGCTAACATGGAGCTCTACAGTGTTAGGTCCGGCGTAGATCTAGAGAAAGTCGCGGTTCACGACTGGGGAGATATTGACATTGTTGAGGACCTTGTCGAGACTCTAGGTAGGGTCAAGTCTGTTTGTTCTGAGCTGTTAGACGCAAAGAAGATTCCTATTATGGTGGGGGGGGAGCACTCCATAACCAAAGCAGCGGCTGATGCCCTGCCAGAGGACACATGCCTGGTGAGCTTTGATGCTCATCTTGATCTGCGAGATGAATTTCTGGGAGAGAAACTCTCTCATGCAACCTTCATGCGTAGGGTCTCCGAGCGGCTTGGCTCGGATCACCTCATGGAAATCGGAATACGCGCCTTTTCCAAGTCTGAACTGGACTTCACTAGGAAATCGGGGGTCACGATTATTACTCCGCAGGATTTGAGGAAAGGGGGTCTTCAGAAGACAGCTCAGAGAATCAAAGGATTCCTGTCTGGGTTTTCGCACAGCTACGTGACAGTGGATATTGATGTGCTGGATCCGGCATTTGCCCCAGGTGTCGGGAATCCTGAACCGGACGGGCTTTCGACCGATGAGCTTCTTACATTGGTTGATGCTACAATGGAAAAGAACACTGTCGGGTTCGATCTTGTCGAAGTATCTCCACAGCTAGATTCGGGCCAGACTGCCGCCGTCGGTGTAAAGGTCATATTCGAGGCTATTGCCGCTCTGTCAACGCGGAGCCATAAGACGTGAAACTGGACAACTACATCACAGCGTCCACCGCTCGAGTCAAAAGCGACAAGAACGTACCCAAAGCGGAGTTTGAAGCACTCAAAATTGTTGCCGAGAAAAAGCTCCTAGAGGCGCGAGCAGCACGCTCGAAGGCTAACCTCAACGGCGTTACAATCGAGTTCTACGGAAATAGTAAGCATCAGTACGATTTTTGGAAGCTAAATTGGAAGGAGGCCGCTGATGCTTCCCACCCCGACGCAAAGATGTACTCAGCTTACGGGATTGAGGGACATGAGCCTTCTGCCTACTACTGCCCGGAAACACACGAGTCAGTGTTCTTCAACACAGAATACTACGGACAGTGCAAAAGCTGGGCCTTGGGCATGGCCGCTGCAATCATGGAGGAGAAGAGGAATACTCACTCCATACACGGGGCTTGCGTCGACGTCTCGGGCAAAGGAGTTATCATCGTTGCTCCGACAGGAACCGGCAAGACGACACAGGCCTTCAAGCTGATGGAGCTTCCCGGAGGGAGAATCGTTGGAGACGACTGGGTCTACATCGACCATAACGAAGGAGAGCAACTCGGCTACTTGGTCGGGAGGCAACCTGAGAAGAGTCTCTACATGCGAACAGAGACCCAGATGAGCAAACGCTGGCTCCGAAAGATCTTCGACGAAAGCAAGTGCGAAAACGTCACCGCGAAGAAAGAGAATTGCGAGTTCACCCAGGGCCCGACAGGTTGCAAACTGACAAGCGGCAAGTGCGTGTTCGATGAAGGCCTGCTCTGGTGCTACTACGCTTTCGGAAATAGTAGAGCATTGGTTCCACGTGAGAAGGTGTTTGGGCCGGCGAAGGTTACTGATCAGGCAAGAATCAGGCTACTAGTTCTCTTGCGGAGAGACGACAAGAGTCCTGCGGAAGTCCACTTGGATGCTGACGGGGCGATAAGGATCCTAAGGAAGGGGGAGTATATGGTGCGCCCCGGTGCAGGTCCGAAAGAGATGTGGGGGAAGCTTGCTGGTGAACCTTGGTACAATCCCTATTTGCTACTGTTGGACCATGCTCGCCAAGAACAGTTCTTTCGACGGATGATTTCCAAGTTCCACGTCAAATGTCTATTGCTAAACACAGGGGTCGAGAGCATAGAGGGAACTCACAAGCGAATTATTTCCATGCTCGAAGGCTCTTAGGGCTGGCCCGTGCCCGGCAAATGTTAAGACACCCAACGTCAAGTTATGGGTCATGCCTGCGAAACGTCCAGGCGCTGGGGCAAAGAAACGAAAAGCGTACTATTACTATGCCGGAAAGGAGACCAAAGCAAAGAGGGTTGCGAAGAAAACGGCAAAGAAACCTCCGAAGAAGTCAAAACGGAAACCAAGAAAGAAGTAGACCTTTTAGCTCCGGGCGAAGCTGGGAAGACAGTGAGGATCAGTCACGGGGTCGAAGGAACCGACATCGATCCTTTCCACCGGTGTGGCAAGGCGACTTACTAATCCGTTGAGAGTGTGGGGTAGTCTGATCAGTCTCATGCCTCCACCCGTGACCCACTCATCCATCAGGTATCCTTTGCGTACGAGGTAGCGAATCAATGCGAGGCGTTGTCTCCGTGTCCAGCGGAATGTCTCCTCGTCCAGAACGTGGACGTGATAACCTCTCCCCGAATAAACCATCCGAAGATCCTTGAAGGATCCGGACAGCTCTTCCATCAGCTCGAGCGCTTGTTCCCGGGCCAGTTGGAGCTCTAATCTGCAAAAGGACAATCCTTGGCCCCTCTTCATCTTGTCTCCAAGAGTGCCGTGGATTGGACACTCGAAATTCTCGGGATCAATGTCGAAAGCTAATTGTTGGCCAAATGACCTGCCCAATTCTTCAATCTTGCTTGACCCATGTTTGGCTTCCTCCCAGCTGGTGTATACGTTCCTGTCGTAATATACGGATTCAGGCCTGAAATCCACACAATATTGTCGGAGATCCTGCAACCCTTCGTATTCGTCGATGAGAATCGTTCGGTTTCTATCCCTTCGATATTCAGCGGGGAAGATCTTGGTATGTCGTCCGATAACTACCGCGAAAACTATTGGGTTCGTCCAGCCTCGAAACCACTGCCGCACGAGATTTGTCTTGAACTCCCGCTGGTAGAATTTGTACCTCTCTTGGAGCGATGCGGGACGCATTTGGTCGGGGAACCTGTAACGCGATCTCACGATCTACGCTGCTTCTGGCAAGGGATTCGCGGCAACCTTCTTCAATTGAGCCCGGTACATTTTGACCACCTCATCTGTGGTAGTGCAGTCTTCGGCTGACTTGTCCTCGCGATATTTTCCAGTAAACCGTGGAAACCTTATGGCTAGACCTGCTCCCGGTCTGATTCTGTTCATTCCGCAAGTGTGTATGGGACTTAGTGTGATTTCTGCTCCTACTATCTCTAGGACGAGTCCCGGAACGAACCATCCGTCTGGCTGATCTATTCTATATTTCTCAAGTAGCTTGGGCAATTTGTTCAAGTCTTCGTCGGTAAATCCTGAACCGCATTTGCAGACCGTTCTGAATACGTCATCGTTCTTGTCATAGGCTGCGAGAAGGAGGGCGCCATAGGCTCCTCCTCTTCGTCCCCTGCCTGCGAACGCTCCCACAACGGCTAGATCGACGCTATCTTGCATTTCCGATTTGTATTCGCGCTTGTACTTGATCCAGGTCGACCCTCTTGCCCCCGCCTTGTATATTGAATCGCGGCCAACTGATTTGATCATTAATCCTTCACACCCGTCTGCTACCGCCTGCTGCATGAATTCGTCTAGCTGCTCAGGGTCATTGCAGATTTTCTGCTGAGAAAGGTCAAGCCTTTCATTCTTCCGAATCAGCTTTCGAAGCCGTTCGCGTCTCACAAGGTATGGATGGTCGGTATAGTCAAACGTGTCGGCGTAAAGGACGTCAAAAGGAAAGAAAGCAACAGGTATATCGCGAATCGTCTTTTCAAGTTCGTATTTTCTGCCTCGACGTTGGGAAATCAGCTGGAAAGGCAGAAGCTCGCCTGTAGTAGGGTCGACTGGGACTGCTTCGCCTTCAAGGATTGTCGTGGCCACATCGATGTTCTTCTTCAGCAATTGTTGCACATCTGGGAACTGCTCAGTGATGTTCTCAAGACGTCTGGAGAAGAGCGTAACCTCCTTAGCGGAGACGTGTGCTTGAATCCTTAGGCCGTCGTATTTGTACTCGGCTGCACACTCGCCGTTCATCTTTATGAGGATCGCCTTTGCATCAGAGAGCCGTTCGGCGAGCATCGGCCGGATAGGCCTGCCAAGGGTAACCTTGAGCGATTCAATTGCTTCCATTCCTCCAACAGCTAGAGTTCTAGCAACGTAACCGAGGTCCGATGAACGATTGTAAGCACGTTCTAGAGTGCCCCTTGACTCTTTTCCTCCTCCAAGGGAAATCGCGAGCGCGTCAAGGATAGTCATATCGGCGACTCCAAGCCGTAGCCGGCCAAGAGCCATTCGAGTGATATACCTCGCCTCAGT
>WNGK01000524.1_pt1 | contig 38879 bp, 34 predicted proteins | sample 5400601 | NCBI WGS metagenome assembly WNGK01 (sample SAMN13153376, study PRJNA577476) | soil metagenome | isolation source: 60 cm soil or saprolite under Garry oak tree replicate 1 | place: USA:California | collected 2016-06-15 | reverse complement strand
AGGGGTGGCTGCGCCCATTAAGAAAAAGCGGCGAAGCCTCCTTAGCGGGCGCAGACGGGGTGGTTCGTTCAAGCACCGATGATTGGAAGTTGAACGAACCACCCCGTCCGCGCCAGTCAAAGGAACGGGACCATTTACTGGATGGCGCGTCCACCCCTCCTTTGCCAAGGAGGGGAGTTTGGACTTACCTGTTGCCTGCGTCAGCTGGTCGGGGGCGAAACGCGAAATTCGAGATGTATGTTCAGGTCTATTGAAAAAAGCTCTGCTTAAAATGTCCAAACTCCAGTGCGGGCTTTAGCCCGCGTTCAATTGGATGTTGTCGAAGACTACCAGCGCCGTCCTCTGCCGGGATGGACATGGTAGACTCGCGGGTAGCGACCGCCAATGACTGCCGCCGAGACGATTCTTCCCGCCGCGTGGATGGCTGCCGTTCCGAGCACCACGGATGGCGGATACGCTGGTTCAACAATCACCGGATAAGCCGGCGCCGAATACACCACCGCCGGGTACGGCTGTTGATAAATGATGGTTGGCGGTTGCTGATAGATCGTTGGCGGTTGCTGGTAGATGATGGCCGGCTGTTGCTGTGGAACTGGAACAGGAGCAGCTTGCGCTTGCGCCGGGGGTAGCGCATTCAGCAGCCACACACCGGTGGCTTGGTCGTAGCATGCCCATCCTTGAGACGAGCTATCCACCGTCACATACTGTTGCGGATTCGGACAGGTGAAGCTCTGCATCCCGCCGCCCGGAGCCGCTACATATGCGCCATTGGCGCGCTGACCACCAATAATAATCTGCTGTGGAATCCGGTTTTGGACCGCCTGAGCTTGCGAGAAACCCGCAGAGGCGCAGGCAAATGTGATGAGAAGAACCAAGCCGGTCCACAAGAAAAGCTTACCTTTCATAGGAGCCTCCATTCATAGCTATAGACTCATTTATACACATTTTGCTGCGAACTCTTCGTTAAAAAAAGTAACAGCCCGGGCGGCGTACCGGTCAACGTTTCCACGTTGTGCCCGTCTATCGCTCAGTTGATATGAGTTACCGTCTGCTTCTCATTAAAGATCATGCGGACACCGGGCTCACGGAGACCTTCGATCTCATGGTGGTTGATGGTGGGGAACCACCAATCAATGCTCTGGAATTGTGCGCCGAACTGCGTCGATGCATTGAGGAGCTGCTGAGAAGGGTAGATCGAACAAAACAACAGGAAATCTCATCGTTTGGATTTGGCGGAATGATCGTGAACTTCCGCAAGTCCGAAATCATGAGGAATGAATCGCGAGTCGAACTCTCAGAGCGAGAAAGCCGGCTTCTTCAATATTTTGTCGAGAACCGCGGCAAGATCCTGTCGCGAACCACGCTGTTGCAGCAGGTCTGGGGTTTACAAAGAGCCCCGTTGACCCGAACCGTGGATGTACACGTTCTCCGGCTTCGGCAGAAAATCGAGAACGACCCAAAGAGTCCGCGATTTATCATCACCGTGCACGGACTCGGCTACCGGTTTGATGGCTAAGGCAGTCCAAATCATCGATATTTATCTTTGGAGGGCTCATATGAAAGGTCGTTTTGAAAATTTACTGGCAGCACTAGCGCTGTCCTCAATGCTGCTTTTGCCGGCATGTTCGAGTTCGGGAGGCGGCGACGCCAAGAAAGTTCAGCCGGATGCAACCGCCGATAGTCTATCCAAGGCCACTGCACCGCCTGAGAAGCACGAAGTGGATGAGCCGAAGAAAACCCCAGCGGCCCAAGAGCCCGCTCCCGCTCCGAAGCCTCGAACAAAAGCCGCACAACGGCCGGTACGATCAGCGCCGCTGCCGCCTGAGGCACCGAAAGAGCAAGCATCCGCCGCACCGGCGCCGGTCGTTGTGCCCCCACAACCTTCGATCCCGGCGCCAGTGCCAGTGCCGCCTGCGCCTGAGCCGCAGGTCGTGCCTGAGCCGGCGCCGCGCCAGATCACGATCCCGTCGGGCACCCTAATCGCAATCCGCATGATCGATTCGGTCGATTCGAGCAGTGACCACGTGGATCAAACGTTCCACGCGTCCCTGGATGCACCGGTCATGGTTGACAACCAGGTCGTCGTGCCCAAGAGCGCGGACGTCTACCTCAAACTGACCGAAGTGGAGTCGGCCGGCCGTTTGAAGGGACAAAGTAGGCTGAAGCTGCAACTGGATCGCATCTTTGTCGAGAAGAAGAGTTATACGGTCGAAAGCAATGTCTATGAAGCTGTCGGTGCCGCACAAGGCGCGAAGACGGCAAAGACCGTCGGGATCGGAGCCGCGATTGGCGCTGCCATCGGCGCTATTGCCGGTGGTAAAAAGGGAGCCGTCATCGGTGCAGGCACTGGTGCGGGCGCTGGCGTCGGCGTTGAAGCCGCAACAAAGGGTGAACAGGTGCGTGTTGATTCCGAGACTCGATTGAATTTCCGCCTCGAGCAACCCCTGGAAGTGACCCTCCAGCCCACACCATCCGCCAGTCCGTCCCAAGCGCGCCCTCTATCCGGTCCGGCAAGGCTTGGGAACCGAGGGCGGGAGGAGCGTTAGCATGCACAAACCGGGAATTCCGATCGTCTGCGCCTCCTTTCTGGTTGCTACTATTGCCACGGGCGCGCAAGTCAACGACCCGCAAAAAACCGAGAGTCAGGCCCAACTGGTCGCCACAGCGGTGATCACTAAGATCGATTCGAAGAAAAACACCTTGAAGGTGAGGGGTACAGACAACGGACAGGCGGACCGGACGCAGAACCCGCAAGGCACCCGACGCCGTAGCGGTAGCACCAGAGGGGGCGGCGGAATCGGCTTCCCGGGCGGCGGCAGACGGGGTGGCCGATCGCGTGGCGGCGTTGGATTCCCTCCAACGACCGGCGGCGGTACTCGGCAAAACAGCGGGCCCGAATACAAAGTTACGATCCGCAACAATACGGTTCTGAAGGACGGTGACAACAAAATCGCACTTGGTGATTTCAGAGTGGGCGACCGCATCCTGGTCACTGGAGTTCATAACGGAAGTGCGACGGATCTCGACGCGACCGAGATCGTGAAGAATCCGGCGCGCGATAGATAACTGCGTTCTCAAGAATCGCTGGGGAATGAGCGGTTTTTCTCTCCAGAGGTGCTGTTTGACGGGCGGCGAACCTGCGTCGAGGGGCGGGCAAAGTTTCGGCTAAGCAACAGCCACGCGACCACTCCAACGGCGGGGCAGAGGGCAACGAGCCAGAACGCTTCGCTCCAGCGGCGCTGATCGAACAGAAGCCCGATCCTCGGCGACAATATCGCGTTCACCAGGGACCAAGATCCCGATGCGATGCCGGTCATCATTGCTGCCTTATCTCGCGGGTATGCGAACGAACTCGCTTTCAAGGCCACCATCTGGAATCCACCCGCGACAAAGGTTGATGATGAAGTCAGCAACATGGCGATCATTACGGAACTGGTCCAGGTCGTCAGTCCAAAGGCGAGGGCGAGTATTGTAAGGAGAACCATCAGTCCAACAGGCCGCGGATCCTCGGTAGCAAATTTATCGGCCGCCCAACCCCAGAAGAAGTAGCCGAGTCCCCAGGCAAGCGGTGGCATCCACAAAATTCTGCCAAGGTCCGCTTGAGAGACACCCATCGCGCGGCTGAAATACAGGGGGAAAATTGTCAGAATCGGGCCGGCGGAAATCGCAGGCAGCGCGTAACTCGCGACCAGAGTCCAGAAGCGCAACTCATAAAGATTCGGCCAGCCCAATTTCTGTGGCTTGTGTTCTACCTTCGGGAGATATGGCGGGCGAGCGATCGCGAACCAGATGACGAGCCAGATAGCGCCCAATGCGCCGGTCAAGAGAAACGCAGTCCTCCACCCGAATTTCAATCCGATTGGCACGGCGATGATCGGCGTGAGGATCGCACCGAGTGTTCCACCGCTAAAAGAGGTTGCGATACCTCGAGCACGACGGTCAACAGGCAGGGACTCGACAGCCGTCCTCAAACCCCCGGGGAAGGTGGCGCCTTCACCAAGACCAAGCAATGCCCGCGCGGCGGCAAAGCCTGCAAAGCTTCCCATTAATGCGTGCGAAGCACTGGCGCCGCTCCAGAGCGCGACAGCGGCGAGCATGCCGATGCGCAAACCGACGAAGTCCAGAATCGAACCCCACAGTGGATTCCCGATCGTATACGCGATAAAGAAGAAGAACACCACGTTGCCGTAGTCCTGCGCCGAGAGCCCAGTCTCGCGAAGAATCGTGGGTGAAAGCACGGCCAGGACCTGCCGGTCCACAAAGGACAGCCATGAGCAGAGCGCCATTCCCAGGCAGGGAACCCAAACGCGCCAACCCAAAGCAAGAGGGGACGCAGCCGCGGCTGCGGACACTTTCGCATCAATTGTCATCGACATAGGTGCGCTGCATCCTATCACGGCTCAGACAATTAAGGAAAATGGGGACGTAGCCCTATGTCCCTATTTTTTGTTTTTGGGGGAGTTCAAAAAATAGGGACATAGGGCTACGTCCCCATTTCCTCTTGGACATTCCAATTGCCGGATCCTCAATTCAGGCGCAAAATAAGGCGCATCAGCATTATCAAACACCTCGAAACGAAATCTGGGAGATCATCACGATGCACAATTTAATGAAAAACCGGGTGCGGGTTGTCACTGCGGTGACTGTCGCTGTCCTCATGATCTCAGTCCCGATGCTCGCGCACCACGGAACGAATATTTCCTACGACAGAACGAAAATGTGGACCAAAAAAGCGGTTGTGACGGAGTTCCGGTATGCGAATCCTCATCCCCAGCTTTTTTTCGATACAACGGACGAGAAGGGCAACGTTGAACATTGGGGCGCCGAGCTTTTGCCAAATCCGGCACAGCTCATCAAGAATGGATGGGGCAAGAAACGCTCCGAGGAAGCGCTGATGCCGGGCACTCGCATCACCGTTACCATCGCCCCCTCCAAAGCCGGCGGAACAGTCGGACTTCTTGTTAAGGCCGTAAATGAGAAAGGCGAAGAATTGGTACCTGCCGGTGGTGGCGGCGGTGGGGCCACGCCCGCCCCATAACTCGCTTCGAGGGCAAACTAGCGTAAGGAGTTTCGATATGCGAAATCGGTTCGTGATTTTGACCGTTGCTCTGGTGGGCGTGGTGGTCTTTTCGTTGGTGATTGCCGCGCAGAACAGAGGCGCTCCGGGCGGCCAGCAACAGCAGGGCGCCCGGGGCAATGCTGCACCCGACAACCGGCCGTTTAATGCCCGCGACCTGGCTGGAATCTGGAGTCGCAATTCGGGCGGGTATGGCGGCGGCGGCACGTGCCGCGAGTGCGGCGACCGCGGCTTCGGCAACAACGTTCCTCCGTTTACACCCGAAGGACAGAAGAGATTCGATGCCAACAAGCCGTCTTACGGACGCGCGCTGGGAAGTGAAGATGCCGCAGCACACCCCGAAGAACACATCGGCCGGCGCAGAGCCATTCCTCCAGCAAATGGTACGGACCTATATCAGTACTGCAATCCGCAAGGCGTATCCCGTGCGCTCATTTATCCGGACCCCGTCGAGTTCATTGTGCTCCCCGACAGAATCATCCAGAACTTCCAGTGGACCTACTCGTGGCGCACCATCTGGACGGATGGGCGGCAACTTCCTAAAGAAGTGGACCTGCCACGCTGGTGGGGATACTCGGTTGGCCACTGGGAGGGTGACACATTCGTCGTCGACACGGTCGGTACAGATGACAGGAGCTGGGTGGATCATTTCGGGTACCCGCACAGCGACCAGATGCACTTGCAGGAACGGTACCGCCGCATCAGCTATGACACTCTCGAGCTCAACATGTGGATCGACGATCCCAAGATTTATCGAGGGCGTTGGAACGCCGACGTCAAAAGGTTCAAGCTGCTGCCGAAAGACTACATAAAAACCACTGACGGCTTCACTGGACTCCTTGAAGACCTTTGCGCGCCGGCAGACGAGGTTGACCAGTTTGATAGGCGAATCCGGGATCCTGCGGGCGGTGTGTTCCACGACAAATAGAAAACTGAGCCGCGAATTGCGCCCTCACCCGGCCTTCGGCCACCCTCTCCCGGGGGGAGAGGGCGCCTGAATCGAGATCCCTCTCCCCCTGGGAGAGGGTGGCGCGAAGCGCCGGGTGAGGGGCGCAATAGAGGCACAGAGGGAAACACGATGAACAGTAAATTGCTCGTTGTACTCATTAACACCGGAGTATTGGCGTCTGGTGTGATGGCCTACGCCCACCACTCTTTCGGAGCCACCTATAACGTCGACAAGCGAATTACTCTCGAGGGAAAAGTCATACAAATCTCGTACCGCTCGCCGCATTCGTTCTTTTTCGTCGAGGCTCCGGATGAGAAGGGAGAAATGCAGAAGTGGTCCATCGAGGGAGCCGCCGCTGGCCAGCTTGCGCAGGCCGGCGTGCAGAGAGACACGTTTAGAGTCGGAGATCACGTTGTGGTAGTCGCTAATCCCGCGCGCAGTCCAGACAGCTACCGGGGACGAATGATAAAAATTACGCGGCCCTCCGATGGAAAAACGTGGGGCGGGCGCGCCGGTGAGGTTGTCGACTAACTTCCTGAGCTGCCGACCAACTCCTCCGTGGAGACGAGAGGCTCGCTGCGCTTGCGGCTTCGGCTTAAAAGGTGGTCGAGGCTCCACGGACCACCACCAACCGCGGACATGAGAAGGTAGAGGAAGCAAAAATAGATTGAGGCTTCTCCCACAATCAAACTTCGCCAAAAACCTCGGGGCGCCCATCGTGCCCAGTACGCAACGGCCATCTGGCCTGAAAGAATGAAGCTGACGGGCCGCGTGAAGAGGCCCAGAATCATCAACAACCCGCCGGCAAAGGCCATCGGCCCGGCGATTCCATTGAGTGTCAGGAAATTGTGATCCATACCCCCAAACGGAAAGCCGAAGAGTCTCTGCATTCCATGCCGTATGAATACGATTCCAACAGCAATTCGCAAAGGACGCCCACCCCTCCTAATCTGGGAGCGGATTTTTTTCGCACCTCGCAAAGTGTCCAAACTCCAGGGCCGCTCCGCGGCTGGTTTGGACAGCACTACTTCTCTCTAAGGCATCTCACCGGCCGGCCGATGGTGTCACCGCCTCGTCGGATTTCTTGCGGCCGGCGTTCAGACTATCGAAGTTGAGGATGGCGTTATAGACCAGGAAGTAGCTGCCTTGGGTTTCCCCGCGCCACATCGGATTATTGGAAAAAAGCACGACGTGGCCGCGATCCACGGGAACGTCAACGACGGCCGGGTGCTGTGCGATCTCGCTCGCTCCATCGAGTAAACCGGATACCAACAGTTCCTTCGTATCGGCGTAGCGAAGAACCACCCGGGGACGGAATTCCGGAGGAATGACCGCTGTATTGTTCCGCTTCTGTTCATCCGTCAGCGGCAAAGCTTCCCACGCTTCAGCCTTCGGTATTTCGGGCAGGTCCACCACAGGACGGCCTTGCGGAAGATCCGGGTCGTCTTTTGTCCCGCGGCCTGTCGTGCGCTCCGGCTCCACGGCCGGACGTTGTCCGCCGCCATTTGCCAGATTGCTGAGGTTATAAATGGAGCATTCGAAGCAGTAAACCGCGAGATTATCCGTATAGCCGTAAACCAGCGGGCTGGACGCGTCGACCAGCTTCGTGCGCAGCGCCGTGCCCGTTGCTTTGAACTTCTGCTTCGGCGCAATCGACACGCCTGGGGCTAGACCGAACGTAATCGCAAGATCTGAGGTATTCATGCTGCCCAGCAAAACTCCGCCCTGCTGAACGAAGTTCTTCAGATTGTCGACGCCGGTCCAGGAAAGACCCGGCCGCATATCGTCAGTGGAATCGAGATTCCCAATGTTCGGCGTTTCAGGTGTCTTTTTCCACGGAAGCGCATTTCCCCACATTGGCATTCCTGCGACGATCGCTTGCGGAGTGTTTCGGCCTGCAGGGGGAAAGATGATGACGTCGTATTTCGATCGGAGATTCGAATCGCGCGCGACGGCCTGCGTACTGATGTAAGTGAACGGAATGCTGGCGTTGTCGATGGCGTGACGCCACCACCCCTCATCCTGCGTCGTTAGCCACGTATGCACGACGGCCAGGCGCGCCGCGCGAATCGGGTGCGTGACGACGGAAGGCGCCTCGGACGCCGCAATCGCCTGCAGTCCGAGATCGGAGACCACGGGTCGAAGCTCGCCCGGCGAAACGCCGCGGATGACGAACGATCCCCGATTGAACTTCACGCCCTGAAATTCGAATGGCTCTTCGGCCGCGTCCATCCTCGCGTTGCGGAGTTTGTAGCGCAGCGTGACGAGCGCATTATCGCTGTTGTGATTCACGACAAAGACAGTTCCCTGGCCGCGAATGCCGCCGGGAGCCTGGAGCGGAGCCTGGAGCTTTCTCACCGGAGCATCCAGCACCTTCACGTCTGTAATGCGAACGACCTTCACGTTGCCGAACTCGCCAAAGGTCCATGCGGTGTCATCGTAAGGACGGCGCTGAGGATCGTTCGGACTCCAATATTGATAGTCGAGAAGCATGTCCGCGACGCGGCTGTAGGGCTGGTCCATACGAACCAGATAAGAGCCTGCCGGGAATTGCACGGCTTCGGTGGCGGGTTCTTTTTTCTCGTTCTTTTCGGTCTTTTCGTTCTTTTCGGTCTTGTCATCCTTGTCGCTCTTCGCCTTGCGCATCGTCACAGAGAATGGAGCCGCGGCTTGAACAACCTCACACCCTTGCAACTGCAAGATCCGCAGCAGTTCGGCCTGTCCGCCGGGCCGCGGATCGTCTGCAGGAAAAACGTACGCCGCAGGCCCTTCGTTCTTTGGCTTGTCGATGGACCGCTTGCTCTTCAAATAAAAGTTACGCAGGAACAGCTTGCTGTTCTCCGCAAAGTGGTCGAGAGAGATCAACAAGCCCGTTTGCTCGTAATTATTGTTGTTGCGTTGTGACCATTTCGCTTTCGGAAGCGGAGGATTCTGCCGGTACCATGTCCGCCCGTATTGTTGCGGCGTGAGCGTGCGCTCCAGCGTGTCGGCGCCCGCATTTCCGAAGGTTTCATAGAGACGGCTGATACCGTTGTGCGTTGCTGCGAGGAACATCAGATAACCGGGCGACCACGTATCGAAATCGCCGTGCGCGAACACGCCCGGCATTCCGAGTTTTGTCATCTCGGAAACGTTGTGCCAGCCGATCATCTGCCACTCATCGGTCAGAATCGGATCGAGCCAGGCGTTATACGGCTCGTCACCGATCGTGTTGTCGTACAGATAAGGCACGGACTCGTGCAGATCATGAAGGACTTGAGCTTTCCAATCGATGAAAGTCTTGAGTACGTTCTGCGTGAGCTTCAATGTCAAGGCCATCGCGTCCCGATTGTTGTCATGCGCCACGTATTTGCCCCAATAAATGAGGTTCGGCCAGTTCTGTCCGGGATGGGCGAGATGCCAGTTGTAAACATCGACCTGCCGATCGCGGCCATCGACTTCGACCATTGGAGTGATGAGCGTGACCAATCGATCGCGAATCGCCTGGATCGCGGGACTCTCGTCCACAGCCAAACGGTAAGCGAGTTCCATCAAAGCCGTGGGAGCGCCCGTCTCCGGAGCGTGGATGGATCCGGTGATGTAGTAAATGGGAACGGATGCTGCGACGAGACGCTCGGCTTCAGCGTCGTCCATGTTGATCAACCGCGGATCCGCGAGCCGCGCAAGGCGGCTCCGATTCTGCTCGAGATCGGCGATGAGTCTCTCAGACGCGACGGCAACAGCGATCATTTCACGGCCTTCTTCTGTCGTGCCGATCGAGACCACCTTCACGCGGCCGGTCGCCCTTTCCAGCATCCGCATATAGCGGTAAACGTCGGTGGAGTACGGCAGCTTATTCGGAGCGCCTGCAACATCGCCGAGCACAGCCTTTGGCGTCGGTACGGTGGCGGAGGCGGGAAGGTAATCCGTCCACGGCGAATTGAAAAACGGTTCCGTCGTATATTCCCGGATCTTTTTCGTGTACCCTTCGTCGATTGCCTGCTTCGGGTCTCGTATCCGGACCTGTGCAACCATGAACTGCGCCGCCACTATCGTCGCGGCTGCAAACAGAATCATTCGGCCGAGGATCTTCTCCACGGTTGTTGTCTCCTCAATTGCTGGAACTCTTCAGATATTTGTTAAACCACGCGACGTAACGCTCGAGCCGGTCTCTTTGGTAGCTGGGCGTGGTGATGTTGTGGAACTGGCCCGGGTAAATGACAAGCTGCGTGTCCATACCGAGGCTTCGGAGGGCCTGATACATTTGCTCGCCGCCCGCGACCGGGACGTTGAAATCCTTTTCCCCACCCAGAAATAGTGTCGGCGTCTTGATGCGATCCGCATGGAAGAACGGATACGAGATCTTGATCCATGAATCCTGCGCCTTCCATGGCGGGCCGATTTCATTGTCGTACTGGCGCGTGTACTGATCGAGTCCATACATCGACGTTTGTAGCGCGCTGCCGGCGCCGCTAATCGCTGCCTTGAAGCGGGAATCGGTAGCGATCGTGTAGTCGGTCAAAATGCCGCCGTAGCTCCACCCGCCGATGCCCAGCTTGTTGGGGTCCGCAATACCGCTGGCGATCATGTGATCCACGGCCCCGAGCAGGTCCATGACTTCTTTGTGGCCCCAGTCTGCAAAGATGGCCTTCTGATAATCGCTTCCTCGTCCCGAGCTGCCGCGGTAATTCACCGAGAGCACGACGTAGCCGTTCGCGGCAAGGAACTGCCGATCGAAGCTGAAGCTGTGGGCATCTTGCCCGTTTGGTCCGCCGTGAATGAAAAGGATCATCGGATGTTTTTGACCTGCGGCAAAAGACGCAGGCTTTACGACGATGCCGTGAACCTCGGTTCCGTCCGTGCTCTGCGATGTGAAGGCTTCAGTCGTTCCGAGTTGCAGGCCGGCAAAGAGTGCATCGTTCTGATGCGTGAGGCGCCGCAGGGCGCCGTTGTCGAACGCGTATGCCTCGTCGGCTTCCGTGGGTGTAGTGGACAGCAAAGCCAGCGAGGCGTCGTCGCGGCGTGACAGGTTCGAGATTACACGCAACCCTGATATCAGTTTTTCGACGGTCCCGCCTGTTGCGGCGACCTTGCCGACGTACGTGATGCGATCGTCCGTAACGAGGAAAAGCAGGTTGCGGCTGTCGGAACTCCAAACGATATTGCCGAACACCGGACGATCGAGAGACGCTGTGAGCACCCGCGGCTGACCTCCTTCGACAGCCGGCACGATGGCCAGCTTGTTCATGCTGTATGCGGAGTACTTCGTCTCGTCACCTTGCAGGTATGCGATCCACTTTCCATCCGGACTCCATGAGGGCCTTCCGCCATCGCTCCCAGCGTAGGTGGTTAATTGACGCGGCTGAGCACCGGGCTTGGCCTCGATCACATAGACGTTCGTGTCATCGTTGCGATCCGGGTCCGGCGTGCGATTGCTGATAAACGCGACAAAGCGGCCGTCGGGAGACCACGCGGGCGCCTGTTCGTCAAAGCGCCCGCCGGTCAAAGCCTCGGCTTTGCCTGTATCCACATCGAAGAGTGACAGGTGCGAGTGGAGCGGTTGGAGATAGCCTTCGCGATCCTGCTTGAAGTGGTAACGATCAATCACGATCGGCGGCGCGGTCTTGCGTGTCCAGCCGTCCTTCTTTTCCGGCTCATCGTTCGGATCGGGGTCCTTCACAACAAGAACAAGCCGTTTGGCATCCGGCGACCAGGCGAAATCGGAGACACCGCCTTTGACGTTCGTCAGTTCCTGGGCCTCTCCGCCTGCACGGTTGAGCAGCCACAGTTGTGCGCCTTGCTTCTTTTGAGTTTCGTCTCCACGTGCGGTGAGAAATGCGAGATATTTGTTGTCGGGACTCCAGCGAGGCGTACTTTCGCTGCTGTCGCTGGTGGAGGTCAGCCGGATTTGTTCCAATCCATCCCAACTCACCATCCAAACATCGGTATCGCGCTTGTCCTTTTCCGCATCGACCGTACCAACGGTATAGGCTACCCACTTTCCGTCAGGCGATACCTGCGGATCGCCAACCGTCCTCATCTTGGCCAGGTCATCCAACCCAATCGGCCGCTTCGTCGACTGCGCTTCCGCTAAACTCGCAATCAGCAAATACACAACCGCGATTTTGAAAGTCCGCATCATCGAAACCTCCGGATCTGGATTCCCCTCCTGGGTTAGGAGGGGTGGCTGCGCCACTAAGAAAATGGTCCCGTTCCTTATTGGCGCAGACGGGGTGGTCCGGAATGGTGCGAAGCCACCTTATAGATACTCGCGATAGATACTCGCGCAGCGCTCCTTATTCGATCGGTGCGCTTCGCGAATATCTAAGGTCGCTTCGCATCATGGATCGACCACCCCGCCGTTCGCTAAAAAACGCGCGAACGGCACCCCTCCTAATCTAGACCAAATCTAGGAGGGGAGTTTTCTTGTTGCCGCTACACGCGCAGTTTACATCCGGTTTGGCTGCTCAGAAATTCCTTTTCGCAAAGGCGATTCAGGTGGCTTCGCAGCATTTTCTGGATGGCGCAGCCACCCCTCCTGCCTCAGGAAGGGAATCGATTTCGACTCTACCAATTAATTCACACCTTCGCAGAGTGCCGACACTTTGCCTTCCGGTCTACGCGAATCCAGCGTTGCTTGTTTGGGAGGTCAGACGAGCAGCCGGCGAGCGTGTGCTATCATTTCGCCTCATGAAACGATGGATTCTGCCGTTCGCTGCCGGAATCGCGACCTCCGTCATGGCGGCACAAGCGCATCATTCGATCGCGGGCGTTTATGACAGTACGCGGCAGGTAACCGTTGAAGGTATTGTCACGGAGTTTCATTTCGTCAATCCGCATCCGTTCGTGACGATGGAAGTCAAGAATGGCGGCGGCAGCGCGCAAGAGTGGCGGCTCGAGATGGATAACCGCTGGGAGCTTGTCGAAGTCGGCATGACTCGCGAAACCTTGAAGCGGGGCGATCGAATCATTGTTACTGGCAGCCCGGCCCGCGAGCAACCGGCGAGCCTCTACATTCGCAAGCTCGATCGCCCCGCGGACGGCTTCCAGTACGAGCAGGTCGGCAGCAGTCCCCGGATTCGTGTCCGCCCTCAGTAGCGCGAATGCGCATCATTGATTCTCACTGGTTTTGAAACGAGTGATGACCATGCGGGAACAAGAGCCATCGCAACCGTAGTGAGAAGTCGCTCAGACGAGTTGAAACTTGAACAGGAGTCTAAAATGCGAAATCGCTTCATCGCTTGGATTGGTGTGCTGACGGCGGTTCTGGCGTTCTCGTCTTTCGCGATGGCTCAGAACGCTCAGCAAAGGGCGGCGGCGCCGGATAAGACGGCGGCGTTTCCCTTGGACCCGCATGACCTGTCTGGAGTCTGGCAGCTTGCGCCCGGCGGCGGCGGTCAAGGGCCCGGCGACACGTTTCCTCCGCTGACGGCTTGGGGGCAGGCCAAGTACGACGCCAACAAGCCTGGATATGGCCCTAAAGCGGCGCCAGGCGGCAATGATCCGATCTTGAAGTGTGACCCGATGGGTTTCCCACGGATCCTGTTCATCATTTGGCCCTTTGAGATCATTCACATTCCCGGAAGGATTCTGATGTTTTTCGAGGGGCACCATACGTTGCGCGAGATCTGGATGGACGGGCGAAAACTTCCTGACGATCCGGATCCGACATGGTACGGATACTCCGTGGGCAGGTGGGAGGGAGACACGCTTGTCGTCGAAACCGTAGGTTTTAACGATAAAACGTGGCTTGGCGCCCAGGGGCAACCGCATAGCGACCAGATGCGAACGACGGAGCGTTACCGTCGCGTTGACCATAACACCATTCAGTTCAACCTGACCATCGACGACCCGAAGACATATACCAAAACCTGGGTGGCCGACCCGCGAATCATCAAGCTCAAGCCGGGTGTGGAAATCCCGGAGTCCTTCTGCGTCGCGTCAGAGGAGGAGGCGTTTACCAAGAGAATCAGGGAACCTGCCGCCAGGCAGACGGGTAAGGAGTAGCTCGCACATTGCGGAAGCTCGTCCCGGCCGCTATGGTCGTCCTCGCCCTTGTTGTCCACCTTTCGATGTGCATATATGATAGCGCCTCGAAAAACTAAGGAGGCTCCATGAACCGCATTCTTGCCGCGTTGTGCGTGCTCGTCCTGGCCCAAGTCCAGGCCCAGGCTCAGACTCCTTCCGCCGCAGACATTCAGGAGGGGGCGAGGATTTGGCAAGGCTATTTCACTTTTGAAAACGATTGCAAACTTTGCCACGGTGAGCGTGGAGAAGGTGGATTTGCCAAGGCTCTCGCCGGTCATCAATTGACCCCGGTGGAGTTCCTGCGGGTTGTCCGCCAGGGTGCGGGAACAACCATGCCGGCATTTGTGCCTGACAAGAATCTCACGGACCAGCAAGTGGTCCAGGCCGCAGCCTATCTCGCCAGCTTGCCGAAACCTTCCGGGCCTCCACCGCTGTGGCGCACGACGGTTCCGCCCCTCGCCACACCACGGCAAAAACTCTATATCACGTCTGGCTGCGGACAGTGCCATGCTCCGATCTTCGCAAATCCGCGCAGAACCGCGGGCGGCCTGGGCGGGGACTACGAATGGTTCAAAACGGAAGTGTACGAACACACGACCGCGCCGGACCACGCAAACTCGCGGCATCTTCGAATGGGCAACTATTCCAGACAGCAAGTACCGGAGTCCACGCTGCAGGAGATCTGGCAATTCTTCGCCGTCGAGCAAGGGCTTCGCGTCCCCATCGGTGCGGAGGTCAGCGCTGGAGCTCCTTCGGCAAAGGGCACCACGTACACGGTCACGATCCAGAATACCGGCAGACCTGGCAAGGGTCTGACCGCAGAGTACGTCACCATCACGCTTCCGCTACTTCGAGGAAGGGATCCGGAGGAAGTGACGACCGTGGTTGAGGAAACAACCGGCGGCGGTTACACGGGCACCCACCGCGATCCGATCACGAACTCCAACGCAGCAGAGTTTGAAATACCGAGCCTCGGTCCCGGCGAAAAGAAGACCTTCACAATCACGCTTTCGGGAAAGGGCGCCAACGCCGGAATCCCGCGCGGGACAGTGAAATGGGAGAAACCGCGCCTCAACTCCGGCGGAACCGATCTGATTGCGATCGGGGTGCCGCTCGGGCAATAGGGCTTGAGGTTCCATTCCTCGGGGGTGTGGGACGAATGTTGAACAACAACGTATTCCCCTTGCAAAGGAGGGGACTTGGGGTGGCCGCGCCATCAAGAAGATGATGCCGAAGGCCACCAAAGTTGGCGCGGACGGGGTGGTCAGTCCTCGAGACGATGGCCCACATCTTTTGCTGGACACGGGGGCATTGAAAACAGCTGAAGGGAAAGCCGAAGTCCCCTCCTTGGACAAGGAGGGGTGGCTGCGCCCACTAAGAAAATGCCGCGAAGCCTCCTTAGCGGGCGCAGACGGGGTGGTTGGTTCAAGCCACCGATTATCGGAAGTTGAACGAACCACCCCGGCCGCGCCTCCAAAGGAACGGGACCGTTTACTTGATGGCGCGGCCACCCCTCCTTTACCAAGGAGTATCCAGAGCTGTCCTGCTGGCCAGCGCCAAAACACACAAGAAACTGCGCCCTCGAAAACAAAGGACTTATCGGCGCAGTTCCTTGAGAGGGGACTTCGCTTTTCCCTCCGGTTGTCCCAGACGCCTGTGTCCAGCGGCTTTTCCCTTCAGCTCGCCGATCAGTTCGCCGGCTTGCTCGGGAGTGAGACGACTTGTGGGTAATGATCAGCCTGTTCCAGGAGGGGAAAGCGATCAAAGCTTCATGGCCGCACGGGTTCTCTGGACGACAGAATTGTCCTTCCCGCCACTACCTTTCAGATAGAAAGCGCTTGTGGCCAGGAACTGGTCGCGCCATGCGGGACTCACCTTGAAATAATCTTCGAGGACCGCGCCGCTGAACTTGTAATCGTGGGCGTCGGTGCCTTTCAGAAAGATCAACCGTCTCGCTGCGTTCATTAAATTCTGCGGAGTGCCGCCATTGCTCAGGTAGTAATGAATTTTTTCGGCAGCGATCATGCGATCTTTACTGAGATCGCTGAAGATCTCTTCCACGGCGCCCGAGGATTCTTTAACTGCGAGCGGCTTCACGTCGTCAATACGGATATCGGCGATCTTGCCTCTCATTGCATCCCGGAACATGGGGATAAAGGCACAGTTCTGCAACAGGAGAAGTTTCCTCGTGCCTTCGTCGCCGCTGGCCTGGAAGGCGTAACGCAAGGCATTCGTGGAGGTCATCGAGTGAACGTTGGGAACGGTCGGTTGCCGCATCACGATTTCGCTGGCGCCGATAAAAAGCGCATCCCAGATGGAGTGTGGTGAAACACCTCGGCCGATCAGCGCTGCAGCTTTGTCGCATGCGTCGTCGTTAGTTCCTTGACGGAGTACGGCCAGCATCTCACGAGTAGCGCCGTCATCCAGTTTTCCGCTCATCCAGCTCTGTCCCATTCCGGCAGCCAGCTTCTGGTTGCGCCGCCAGGGCCGATCCGCGGGATCATCGCTCAGAGCCGGCGTGGTGTTCTTGAGATCGTGATTCAAGAGGGCAAACGCCAGCGAGCGCAGGACCGGCTCGGCATGTTGCCAGCCGATGAACTGGAGCATCCGCCAGCTATGCGCTACAAAAATCGCTTTGTGGCCGATGGATCGGAAATCCCGCGCCCCGTAGCGGTAAAAGAGCTCATAGATCTCATTGGCTCCGGCCGATCTCACAAGCCCGGCGACGGCGGCGTCTGCTTTCTTTTCGTCCCAGCTATCCATGGCTTCAATGAAGGCTTCCCTGGCCTTATGAGCAGGCGGGACGATACTTTCGTTGACCGGCGTCATTCTCCAACCGCTATCATGCTGTTCCATCGCCTGCGAGTTCTTGAATTGATCGAGCGCCCAGAATATCGGCAGCCAGCGATCGGAGTCCGGTGAAGCGAGACTTTCCAGATGAGCGGCGTTCACCACCATCACGGCGTGGAACTTGAATCCCACACTAGGCCGGGGAGCTACATTGCGGATGCCCGCCAGAAACAAAGCGGCGACGACTTCCTGGTACGTCGTTCCCTGATGAATGCGTTGAGCCACCTGCTCCAGCAGATCCGCCTGGGGCGTTTCCTCGATCAGGCGGACCAACGGCTCGATTCCCGCGTCGAGCTTCACCAATGCCGGTGTCACTCTCGCCTCCTGCGCCGATACGGGTGGCAACCTCCTGAGAAACGCGAAATTTCCAAGACCGAGGGCGGCTCCGCTCATTCCCGCGAACTTCAAAAACTGCCGGCGTGTGGCTTTGTCCTGCATGATGTCCTCCGTGAAATTTATTGGCCAAGTATGGGAACTCTCTAAGCCTTTTGCAAGTTCTGAACACAAAGATTTACCGGACCGGGCTTCGAATGATGCCGGCGTTTCCATCGTTCCCCGAGGTCCCGCGGGACGTGGCGCGGGCACATTCCGCTCTCAACCGCACAAAGCGTTTTCGAGAAAAGATCCAACCAGGCTGGGAGCCCGTTCGACGAGCGGCTGTACAATATGGTCGAATCGATTCCGGGAACCGAACCAAAAAACAGAGTGCGCATCATGAACATCCGGTGCCGTCTATACTATATTTTTGCGAAGGTTTTAGCCGCGAATTGCGGGAATTGCGCGAATGGGCCGCACGCCATTAATGCCGCTGGTAACGACAGGAATTCTTGTGCGGCCCATTCGCGTAATTCGCGCAATTCGCGGCTCAGATAATCAATTCTCAATTCTCATCCGGAACGTTTTTTTATTGTTTTACAGCTTCTATATGTCTTCGTTTACGTCTTCACGATTAAGAAGGATGGCCATATGAAATCGAAAGCACTGTTCGTGACTCTATTATGTCTGTTTGGATCAGCTCTCGGCCTCAGCCAGGTGTTGCGGGAGGTACGGGTTACAGAAATCCCAGGCGTTGTCATGGCCGGCGCGAAATGGACGTTGGCCTGGTCGGGAACCGACAACGCCGACGGTATCGTCGGCACCGCCGATGGCGGCTTGATCTTCGCACAGGAACAGCCCAACCAGGTCAGCAAGCTCGACAAGGACGACCGCGTTTCCGTCCTCCTGAAGGACACCCATGGAGCAGGTTCTCTCTCGATGGACTCCAAAGGCCGCATCCTCGCGGTGTTGAGGACCTGCACGGATCCGGGTAACGCAGGCAGGGGAATTACAGCGCCATGCACAGAGCCGACAGCTGTGGCCATCCTTTCTCCAGAGCGCAAGACCCTGGCGGACAATTTCGAGGGCAAGTCGTTCGGCCGCCCCAATGACCTGGTTGCCGCCAAGAACGGCGGCGTATATTTCAACTCAGGCGTAACCTACTACGTCAGTCCTCGTGGCGAGGTCAGCAGTATAGGCAAGGATCTCCGCACAAATGGGATCATGCTCAGTCCGGATGAGAAAACCCTCTACGTCACCAACGGCCCGGTTGTCGTGGCCTTCGATATTCAACCGGATGGCACCGTCAAAAACCAGCGAGACTTCGCAAAGCTCGAAGCCGGCGGCAACGGTGACGGGATGACGGTCGATGCTGCCGGTCGTCTTTATGTCACGTCCGGCGCCAGTGGAGTTCAGGTGTTCAGTCCGGAGGGAAAGTACCTCGGCGTCGTTCCGACCCCAAGGAGCGTTGCAAGCGTCGCCTTTTCCGGACCCGACAAGAAGACGCTCTACGTCACCGGTGCCGGAGCCCTCGGCCCGGATGGGAAGGAATTCAAAACCCCCGAGGGAGTCAGGAACAACGCAAAGTCGATATTCAAAATTCCCATGCTGGCTCAGGGTTTCAAAGGGCGCGCGAAATAGCTGTTAGACCCAAAATGGGCAGTCGAAGGTGGCCATGTCTCGGCAATGCGAACGCGGGCTAAAGCCCGCGACTACATGCCTAAGCCGAGACGTTGTCGCAATATGTAGTCGCGCGCTAAAGCCCGCGTTTGTACCGACGAGGAACGCTCTCGCCAAGTTACAACCAGAGGCTGAATTTGAAACCGAACACCGTAATCAAACGGTTATAGTAGTTCCGTCAAACTTGGTAAGAGAAAATCCGTCGAAGCTCTCCTTGTAAGTGTTTTTTTGATCTTCCAGGATGCCGATGGCGACAGCCTCGCCTAGCTTTAACGCTTCGGAAAAGTCCGTCCGCCAGTGAATTCCGGCGAAGTTCCTCCCAGACGGGATATTGGCGGCAAGTTTGTTCAATTCTCCACCGACTGTCAGGGAGCCAGCATCCCGGCCTGAGTAAGGAAGCAGCGCAGATCCGTCGGCGCTTGCCACGACTGGATCCGGGAGCACGAACGACTCGTCGAACCATGCCTTCAATATAGTCACGCATGCCCCGGCCACGGTGGCATGACCCGAGCCATAAGACGGGTGCAGCGGACAGCCTTCCGGGTAGGCCTGCGGCAGCAGGTAGGTACCGAACCTGCTGAAGATCCGTTGGACTGCTTGACTTTTGAGAATCTCAGAATCGAGAGGATAGTTTCTGGCACCGGTCAGGCTGTAGTGAACCCTCCCACCGTACTCTTCGGGACGCAGCCGGCGGTGGACATACCATTTCGCGAACCAAACAGCCTTAAGTGCGCGCGTTGCAACTTCGGTGACTAGACTCAAGATATGCGGACCGCCGAACGTCCCGAAGGCATCGGTTTTATTAAGCGACAAATAAGGGTTGCGCGGGTCGAAGGGAGCACCCAGGCCGAGCAGGATCAAACAAGCGTTAAGGTACGCTTGGTAAAGTGCGTCGAAGTGCACGTAAGTAGCTAGATCACGCCCATTGCCGATATAGCGCGGCACCCGATCAAACACATCACTGGCGAACGGCGTGAGACCATTCTGGATATTTAACCAGGAGGCAGAATCGGTCATGTAATCCATGTTCGGAATCACAGACTGCTGTCTTTGGCTGATCCGCAGCGTGCCATATGGAATGTCCTTAAGCAGGAACTGGGAGACATAGGGACCCATCTGATCCCCACGAGTGTTGCCGCGGAAGATTGTGGCTGGGGTAACCAAACCAGACTGCTTAGGCCCGCGGAAATCGGAGAATTTCGACAGGTCGGTACAGGCGCTGGCAACAATGGCGTTGCTTTCGTACTCTGTGAAGCTCACGTCCCTGGCGAGGGCCATCCAGTACAGCTCAGCCATTTCACTTGAATTCTCCGGCTGGTCGATGCGAGGTGCGGGACGAATCGCCAAATGATGACAATCCGGTCCTTCAATGTCGAAGGCCTTTCCCCCTTGCGGATTCCGCAACGGTCGAACGCCGCCAAGCGGGATGCGCTCGAAGGCGGCATCTTCGCCGGCCGATAGCGCATCCAGCAAAGCCCGATAAGCTGCGCGGTCCACTTCACCAAGACCATTGTGCGGGAGCCCTTTGGAATAGTTCGCTACGTAGGGATAGTCGCTTTCTTCTCCATTGTCGGAAAGCGGAGGTTGAGGAAGGTTTTTTTGGTAGAGCGCCGCATCCAGACGAATTCGAAACGCTTCCTCGCGTCGTCGCGCCGTAGCTCCGGCACCGCTGTCGGCGGCTTCGCGCTGAGCGCCTTCTAACGAAACCGGAAGCGCCGAGACTGAGGCACTCGCGTTAGCAACAAAAGGACTGACCCCGCCGAGGCCCGCGCCAATACCCGCAAGGAACGCACGTCTGCTACACGACGAGAGCGATCTGGTTTGCTTTGTGTTCGTGAGTTCATCTGCAGCCTTTTCATTATTTCGTCTATCCTCGCCCATCATGCCGGCTCCTTTTTGCGGCGGTCGCTCGGCGAATCCTGGCCGGGAAGACCACGGTGAAAATTCTGGATTGCGCCGGCTTCCCTTCCAGAGCGCCACGGTTGCATCGCCTCGCTCCAAGCCGCAGGCTAGCCGGCCTGCTGAATGGCGGACCTCGCCATCTGGCCGAAACGACACCAAAAACAATTTGTTCCCGCTTTACAGGAATAGAACGCGGCGCCCGACAGCGTAACACTGCCCGTGTGCACCTGAACTTACCGTACGCTCCTCTGGGATACCGGTGTCACCCTGCGCACGCCGTGTTTTTGAGCTTGCAGTTCGCTTTTTTCTAAAGTCAGTTCTGCTTGCAACTCTTCAACCAAAGAAACGTCCCGTGATCGGAAAACGCGCTCCGAGGAGCTGCGTCGCCTCCGGCTCTCGGAAAGACAATAATGCAGCGCATTTTCCATGAACGGTTGTAGCTGCGACGCGTCTTAGAGAAGGCGATTAACGGCCTGACCTAAATGCAATAGTAACGACTAAACAACGCGGAAAAAGTTCATAGGAGGTCCAATTATTCCATAGGTAAAATCAGCGGCGGCGTATCAGGTTTGCGCTGACACTGGTGCTATCTGCAACGATACGGCGTGGCACCGACAAAGTTCGGGCAACAAGCGCGCAGTCTGAACTATCGCACTTGCTGGAACGCAAGAGCCAAATACAGCCAACCAGCCAACCGTTGACACTAAACAATGGTGTGCATAAGCTAGGCCGCAAGTTTCCAATCGCTATGATCTGTCCAACCTTTCAGGAGCAAGAGCAGGGTCATATGGGTAACGTCCTTCAACGTAAATTTGTCATTCTTTCGCTTCTTCTGCTGGTTATGCCGCTGGCCGGTGCCTCGGCATTTGCCCAGGGCGGCGGTCCTGCCGTGCCGCCTGATCTTGTCGGAGAATGGCGCAGGCTCACGAACCACGAGGATGCGCATGAGCGCGGACCGGGCCCGGATCCAGGCGAGTACTGGGGGCTTCCACTCAACGATGCGGCCCGCATGAGGGCCGACACGTATAACGCCTCCTGGGTGTCGACGTCACCGGAACTGCAATGCAGACCCCATCCGACCGGCTACCAGCAACTCGGTCCGGATGTCATGCGGATCGAGAAGGAAATAAACCCGCTCACGCGTGAACTCGTCGCGTATCGCGTTCTGTTTCAAAGGACTCCTGGCGTGCGAATGGTTTATCTCGATGGTCGCCCGCATCCCTCCGGCTATGCCGCTCACACGTGGGAGGGCTTCTCTACTGGGAAATGGGATGGAGATACGCTGACCATCTTCTCGACCCACCTCAAAGAGAGTTTCATCCGGCGCAACGGTGTGCAAGGCAGCTTTCGCCGCACTGTCACCGAACACGTATCTCTGGACGAACCGTACATAACGTGGATTCTAATTGTGGAGGATCCGGACTATCTGACTGCGCCTTTGATTCGAAGCGTGACGTTTGTCAGGAACCCGACCGGCCAGGTGCCGGTGTATCCCTGCTCACCGCAACTGGAGGACTACAGGCCGGACCGCGTCAAAGATTACGTGCCGCATTATCTGCCGGGAACCAACCCGTATCTCACGGAAGTCCCTTTCAAATACCAGGTACCCCTCGACGGAGTGCGGGGAGGTGCAGAGACGATGTATCCCGAGTATCAGGCGAAAGTGAAGGGATTATCGCCGCCGGCCGCCCAGTTCACACTCAAGCCGGAGTACAAGGATGCCTCAACGCGCATAGCCGAGCTTGCTGACGCACAGCCGAGGCGCGAACCGAAGTGGGAGTCCCAGCAGGTGGAGTTGTTGCATGTGCAGGGCAACGTCTACCTGATGGGAGGTGCAGGCAGTAATATCGCTCTGTCCGCTGGCGGAGACGGCGTGGTGATGGTGGACTCGGGCGTCCCGCAAATGACGGACAAAGTTCTTGCCGCGATCCAGCAAGTTGCCGAGCGTCCGAACATCCCGTTGATGAGATCCAGTACAGCCTCTTATTTCGCCAGCACGTGGCAGAGTACGCATACGGTCGCGCCGGCAGCCATCCGTATGATCATCAATACCAGCATTGAGTCCGATCACACGGGCGGCAACGACAAAGTCGCCGGCTCGAGCATGTTCCATCCGATCGGTATTGAAGGAGCGGATCAATCGGGCAGCGAAGTCATCATCGCGCATGAAAATGTGCTGCAGGGCATGCTCGCTTTGAACGACGCCAAGCCCGGCACTATTCCGGCCCGTGCGCTGCCGATCAACACATACTTCGCGGACAGATACAGACTCCACAGGTTCGTCAATGGCGAAGGCGTTGAGGTTATTCACTTACCTAACGCGCATTCGGATGGCGACAGCATGGTTTATTTTCGCGGCTCGGATGTGATCGTGACTGGTGATGTCTTTAACAGCGACAGCTATCCCGTGATCGACGTGGAACGGGGGGGCACAATCCAGGGTGTGATCGACGCTTTGATCCGCATCACCGATCTCGCCTATCCCGAATACATGGGGCAAGGCGGCACGATGATCATTCCCGGTCGTGGACACATCTGCGACGTTGCGGACGCCGGATATTACCGGGACATGCTCATCATCGTTCGCGATCGTATTCGTGACATGGTCCAAAAAAATATGACGTTGGAGCAAGTGAAAGCGGCCAAACCAACCATGGACTACGATCCCCTGTTTGGCAGGCAGCCTGGCACAACAGCGAAGTTCGTCGAGGCGGTGTATCGCAGCCTGGGCCAGAGTAAATAGCTGGAGGAAGAATGAATCCGAGAATTTCACAAGCTCACGCGCCGCTGTGTGCCGTCACGATCACGATACTCCTGCTCACCCTGCCGGCTATCACGTTTGCTCAAGGGGGTCAAAGACGCGGTGGACCTCCGCCCGTTCCGAAAGAAGCTGCCCCATTCGACATGGCAGGCTACTGGGTGTCCATAATCACGGAAGACTGGCACGTTCGCATGCTGACTCCGCCCAAGGGCGACTTCGGTTCCGGCACAAACGTTGAAGGCCTCCCATTTGGCGGTGATGGAAATATTCCCTATAACCCCGAAGGCAATCGAATCGGTAAAAGCTGGGACCCAGCGAAGGACCTGGCTGAAGGCAACCAATGCAAGGGTTATGGAGCAGGTGGCGTGATGCGGCTGCCTGGGCGCCTGCACATCACCTGGGAAGATGATTACACGCTGCGAGTCGATACCGATGCCGGAATGCAGACGCGGCTGTTTCGTTTTGCGAGGCCCCAGGCTCAAGGTGGACCCGTCGTATTGCAGACTCAACCCCCCGGACCATCCTTGCAGGGAAACTCTGTAGCGGAATGGATCATCATCGGCGGACGTGGCGACTGGGCCCGAGGAGGTAATCTCAAAGTCGTTACGAAAAATTTGCGTCCGGGATATTACTGGAAGAATGGCATGCCCTACAGCGGAGACACCACACTGACCGAACATTACCGAATCACGAAAGAACCCAACGGTGATGTGTGGCTCAACTTCTCAATGATGGCCGAAGATCCGCAGTACTTGAAGGAACCCTGGATTGTCACCTATCACTTCAAGAAGGAGCCCGATGGTTCGAAATGGACTCCTCTTCCCTGCTCGGTGAAATGAGGAGACGGAAAGCATGTAGCCACGAATTGCGCGAATGACGCGAATGGGCCGCAGACATCTTCCGGACGTTGCCGACCGAAACAATGGCTGTCGCCCATTCGCGTCATTCGCGCAATTCGCGGCTTAGATTTGTGATGTTGGACCGCGGCTCAAATGGGGGATATGAAGCGTATTGTCATCCATTCGGATGAGAATTGAGAATTGGGAATTGACGATTGGTCGGGGGAGGAGGATCTATGAAGTCGGTTACCATCGCGTTATGCGCTGTGGCGTTGGTTTGTGTTATTTCCACCGGCGTCGCCTGGGCACAGGCGACGGCCCAGATCAGCGGCACCGTGAGGGATCAAAGCGGCGCTGTGCTGCCGGGCGTGGAGATCAAGGCGACGCAGACGGACACGGGAATTGCTCGGACCACCGTTACCAATGAAACCGGTTCCTACGTTCTACCTAGCCTGCCGCTCGGTCCGTATCGATTCGAAGCTGCTCTGCCCGGGTTTCGTACCTTTGTGCAGACTGGAATTTTGCTGCAAGTCAACAGCAGTCCGGTGATCAACCCCACGCTGGAAGTGGGCCAGGTGACCGAGCAGGTCGAGGTTCAGGCGAACGCAACTCAGGTGGAAACTCGCAGCTCAGGTGTCGCTCTTGTCTTCGAGACCCAGCGCATACTGGACCTGCCGCTCAACGGACGGCAGGTCACCGACTTGATCACCGCTTCCGGCCTGGCCGTCCAGACGGGCACATCTCCTGGATACAACATGAGAACCGGTGTGAGCATATCCGTCGCCGGCGGAATGACCTTCGGTGTGCAGTATTCATTAGACGGGGCCCCGCATCTGGATACATTGGATGGCACGGGCATGCCGCTTCCCTTCCCGGACGCATTGCAGGAGTTCAGACTCGCGACGAGCACGCAGGATGCAACAAATGGAATGCATTCGGGAGCCGCCGTCAACGCGGTGACGAAGTCTGGAACCAACGCGTTTCATGGCGACCTGTTCGAGTTCGTGCGCAACTATACCTTCAACGGCCGGGATTTTTTTGCGACCAGGAATGACGGTCTGAAGCGCAACCAGTTCGGCGGTACAGTTGGCGGTCCGCTTAAGAAGGACAAGGTGTTTTTCTTCGCTGGCTACCAGGGGACAATCACACGCCAGACTCCAATCCAAAATACCGTATTTGTTCCCACGCCGGCGATGCTGACCGGCGACTTCACCGCCTTCGCTTCTCCCACCTGCCAAAACGGCCGCCCGATCACATTGAAAGCCCCGTTCCTCAACAACCGGGTCGATCCCGCGTTGTACAGCCCGGCCGCGCTTAAGATCGCAGCCAAACTTCCCCTCGCGCTGGATGCTTGTGGAAGATTTCTGACCGGAAACATTTTTCAAGAGGACCAACTGCAACTGCCGGCCAGGGTCGATTATCAGCTGAGTAATAAGCAGACCATCTTTGGGCGGTACATGCTCACCACGATCGATACTGCGGTCCCGTATGAACTGTCTTCAAGCGACGTGCTGACCGCGAGCGGCGTCGGGACGGATGACAGGGCCCAATCGCTGACTCTTGGAGATACCTATATCGTCAGCGCAAGTAAGGTCAACTCTTTCCGTTTGTCGGGAAATAAGGTCGACGTCAAGAAACCGGGTGCATCGTTTTTCGATGTGAACGACGTCGGTATCAGGGCCTACACGTACGTCCCGAAATTTTTTACCATGCCCGTGAACGGCGCATTTTCAGTTTCTGGAAACGCGAGTTTTAGCGCGAACTCCTTTGCGCATCTCAGCAACTTCGGTGTGAATGACGATGTGAGCATCGTTAAAGGATCGCACCAGTTTGCCTTCGGCGGACACTATATGCGTTCGATCACCTGGCAAGTCTCTCAAGCATGGTCCAACGCCACCTACACCGTCAACGGTGCTGCGACGGGCCTGGGCATGTCGGACTTTTTCCTGGGGCAAGTGTCGCAATTCCGGCAAGCCAATCCCAATCCCTTGAATCTGACCCAGAACTTCTTCGGGACATTCGCGCAGGACACCTGGAAAGTCACCCCCAGGCTGACTCTGACCTATGGTGTTCGTTGGGAGCCATTCTTCCCGATGTCGTTTAAGCAGGGGGATCTCTACAATTTCAGCCTGGCGAAGTTCTACGCGGGCCAGAAGAGCACCGTCATTCCCAACGCTCCTCCGGGCTTCACCTATCCCGGCGACCCTGGCTTTAACGGCAAATCGGGCATCCAGAGCAACTACAAGAATATTGACCCGCGCATCGCAATCGCCTGGGATCCGTTCGGGGACGGAAAGACGGCGATTCGTACCGGCGCCGGCATCGCTCATGACTTCATCCGGCAGGACCTGCACGAAAATACCTCGTCGGTGTCGCCGTTCCGACTGACGGTTGTTCAAACCGGCATTACGCTCGACGATCCCTGGCGCACCTATCCTGGCGGAAATCCATTCCCCTACAATTTCAACAAAGCCAATCCGGTATATGCGCCGTATGGGGCCTATCTCCCCGTACCACCGGATATGAAAACGACCACGCAGTATTCGTGGAACTTCGGCATCCAGCGCCAGGTGACCCCAAGCATGTTCGCATCGGCGACGTATGTGGGCACTCAAATCGCGCACGTATGGAATGCGATCGAGCTCAATCCCGCCCAATTCCTTGGATTAAGTCCGTGCACACTCAACACCGCGAGCGGTCCGGTGTCTTACCAGGTCTGTTCGACGCTCGCGAACGTGAACCAGCGCCGGATTCTCAATTTGCTGAATCCGCAGGCAAACCTCGGATATTTGACCCAGTATGACGACGGCGGCACGCAGCACTATGACGGTCTTCTATTGGAAACCAGGTGGCGTCCCAGCCAGAAGGTCAACGTCAATGCGAATTACACGTGGTCTCATTGCATTGGGCTGCCCGTTATCACGTTGCTTAACCCTGGTGCGAACTACGTCCATCAGGCTTACCAGAACAACGGCCCTGTCAATCGGAACCTCGACGTCGGCGATTGCGCGCAGGACCGCCGGCAAATCTTCAACCTGACGACGGTTCTTCAAACGCCGAATTTTTCCAACAAGACATTGCACGTTCTAGGCTCGGGCTGGTCGCTCTCAACAATCTTCAGCGCGCGGTCCGGACAGCCTCTGAACATCCTCCTGGGCAACGACCAAGCCTTGAACGGGTTTCAGGGGAATACTGGGACGCAACGTCCGAATCAAATACTCGATAGCCCTTACGGCGACCGGAAGTCTCTGTCCACCTACCTCAATGCTTCAGCGTTCGCCATACCGGCCATGGGCGCCTACGGGAATGTAGGCAACAACAGTGTCGTCGGTCCTAGATATTGGGACTGGGATGAGGCTGTGTCGCGGCAATTCCAAATTCGAGAGGGCCAGAGGATCGAGATCCGGGCCGAGGCGTTCAACGTCACCAATAGCCTCCGCCCGGGTAATCCCGGAGTCACCTTCAGCAATCCGAATACTTTCGGCAGGATTCTCTGCAGTGCGTCAAGCGCCAGCACGACAGGCTGCACAGCGGGGGCAGGCAGCACGTCCGGAGGCCCGAGGATCATGCAGTTCGCATTGAAGTATATCTTCTAGAGGAGACAGGAGAATGGAACGATGCAGCATTTACCTCGTAGAGATTTTATTGGAGGACTCGCCGCGTTAGGAGCAAGCTCACTCATTCCGGGCAGTTGGTCTGCCGCACAGACCACCGCAACAGCCCCGCACCGGATCAATGTCCATCACCACCTCACAGCGCCCGCATACGTGAAGTTCCTGACTGAAAACAAAGTCAGGGATTTTCCCAATAAGAGTGTTGCCGAAGGACTCGAGGATATGGACAAGGGCGGCATCGCGACCGCATTCACCTCGATCATTGGTCCCGGCATTTGGTTCGGAAACATTGGGGACACCCGCGAACTCGCGCGGGAGTGTAACGAGTTCGCAGCGAAGGTCGTCCGCGATTACCCGGGCCGCTTCGGCATGTTCGCGTCGCTGCCCCTGCCGGATATTGACGGCAGCCTTCGCGAAATTGAATATGCGCTGGATACACTGAAGGCAGACGGCATCTACCTGTTCACGAACTTCGGCCAAACACCTCTGTATGGAGACAAGTACCTCGGCGATCCGATGCTCGCTCCGATTTATGAGGAACTGAACCGGCGAAGAGTCATCGTGTACACCCATCCCAAGGACAACTACTGCTGCAGGGAGGTTGTGCCGGGCGTGAACGGTCCAACCATCGAATACGGGACCGACACCACGCGGGCCATCGCGAGTTTGCTATACAGTGGCACGGCTTCGAAATATCCGAATCTGACCTTCATCTTTTCCCACGGTGGAGGAACCATGCCTTACCTGGCCAGTCGTTTTCTTGGCGGAATCGCGCCCTATCTTCAGGACGGAGGCGTTCTGAAGCCGGGAGCACCTGAGGACCGGCCGCGGCCAACGATGCCCAAAGGGATGCTGTATGAAGTGCAAAAGTTTTACTACGACACCGCGCAGTCGGAGAATCCAGTGGCACTGGGAGCACTTCGGAAGCTTGTGCCGCTACGTCAACTGCTGTTCGGAACCGACTTCCCCTTCGGTACTGGTGCGGAGGAACACGTAAAGAACCTTCAGGCGTGCGGCGTATTCAATGCGCAGGAACTTCGTGCCATCGAACGCGACAACGCGGCTCGACTCCTTCCACGACTTCGGGCTTGATAGCTGCCGCGAATTACGCCAATGGCGCGTAAGAGAGTTTCAATGCGCCATTGTCAACATCAATCTGGAATTTCGGGGACAGACTCCGATTTCGTGAAGTACAACGAAATCGGAGTCTGTCCCCGAAATTCCCCGCAAAAGACCCCACTACCGGCGATTTGCTTTGCTCTATCACCAGCCAGCACGTACACTATGAGTGTCCTTTCAGCGTCATTTGGATTTCCTCCTGCCTTATGAAGCGGCCTGAGTGATACTGGATCGATGGGATCTGGGAAACACGTATAGGTATTCCGTAGGCGACCCCTCCACCCACAATACTTGGCTCTACGCGACCTATGGAAAACAATGCCACAGTCCTCGACCCTCCAGGATGGAGAAGCACATGAGAGACAATAAGTACAACGTTCGTTACCTTGGATTCCGGCCCCTTGCGGATGGAGGGCGGCGATTTGATTTTTCTCTTTCTCCCCCGGGACAGGCAATGACGCTGATTACCGTCGAGGCGCCCCTGGGGCTTTTCACTGGACCAGATCACATCGCTATACAGGAGGGTGCGGGTATCTGCTATGAAACTCTGAAATGTTTTCTTGAAAACGGCTCAGAAGGTGTCCCCGGGTGTCTCTACCTCACGTCTGCGGACGTCGCTCAACATAGAAAGTTCCCGAAGGCACCGGGACGCCATTGAAAGGAGTGGATTGATGGCAACGGGTTCCCGACCTTCAAGTCACAAGCGAGCTCGCGAAAAGGCACAGGCTGAAAGAAATGAGGAAAAGAAGAACCGCCGCTTGGAAAGGCGCCAGCGCAAAGCGAATACAGCGCCCCGAGCGATAGGCGAAGATCCGGATCTTGCCGGAATTCAGCCTGGACCTCAGCCGCGAGATCCGGCATTGCTCGATTTGCCGGCGGACATGTCCCATGATAAGGAAAGCACCACGAAGGAAGTCGCTTAGTTTCCATCGCCGGTAGTCGCGATGTGACCGGTTCTTTCTGCTTAACCCCAACAGGTGAATCATGTATTATTGATTAAGTGGAATCCCTGGAAAATGGACTATTTTTAGTTAATCACAAAAGCCGATGGACGTACCTCAGTTAATTCAGCAGAAATTGATTGAGTTGAGATTGGAGCAGCGGGACCTGGCGGATGCCGTGGAAGTGACAGAATCTTATATTTCGCAGTTATTGAGCCGGAAGAAGATGCCTCCTGCTCCGGATCGTACGGACATCTACGGCAAGCTTGAAAGATTTCTGAAGCTGCCCAGAGGCAAACTCTCCAAGTTGGCGGATCTCCATCGAAAGCAGGAACTCCGGAAAAAGATTGAGACTCCTCCAGCGCCCTTATACGAGGAAGTTCGCGAGTTGATCGTTGAAAAGTGCAAACGGAGCAAGCGTGCACAAGTCCGCGCGATTTTTGAGAAGGAACCCTTCGGCGAGCTTGAACGGCTGGTGACCCAGAAACTGCTGGACGTGGTCAAGGCGCTGGCCAGGGAAGAACTGGGGCGCGAATCCTGGCTTCGCCTCATGGCTCGACTGAGCGATCGAAGCTATAAACAAATGCGCGTTGCTGTCCTCGAATTCCTGGACGCAGACGTATTCAATATATCCCCGCAGAATTGTGTTTCTTTCCTCGACCCGCTGATCGTATCGTGGGACGTTGATCTCGCTTCGTTCGCCTTGCAGATCGTCTTGAATCGCAGAGTTGCTCCAGTGCACTTGAAGAAATTTGAATTTCTGGAAAAGGAAGCTCAGGAATCCTCGGAGGAAGAGCCAGGACTGCGAAAATTCCTGAAAGATCGCTCTCTTAGCGCAGATGCGACGCTGGAGGAAGTCAAGTTCCTCAAACAGCTGCGCTTCAAGGACAGACGACCGACCGCGTTGTATTACTATCGCGAACTTCAAAACTTGCGAGACCCTCTTCATTTCCATCGCAAGTAGACCTCCCGACGTGTGGACAACGGCCACAATGCATAGCGTGAGGTCTGGATCTCTGAAGCGTGCGGTAATTGGAGAATTCATCGTCCCGGCGATCGTACTTGTTCTTTCATTGTGGCTAGGGTCCCGGTCCCTTTTATGCATATTTCCGGATGGTCCAAACCTGATAACAGACTGTATCTCGGCGTGCGGTGTCTGAAGTGCCAAACGCCGATCCTATTTGCTCTAGACCACAGTGAAGAAGGAGGTCAGCCTCCACCGGCGGTGAAGCTTGTGCTGACCTGTTCTCAGGCCGAATGCCGGCACCAAGCCGATTACAGTACAGCGATCATCTCCCGCTTTCGAAAGCCAGATGCGATGAACGAACCAGGAGGTTCTTGATGAAAGTAGAAAAGGCCGCAATCGTAAACCAGGATTTTAGAGTGTGGTGTGAGCACTGCTGTATTCGAATTGCACCGCATGAAGAACGGACTGCGGTTCACGACAAGATCTACCATTTGCGTTGTTACTCAAAACTCTTTTCCACCGCTCCCAAACCGAAAGGGTGATTTTCCATGCAACGTCTGATGTTGCGGAGGTTCTGGTTTGAATAGCCGCTTCGATGCCGAATTCAGTGAAGCCCTGCTGGCGTTCAATGGGGATGCTGTTGTCTATTGCAAGGGTATTTCGGACACCCTCGCGCACGAATACGCGATGGATTACACGAGAATGCTCCAGAATCGCGCCAAAGGACTCGAGGTCCCAAATCCTCGAACCCCAGTGGGGCTATTCGAGCCAAATCGCAACCTGATCCGATCCACTCTGGACAGGATGTGGAAGAGGTACTTTCCGTCGAAGTGAGTAATCGAAGTTTAACAATTTTCTGGTCTCAGGGATCTCCTGCCTCTTGCTCGATAAGCCTTTAACCAGGCCCCTTCTTGCAAGCTCCCGAAGTTCCTTCCGGATCAAAAGGTGATCACATGAAAAAGAAACTCTACGTTGGAAATCTTTCGTTTGAAACGACGGAAGCTGAGCTCAAGGAATTGTTCTCGCGAACAGGTCAGGTTGAAACGGTTCGCATCATTACCGATCGCGACACCGGTCGCTCGAAAGGTTTCGGCTTTGTCGAGATGCAGGATGGCGGCGACAAGGCCATTGCCGAAATCAACGGCAAGGAGTTCAACGGTCGCGCCCTGACTGTGAATGAAGCGCGACCGATGGCCGACCGGGACTCCGGGCGCAGCGGTAGATTCAAACAGTACTGAGTAGTTTTTTCCTGTCTCTCACGAAGGCTCGCGTAATTGGCGTAATCCTCGGCCAGATTTCTTGCGACGATTTGGAACTGCGGGTCTCGAGAAGATGAGATGTTGACACTATTTGCCGCTGCGTTCCTGCTTGGCTTGGTTTTCAACGCCGCACCAGGGCCGGTCTTTGCTGAAACCGTTCGCCGAAGCCTACGCGGAGGCTTTCGGCCTGCGCTAGCGGTACAAATCGGCTCACTCGTCGGTGACGCGTTATGGGCGGTATTGGGCTTGGCCGGGGTCGGCTTGCTATTGCAGTTGGAGCTGCTCCGAGTTCCGATAGGCATCGCCGGTGTGGCTTATCTTTTATGGCTTGCGTGGGACGCTTGGCACGCAAGCGATTGCGAATGGGCAGCGAGCGCTGTGCGCGACAGTGATGTTCGTCACAAGGCGCTGCGCTCGGGTGTTCTGCTATCACTTACCAACCCACAGAACGTTGCGTATTGGGCCGCGCTGGGAAGTGCTCTCGGCGCCGTGGGAGTGCATAGACCAACGGCGGTCGACTACTCGGTGTTTTTCGCCGGGTTCATGTTGTCGTCGATCGTGTGGGCGTTCGTATTTGCGGCCTTAGTCGACCGTCTGTTTCGTGGTACAGGTAACCGATGGGTTCGCATTACCTATCGTGTTTGTGCTATAGCGTTTCTCGCGCTGGCTTTGTCATCGTTGCGAGAGTTGTGGGTCTCTCAACGAACACCGCTAATTCAAGCGCCAAACAGCACGTCGCATTAGACGATGGCGGGAATGAGAGTCGGCTTGTGAATCCCCGGCATCACTTCGTAACGTTTCGAAGATTCGGATTCGCGGAGTATTCAGTTGCCGGGCGCAACGCCAGGTCGAAGTTCACGACGGTTTCAGCGCCCGGCTGCACGACCACGTCTCGAGTGATCTCGTAGGGATCCTCGTATTCGTAGCGCTGCAGGCTCTTGAGATTTCGCTTCAGCTTCACCCCTTCGTGCCACATCTTGATGCGATACGTTCCGGCGGAAACGTCAGCGATGACGAACTCCCCGTCGTCGTTCGTCACCGCGACGTACGGGTGATTCGCGACAAAGACGTATGCGTTCATCCAGGGATGCCCTGCTTCGCAAGAAAGAAAGACGATACCCGGCTTCGTCAGAGGTTGGTCCACCGGCGTTCGCTGTCCACGAACCGGCTGGGCGATATTGAAGAGCGTCTGCATGCCTTCCTCAGCAACCTGCTGTCCGTGCACGTTGTGGAGGATCGGATCGCTGTTGGTAATTTCGAGCTTCGTGCCGGCACGTACGATTAGCGCGTGGGGAGCGTACTGACACTGTTTCTGATCGACCAGGACCGACTCTCGCGGGCGGAAGTCCTGAACGCTCGTAACGCCGTCGAGGTAGACAAAGGCGCGCCGCACGCCATTGCTGTTACCCAGCGCAAGGCGAGGCAGCGATACACTTGTCCCACAAGTTGTCTGGTCTTGCGTGATCGGTTCGACAGCTTGCGCCGGCGGGCTGCCTTGCAGGCGCACGACGCCTAGAATCCGCCCAGTCAGCGCCGTGGAAGAAGTTGGCGGAGTGCCGCCGTCGCCGGCCGGTATTCCCTTCGACTGTTCCCGGCTACACGCGAAACTTAGAAGCGCGACTGCGAGCAACACTCCTAGCGCCCTTGATGCCCTCAACCTGTTCATCTCGGAATCTTATCAGGCGGGAGCGGGTCCGGAATGGGATTGTTGATGGGCGGCAGCGATTGGAGGTAGGCGAACATTGCCTTCAGATCCTCGTCGGTCATATTGCGGTACCAGTTCCACGGCATCGGAGGAAGAATGGGCCGTCCGGTACCCTGATGTTTGCCGGTGCGGAGCGCATTGACGAACATCTCCTCCGTCCAGCTTCCAAGACCGGTTGTTTTGTCAGGCGTAAGATTCATGGCGAAGCTGACACCCCACGGTCCGACCCAGGCACCCAGATGGTTGTTCGTGATTGTCAAATACTTATCAGGAGCAATCAGGCCTGCGGGCACTTTCGCCAGCTTTTCGGTCGAGGGATTTCCCGACAGTGTGCGCGACATGTCCGGTTCCAGTCCGTTAGGTCCCATCATCTTTGGAGTGTGACAATCATTGCATCCGCCCACGGTCACCATATATCTGCCGCGCTCGACGGGCGACTGGGTTGGAGATTTAGCACTCTGCATTTTCGGCGTTTCCGCCGGAGTTTGTGATGCAGGTTGCTGGCACCCCACAAGCACCAGCGCCAATGCCAGTGCCGATCCGATGAATCCTCGCGTGAACCGCATAGCCTCTCCTTCTCTTTTTCTTCCTGAGCGCGGTCCGCGCCGCGCGTGCATTTGAGCGAAAGATTATGCGTGGTGATGACGGGTGCGGTCAAGGGTATGGGGGAATATGGGGACGGACCCTCACCCGGCGCTTCGCGCCACCCTCTCCCGGGGGAGAGGGCGCCTGAATCGAGATCCCTCTCCCCCTGGGAGAGAGTGGCGCGAAGCGCCGGGTGAGGGTCGGTCCCCATATTCTTGATTTCTCCATTCGGCCTGAGATAGCATTCGCCGCTTCGGGCAAAAGACCGTCCCGAAAACACCACACAGGTCATCGTAAGGAGTAATCAAATGCCAACCAAGATCGTCAACACTCTTCTTCCGACCACAATGGTCGGTTCGTATCCTCGACCACACTGGTACCGCCACCAGTTGCTTGGCCGCGACATTCGCGTCGCCTTTAAGGAAGTCGCGCATGAAGAGGCCTACCGCGATGCCACGCAGGTGGTGATGCGCGACCAGGAAGAGGCTGGCCTCGATATCGTCACGGATGGTCAGATGTCCTACGACGACTACGTGGGCGTGATCGGCTCGTTCTGCTGGTACATGTACGAGCGCATTAACGGCTTCCAGCACGCGAAGGAACCGCACCCTTCGGAAATCGGAGCTGCCGTGCGGACCAAAGAAGTGGAGCTTCTCTCGGACTGGGGCGGTGTCATTAATGACGGACCGGTTTCCCGTGGCCCTATCCGTCTGGCCGACCTTTATAAAATAGCGACGAAATACACCACGAAGCCGATGAAAGTCTCGGTGGGCGCCGGCCCCGTCAATCTGGCCTGGCACGTCTACAACAAACACTACAAGGATGCGCGCGAGCTGAGCTTTGCACTGGCGCCCATCTTCAATGCCGAGATGAAGGATCTGGTTGCAGCCGGGGCGAAGTACATGCAGCTTGAGGATCTCGGAGCGTGGTTGCCGCTATTCACCAACAATAAGGACGATTACAAGTGGATCGCCGAGGTCGTCTCGCAATGCATCGACGGCGTGAAGGCCAAAATCGCCTGGCACTTCTGTTTCGGAAACGCCTGGGGGAACGCGTTGAGCGGGATTTTCCCGAGTGGCTATGAAACCGTTCTTCCGTACTTCTATGACGTCCCGGTCGAACAGTTCGTGCTGGACTACGCAAACCGGGACATGGCCGGTATCGAAGCGCTGAAATCGCTCCCGAAAGACAAGGAAGTCCAAATCGGTGTGCTCGACATCCGCACGACCATGATCGAAGCGCCGGAGCAGGTTGCGCAGCGCATCCGGAAAGTCATCAGTGTTGTGCCGCCTGAACGTGTTTACCTGAGCACCGACTGCGGTATGAAGCCGCTTCCCAGGATTGTTGCGAAGATGAAGCTCCAGGCGCTCGTCGCCGGCGCCCAGATGGTCCGCAAAGAGCTTGGTGTTACCAAAGCGACAGCGTAGAACACCTTCAACGCGGCCAAAGCCCGCGAGTACTTTACATAATGGAGGACGGACATGGCTGAAAAGAAAGTCATCGCAGTTATGGGTGCGACCGGTTCGCAGGGCGGTGGATTGGTCCGGGCAATCTTAAGAGATCCTAGCGGCGGGTTCGCAGCGCGCGCCATCACCCGCGATGTGAATAGCGAAAAGGCAAAAGCTCTCCGCAGTCAAGGCGCGGAGGTCGTTGCCGCCGACGTCGACAACGAGGAGAGCCTCCAGAAGGCTTTCGCCGGGGCCCACGGAGCCTATTGCGTGACGTTTTTCTGGGCGCACTTTTCGCCGCAGAGAGAAACGCAAAGCGCAGCCAACTTGGCCCGGGCGGCGAAACACGCCAACCTTCAACATGTGATCTGGTCAACGCTGGAAGACACACGCAAATGGGTGCCGCTCAGCGACAACCGCATGCCCACTCTTCAAGGCAAATACAAAGTGCCGCATTTCGACTCCAAAGGCGAGGCCGACAAGTTTTTCATCGAACTCGGCTTGCCCGTGACACTTCTCGAAACCTCGTTTTACTGGGACAACATGTACCTGTTCGACATGGGTCCCAAGAAAGCGCCGGACGGTGCGTACGCGATCACCTTCCCAATGGGTAACAAACGCATGCCGGGCATCGCGGCTGAGGACATCGGCGGCTGTGCATACGGCATCTTCAAAAAGGGCAAGGAGTACGTCCGCAAGACCGTCGGCATTGCCGGAGAACATCTCACCGGCGCGCAGATGGCCGAAAAGCTCTCGAAGGGCCTCGGCATTAACGTGAAGTACAACGAAGTGACTCCGGAAGCGTATCGCGGATTCGGGTTCCCGGGCGCCGAGGATATCGGCAACATGTTCCAGTTCTTTCGGGATTTCGAAACCGATTTCGTGGGCGCGCGCAGCCTCGACGTCTCGCGGTCGCTCCATCCTGCGCTGCAAACGTTCGACCAGTGGCTCGCGAAGAACAAGAACCGCATCAAGCTCGCCTAGCCCAGATTTCTCACCGGCTTGTGACTATCCACAGCCAAGTCCCTCTCCCTCTGGGAGAGGGTGCCGCGAAGCGGCGGGTGAGGGTTAGCAGAGTGCATTCTTATCGACCCTCACCCGGCCTTCGGCCACCCTCTCCCAGAGGGAGAGGGACGCGCCCGGATTTTGTTCTCGAACTTCGTTCGCCAAGTGATCTGCTGTCTGAACTGAAGGCGAAACTCACGGAGTATATGGAAAACGGCGCTCAACTTGGCTTGTGGGTCGATCCGTTCGACCGGAAGGTTTATGTCTATCGGCCGGATGCTGCCCCCGAAAGCATCGAGGAACCCATCTCAGTCAGTTGCGACCCTCCATTACACGGGTTCATTCTGAATCTCACCGAAATCTGGGCCTAATGTACAGAACGCGGACCAAAGCCCGCGAATACGTGCTGGCGGCACCGGCTTTTGCAAAATAGGCGAAGGTCGTATATTTTGGTCGCGCACATGGCGGAGTTTTTCTGGGAGAAGTGTCATGAAGGTCGGTTTCATAGGTCTGGGTCGCATGGGTAAGGGAATGGCCCGCCGTATCCTTGGTGGCGGGCATGATCTGGTGGTCTACGACGTCGTACGCGAACAGACGGCGGAATTTGCCGCGGCCGGCGCGAAAGTTGCGCGGTCCATCGCCGAGGCGTGTAAGGGGCGCGAGGCCGTCATCACGATGCTGGTCGAGGACGCGACGGTCATCGAAGTCGCGCTAGGCGCCGGCGGCATGCGCGACTCGTTTTCGGCAGGCGCCATCCACCTGGCGATGGGCACGTATGGCGTCGCCACGATACGGACGCTCGCCGCCGCCCACGCTGAGGCAAGTCAGATCTTAGTGGCCGCACCGGTGCTTGGCCGGCCGGACCTTGCGGCTGCCGGACAACTCGGAGTCGTTGCTGCCGGACCTGCGGAAGCGGTGCGCCAATGTGACCCACTATTCCAGGTCATCGGCCGGCGAACGTTCCAGGCTGGAACGAAACCCGAGGCAGCGACCTCCATCAAGCTGGCCAACAATCTCGCGTTGGGGGCTGCTATCGTAGCGATGGGCGAGGCGTTTTCGCTCGTACGCAAATACGGTGTCGCGCCGGAGGTGCTTTACGACGTGATGACCGACGGTTTATTCGCGGGCGCACCCGCGTACAAGGGTTACGGCAAAACCATGGTGGACGAAACTTACGATCATGTCGGGTCTCCCGTCCTGGTCGGTATTAAGGACGCCAACCTGATATCCGCGGCGGCCGATATCGCGCGAGTTCCACTGCCGAGCCTCAACATCTATCGCGACCGCCTGTTGGGGGCTATCGCGCACGGCGACGGCGACAAGGATCAGGCGGTTCTCGCCCGCGAGCAGGGCCGGGCCTGCGGACTGGATTGAAGGGTGTGGAACGAATGTTGAACCAGAACGTAGTCCCCTCCTTGCAAAGGAGGGGTGGCCGCGCCATCAAAAAGAATGATGCCGAAGGCCACCAAAGTTGGCGCGGACGGGGTGGTCAGTCCTCGAAACTGTTTGGAAATGACCACCCCCTCTGCGCCTCAAAGGTGGCTTCGCAGCATTTTCTTGATGGCGCAGCCACCCCTCCTGTTCCAGCTGATCATTACCCACAAGTCGTCCGCTGGACACGGGCGTCTGGGACAACCGGCGGGAAAGGCGGAGTCCCCTCCTTGGCAAAGGAGGGGACTCCGCGCCATCAAGTAAATGGTCCCGTTCCTTTGGAGGAGCGGCCGGGGTGGTTCGTTCCACTTCCGATAATCGGTGGCTTGAACCAACCACCCCGTCTGCGCCCGCTAAGGAGGCTTCGCGGCATTTTCTTAATGGGCGCAGCCACCCCTCCTTGTCCAAGGAGGGGACTTCGGCTT
>WNGK01001986.1_pt1 | contig 38894 bp, 34 predicted proteins | sample 5400601 | NCBI WGS metagenome assembly WNGK01 (sample SAMN13153376, study PRJNA577476) | soil metagenome | isolation source: 60 cm soil or saprolite under Garry oak tree replicate 1 | place: USA:California | collected 2016-06-15 | reverse complement strand
GCAAGGGGACGGACCTCCACAGCCCCGGCCGAGGCGGCCGGGCAGCGCGCTGCCCAGTCGAGCGCCGCGTCAAGCGAGGGGAGTTCCAGGATTGCGAATCCCCCCAGTTGCTCCTTGGCATCCGCGAAGGGGCCATCCTGTACGCGTCGCTTTCCTTCCTTTTCTCCTTTGAGAACAATTGTAAGCGCCTTGATGCGCTTGAATGTATGACGGATGAGAGGCAGCCAATTCGACAGATCTCAGGAAATCTCCATAAATTTATAGCAACCACGAGCGAATTGAGGTGCGTCACCGCCAAGGTAGCGATCTGCTGGGGATCGATTAGTACCGACAAACGCCGTTGTGCCCGCGAATGGAGTAGTTCCCGGTTGGTGGGCAAAGCAGAAACTATGCGGTTATTGAATTGAGACACTACCTCTCCCTGCGCAAGTAGCACGTCCCCCACTATCGACCCTGTTATAATCACCAGTTTTCATATTCACTTCTGCAATCCATGGTGGTCTAACTCGGTACCCCCTGCATCAACGGGAAAGTGAAACTGTTTCCCGCTGTACTGGACGATTTTTTCGATGCAGATTTTTCATCGCAGCACGAACACCATCTCTCGCGCCACCATCTTTGGCGCCATCTTCGTCATCGCCATGCTGTTCTGGGCGGCGGCGGAGGTCCAGCGATCCCCTTATGTGACCTACGCCGGAGTGGCCCGGCCTCAGCCCGCTCCCTTCAGTCATCAGCACCACGTTGGCGGACTCGGCATCGATTGCCGCTATTGCCATACTTCGGTGGAAGTTTCGAGCTTTGCCGGCATTCCTCCCACCCGAACCTGCATGAATTGTCATGCGCAGATTTGGACAGGCGCTCCCATGCTCGAACCTGTCCGTGAAAGTTTCAGCAGCGGCAAATCGCTCATCTGGAACCGGGTCAACGACCTTCCCGATTTCGTTTATTTCAATCACAGCATTCATATCAATAAGGGCGTGGGCTGCAATACCTGCCACGGCCCCGTCGACCGTATGCCGCTGATGTATAACTACGCTTCTTTGCAGATGGAGTGGTGCCTGAATTGCCATCGCGCGCCGGAGAAAAATCTGCGGCCGCGCGATCAGGTATTCAACATGCGCTACGAAGAGCCCTCCAGCGCAAAACCGATGATGGTCGATGGCAAGACTTACACCGATCAGATCTCGCTGGGCCGCGACCTGGTGACTAAATACAAGTTGCGCACCGTGGCCGATATTACCAGTTGTTCAACGTGTCACCGATGAACTGATTAGATGAAGATGACATCGTCAAACCACAATTCGCCGTCGATCGATGTTTGTCCCAGCAAGAAAAACAAACTTGACCTGGAGACCGCTCGCGCCCATCTGGCCGAAACTCAGGGCCTCGAGTACTGGCGCAGCCTGGAAGAGTTGGCGGGAAGCCCGGAATTTCAGGAAATGTTGCACCGCGAATTTCCCAAGGGCGCCTCCGAATGGCTGGATTCCGTCTCCCGGCGCGGTTTCCTGAAGCTGATGGGCGCATCGCTGGCCATGGCCGGCATGACGGCCTGCACCAAGCAGCCGCTGGAACCGATTGTCCCCTACGTGCGCCAGCCTGAAGAAGTGATTCCCGGCCGCCCAATGTTTTATGCCAGCGCGTTCACGCTGAGCGGATACGCCAGTCCGATTCTGGTCGAAAGCCAGCTCTATCGTCCCACCAAAATTGAAGGCAACGAGCAGCATCCCGCAAGTTTGGGCGGAACGGATATTTTCGCGCAAGCTTCCATCCTCGGTATGTACGATCCCGACCGCTCTCAGACCATCACTTATCTCGGTGATGTGCGTACCTGGGGCGACTTCCTGAATGCGATCCACGGTCCCCTCATCGCGCAAAAAGCTGTCCAGGGCGCAGGCATTCGCATCCTGACGCAGACAGTTTCTTCTCCCACGCTGGCCGACCAATTGCGCTCGCTGCTCAAGATCTATCCGCAAGCCAAGTGGCACGTTTATGAACCGATAAACCGCGACAACGTCCTTGAAGGCGCAAAGCTCGCGTTCGGACAACCGGTAGAAACGCAATACAAGCTCGAAAACGCGGACGTAATCCTCTCGCTCGACGCTGACTTCTTATACGCAGGCTTCCCGGGTTTCACCCGTTACGCTCGCGACTTCGCCAAACGGCGCGATCCTGATGCCGGAAACATGAATCGGTTATACGCGGTTGAAAGCACGATGAGCTCAACTGGAGCGAAGGCGGATCATCGCTTGCCGCTTCCTGCGACCCAGATCGAAACTCTCGCCCGCACTTTGGCTTCGCAACTCAGCGTCGCTTCCGGCGGCGGTGGATTACAGGGCAAGATGGCAGAGCACTTGGCAGGAGTCGCGCGCGACCTGCAAGCTCATCGTGGTTCTAGCGTTGTGATCGCGGGAGACCATCAGCCGCCGGTCGTCCATGCCTTGGCTCACGCCATGAACCAGGCGTTGGGGAACGTCGGACGCACAGTTGTCTACACCGATCCGGTAGACGCCAACCCCATCAACCAAACCGAATCATTGAAAGACTTAGTCGCCGACATGCGATCCGGCAAAGTAGACCTGTTGATCATCATGGGCGTGAATCCCGTCTACGATTCCCCTGCCGACCTGGCTTTTGCCGATGCCTTGAAGAACAGCAAGATTCCCCTGCGCGTTCATGCCGGCCTCTACCAGGACGAAACAGCAGAGCTCTGCCATTGGCACATCAACGAAGCGCATTACCTCGAAGCTTGGGGCGATACTCGCGCCTATGACGGCACCGTGAGCATCGTGCAACCGCTGATCGCGCCTCTCTACGGAGGAAAAAGTTTTTACGAACTGACCGCACTGGTCGCGGGTTCAGAGGCAACCGGTCACGAAATCGTGCAGGCGTATTGGCAGAAACAACATTCCGGCTCTGACTTCGACGCCTTCTGGCGACGCTCCTTGCACAACGGGTGGATAGAAGGAACGGCCTTTGAACCCAAGCAAGTGAAGCCGACAACCTCGAATTTCTCCGCTCCACGCCATACCGATTTCTCCGATCCCCGTAATACCGATCAAAAGAATCTCGAAATCAATTTCCGTCGCGATCCTTCTATCTACGACGGACGCTTTGCCAACAATGGCTGGCTGCAAGAACTTCCCAAGCCCATGACCAAGATGACTTGGGACAGCCCGGTGTTGATTGCTCCCGCCTTCGCAGAACGTATGTCACTCAAGAGTGAAGACGTCGTTGAGCTGGAGCTCAACGGTAAGAAGCTCACAGGCCCGCCGCCCTGACGCTCTATCCCGGATACGACTACAAAAAAGAACCCTACGCCTGGGGCATGGCCATCGACATGAATGCCTGTGTGGGCTGCAACAACTGCATCGTGGCCTGCCAGTCAGAAAATAACATTGCGGTCGTCGGCAAGGAGCAGGTGGTTCGCGGACGCCACATGCATTGGCTCCGCGTGGACACGTATTATCAGGGCGACCGCGCCAATCCCCGCGGCCACTTCCAACCCGTCCCCTGCATGCACTGCGAAAACGCTCCCTGCGAAGTGGTGTGTCCTGTCGGCGCCACCGTGCACAGTACCGAAGGCCTGAACGACATGGTCTACAACCGCTGCGTCGGCACGCGCTACTGCTCCAACAATTGTCCTTACAAAGTGCGGCGATTCAATTTCCTGCTGTTCCAGGATTGGGAGACGGCGCAATACAAAATGATGCGCAATCCCGATGTCACCGTCCGCAGCCGCGGCGTGATGGAGAAGTGCACATACTGCGTCCAGCGCATCAACGAACATCGAATTGACGCCGAGCGCGAAGATCGCAAGATCGGCGATGGCGAGTTGCAAACTGCCTGCCAGCAATCCTGCCCCGCCAACGCGATCATTTTCGGCAACATCAACAATCCCAACAGCAAAGTTTCAAAGCTGAAAGCCAACGCGCGAAATTACAGCCTCCTTGCGGACCTGAACACTCGGCCTCGCACCACATATCTAGCGGAGATACGCAATCCCAATCCGGAGGTGGAACGTTAGCGGAACCCATGGACGAGCCAAGACAATCCGCGCCGGTAATCGAGCCCGGGCACACCTTCGCCACGGTCACAGACAAAATCAGCTCCATCGTGCTCACTCGCCCGACGTCCAACGGATGGTTCGTTGGATTCGGCCTCGCGTTTCTGGTCTTCATGGGCGGGCTCTACGCCATCGGCTATCTGTTCGTTCGCGGAGTCGGAATTTGGGGCGTAAATATCCCCGTCGGCTGGGGATTCGCCATCGTCAACTTTGTCTGGTGGATCGGAATCGGACACGCCGGAACTTTGATTTCCGCCATTCTCCTCTTGCTGCGCCAATCGTGGCGTAACTCCATCAACCGTTTTGCCGAAGCCATGACCCTGTTCGCTGTCTCGTGTGCCGGCCTTTTTCCCATACTTCACCTGGGCCGCCCCTGGCTGGCGTACTGGCTCTTTCCCTACCCCAACACCATGAACGTCTGGCCGCAATTCCGCAGCCCGCTGGTGTGGGACGTATTCGCGGTCTCAACATACTTCACTATCTCGCTGCTTTTCTGGTTCATCGGCCTGATTCCCGATCTCGCGACTCTGCGCGATCGCTCAGAAAATCGCGCCGCCAGAATTATTTACGGAATGCTGGCCATGGGATGGCGTGGCTCCGCTCGCCACTGGAGCCGCTACGAAACCGCCTATCTCCTGCTCGCCGGACTAGCCACACCGCTGGTGCTCTCCGTTCATACTGTGGTGAGCTTCGATTTTGCCATCAGCATCATTCCCGGCTGGCACACCACAATTTTCCCCCCGTACTTCGTGGCCGGCGCGATCTATTCAGGCTTCGCCATGGTCCTGATGCTGGCCATCCCAATCCGCAAAATTTATGGCCTGGAAGATTTCATCACCGATCGCCACCTCAATAACTCCGCCATGGTAATGCTCGCCACCGGCCTGATCGTCGCTTACGGCTATGGCATAGAAGCCTTCATGGGCTGGTACAGCGGCAACCGTTACGACTCGTTTCTGCTTTGGAACCGCCTGCATGGTCCTTACGCGCCTTTGTACTATCTCCTTCTCATCTGCAATATCGGAATTCCCCAGGTCCTCTGGATCCGCAAGCTGCGAACCAGTCCGCTAGGCCTATTCCTGGTTTCAGGCGTGATTCTCGTCGGAATGTGGCTGGAGCGTTTCATCATCGTGGTCGTCAGCCTGCACCGCGACTTCCTCACGTCGTCGTGGGGAATGTACTACCCCACACGTTGGGACTGGCTGACTTACATCGGCACCATTGGATTATTCCTCTCCGCAATGTTCCTGTTCGTACGCATTCTGCCCATGATTTCCATTTTCGAGATGCGCACTCTGCTGCCGCAAGCCGAGGTGAAACCGGAATGAAGCGCACTCCGATTTACGGCATGATGGCCGAATTCGATTCGCCCAGCGACCTCGTTGCCGCGGCGCGCCGCACATACGAAGCCGGCTACCAAAAAATCGACGCCTACAGCCCCTTCCCCATCGAAGAACTAGCTGAGGCCATTGGCTTCCACAGCAATGCTGTCCCCTTGGTCGTCCTCATCGGCGGATTGATAGGCTGCTTGTCCGGATATGCTCTCCAGTATTGGATTTCCGTCATCACCTATCCCATCAACGTAGGCGGCAGGCCTCTACACTCATGGCCCGCATTCATCGTGGTCACTTTCGAAATGACCATCCTTTTCGCAGGCCTGGCCGCGGTCCTCGGCATGCTGGCTCTCAACGGCCTTCCCATGCCCTATCACCCGGTATTCAACGTCCCGCGATTCGCCTTCGCTACGAAGGACAGATTTTTCCTGATGATCTTTTCCACTGACCCCAAATTCAACCCGGTCGACACGCGCCGCTTTCTGGAAGGTTTAAGTCCACGGTCAATTTCGGAGGTGCCCAGTTAGCATCACGCCGCACTTCCGCAACTTTTTCCCGATGCTCTTGGCCATCATCCTGCTCGCAGGTTGCCGTCAAGACATGCACGACCAGCCACGTTTCAAACCACTGGCCGAGAGCACTTTCTTCACCGACCTGCGCTCCGCCCGTCCGCCCGTCGATGGAACAGTTGCTCGTGGTCAATTGCGCGAAGACGCATATTTCTACACCGGAAAACTCGGCGCGAACCCAGGCGACTTCATGCCCTTCCCGATCAGCCTCGATGTGCTCACGCGCGGCCGCGAACGCTTCAATATTTATTGCGCCCCCTGTCACTCGCAGACAGGCGATGGCAACGGCATGATTGTCCAGCGCGGATTCCGTCCCCCGCCTTCCTTTCACACCGACCGCCTGCGCAAAGCGCCGCTGGGATATTTTTTCGACGTCATGACTAACGGATTCGGCGCAATGCCCGACTACGCTTCGCAAATTCCGCCGCGCGACCGCTGGTGCATCGTTGCCTACATCCGCGCTTTGCAATTGAGCCAGGGAGCGACTACTTCAGATATTCCCGCCGGACAGCAAATCCCGTCCGCGCCACCAGAGTTTCGTGGTGATCCCGGCTCCGGCGCCACTCTTCCGGAAATTGAGCCCAGATCGCAGAATCAAAACGAGGAACACAAATGACCGCGGCGCGCCTCGACAATCTCGATCTGATGGCTCCGCCAATAGTAAAGACCATCCAGCGCCGCTCGTTGATCGTTGGCGTAATCTTTGCCGTTCTTTCCGCGATTGGCGCGCTTCTCCGCCCCGAGGAATTCTTCCGCGGCTACCTTATCGGATACATGGCGTGGCTGGGAGTCACTCTGGGATCGATGGCGATCCTCATGCTCCGACATTTAACCAAGGGCGGATGGGGCATGGTAATCCGCCGCATCCTTGGCGCCGCAATGCGCACAGTCCCACTGATGGCATTGCTATTTCTCCCCATCCTGTTCGGCTTGCCGAAACTGTATATCTGGGCGCGCCCTTTGAACTCGATCGCGGACCCACACGTTCAAGAACATTTACGCGAACTCACACGAAACTATCTCTCGATACACGGATTCGTAATCCGCGCGGTGTTCTACTTCCTGATCTGGGGCACCCTGGCATTTTTCCTGACCAAATGGTCCGCCGAGCAGGACCGCCCCACAGTGCGTGACAATACCCGCCGCTTCAAGGCAGTCAGCGCCGCGGGATTGATTCTCTATGCTTTCACCATCTCATTCGCGGCCATCGACTGGGTAATGTCCCTCGACCCCAGCTGGATTTCCACCATCTACGGCCTCTTGTTTTTGATTGGACAGGTTTTGTCGGCGCTGTGTTTCGCGGTCGTCGTCGAAAGAATTCTCTTCGACTACAAGCCCATGTCCCAACTCTTGAAGCCCGACTACGTCCACGATCACGGCAAGCTCATGCTCGCCTTCGTCATGGTGTGGGCCTACTTTGAGTTCTCGCAGTGGCTCATCATATGGGCCGGAAACTTGCCCGAAGAGATCACCTGGTACGTGCGCCGTCTAACAGGAGGCTGGGGATCGATTGGACTCACGCTCGCCATGTTCCACTTCGCTGTGCCCTTCGTATTGCTGCTTTCTCGTCCCTTCAAGCGCGACGTGCGCAGGCTCGCGTTGCTGGCAACCTGGCTGATCGTCATGCGCTATCTCGACCTGATCTGGATTATCGAACCAAACTTTTCCAAAACATTTCACCTGACCTGGGCGGACGTGATAGTCCCCCTCGCCATTGGCGGCTTGTGGCTGGCTTATTTTTTCCGCAACCTGAGTGCGATGCCGCTGGTGCCAGCCTATGACGTTTCTGCGTCAGAAGTATTGGAACCGGCACATGAGTGACGAATTAAACCTGCACCAAGAACACGACGAAGTGTCCTACGAACGCGAAGACCTGAGTCCTCGCGGGATTTTTGCTTTTCTGATCAGCCTGGCGCTGGTTGGGGTGCTCATCCATTTCGCTTTGAAGGGAATGTATGGCTATCTCGACTCTTACCAGAAGCAGCACCAGCCGCCGCTCAACCCCATGGCAAGTCAAACCGAAAATGACTCCCGCAAAGTCTCCAACGCAGACATTGCAAGATTTCCCCAGCCTCGTTTGGAAACCAACGAGCGCCTGGAGATCAATGACTTCCGTCTTCAGGAAGAAAAAACTCTAAACAGCTACGGCTGGGTAGATAAACAGGCAGGAGTTGCGCGCATTCCGATCGACCGCGCCATGGAGTTGCTGGCGCAGCGCGCATTGCCCACTCGCCCTCAAGCGGGAGCGGTCCCTCCCTCTCCATTGAATACGGCGAGACAAGCCGCCACCCGTTCGGACACCAGCCAATCACCGAAGCCGAGTAAAAAGGGAAAGGAAGTAAAGCAGTGAGCAGTAAAACAAATTCGCAACCGCCGATGATCGCCGCGATTCTGCTCGCGATACTAACCCTCTGCTCCGCAGCACTGGGCCAGGGTATGACCAAGGGCATCATGTCGCCGCCCGCCAATGTCCGCCCGCCAGGATTGAAAAATGTTGGCATCGAACAACACTTGAATGAACAGATACCGCCCGAACTCATCTTTCGAGATGAAAACGGAAATCAAGTTCGTTTAGCTGATTACTTCGGCAGAAAGCCGATGATCCTCAACCTCGTCTACTACCAGTGCCCCATGCTTTGCGGTGAAGTCCTTAGTGGACTGGAAAGCACCCTCAGGGTGCTCAAGTTCGATGTCGGCAACCAGTTCGACGTGCTTACCGTCAGCTTCGATCCCCGCGAGACCCCGGCGATGGCAACCGCAAAGAAGGCAGAATTTTTGAAGCGATACGGACGTCCCGGCGCCACCCAGGGTTGGCATTTCCTGACCGGACCGCAGCAATCCATCGATGCGCTCACCAAAACCGCAGGTTTTCAGTACGAGTACGATGCCAACTCCGGCCAGTTCGCGCACACCACCGCAATCATGGTGCTCACACCGGAAGGCCGCATCGCGCAGTACTACTACGGTGTCGAGTACGCTCCCAAAGATTTGCGCTTGGGATTAATCCAGGCTTCCCAGAACAAAATCGGAAATCTGGCAGATCAAGTTTTGCTTTACTGCTATCACTACGATCCCGCGACCGGCAAATATGGGGCCGTCGTCATGCGAATTTTGCGGTTGGCGGGCGCGGCCACCATCTTGACGCTCGGCTTGTTCATGATTGTAATGTTTCGCCGAGGCTCATCCACTGGTTCGACCAGCAGAACGGGTCACGTAACCCGGGCCACGTAATTATGTTTGATAATTTTCCACTTTGGCCGGCACGCGCCTCCACTACCGCGGGGAATGTGGATGCCCTCTACATTTTTCTAGTCGTGCTTTCCACATTCATGAGCGTGGCCATCTTCGTGATGATCTTGGCCTTTGCCGCCAAGTATCGTCGCCGTCCCGGCCACGCTGCCGAGCAGATTGAAGGCTCGACGATATTGGAAATTACCTGGTCGGTCATACCATTCGGAGTTTTCGTGGTCATCTTCGTGTGGGGCGCGGTCATCTTTTTCCAAGAGCGCACTCCTCCTCGCGGAGCCACCGAAATCTACGTCGTAGCTAAACAATGGATGTGGAAACTCGAGCACGAAGAAGGCCATCGCGAAATCAACGAACTGCACGTGCCCGTGGGACGCGACGTCAAAATGATTCTGACCTCGCAAGATGTCATCCACAGTTTCTATGTCCCCGCTTTCCGTATCAAGCAGGACGTGGTCCCTGGCCGCTACACCACCGCTTGGTTCCGTCCCACTCGTCCCGGGACCTACCATCTTTTCTGCGCCGAATACTGCGGCACACAACACTCCGGCATGATCGGACAAGTCGTGGTCCTGGAACCATCGCAATATGAAGCCTGGCTCAGCGGCGGTGGTACCACCGGCTCGCTGGCATCCACAGGACAGGCTCTCTTCCAGCAACTGGGCTGCAGTACCTGCCACAGGTCTGATACCCAGGGGCGTGGTCCCAATTTAGCGGGAACGTTCGGTAAGCCGGTGTTGCTGGATGACGGAAAAACTGTGATCGAAGATGAAAACTACATTCGCGAATCCATCCTGAATCCCTCGGCAAAGATCGTTTCCGGCTTCAAACCAATCATGCCGCCCTTTCAGGGAATCGTGAGCGAAGAGCAACTGAATGCGCTCGTGGCTTATATCAAATCCTTAAATCAGAATCCGTCAGGAGCTGCTGGCAGCCCCACGCTGCTTCCGGCGGGCACACAACCTCAAGCACCAAAGGTGCAATGAACATGGCTACCGTAGTAAATCCCGTCGCCGAACGCGAGAATTATTTGAACCAGGAATACGGTGTACGGTCGTGGTTGCTTACCACCGACCACAAGCGCATCGCACTGCTCTACCTGTCCTCGATTACGTTCTTCTTCTTTGTCGGCGGATTATTCGCCCTGCTGATTCGTCTCGAGCTGCTCACTCCCGCCGGCGATCTGGTTCAAGCCGACACTTACAACAAGTTGTTCACCATGCATGGCCAGATCATGGTGTTCTTCTTTCTGGTTCCTTCCATCCCCGCTGTTCTGGGAAACTTTCTTGTTCCCCTGATGATCGGGGCCCGGGATCTGGCCTTCCCCAGAATCAATCTGCTGAGCTGGTACCTCTACATCATCGCTGGCATTCTCATGATGCACGCCGTATTGACCGGCGGCGTGGACACCGGCTGGACCTTCTACACCCCGTTCAGCACAGCCTTCAGCAACACAAAAGTCATTGAAGCCGGACTTGCCATCTTTGTCGTTGGATTCTCCTCCATTCTCACCGGGCTGAACTTCGTCGTGACCATTCATCGAATGCGAGCCCCAGGAATGACTTGGTGGCGCCTCCCACTATTTATCTGGTCGATGTATGCCACTAGCATCATCTTTCTGTTGGGCACTCCGGTTCTGGCTATCACGCTAACCTTGGTGATCTTCGAACGCGCCTTCCACCTTGGAATCTTCGACCCGACCCGCGGGGGCGACCCTTTATTGTTCCAGCACCTGTTTTGGTTCTATTCCCATCCCGCGGTTTACATCATGATTTTGCCCTCGATGGGCATCATCAGCGAAATTGTGCCTTGCTTTTCGCGCAAGAGAATCTTCGGCTACAGCTTTGTGGCGATGGCGAGTATTGGGATTGCCGTCCTTGGATTTCTGGTGTGGGCACATCACATGTTTGTTGCCGGCATGTCCATCTATGCCGCTCTGATTTTTTCTTTCCTCAGTTACCTGGTTGCGGTTCCCTCCGCCATCAAAGTCTTCAACTGGACGGCCACTCTGTACAAAGGTTCGATTACATTCTCCACGCCTCTGCTGTACGCATTCGGCTTCATCGGCTTGTTCACCATGGGCGGCCTGACCGGCTTGTTCCTCGCTGCGCTTGGTGTGGATGTTCACGTCACCGACACTTATTTTGTCATCGCTCACTTTCACTACATCATGGTCGGTGGTGCGGTGATGGGATATCTAGGCGGCATGCACTTCTGGTGGCCAAAGATTTCCGGCCGCATGTATCCAGAAAGCTTGGGAAGGCTGGCGGCTCTGATCGTATTTATCGGCTTCAACCTGACCTTTTTTCCGCAGTTCATTCTCGGTTATTTGGGGATGCCCCGCCGCTACTGGCAATATCCTCCGGAATTCCAGGTCTTGAATGTGCTCTCAACCGCAGGCTCCACGATTCTGGCAGTGGGATACCTGTTGCCGATGGCTTATTTTTTATGGTCGATGCGCTACGGCAAGCACGCCGAACCGAATCCCTGGGGCGCAGCCGGTTTGGAATGGATGACGCCTTCGCCGCCTCCAACTTTTAATTTCGAGGAAACACCGCTGGTTACCTGGGAAGCCTACGACTACGGCAATATCGATCTTCCCAAGGAGGTCCCCGGTTGAGCGATAGCCCAGCCATCGTCGAATCGCACAATCCGGCGCAACAGCACCACTTTGCTGACATGGAACAGCAACGCCAGGCCTCCTCGCTTGGAATGTGGCTATTCCTCGCCACCGAAGTAATGTTTTTCGGAGGTATGTTCTGCGCCTACCTGATTTACCGCTACTGGTACTACCCCGAGTTTGCCGCCGGCAGTAAGACTCTCGACATTCGGCTGGGAGCAATTAATACCGCAGTATTGATCTGCAGCAGCTTGACGGTCGCGCTGTCCGTTCGCGCCGCCCAGTTTGGCAAACGCAAGCTCTTGGTGACGCTACTAGTGGCGACTATCCTTCTCGGCCTGGTATTCCTGGGAATCAAAGGCGTCGAATGGGCCAGCAAATTTGAAGAGCACCACGTCCCCGGCTATTCCTTCCACTTCGAACCCCAGGCCCCCTCACACCCAAATACAAAGATCGATCCCCAGCGTATCCAGATTTTTTTCTCGCTCTACTTCGCTATGACCGGCATACATGCCTTGCACATGGTCATCGGCGTCGGACTCTTCGCGGTGCTAACTTTTTATGCCTGGAAAGGCCGTTACAATTCTGCTTATTACACGCCCATAGAAAACGCCGGCCTCTACTGGCACTTTGTTGACATCATCTGGATTTACCTTTTCCCGTTACTCTACTTAATCGATCGTAAAAAGTGACCTATGTCTGAACATGTCGTCTCCACCAAACTCTACTATGCAATATGGATCGCACTGCTTGTCCTTACCGGTGTAACCGCCGGAGTCGCGTTCATTGACTTGGGCCCGTTCAACACCATCGTGGCGCTGACCATCGCCACGCTGAAAGCCGTGCTGGTTTTGCTTTTCTTTATGCATTTGAAGTACACCAGCGAGAAGATGACCAGCGTCGTAGTAATCTCCGCTCTTTTTTGGCTTCTGATTCTTCTCGCCCTCAGCCTGGCGGACTACACCACTCGCCCGCTCGGCGTGAACTAGTTATCACGGACTTCTGCAACTGAGAACAAAGAACGGAGAACTGATTTGGCCAAGTCCTAATAATGGGCGCCCCGCTTCTCGCGCTTTTCGAGAAGTGGCGCTTTTCCCAGGAGCTGTCTCAGTCCTTTCCAAGCGAAATTACGATATACTCCGCGTTTTACGCCAAGCCCAACTCGGGCCAGAGGTGAGACATGGCATTCTGCAACGCGTGCGGCGCGACGGTCGAACCTGGCGCAAAGTTTTGTCCCAAGTGCGGAGCAGCCGTGCCCGCCGCCGCAGTCGCTTCCACCCCTGCGACACCAGCACAAAGCAATGCTGTCAAAGTAATTCTGATAGTGGTCGCCATAGTTGTCGGGCTCTTTATTCTGGGCATCGGCACCGCTACTTTCATCGGGTGGCGTATTGCCCGCCACACTCGCGTCGAACAGGATCGCGGCAAAGTGCGCGTCGAAACTCCCTTCGGCACCGTCGAGAGCACCGACGACTCCGACGAAGCCGCGCGCAATCTCGGGATCGATGTCTACCCCGGCGCCCGCGCTCTGAAAGGCAATGCCGCCAACGTCACCATGGGCTCCATGCATACCGTCGCCGCCGAGTTTGAGACCGATGATCCACCGGAACGCGTTGCCGAGTTCTACAAGAAGAAACTTCCCCACGCCAACATCGCGGTTTCCGACGCGAAGCACTACACAATTATTTCCCACGACAAGAAAAACATGTTCACCATCAACATCGAGCCGCAAGAGGACAAAACCCTCATCCACGTCGCCAACATCAGCGGCAATGCCGTCGCCGGCGGCGAATCCACGGACTAATCATCCCCGAACCCGCATGCCGGACAATTTTTCAGAACTCGCCCGCGCCGCCAAATCTGCTCCGGTGGACGCGGCGAGCCTGGCAACCGATCTCCGCCGCAATGTCCGCGGAGAGGTCCGTTTCGACGACGGGACTCGCGCCCTCTACGCCACCGACGGATCCAACTACCGCCAAGTCCCCATCGGCGTCGTCCTTCCTCGCGACGACGAAGACGTAATCGCTGCCATCTCCCTCGCCCGCAAGTATGGCGCTCCGATTCTTTGCCGCGGCGGCGGAACTTCGCTCGCCGGACAATGCTGCAATGTCGCCGTAGTCCTCGACATGTCAAAGTACATGGCCACGATCCTCGACGTCGATCCTGTCCAGCGGCTTGCTCGAGTGCAGCCTGGGGTCATCCTGGATCATCTCCGCAACGCTGCCGAGAAACATCGACTGACTTTTGGTCCGGATCCCGCCACTCACGATCGCTGCACGATCGGCGGCATGATCGGCAACAACTCCTGCGGCGTCCACTCCGTTATGGCCGGCAAGACTGACGACAACATCGAGCAGCTCGACGTCCTCACCTACGACGGCGATCGCATGACAGTGGGTTCGACCACCGATCAGGAACTCGAGAGCATCATCCGGCAAGGCGGCCGACGAGCAGAAATCTATACTGGACTAGAAACTCTCCGCGACCAATATTCCAATCTCATTCGCCAACGCTATCCCAATATTCCGCGTCGCGTTTCTGGATACAACCTCAACTACCTGTTGCCCGAGAATGGGTTCCATGTCGCGCGCGCGTTGGTAGGAAGTGAGGGGACGTGTGTGACTGTCCTTGAAGCCACTTGCCGATTGGTGGAGAGTCCGCCGGAACGCGTGTTGCTAGTGATTGCTTATCCCGACGTCTTCCGGTGTGCTGATCGCGTTCCTGACATCATGGCTCACAAGCCTATTGGACTCGAAGGCATTGATGACTTACTCGTCGAGTACACGCGGCGAAAGGGAATCAATACTGGAGTCGAGCTGCTTCCCGAAGGCGGTGGCTGGTTGCTCGCGGAATTCGGCGCTCACACTTTGCGAGAAGCCGAGGCGCAAGCCCGCAAGCTGATGGCTGAGCTCAGCCGTGCTGCAAATCCTCCTAACTTGCGGCTTTTCACTGACACTCGACAAGCCAAGAGAATTTGGGAAGTACGCGAATCGTCGCTTGGAGTTACATCACATGTTCCGGGTGAGCCGCTGGCTTGGGAGGGGTGGGAAGATTCGTCCGTCGCTCCGGAAAAACTTGGGGACTATTTGCGGCAGCTGAAAAAGTTGATGGCTGAGCACGGGTACCGGGGCACGCTCTATGGGCATTTTGGGCATGCTTGCGTTCATACGCGCATTAATTTTGATTTGCAGTCGCAGGCCGGCATCGGCAAATACCGGAAGTTTGTGGAAGAGGCGGCGGACCTGGTTGTCAGCTTTGGAGGGTCTCTCTCTGGGGAACACGGGGACGGGCAATCGCGCGGTGAACTTCTTCCCAAAATGTTTGGGCCTGAGCTTGTCCAGGCTTTTCGCGAGTTCAAAGCTCTCTGGGATCCCGATTGGAAGATGAATCCTGGCAAAGTAGTCGAGCCTTATCGTCTTGACGAAAATCTGCGGCTTGGCGCCGACTATCATCCGTGGGAACCAACAACTCATTTTCGGTTTCCGGAAGATCATGGCAGTCTGCCCCGGGCTGCGCTGCGGTGCGTCGGCGTGGGGAAGTGCCGCCAGTATGACGGCGGGGTTATGTGTCCCAGCTTTCGAGTCACTCGCGAGGAGGAGCATTCTACCCGCGGGCGCGCGCACCTGCTCTGGGAGATGACTAAGGGTGATGTCATTCGCGACGGATGGCATAACCGTGACGTCAAGCATTCGCTCGACCTTTGTCTTTCCTGCAAAGGATGTAAGAGCGAGTGTCCGGTCGGGGTGGACGTCGCGACTTACAAAGCCGAATTTCTTTCGCACTATTATCAGGGGCGTCTCCGTCCTCGTGGCGCTCCTGCCTTTGCCTACATCGACGTGTGGGCGCGGATCGCTTCGCACTTTCCTGCCGTCGCCAACTTTGCTACTCAGCTTCCGGTGCTCCGCGACGTTGCCAAGGTCGTCGCTGGGATGCCGCAGCAGCGGCGCATTCCGGCGTTTGCGTCGCAAACATTTCGCGCCTGGTTTGCGCAACGACAGCCGCGTAATCGCGATACTCCTCCAGTCCTGCTTTGGCCGGATACTTTTAACAACTACTTTCATCCTGTGGCCGCCCAGGCCGCGGTGGACGTTCTCGAGGCTGCGGGATTTCGCATTTTGCTGCCGAAAGTAGATCTCTGTTGCGGACGTCCGCTTTACGACTTCGGGCTCCTTGATCGCGCTAAACGTTTGTTGCGGCGGATTTTGGATGCTCTCGCCGCCGAGATCGTTAGCGGTGTTCCGCTTGTAGTCCTTGAGCCAAGTTGTGCCGCTGTTTTCCGGGATGAGCTGCTCAACCTCTTTCCTGATGATCCTGGTGCTCAGAAACTTTCTCGGCAAACGTTTCTTCTCAGCGAATTTCTGGAGAAAAAAGCTAAACACTTCGTGCTTCCTAAATTGCCTCGTAAAGCTTTGCTGCACGGGCATTGCCATCACAAAACGATCATGAAGATGACCGATGAGGAATCCGTACTTAAAAAAATGGGGGTCGATTTTCACGCTCCTGCCCCGGGGTGTTGTGGCATGGCGGGGTCGTTCGGGTTTGAGAAAGAGAAGTACGAAGTGTCGGTGGCCATTGGGGAACTCGAATTGCTGCCGGCTGTGAGAAAGACTCCGCCGGATTCTTTGATCATTGCTGACGGCTTCAGTTGCCGCGAGCAAATTTCTCAGTGTGCGGGGCGGGAGGCGTTGCATCTGGCTCAGGTAATTCAAATGGCACTCACGTAAGATCTCGGTTTCTAGTTTCCGGTGTCTAGTTTCTGGTTCCGGCCTCCTGGGAATCATGCGGAGCTAACATCCGACGTGGTGCACACAAAACCCCAGCGGCTAAAGCCGAGTTTTTTAGCGAACGTACGGCACGACTGAAGTCGTGCCCTTCCACAACGCCTGGCGCTTTCGCGCGGGACGGGCGGCCTCGGCTGTCCAGGGAGTAAAGCTCCGCGGCGGTTGGCACGTACACGGGGACAGGCCGCACTTCTCGAAAACCGCGAGAAATGGGGCACCCGCGTTTGCGAGACAGATGGAGAGCGGCGCGCGCCGGACAGGCGAGTCGCCTGTCGCGGATTAAAGCCTTAACTGAGGGGATGCACTCCGTGAATTCCAAGCCCCGCGCACCATTCCAAGACTTCACTCGCGCGATCCATGACTTGATGGCCGTCCCGCATTCCGAACTGAAGAAACTTTATCGCTGGTACCTCTCTCCGATTCCATCAATGATCCCCATCACCCACCCTTTCGCGAAGTACGCGAAAAGGATGGGGCACCCGGCAACACAAACTCCCAACACTAAAGCCGGAGCTGTCTGTGGTGAAGTACGGCACGGCTGAAGTCACGACCTTCCACAACCCGATTAGCCTTGCGGCGCGACTGTAACTCGTGCCCTGATACGAACCGCTAGGTCACGCGGGCAGGTCCTCTGTTTTTGGGCTCGTCTCTGGCGCCCCTTCGGGGCTTGTCCGGCGGTGCATCCGTACCCACGGCTGACGCCGTGGGCTGCATTCTTGTGCGCCGCTTCGCGGCTGGGTTCGGGGCGGAGCTTTGCTCCGGTGGACAGGCGAGTCGCCTGTCCCTACGTGTTCTGTGCTGGCGGTCGCTGCTTCCCATCACCCACTTTTTCGAGTACCGAAAACGATGGGTCAGCCACGGCTCAGAGTTTCTAGTTTCAGGTTTCTGGTTTCTTCCGAGCGCAAATAAAAAGGGACACCGCGCTTCCACTGAGGAGGGGCGGTGTCCGTTACAACTTTGTTCGCGATAGGCGGCGGCTATTGATTCGAGGGTGGTTTCTCCGGAGACTGTTTGGGTGCGGTTGCGGCGGCGGCTTTGGGCTTCCAGAAATCTGGGTCGGCTTTGATCCACTCATCCTGAACATAGCTGATTCGGGGATTGAATAGGAACAGGTTGGTTTGGCTGGTCTCGATGGCGGCGGCGGACAACTCTGCGGCTTTCTTTCCGCCCTCTGCGCCCATGGCGTCCTGGACCTGTTTGCCGGTGACGAATGACTTGTCAATTTCGGAGGCGGATTTCATGGGAGTGAATATCAGGTAGGTGTTGCCTTCGGGGCCGTACACGCCCTGAAAAGTAGCCCAGTGAACGTCGGGGATTTTGTCATAGGCTGCAACGTACATTTTGGCCAGTTCGTCAAAATCCTTGTCGTGACCGGGCTTCACCTGGAAGCGGGTGATCTCGAAATAGCGCATATGCGGGATGTCCACCGGGATGTGCAGGCTGTATTCCTCTTTGAGGGTAAAGACGCCGGCGTCGTAGTCGCTTAGCAGTTCACCGTCGGCGGCGGCGGCACGCTCGAGCGCGGAGGACAGGGCGGTATTTTTCTGAGTTGCCTGGTTATCTTTTTCCCAGGCGTCGAAGGAATCGTATCCGATGAGGAATAGCGAGCGTGGTTTGCCGGAGAGGGAATCGATGGTCAGATAGTGCGTTGGCCACTTAGCGCGAGTGAAGGCTTGAACAAAGGCGCTTTCCGATTTTTCATGCGTGGATCCGGCTTTGCCCGGTTTCAGGAACTCGCGGAAAATTACCAACACCTTGGGTGGTGGCGGCATGCCTGATGGTTTGTCCTGGGCCGTGACAATGCCCATACAACCGAATAGAAGAGATGCAGCTAACAAGAGCCCGGTGAATTTCTTCATGGATACTGCCTCCTTGTTGAATGCCGGATGAAGGGAAATCCTGAGACGGTGGAAAAATCAGGTTATGAGGTCGGGCGGAGAGTATCTGAGAGATAGGTCGCTGTCAAGTTTCGTGACTCCGTCACCCGTCGTTTCGCAAAGTACGCGTTTCTGGCGCCCTTTGGGGCTTGTCCGGCGTTGCATCACTGCCCACGGCTGGCGCCGTTGGCTGCATTCTTGCGCGCCGCTTCGCAGCTGGGTCGGGGGCGGAGCTTCGCTCCGGTGGACAGGCGAGTCGCCTTTCCCTACGTGGGCCGTGCAGATACGTTTTAACGTGGGCCGTGCAGACCGTTTTACATGCGGACGCGGGTTAGGGGGTCGATTCCGGTGGACTTCACCTGAGGGGCCAGGGATTCCAGGACTTCGAAGAAAGCTAGGACGTCGGGGACCTTGTCTGAACGGACGCTGATTGCGGTTAGCCATTTTCCCTGGCGTTTGAGTTGCAGGTTGCCGCGGACTAGTTCGGCTTTGGTGATCTCGGATAGCGGGATGGAATTCTTTTTCCAGGTGACCGCTGTGGCGGAAAGGCCGATGCCACCGAAGGGGACTGTCTCGCCGCGTTGTAGTCTCGCTTTCACACTTTGGACTTTGGGGGGCAGGATTTTCCCAAGGATGAGTCCAATCGCCTCGCTGGCGTTGCGGTAATTGGAGGTGACTTTGAGTTTTTTGCCATCGTTGCTGATCAGGGTCAGTGTAAGTTGGGCCCGGCCCGACTTGCTCGACATGGCGATCAAGGCGCCGATCAGTCCGAAATGTCCGTATATGTGGATGGGGACCACACGATAGCGGGTTTCTGCGATTTGGCTCCACGCCATCTCCTTCTGGCCGAATGCGGACTCGTGGCGGACGCCGGAAACGTTAATGATCAGAACGGTTTTGCCCAGGACAATCCATAGCGCGGCAACTGCGGCCACCAGGCCGATGGAAATCCACGTCAGCTGAGGATGTGCTGAGATATTGGGGTCATCAATCCAGAGGCCGATCAGTAATCCAAGTACTCCTAAGGACAGGAAAACCCGCGCTGTATACGCGGCGCCGAAGCGGCGTTCGCCGTACGCCATGGTTGCAGTAGCCATCGATGCCTCCTAAAAGCCGCTGTTTCGGATAGCAGCCATCATTCGATTTGGATATCGTAGAGGCAAAAATTGCGTGGGGCTAATTACCTCTGTAACTCAGAGCTCAGCATTTGGCACTTGGCAATTAGCATTTGGCCAGTTGTGAGACTTGCCGCTGCGGAATAATTCAGGTGGGGGGATAGGCGCTAATTCTGGAGATTGCGCTATCTTACTGATTCTAATGGGCCCAACACTTGCTCGTCACCGGACGGGGAATCTGCCACAATGGATATCACCATGATGCGGGAAAACGAAGCATCCCTGGCGGTGACTGATCGCGGGAAGACGGAACTGGAAACTAGAAGCGAAAAACTAGACACCCAGGCTCTGGCCTTGCGCGGCGCGGTTCTGGTGCTTATCCAGTTCGACGTTTGCGAGGAGATCAAGCTCGACCAGCTGCGGCAGATTTTTGGGGCACGGACGCTGGAGCAGCCGAGCTTTAAACATCCAACGCCGGGGTATGTTCGGTATCAGCGTCCGCCGGTGGTTGAGCCGATTGAGCCTTTGATTTTGGAAACGGGCGAGCGGCTGGAAGGGCAGATCAAGTACTACGATTACGGAGTGCTCAGCGTGGTTTTCGAGCTTCCGTTTTCAGGAGACTGGGACACGCTGGTTCGGCTGGGTAGCCGCTGGGTTTGGGACATCGATTTCGAACGCCATGCGTCGAAGATTGCGCACCAGAAACTGGAGCGGGCGCGGCCGGCGCTGGTGAAACCGTATCCGGAGTGGCTGAGCGAAGATTATTTTATTTTCCATGTGCGCGAAATTACCGGGTCGCCAAGCGCCAACGATCTTGTAGCCACGCAGGGCGAACGCATCGCGCAGATTGTTCGCGGAGAAACTGCGGTGCTGTCCGATGGCGAGCGCAACGAGATCCTGCAGTCACGCATTTCTTATTATCCAAATGACCTGGCGGTGATTAGTTGGAACGCCGCTTTTCTATATGACAGCGCGGTGGGCGCGGAGACTGCCATCCAGTTGCTGGAATACGCTAACTCGCAGTTGCTCGAGTTCCGTCATTACGATGAGTTGCTGACTCGTGAGTTGGAAGGCGTCTATGCTTCGTTAGACAAAGGCACTGGCATGCTGGCCCGCTGGCGGCTGGCTCGGGCCGCGACCAAGTTACACACGGTTTTGCTCGATGTAACCGAACTTACCGAGCACGCGGACAATGCCATCAAGTTTCTCAGCGACATGTTTTCTGCCCGTCTTTACAAGCTGGCGGCCGCCAAAGTCGGCGTTCCGGACTATAAGAATCTGGTGACACAGAAATTGCAGACGGCGGAGGAACTCTATCGATTTATGGTCGATCAGTTCCATCAGAGTCGGGCGTTTGTGCTGGAACTGATGGTGGTGATTATCCTGGTCATCGACCTGATCTACTTGTTTCACGGGAAATCACTCTAGGCAAGAATCTCGACAGCAGCCGAAAAATGCGGACCGCGCGATAGAGAGGAAAAAGCGGGCCTGGTAGTCGAATCGCGGACCATTCTCCAACGCTCGGAGTAACAATCAAACGCCAGAGAAATTTGATTCTGTCCCGCCTACGCTCTCGTGCACGAATCATCAGGTGGAAATAAGAAATAGATTCTGGGTTGTAATCGGCTTCCCCGGCGAGCATTGGACTGATTTCATTTGCGAGGTTTTCGATTGAAGTAAAATACCCGCCCAAGCGGAGCTTGGTCGGGGGACCCTTCTGGACTTTGCCCTGAACAAACTGCGGCAAAGGCGTCTCGAGCAGCTTGTACGCGAGGAAGAAAGTAACCGCTACGATCCGCTGAATGCCGAGATGCTTGGCATGCTCCTGTACTGCACGCCAATCAATCTGCGGGGAACGCGCCAGTTCCGCGATATCACATAGCCACGAAAGCTGCTTCCAGGCATGCTTCGCCGCGTGAACGCAAAGGACAAGCAGCAAATCCTCTGCACACAAGGTTCGTAACGTTGTTCCGCCTAGAGAGAACGTGATCGCCCGGTCAAAGAAGCCTTCGATATCGAAGTCGACGGAATAAAACCGCGGCAGAATTCGCCACTGCACTTCCACCAGGTTTCGACCATGCGCACAATCGAACGCGTACTCGTATCCCGACTCAACATATTCCCGCTCTTCGCTTGGTGTGAGTTGAACGCCTAGTTCGTAACCTAATTTCGCCAAAGCAGATTTGATTCGCGGCAAATCGGAGGATTGAATGAGCAGATCCAGGTCGGAGAATTGGCGCAGCGTGACATTGCCGTAGAGAAGTTCCGCCAAGACAGGACCTTTGTAAGGCAAAGCAACAATACCGCACGAGCGCAGCTCTGCGAGAATGCGCAACAGTTCACGAGTGAGCCAGAGAGTTTTGCGCGCGCTGGTTTCATGCGCCTGGCGCAATGAATCCGGATACGATGGCTCCTGCACATCCGCAAGCGAGCGATATATCTGTGGAATGACGCCGTGATGCTCAGCAAGATCAATGAGACGCTTCCAATTCAGCGGGCGAGTTTCCCGAATTCGTTCCGCAGGTTCGGTTCGCGAACCGCCCGCACAGCAAGCCAGCAGAAAGTCGAATTCCGGATTGAATACAGAAGCTAGCGGGAGCTCGGGGATTGCAGGCGAGACTGATTGCGCCGTAATAGCGGAAGACATACTAAGAAAACAGCTTGCCAACGGAATGCGATCAGGCCCACTATAATACAAAGCTTCCAGCCAAAGTTTCGCCAAACATGGACAGCATCGTCCTTGAATCCGTCAGCAAGATCTTTCGCCATCGTCCCGCGCTTTTTAACTGGATGGGAAGAGAGCGTGGGGGAGAAACTCGCGCTTTGGATAACATTTCTCTGACCGTGGGTTCGGGAAGGGTTTTGGTTCTGCTTGGTCCCAACGGTAGCGGAAAGACCACCACCTTGAAATTGGTTTCGACCATGTTGCTACCGGATGCCGGCCACGTCCTAGTGGAAGGAGCCGACACGCGCACTCGGCCCAATCAAGTTCGCAAGCAGGTTGGATTTGCGATTGCCAACGAAAGGTCTTTCTTCCCTCGGCTTTCGGCGCGGGAGAACCTCGACTTCTTCGCTGCCCTGGATGATTTTCCACGATCCTCGCGCGCGGATTGGATTCAGGCCACCCTGGAGCGCACCGGTCTGGTGGAAGCTACGGATACGCTGGTCATGAAATTCTCCAGCGGAATGTACCAGAGGCTCGGCATTGCACGCGCGCTCATCAAGCAACCGTCGATTCTGCTGCTGGATGAGCCCACGCGCAGCCTGGATCCAGCGGCCGCCAACCACTTCTGGAATCTGGTCCGGGAATTGCCAGAACAGGGATGTACGGTGATGCTCGCCACGCACAGTTTTAGCGAGGCTGCTGCTGTCGGTGACAGTGTTGCTGTCCTACACCGAGGAGCGCTTGCGGCTTCCGGGAGGCTGAGTGGAGATGTGGAAGAGCTGCGTGCGTTCTATTTTCAAGCCACCGGCGAAATGGATGAGACGATGGAACTGGTGACGCCGAGATGGTAATGAAACTGGCCGGGCTATTGGACAAAATGCTGGCCATTGCGCGGCGTGATCTTCTGACTGCGATTCGTTACCGGATTGGGTTTTTGGTCGGCGCCGCTGGGGCATTGGCTGAATTGGCTGCGTTTTATTATCTCTCGCGGGCGGTGGGGCCGGGGTTCCGTCCGGATGGCGTAGAGTATTTCCCTCTTCTTCTAGTCGGGACCGGTCTTTATACATTTCTGGTCGTGGGAATCAACGCTTTTCTGCACATCGTGCAAGAGGCGCAGCAGACGGGCAGTCTGGAGGTCCTGATGACGACTTCGACTCCAGCGCCGGTCTTGGTCTTTCTCAGCGCGATGTCGGCCTTTGCAGGAAATACCTTGCAACTGCTGTTCTATCTCGGAGGAGGGTTACTGCTGGCGGGTTCGCTTCCGGCAAGTCCAAATATTCCGGGATGCATCGTCATCTTTGGTCTGTCTGTGGTGATCGCAGTAGCGATCGGAATTCTGGCGGCCGCCTTGCAATTGGCCATTCAGAAAGGTTCCGCTTTAGTTTGGCTGTTGGGGTCAGGTATATGGTTCATGACGGGCACGTTATTTCCGGTGACTACGCTACCGAAGCCTCTGCGGCTTCTGGCTGACCTCATACCCATCACGCATTCGCTGAAAGCGATGCGTCTAGCGTTACTCCAGGGAGCGGGCTTTTTTTCTTTGGGGACCGAACTCGTTATCCTGGCATTGTTTTCCTGTGTTCTGCTGCCAATGAGTCTGTGGATCTTTTCTTGCACGCTACGGCGGGCCAGGCTAGAAGGGACGCTTTCCTTCTATTGAGTTTCATTTTCTTTAGGTCTTTCCAGTTGCTCATCATTATTTGCACAGAGTTCGGCATCTTACCAAGCAGCAAGGGTTAGCAATGTATTTCGGTCTGTTGTACACTGCGTTTGCCTGCCAAGGTCCGGGGGCGAGCTGCAGGAAATGAGCGACAGCAAGTTTGGATTGTCTATGACTCAGAAGAACCAAGCTTCTGCAGAGCGAAAAAAGGCCCCCCGAAGTCCAGCCAAGAAGCCGTATTCCAAGCCGGAGTTTCGATACGAGCGGGTGTTTGAAACTTTGGCGCTGGCCTGCGGCAAAGTGCACGCCAATCAAGGACAGTGTCGTTTTAACAAAAAGAGGTCCTGACAGCAGTTTCATGGATGCCTCATTCCGGGAAACGTGCAAATACGGTCTGGCGGAAGAGGTACTCCAATCCACAGGAAGGTTGCAACTGCGAGCCAGTGGAGTCAGCATGCTTCCTACCTTGTGGCCGGGCGATTGCCTTACCATTCAGTCTCATAGTTTTGAGGAAGTGCAGCCGGGCGATCTCGTGCTCTACGCTCGTGGCGGACGTTTTTTTATTCATCGCGTCACGCGCAAGTGCCGGTCAGGCGAAGAAACATTTCTCATCACCCGTGGCGACTGCATGCCCGAGGAAGATCCTCCAGTGGAGAAGAGGCATTTGTTGGGGAAAGTTACCGCGATTCATCGCCAGGGTTCCCAGATCATGCCTGGGCGGAAGCTTTCGCCCTTACAGTTGTTCACTGCCTGGTTGCTTTGCCATTGGAACCTTTTAATGCGGGCAACGCTGCGGGCATACGCGGGCGTGGCCTTCGAGTCGCCGCTTGATAGCTCAAGAGGGTAACGGCTGTGCCGCCTGAAAAAGGGGAGCAGGTAAAAGGTTGAATCAACAGCACGAGATTGCGATTGAAATTGGCGGCATGCCGATTCTGTTCCGTACTCACGACTTTTCCTTCCGCGAAATGATGATCGACCGGTATGGCGGCTTCATCGGCTTCCTCTCCCGTCCTATGCTCGAATTTGAAGTGGAGCTAGTGACGCCTTCCGGTGAAATGGAATCTGAGGAGGACGCGCAGGTCGAAATGCGGGATGGACTGTGGCACTTCCGGCGGGGGGACTTCCGGGCGCAGTGGGATCCCGGGGCAGGTTGCGGATACATACGGCAGTCGGCGAATCCTTATTCTGTCGACTCGGTCTTGCGCATCGTGCACAGCTTGATCCTCGCCGGGAAAGGCGGATTTCTGCTGCATGCCGCCAGCGCGATCCGAGATGGTCGGACATTTTTGTTTTCGGGAATTTCGGGAGCGGGCAAGACAACTATCTCGCGACTAGCGCCGCCTGATGTAGTTCTGTTGACAGATGAGGTTTCCTACGTGCGCCGCGAGGCTAGGGGTTATCATGCCTGCGGTACTCCCTTCGCCGGCGAACTTGCCCGCGTGGGCACGAACTGTTCGGCGCCGGTGGCAACCTTATTTCTGCTGGGGAAAGGGCCCGAAAACAAGATTGAAGTTGTAAACACGGCGGAAGCGGTTCGATGTCTCTTGCGCAATATCCTGTTCTTCGCGGAAGATGCGAAGCTGGTTGAAATGATTTTTCGTTCTGCCTGTGATTTCGTGGATCGCGTGCCGGTGCGGCGGCTAACGTTCGTTCCGGATACCCGCGTTTGGGATCTTATCGTATGAGTGAGAAATACATCGGCAGGAGCTCGCAGATCGCTGCCCGCGTGCTGGGCGGGGAAATGATGGTGATGTCCTCGGTGGATTCCACGTTCTTCACTCTGAATGAGGTTGCGACCGCGATTTGGCAGGCGGCGGACGGACGTACTCCGCTTACGGAAATTGTTGTTCGAAACATCTGCGACGAATTTGAAGTCGACCTTGAAACTGCTCGCCGCGATGCGGAACAGTTCGTGAGTGAGCTCTCACATCACGGAATTCTACTGGTGTCCGATCATCCCTTCGATATGTCTGCTGGCCCGGTGGAGGCAGCATGAGCCTGATGCAGGAGATGAACGAGCGCGCCCTCGAATTGGGAGTTCCCTTGGGGGTCCATCTCGACGTCACGTATCGCTGTAACGAACGCTGCGTTCATTGCTATCTGGATCACGATGATCACGGCGAGATGACCACCGCCGAGATCAAAGATATTCTGCAACAACTGGCTGAGGCTGGGACTTTTTTCCTGACTCTCAGTGGTGGCGAAGTTCTGATGCGGCGTGATTTTTTCGAGATCCTGGAATACGCGCGGCGACTGGCATTCAACGTCCGAATCAAGACCAACGGAGTGATGATCCGCAAATCGGAAGCGCGGCGGATGCGGGATTTGGGTGTGGAGCAGGTGCAAGTCAGTGTTTATTCGCGCCGGCCTGAGATTCATGACGCGATCACCAAATTGCCCGGCTCGTTAAAACGCAGCATTGAAGCAATTCGATTGCTGAAATCGCAAGGGCTGAAAGTGGCGATCGCAAATGTGCTCATGACCGTGAACATGGGCGAGCATGCCGGAGTGCAGGCATTGGCCAAGGAACTGGGTGTGACCTACACTTTGGATCCGACGATCACGCCGAAGATTGATGGCGATACTTCCATCCTAAATTTGCGGATTCCGGGTTCAGAGCTGAAGGCGGTCTTCCATAACAAAGATCTGGTCGGGAATGTCGAACAGTTCTGCGCGCCTCCGCCGCGGCCGGGGGAAGATGTCATGGAAGGCTATCCGTGCAGCGCTGGGCATACGGCGGCTTACATCACTCCGTACGGAGATGTTTTTCCCTGTGTGCAGTTTCCGCTGCCGAGCGGCAATGTGCGGCGGCAGAAGTTTATCGATATCTGGCGCAATTCGCCGGAACTGAATGAAGTTCGCTCCATCCGAGCCAAGGACCTGCCGGTATGCTCGACATGCAGCCATGTGGGAACCTGCACGCGTTGCCCCGGGTTGGCATATATGGAGGGCAGTATGAGTGGACCCTCAACCGCGGATTGTGAGAAGTCATTTCAGCGGACGGGGATTCTCTCCGCGAACATGCTGCGACAGGCTCACGCCCATACTCACGGACCGTTGATCCAGATTCAGCCGCTTGCGGTGTGAGCTGGCCCGGTCAGATTTCCGGCTACATTCCATTTTCTTGCCTATAGTGGTTACTTTGGTGCCCTTTGATCAGGCTGAGATGCAAAAGCGGGCTGAATTCGGACGTAGAATTTTAGATAACCACAAGTATGGAATCGACAATCAATCCGCATGACTCACCTCGCCGCTGTACTCGAATCCGGACGCAGATCCCATTGCGTCTGACCCGGTTGGATACGGCTGTTCGAACGTCGGAACGTTGTTACACGTTAGTGGTGAATCCGCAAGGCTGCGGGGTGCGGCTTTCTACACCATTGGAGGCGGGTGTTCCAGTACAACTGGACGAATTGCCGGGCGGGACGAGTACTACGGCCCGGGTTGCGAACTGCGTTCCGCTGGGGTCGGGGGGCAAGTATTGGCTGGTGGGTTTGGCCTTGGATCAACCGGGAAACGTTTGGTGCATCCGTCCCGAACCAGCGGACTGGGGACGGGAACCGGACGTTGCGGTTCCGACGGTAGTGGTGGCTGCTCCGACCAAGAAGAACGAGTGGCCCTATTCGCAATTCTCCGACAAAGGGGAATTTCATCCCGGGCGGAAGTAGGACCTACTTACTTCCCGCAGCCGCTGCGAAACGCGGAACCACTGGAAGAGCTCGAATGAGATCACGCGTGTAAGGATGCGCGGGCTCGCGGAATATGTCTGCGGTACTCCGGCACTCAACAATCTGTCCCTGATGCATGACCGCCACTCGATGGCTGATTGTGGCTACGGAAAGCAGGTCATGCGAGATGTAGAGAATGCTCATGCCAAATTTGCGGTTGAGGGCTGCGAACAGTTGCAGGATTTCTGCTTGCGTGATCAAGTCGAGGGCGCTGGTGGGCTCATCGGCAATCAGCAGTAGCGGGCGATGGAGAACGGCCATCGCGATCAGCACTCGCTGGGCCTGGCCGACACTGAGTTGCGAGGGATATCGTTTCAGGAAATCTTCTTCCGCGGGCAGGCTGACATTTTCCAGGGTTTCCGTTAGAGCTTTGCGGCATTCCTGACGGCTGCCCTGGCGGTGGACGTTCCATGCTTCTTCCAGTTGTCGGCCGATGCGTAGCGCGGGATTGAGCGCGGACATTGGACTTTGCAGCACCAGGCCAATTTCAGGGCCGCGTAGTGCTCTCATTTCTCGTTCTTTGAGGGTCATCAGGTCGCGGCCATTGAGATGGATTGCGCCTTCTGCGGCGGCGCCTTTTAAGTGAAGGAGTCTTAAGATGGCGAGGGCGAGCGTGCTTTTGCCGCATCCACTCTGGCCTACAAGGCCTAATACTTCCCCCGGGGATATTTCCAGCGAAAGGTCGCGGAGCACGCCGTTTTTACCGGGATAGTCGACAGACAGACGAAGTGAGAGGAGCGGGTCGCTCATCGGTTCCTTGCCACCTCGGCGCCCAGCGAGAGCTGATCGATATTCCAATAAACCTGGGGTCGCAGTACGACCGGATGCGCGTTGTGCAGCGAGGGCGATACGGCTGAGAGCGCATTTTTGTTCACCAGATAAATGAACGGTTCCTGCTCCCACGCGATCTGCTGGACTTTGTCGACGAATTCCTTGCGTTTTGCCGCGTTCAGTGTGGAGGCTTGCGCGCGCATTAGTTTGTCAATCTCGGCTTCCCACGGCGTGGCGGGAGTTTTCTGGCTGGGATTCCACTGATGGTTCTCGGCCGAACTGAGCCAGACGTTCATTTGTGAGTTGGGATCGAGTTCGTTGTTTACCAGGCCCAGGAGGCAGGCCTCATAGTCGAAGGTGCGGGTCATGCGTTCAATCAGCGAGGGGAAATCCAGGGTGACTACGTTCAGCTTGATGCCGATGGCAGTCAGGTCTTGCTGGATCATGGTGGCCATGCGTTCGCGATATTTGTTGCCGGAATTGGTGATGATGGAGAATTCGACGACGTGTCCTTCGCGGTCACGCAGCACACCATTCTGCAGGTGGAATCCGTCCAGACTGAGACGTTGCAGCGCGGACTTCTGGTCAAAGGGGTGAGGTTGTAGCTTGGAGTTGAACCAGAATTTATTCGCCGGGGATATCGGGCCTACAGCAGGGCGAGCGCGTCCGCGGAAGGCGATGCGAGCCAGGTCGTCGCGATTGATGGCTTCCGAAATGGCACGGCGGAAATTGGTGGAAGTGAACCAGGTCTTCTTGTACGAGGGCAGGGGAGAACTGGGGACTTGATTGAACCACATGAACTCCGCATCGAGGGAGGCACCGGCATCGTGCGCCATCGTGGGATTTTCGGACATCACCCTGTCGAAATACTCCGCATCGAGTGAGTTAATGAAGTCAATTTCGCCACGTACCAGGCGGAGCATCTCGATATCACGGTTCTGCTGAATGTCGAGGCGGATGGAATCAATGTAGGGTAACGGCCTGCCGGTGGAGTCGCGCTTCCAGTAGTTGGGATTTCTCTTCAAGATCAGGTAGGCACCAGCTTTGTTTTCCGCTACGTAGTATGGTCCAAGGACAGCCATTTCTTTCTGCGGAGATTTGGCGGAGATGATCGCGACCTGATCGAAAAGCTTGTCCAGGCCTGCAATGGGAGCGGAGAAAGTAATTGCGATTCGATTGTTTACCAGGGCCTGCGTTTGCACTTTGCCTTCGCCAGAGCGGAATGCGTCCCCGGTCGGGGAGTGCAAGGCTGGATCCATGAGCTGTTGAATCGTGTAGGCCACATCGTCGGCTGAGAATGTTGTTCCATCTGAGAAGCGGAGGTTTTCGCGCAACTTGAAAGTGATTGTCTTGCCTGCATTGGTTAATTTCCAGGCAGTGGCCAGTTCCGGTTCGAGGTCCTGAGTCAGGCGATTTACGCGGAGGAGGACGCCCCCGGTCAGGTAGCGGATGGTCTCAGAGGAATCGTCGGACATGAGCAGCGGGTTTAGCGTTTTCGGCTCGGAACGTAGACAGAAGCGTAGTTCTCCGCCGGATTGCGCAAGCGAGTCACCCGCAAGCAGCGCTACGATCAACAGAACAAGATGTGTCAGAGGTTTTCTCATGCTGCTAACTCCTCTTTGGTCAGGACCAGATGAAAGCTGCTGACGGTTGCGATGAACAAAAGCAGTGGTGCAAACTGCCAGGCCTGGAGGGAGATGGTGGAAAAGCTTTCGAGTTCACGTAACAGACTTCCCCATGAGGGGAGAGGCTCAGCCACGCCAAGACCCAGAATTCCGAGATTTGCTTCCGTGAGAATGAATACGGGCACAGATATCCAGAACTGTGCGTAGAGAATTGGTTTGAGGTTGGGCACCAAGTGCCGCCAGAGCAGACAAAAGCCGCTGCTGCCTGAAGCCCTCGCCAGCAGAATAAAGTCTGATTGCGAGAGAGAGCGGGCGTCGGCGCAGATCACGCGAGCGGCGCCTGCCCAACCCAGACATCCCAATAAAGCGAAGGTGACCATTACGGAAACTTCCGGGGACACGTTTAAGGGAAGAAGCGCGCGGACTGTAATCAGCAAGAATAGCCAGGGCAGCGACAGAAAAAGGTCGGTAGCAGCCATGACAAAGCGTTGCAACCAACCGCCACCAAAACCTGCGATGCCGCCGATCAGGGCCGCCAGTAAAGTGGAGAGCAGAGCGGCGGCCGGGGCTAGTAGCAGCGACACGCGAGTTCCGTAAAGCACTCGAGAGAAGCGGTCGCGTCCCAGATCGTCCGTGCCGAGGAGATGTTGGTGCGAAGGGGCCGCTGCGGGAACGTCGCGAAACTGGTGAGCGTAGGAAGCCGGTGCCACGAAGTCAGCCAGCAGGCATGCGGCCGAGACGACCACAAGGAACACAATTGCGATGGAACGGGCCCACTTCATGCGGATGCCCGGTGAAAGGATTGACCTAGCAAGTCGGAAGCGGAATTTGCCACGAGGGTGATGAGCGTGACGATCATGGTGAGATTGATCAGCAAGGCGACGTCGCGTCCCAGCGCGGCCTTCCATGCAAGCTGTCCGATACCAGGCAGGTCGCAGAGGGCTTCGATGGGGATGGCTGCAGCGAACGCGATGCTGACCGAGACTCCGGCCAGCGCGAGCAGTTGTGGCGCTGCCAGCGGCAGGATGTGCCAAACCAGCAGGCGCATGTTGCCCAATCCTTTGGCTCGCGCGGTCAATACATGGGGAAGGGATGAACTTCGTGCCAACAGATTTCGTGAGTAACGAAAGATCTTCGGAAAAACAATCAATCCGAGGACGAGACGTGCCGGCGCTTGTGCCAGGACAAACAGCAAAGCTAATACCGCGGCTGGAAGGCAGAGCAATGTTCCAGCCAAGAGGCTGGCGCCGAAATCGAGATACCAGGCGCGTGACATCACGATTGCGATTGCCAGCGAGAGAGCCAATGTCCAAGCGAAGGCCAGTCCCAGACCGATTGACTTGAGAGTTTCCGGCATACGCTCGGCTAGAAGTTGTGATACCGGACGCTGCAGGGTACGCGAAGTTCCCAGATCACCGTGGAGGACGCGGCTCAAATAATGAAAATAGAAAATGGCGAGATTTTGATCGGTTGATTGCGCCTGTCGAAGGGCTTGAATGCTTTGATGGCTGAGACGTGCGTCCAGCTCTTCTTCGTCAACCCCGAAGCCGGGAGCCAGCCGCACCAAAGTTGCGCCGAGAAAACCGCCGAGCAGGACGACTGCCAGGATCTTGATGACGAGTTTTACCAGACCGGACAAGGTGCAGTGTGTCTCCCATGGGGATGAGCAATTGCCGAATCACCGATTCAAAAGCTTGCTGAGGTAGCGATTGTCGTAGAACTTCGTGCTGTTCTGAACGAATTCCAGGACACGATGCATCTTGTCGCGCTCTTCACGATTCATGTCGTTGAAGCGGACAGCGATTCCGGATCCAGGATCGATGCGCACCACGCTGCCTTCGGCCTGCATCTTGCCGTCATCGATAGAAAAAGTCAGTTTGAGCTTGGAACCTGCGGGCATGATGGCGCTGGTTTCGACGAAGCAGCCTCCCAGGCTCATGTCGGTCAAGTTAGCGAGCAGCGGGGCTTCCGAGCCATGGGCCTGCAGTTCGATGGTGACGCGGCATTTCATGCGAGGATAAAGCCGGCGGTTCTTGCGCGATGGCTGCTGCTGTTTTTCGATGTACATGCGGCGATCGGCTTCGGCCAGCAGTTCCTCGGCATCCTGTCCGTCTTTCGGATACAACGCCTGCCCGACACTGAGTGAAAGAATGTCTTCGCCGCAAACGTCGTGGCCGGCATGCTTGGCCAGTTCCCGCAGTTGATCGGCTTTTTTCGCCACCGTTTCCGGCGGGAGACCGGGAGCGACGACTACAAATTCGTCTCCGCCCATTCGAGCCACGTAATCGTACTCTCGGCAGCTCTCTTTCAAAGCCACCGCGAAGAGGCGAAGGACGCGGTTGCCTTCCAAATGGCCAAAGCGGTCGTTTATTTGTTTGAAACCGTCCATGTCGCAGACCATGACTGTGAGGGAAGATGTGTCACGCTTGCAGCGGGCTAACTCGCGGTCGAGTTGCAGGAAAAGTGAGCGCGCGTTGGGCAGCCCAGTCAGATAGTCAGTGGTGGCGGAACTTTCCGCCTGCTCATATTTCAGCGCGTTCTCAACCGCCAGCGCCATCTTGGAGCTGATGGCGAGCAAGATGCGCAAGTGATCGGACGTAAACGCATCTCGTTCCGCGTGATAAAGGGCAAGCACTCCGACTACGCCAGCCAGACCTTCCAGCGGAATCGCTAAAGCGGATCGCAAGGTGCTGAACTTGGTTGGATCGTTCAAGTATCCCGGCTCGACCGAAGGGTTGCCATTGATGATCGGCTTCTTGTTTTGTGCCACCCATCCGGAGAGCCCCTGACCTAGCGGGATACGGAGCGATGCAAACAGACGGAAGTTATCGCCATTCACATATTCGGGAATCAGTTCGGCGTTGCGCTTTACGTAAATGGCAATTGCGTCGTAGGGAACCAGACGCCGCAATTTCACGGAAAAGACGGAAAGAGTTTCACCCAAGCTCAGTGATGCGCCCAAATCCTGGCTGAGCTCAAATAGAGTCTGAGCCTCTTGTCGCGCGGCCGCGATTGAGGAGAGGAAGTTGGCTTCCTGCCCGGGTAGGTCTTTAACCGTTATGTCTTCAAATCCTGCGGCCGGCGCCAGTCCGCGTTCGACTTTCATGTCGGTAGACAACTTGGACGCGACTTCATGTCCAAATTGATCTTCCACCAGTTTTTCCAGGTGAAGATAACGCTTCTGCAGGACGTCCACTACTTTAGGATCAAACGATTTGGCGGATTCCGCCGCCAAACGTTGGATCACCTCTTCCAGCGGCAGGGCACGCCGATATTGGCGGTCGGAGGCCAGGGCGTCGAGATAATCCACGGCAGAGAGGATGCGGGCACCAATCGGGATTTCTTCACCTCTGAGTCCGAAGGGATATCCGGTGCCGTCCCATTTCTCGTGGTGGGCGCGCACAATCGGCACTACGGGATAAGGGAACCGTACCCGCTCCAGAATTTCAGCCCCGACTACGGGATGAATCTTCATCTTCTCGAATTCTTCCGGCGTCAATCGTCCTGGTTTGGAAATGATGTGTTCGGGGACTGCGAGTTTGCCAATGTCATGTAGCAGCGCGGCGGCATGGAGGGCTTCCATTTCTCCAGGACTCACGGCCAGCTCTTTTGCCACTTCGATGGCATACACGCGCACGCGCTGTAGGTGATCGTGCGTAGTGTGATCCTTGGCTTCGATGGCCAGAGCCAGAGCTTCAATGGTTCGCAGGTGGAGGTTTGCCATTTCCTCGACGTGCCGCTTCTCGTCTTCGAGTTTGCCCAGATAGAGGCGGTAAGAACGGTAGATCAGGTAAATGACCGGCACTACCAGCAGCGATGCTTGCCAGCCAAACTTTCCATTCAACCAGCCCACTAGGCCCGCGAGCCCCGCGCCAACCAGGTAATAGGGGAACGACCAGAAATAACATTCCACCCAGATTCGTTTTAGCGATTTGCCCTCAGTGAGCGAGATGACCGCGGCAATGGAACCGGTGTTGGCGACAAAGTACGTACTGGCGGCTACAATCAGCACCAGAGGATGAGTGCCTGCCGGCCAATGGCTGAAAGCTACGTAATAAACGTCGTAGGCCACGGCAATAGAAAATGCGCTGGCGCAGATATTGAAGGTCACCTGAATCGCGCTGGGGCGGTCACGATAAAAACACTGCACCATGATAGCGGCGGTGCCGAGGACGAGCGTCTCGGTAAAACTCAGCTCTAAAATTCCCAAAAGAATGAAAAGGAAATTCACCGACATGGTGCCGGTAATTCCCGGCAGGTTGACTTTGAGTCGTGACGCCAGAATGGCGATCAACAAGTAACAAATGAACTGAGCGATGTTCTTGCTGGTTGGATGTATGGCGCCGTACAGAAGCACACCGGTGCCAGCCGCAACGACAAGACTGATGAGCAGCTTGGCGCCCGGGGTCAAGCCTCTCCAATTCTGAGAGCCGTTAACCGCGTCTTTCCGCATTCATGCGTCCCAAAGTTGTAGGGAATCCGGCTACTGTGCCATGTAAGTGATAGCAGCTTAACCTGCTTCAGGACAACAACTTACGCTGAAAAGCCGAAACTTTGGTAACCACTAGTCTTCGATCTAACCCCGGCGAAATCCCTACTCTGTCACGGACAAACTGTCCTTTTTGCAGGCTTCGCGATTTAAGGATTTGATTCAGCAGGTTGACGCCTTTCATGGCGCGGAAGGGACATGCGAGCAGGCGGACAAGTTGTCCAGAGGACTAGTCAGGCAATGATCAATTCCATCATTCAAATGAACAAGTTAGCGAAAACCTGGGTTGGAATGAGACCTGCAATTCGAACAGTGAAGCAATCCTCCCGGAGTTGGCTGTCTTGCGTTGGGGAGAGTGTTAAAGATGAAGCCAAAGAAACGAAACGAACGGAGCTTCACCGCCAGCACCCTAGGCAAGTGGACCACGTTGACTGTAGTACTCGTGGTCCTGCTGGGCACGGCTAGTTTCGGATTTGGCCAGGGAAGCTCGTTGTCCACCTGGGATAAGGGGGGCTCAAGTGTCAGTAGCCCATTATCGCCAGAACTGTCCGCAATCCTGGCTGGGCTTAAAAATCGATCTTCGAACCAACGCTTAGATGTAATCGTGCAGTTCAAGCATTCTCCATCGGACAGCCGTATACAAACTGTGAAGGCGCTGGGCGGAGTTTTGCGCCATCGGCTGAATGTGATTCGCGGTGCCCTGTTTAATCTTAGTGTGAACGAAATCAGGATTCTGACCAAGGATCCCGAGATTGCTTACATCTCGCCGAATCGTGCGTTAGATGGGGCGTCTGACTATACCGAAGCCACGGTGGGCGCGGACGTGGCCCAAAGTTATGGCTGGGATGGCGCCGGAGTGACAGTCGCGGTTATCGATAGTGGTATCAGCAATCGTCCTGATCGCGCAACCCGGTCACAGGCCAATCGCGGGTTGTATACAACGAGAGTTTTGTTCCGGGAACGAATGCCAGTGACCAGTACGGACACGGCACGCACGTCGCCGGCATTCTCGCCGGCAATGGAACGCAATCAGGCGGCCTGAGCAATCCTGCGAAAATTTACGGTGTTGCCCCTAGCGTCAAGCTGGTTAATTTGAAGGTGCTCGACGTGAATGGCCGAGGACAGGATTCCTACGTGGTCGCGGCCTTGCAACGTGCAATCGCCCTCAAAGATGCATACGGCATTCGTATCGTTAACCTGTCGCTGGGACGGCCGGTATTTGAAAGCTACACGCAGGATCCGCTCTGCCAGGCAGTGGAAGCGGCGTGGCAAGCTGGATTGATCGTAGTCGTGGCAGCTGGCAACAGTGGCCGCAAAAACGATTACGGCCTGCACGGCTACGGTACGATTGCAGCTCCTGGCAACGATCCCTATGTAATTACTGTCGGTGCGATGAATGCGAAGAACACTGCCAACCCGGCAGATGATGTCATCGCCAGTTACAGTTCGAAGGGGCCCACGATGTTGGATCACGTGGTGAAACCTGACCTGGTTGCTCCCGGTAACCGCATCGCGTCCCTGCTCGTGCCTGGAAGCACGCTGGATCTGAAGTTGCCGACTAATGAAGTGTCCCCGACGACTTATGGAGGCTATTTTTGGAGCCCGAAATCGTATTTCATTCTAAGCGGAACCAGTATGGCCACCCCTGTGGTAAGCGGAGCCGCTGCCCTGATGCTGGAGCAGAACGGCTCTCTCACTCCAGACCTGGTTAAAGCACGCTTGATGAAAACGGCGGATAAGGTTTTTCCCGTGAGCTCGAAACTAGCGGTCGGAAACGTCATCGAGGATTATCAATACGATATTTTCACGGTGGGCGCGGGGTATCTCGACATTCTCGGCGCCTTGGGAAATAGCGACGCTGTGACGGGTACTGCGCTGTCGCCGATCGCGGTGCGAGATGCTTCCGGGACAGTCTCGCTCGTAGCCGATGCTTCTTCGGTGTGGAGTAACTCGGTGGTCTGGGGCAACTCCGTAATCTGGGGAAGTTCGGTGATCTGGGGTAACGGCCTGGTTAGCGGGACCTCAGTGGTCTGGGGAAATTCGGTAGTGTGGGGCAACGCCACACTTGATGGCTGCAGCGTAATCTGGGGCAGCTCGGTTGTTTGGGGTTCTATGGTCTGCGCAACCGACGCAGGTAATGATGCGCTGAGTGTTGATGGCAACGGAGACGACGATTTGGTGCTGTGAGCGGCCGGACCGGCGTTGTGTTTTCAGGTTCTGAAGGATTCGAACTTTTAGGAGATGGGCAAGATGAAAAACAGAACGAGCAAATTGATCTACGGTTTACTGGTTCCGGCGATGGTCGCGTTACTGGCAATCGCGTGCAATGCCTCAGCAGTTTGGGGCAGCTAATCGAGGGCTCTGGCTTCTCCCTCCCAATGAAATTGAATCAGGGGTGAACCCAATATGAACCAACTCAAGAAACCTGCGATTGTGCTGCTTCTACTGTCGGCAGCCATATTGGCGCTTAGTCTTGTCTCCGCCGCGTCCGCAGTATGGGGTAGCTAGGAGCGAGTCTGGCCGCGTGAACGGGGCGGCCGCGCGTCACCACCAGGTGGTGACCGATAGCAGCTCGATCCTGCACATTAGAATTCTCATGCAATCCGGATTATCTCGCCTCCTGGCCAACGTTCTGATTTGATTCCGCCACACTGAAGTAACTTTCCACTCGCTTCCATAGCATGTTAAGAAAGTGCGGGGATTGGTGTGTTTTTTCGGGATAACTGCGCCTTTGCCTTCAGCCCATGAAACCGGCCGCCGAGATGCAACTCGTGGACGGGACCACTGCGGTGGTTCGCAGCGAAATCATGCGTAAGCTCATGGCCATGGTGGAACGGGTGGCCCAGCAGGACGCCGCGGTATTAATTGTGGGTGAGACGGGAAGCGGCAAGGAGATGGTGGCCAAGGCCATCCATCAACACTCACTTCGTTGCGGCAAACCTTTTGTGGACGTAAACTGCGCCGCGTTCCCCGAACATCTGGTCGAAAGCGAATTGTTCGGTTACGAGAAGGGCGCCTTCAGCGGAGCGGACGTCACCAAGCCAGGGCTGTTTGAAATGTCGGACCAGGGGACCCTGTTGCTGGATGAAATTGGAGAACTGGACGGCAAGGTTCAGGCAAAACTACTTCGGGTGCTGGATGGAGTTGCCTACTATCGCCTGGGCGGCAGCCGGAAGGTGACCGTGAACGTGCGGGTCATCGCGGCTACGAATCGCAATCTGGAACAGGAAGTACAGGGCGGCAAATTCCGCCGGGATCTTTATCATCGTCTGACTCAGTTTCAATTGCAGGTGCCACCGTTACGAGAGCGTCGGGAGGATATCTCCGCACTTGCGGAATATTTTCTGCTTCAGCATGCTCCGGCGGCCAAGTTCAGCGATGAAGCAATGCAAGCGCTACTGCATTATGCCTGGCCGGGGAACGTGCGCGAATTGAAGAATGTGATTTTCAAAGCAGCCATGCACGCCAAGCCGGGCACTCTGGAAATCCGCGCCAGCGATCTTCCAGCCTCCGTCTGCGGCGTTCCGGAGGCTTCCAGCCCTGCCGCGTTTCAAGGGAATCTGGACGACATGGAAAAGCAAATGATCTTCCAGACCCTGGCGCGTACCGGCGGCAACCAGGCGAAGGCGGCCGAGCAACTGGGCATTTCCAGCCGTACCTTGCGACGCAAATTGGCGAAGTACGAAAAACAACAGACAGGTGACGACTCCCAGACGTTCCTGGGCACGCTCAGCGCTCCGCAGCAGCGTTATTTTCGTGTAGCCCTGGAAGTTCCGGTAATTCTCCAAGTGGATGGAGTGCAGATAGAAGCCACCAGCGTCAATATCAGTTCCGGCGGGCTGGCCATCAAGTCGCCGGCGCCTCTCTCCCATGGCAATACGGTCGAAGTGTCTTTCGATCTGCCGGGCGCGTCTTCGGCCATGGAATTCAAAGCTAAACTGGCGTGGGCCGCAACCGACGGCCTGGTTGGGCTGAGCATCGTGGAGATTCATCCTGCTTTGCAGCGCGAATTGCAGCAGTGGCTGGTGGAAAAGGCGAAAACGGAAGGCTGGGTGGGAGAACAAACCACACGCTAATTCAGCCTGGCGCTCCCGAAGGGACACAGGAATTAGCCCCAAAAGATATTTCTCATCGTAAGCCACGTTGTTATTAGGGGTGTTTTCTGTCGCCCCTTCGGGGCTTGTTGATTTTACCGACCACCCACGGCTGACGCCGTGGGCTGCATTCTTGCGCCGCTTCGCGGCTGGCTTCCGTTTCTTGCGGTCCAGGTAATCAGGATTGGGTCCACGGGTTGAGGTAAATAGCAGAGTTATGTTCTTGGGGTTAGTTTCTGTCGCCCCTTCGGGGCTTT
>WNGK01000607.1_pt1 | contig 38950 bp, 40 predicted proteins | sample 5400601 | NCBI WGS metagenome assembly WNGK01 (sample SAMN13153376, study PRJNA577476) | soil metagenome | isolation source: 60 cm soil or saprolite under Garry oak tree replicate 1 | place: USA:California | collected 2016-06-15 | reverse complement strand
CGTTTCACGCTGGCTCACTGGAAAAATACACGCCGCGGCTGCGATTCGGCCGTTGCGAATAATCACTCCGCCATCATGCAGCGCGGCCTTCGGGTGAAAGATGGTTAGGATGAGCTCGACGGAAAAATCTCCGTCGATCGTGACGCCTGTTTCTTCGTAAACACGAATCGACGTGTCGCGCTCGATCGCGATGAGCGCGCCGAATTGCTTATTTGCCAGTTGCATCACTGCCTCGGCCAGATCATGAACCGTTTCGCGCTTTTCGCTGGTTAGCGAGAAAATGGGGTGACCGCCCAGCGCGGCCAGCCCACGTCTTAGCTCCGGCTGAAAAATCACCACCAGCGCGACTGCGAGGAAAACTGAGAAGCTTCGAACGAGCCAGCCGATCACAACCAAATTGAGCAGGGTGGAAATCAGGGTCAGCGTCAAAAAGACGATCGCCAGGCCGGTGAGCACTTTCGCGCCGCGTGTTCCCCGGAAATAAAGGTAACCGTAATAAATCGCCACGCTCAGCAGAAGGATTTCAAACAGACTGCGCCATCCTCGGAACCAGAGATCGATGAGCTGGTGAATCATTTTGCCCTCTGAAGAATTGCTTCCGTTACCTTTAAGGCATTTGCGTTTTCCCTGACATCATGAACGCGAAGCACATCTGCGCCGCGCGCGCGCAGGAGCGAAGTCAGCGCCACCGCAGGCGCCAACCGATCGCTGACGTGCGCCGAATTGATCAGTTTGCCCAGAAACGATTTTCGAGAAACGCCAATCACGATTGGTCGATCCCACGCGCGGAGCCTCTCAAGCTGCTCGAGCAACTCGAGATTGTGCTCAAGCGTTTTCCCGAAACCAATGCCCGGATCAAACGCAATCGCCATGGTGTCAATACTATAAACTATGGCGCGCGCATATTGTTGTCGAAAAAAATCAACAATTTCTGAGACAACGTTCGTGTATTGCGGCGCAATCTGCATTGTCTGCGGAGTTCCCTGCATATGCATGATGATGAAAGCTGATTTGGTTTCGGCAATCAGCGGCATCATTTCCTCATCGCCGCGCCCTCCGGTAACGTCGTTCACGATCGAAGCTCCTGCTTGAACCGCCGCGCGCGCAACCTCCGACTTCGCCGTATCAATCGAAATAATGACTTCGCTTTTTCTCCGCAACTGTTCGATCACCGGAATCACACGGCGCAATTCTTCCTCCGCGGTGACAGCTTCGGCGCCCGGCCGAGTGGATTCGCCGCCCACATCGATGATGTGCGCACCTTCCGCGGCCATCTTCAGACCGTGCTCTACCGCCTTGTCCACCGCGAAAAATTCGCCACCATCGGAGAATGAGTCCGGAGTGACATTCAATACACCCATGATCAGCCCGTGCCGAGAGAGATCGAAGATGCGGCCGCCGATTTTCCAAAGTCTCCCACGCATCATGGATGAGACTATCACCGAACGTGGATTATTCGAAAAGAGCTGTAGCGGCGCTCTATGAGCACCGAAATTGCATTATTCGGCGGCCGCAGACTGCCGCTACAGTTATTTTTTTCGCGAGTAGCGTCCCATCAACTGCCCTTGCGCAACAACATGCCCTTTCATCGCTGCATCCAGCTGACTCCGCTTCGCACCAGGGGGCAAGTCCAGCTCGCGATCGAGCGCGAAAATCTTGAAGTAATAGCGATGCGTGCCAGAAGGTGGACACGGTCCGCCGTAACCCGATTTGCCGAAGTCACTTGTTCCCTGCACGCCTTTGGGCGCGCTTCCTTCCGCGATCGCATTGGTCTGGGGAGAGATGTTCCAGACCATCCAATGCGTAAACAGACCGCTCGGCGCATCCGGGTCATCTACAACCAGGACCAGGCTTTTCGCGCCCGAAGGAATCTCCGCAATCTGCAAAGGTGGGCTGCTGTCGCCACCGTCACATGTGAATTTTGACGGAATGTTCCCACCTTCTTGAAAAGCAGAACTTGTGATCTTCATCCTGGCTCCTCCTGCGGCAAATGAGGCGAGCGCCACCAGGGCAATCGCCAGTGTGCAGGCATTGATTGCTTTTTGCATTATTCGACCTCGGATCGAAATCGCGTTAAATCGATAAACGTGGCGGTATTGTTTCGCTTACATGGCTTCGAACGGACGTAACATTCGAGAACAAATTCTGGGTCTGCTGGCGCGGAAAGACTACCGGCCGCTCAACAGGGTCGATATCGCGCGCAAGCTCGGGTTGACGGCGGCCGAACGAGTGGCGTTGCGCAAAACCTTGCGCGAGCTCGAGCGCGCGGGCGAGATCGCGCGCATTCGGAAGAACCGATATGTTCTGCCCGCCGAGGCTGACCTGGTGACTGGCAAAGTGTCGATTCATCAAGCAGGCTACGGTTTTCTCGCGCCAGAAACGCCGGGCGAAACGGACGTTTTCATTGCGGCGGAAAATATCGGAACAGCCATGCATGGCGACCGTGTCGTTGCGCGCATCTCGCGAGACGAACCTTATCGCCGCATTAAAGGGCGGCGCGAAGGGCGCGTGATTCGAATCCTGGAACGAGCTCACGATACGATTGTCGGCACTCTCCAACGCTCGCGGAACTTTTATTACGTAGTACCGGATGACCCGCGTATCGTGCACGATGTTTATGTAGGACAAGTTTCTACTTCGCGACAGGGCGAACCCGCCGTGGCAGGCCTGCCTCTCGCAACTTCCAAAGTTGCGCCACAGGTTGGTGATAAAGTTGTAGTCCGCCTGGAGGCGTGGGAATCGCGCCACGTTAATCCCGAAGGTGAAATCATCGAAGTGCTGGGGCCCGCGTCGGCTCCGGGCATCGACATGCTGTCGACCATCCGGAAATATCATCTGCAAACGGAATTCCCCAGGGACGTTCTGGACGAGGCGAAGGGAATCTCCGAGACAGTTGATGCCCGGCAATTCGACGGACGCGAAGATCTGCGCGGAGAATTCATCGTCACCATCGATCCCGATGACGCGCGCGATTTCGACGATGCAATTAACGTTGAGAAGACCGGGAGCGGTTGGCGCCTCGGGGTCCACATCGCCGACGTCGGCGCTTATGTGGAGCCCAACAGCCCGCTGGATCGAGAAGCGCGCCGGCGCGGAAACAGTGTTTATCTGCCCGATCGCGTGATTCCGATGTTGCCGGAGCGATTGAGCAACGGTGTCTGCAGTCTCAAACCTGGCGTCGATCGCCTCACGCACTCAGTCTTTATTCACTTCGACAAACGCGGATCCGCGAAGAGCGCGCGGTTTACACGCAGCGTGATTCGAAGTGCTCACCGGCTCACGTACAAGCAGGCTTACACGATTTTGACCGCCCCACCTACCGACCAGTTGGGTGAACGACTGCATCTTACCTGGGAACTCGCCGCATTGCTACGGAGGAAGCGATTCGAGCATGGCGCCCTGGACCTCGATTTTCCGGAGGTAAAAGTCTGGGTCGATAAGGATGGGCGTCCCGTAAAATTGGAGCGTGTCGAGAACGATGAATCACACCAGTTGATTGAAGAATTCATGCTGGCCGCAAATGAGGCTGTTGCGCGCGAACTGAAAAAACGCGCGATTCCGACCATCTACCGGATCCATGAAAATCCAGACCCGGAAAAACTGGCAGAGTTTCGCGAATTCGTTCTCGGGTTCAATTACCGGGTTGGCGATGTGACTCATCGCACTGAGCTCCAGCGATTGCTGGCGTCATTCCGTGGAAAACCGGAAGAGCAGGCCCTCAAGGTCGCTTTGCTTAAAAGTTTAAAACGCGCCCGTTACTCTCCGCAACCGCTCGGGCATTACGGGTTGGCCAAGGCAAACTACTTGCATTTTACCAGTCCCATTCGGCGTTATGCCGACCTGGTTGTGCATCGTGCGCTTGGCAGGGATCCCACAGGCGCGGGAGGCCGTCCGGCGCGCTCGGCGAGCACGCCCTACCAGCCCGACATGGCCGAGATCGCTTCGATTGCCGGGCACGTTTCAACTACCGAACGAACTGCAGCCGACGCGGAAGTTGACGCGGTCCAGATGAAGAAACTTGAATTTTTTCAACGGCAACTCGACGAGCGCAAGCCACAGATCTTCCGCGCCAGCGTTGTCGATGTCCGTAACTACGGATTAATGGTGGAACTACCGGATGCTCTCGTGACCGGTTTAGTCCACGTCTCCTCGTTGTTGGACGACTTTTATTCGTTTGAGCCGGCTCGACGGCAACTTATAGGGAGACGGTCGCGCAAACGCTTTAGCGTAGGCGACGAGTTATCCGTGTTTGTTGTCCGTGTTGACGCTTTCAAACGGCAGGTGGATTTCGCAATTGCGCTTGCGTCCGAAGCGTCAAAAAAAACCCGCCGCATCAGGGGACTATCCAGGGGTGCTCCTCGGGCGCGGTGAAACTGCCAGTCCACACAGACATTCGGTCCGGCCATTACCGTCGCTTCAGGGGCACGTTGATTTTCTTCAACGCTATCCGGAGTTTAGTTGAGCCGTGGCGGACAAACTGAGCAAGCAGTCGGAGAACGCGCCAGGGCAGTGGTATGTGGATACCAGCTGTGCGTTGTGTCGTCTCTGTCTCGAAGAAGCGCCCGATCTTTTGACGTACAACCGCGATGAGACTGCCGTCCATTTTCTAAAGCAGCCCCAAACACCCGAGGAAACAGCCGCTGCGCAGCGCGCGATGGATGTTTGCCCCACGCTGGCGATAGGGAACGACGGATGAATATTTGCGACGATCATAGATCGCCGCTACAAACCGTTATGCATGCTGAAGCCACTGTTGCCGCTCCTCCATATTCGCGAGCAAACCCGTTTCCCGCCAAACTTCTGGTCAATCGCCGTCTGAGCGGGCCGGAGTCGGCAAAAGACACGCGCCATTTTGAACTCGACCTGACCGGATGGGGATTGAGCTTTGAGGTGGGCGATTCGCTTGCGGTGTACGCGACAAACGATCCGCAGCTAGTGGACGAAATCATTCACGCGCTCGGTGCCACCGGCAAGGAAGAGGTCCCTCGGCCGAAAGGAACACCGACGACTCTGCGCGAAGCGCTATTGCGCGATTACAGCATCACGCAGCCGACTCCCAAGTTTTTGAAAGCCATCGCCCACCGGGCTAGTGCTGCGCCAACGCTGCACTATCTCCTCGCTCCAGACCGCAAACAAGACCTCCAGACGTACCTCTGGGGAATGGAAGTCATCGATTTTTTAACTGAACATCCTTCAGCCCGTTTCACGCCGGAGGAATTTGTTGGTTTGCTGACGAAGTTGCAGCCGCGGCTCTATTCAGTGGCCTCGAGCTTAAAGGCGTATCCCGAACAGGTTCACTTTATCGTGGACGTGGTCCGCTATGAAAGTCACGGCCGCATGCGAAAGGGGGTGTGCTCATCTTTTCTTGCGGAACGCGCTGATGACGCGCCAGTGCCGGTTTTCCCCAGCATAGCCAAGCACTTTCATCTGCCCGAGGACCCGGACATTCCGATCATCATGGTCGGCCCTGGAACCGGAGTGGCGCCGTTCCGCGCGTATTTGCAGGAACGCAAGGCCACCGGGGCAAACGGGAAGAACTGGCTCTTTTTCGGGTCGCAGCATCAAAGGTGCGATTTTGCCTACGGCGAAGAATTCGAGGCATTTAAGAAGGAAGGGCTCCTCACACGCCTCGATTGTGCCTGGTCACGTGATCAAGCCGAGAAGGTTTATGTCCAACATCGGATGAACGACAATGCCGCCGAGATTTGGAAATGGCTCGATGCCGAGGGTGCCTATTTTTTCGTGTGCGGCGACGCGAAGCGAATGGCCAAAGACGTCGACGTGATGCTCCGCGAAATCGTACAGGAGCAGGGTGGTAAAAGTCTCGACCAAGCAAACGAATACGTTGAGAAGCTCAAGAGCGACAAGCGTTACAAGCGCGATGTGTATTGAATGACGTATTTCGTCAAATCGTCACACCGTTCCATCGAATTGGCGCTTTAACGATTCAACGATTTAACGGTTTAGCGTGGCGCAAGCCATTCGTTACTCTGCCCATTTGTGATATAATAAGTTTGAAACGATTCCGAGCGGCGAGAAGACTCGTCTTGTTCAGGCAGTCCAGAGATTCCTCGACTTCGCTCGGAATGACATAAAAGGAAAGCCATGTACGAGAACACTGAATTCACATTGAGCCGCGATTGCGAGGCGATCCAGATTCCGAGCGGGCAAAAGACAACAATCCCGGCTGGAACTCAGGGCGTGGTCACGCAGAGCCTGGGTGGGAGTTATACGATCGCGACGTTTCAGGGCCTGGCGCGAATCGCCGAGAAGGATCTCGATGCTCTGGGTCTTGAAAAACCCCAGGGGCAACCGGCTCAAAAGCCTGTACGCACAACAAACGGTGAGGTCTCAGATGAAGACGTCTGGAACCAGCTTCGGCAGTGCTACGACCCCGAAATCCCGGTCAATATTGTTGATCTTGGCCTGGTTTACGATTGCCGTTTGATCAAAAAGGATGATGGCGTTACGCGCGTGGAGGTGAAAATGACACTCACTGCGCCTGGCTGCGGGATGGGGCCAGCGATTGCGCACGACGCTCAGAGCAAGATCTTGTCGATCGACGGCGTGGATGAGGCTGATGTCCAGCTCGTCTGGGATCCCCCGTGGAATCAAAATATGATCAGCGAAGCGGGCCGCATGAAGCTCGGAATGATCTGAGGCGTACTATTCCTGTCGTGTTGAGCGAAGCGAAACATGACAAACAGAGCCATTGCGAAGTTTTTTTGAATTTTTTTCATTCTCCCGTTGACAGCACTCGACTCGATTCTAAAATCGACACTCGCGAAACCCCTCAGAGTTGAAAAATTCCTGAGCGCATTTACTGAAAAGCAATATGCCTTTGACTAAACTTATCTTGACGGAAAACATTCCCGGCTTGGGTGCCGAGGCGGACGTAGTCAAAGTGCGTCGCGGCTATGCGCGCAATTATCTTTTGCCGCGCGGGAAAGCATATGAAGTCACTCCGGGCGCCTTGCGCCAGCTCGATGCGCTGAAGCAGAAGCGCGCCGAGCGCGAAGCCCGCGAGTTGAACGAGGCAGAAGAATTGGCGCGCCGAATCGGTAAGGCGCGGTTCGTCTTCACGCTGGAGACCGGTGAGACCGGCAGAGCATTTGGATCCGTTACCGCGCAGGATATTGTGAACCGGGTCAAAAACGAACTCGGCGCCGAGATTGACCGGCATAAAATTGTCCTTGAGCGCCCGATCAAAGATACCGGCGAACACGAGGTCGCGATCAAATTGCATCACGACGTTACTGCGCAGCTTGTTTTTCAGGTGAAATCCGCAGAAGAACCCCGTGACCGCGAGGCCGAGGCCGAGAGCGCTGCGACCGAAGAACCTGAAAAGAAGAGGAAACATCGATTTTTCCACAGGAAAAAAGAAGAGAAAAAAGAAACCGAATAAATGGCGACTCAATCGTCCGCATGGACAGGAGAGAAGCCTCGTAAAGCGGGAAATGGCGCTGGCCGAGGTTCGGCAGCGCGAAGTGGCGAAAAGGTTGTTCCCATTTCGCACACAGGTTCTGCGCAGGATATTCACCGTACTCCGCCGAATAGCGTTGAGGCGGAACAAGGCGTCCTCGGGTCGATGCTGCTTTCGCCGCGGCAAGCCATTGCCGAATGTGTTGAAAAAATTAACGAGCAATATTTTTACGTCCCGGCCCACCAGACGATCTACAATGTCCTCGTCGATCTTTGGAATGCCGGACAAGCAATTGACCTGATCACGTTCACGCAAGTCTTGCGCGACCGAAACCTCCTCGAAAGCGTGGGCGGCGCGGCATTTGTCACCAGCTTGTTCACGTTCGTCCCGACGGCCGCGAACCTTGAGTACTACCTAGAGATCGTTCGCGACAAATACATTCTGCGCCAAATCATTTCGGCTGCTACCGAAAGTGTCCGGCGCGCCTACGAAGAGCAGGATGAAGTGAACAATCTGCTCGACGAAGTGGAACAGAGCATTTTCGCCGTGGGAGAAGACCGCTTCAAAGGTCAGATGCTCTCGATGAAGGACCAGGTAATGGAGGCGATCGAAGCGATCGAGAAGCTCTACGAGCGCAAAGGCGGTATCACCGGTATCTCCAGCGGCTTCATCGAATTCGATCGGATGACGAGTGGCTTGCATCCTTCGGAAATGATCGTGATAGCGGCGCGGCCGAGCATGGGGAAGACAGCCCTCGCCATGAATATCGCTGAACACGTCGCCATCAACGAGAAGCTACCGGTCGGCGTCTTCAGCTTGGAGATGAGCAGCCAGCAACTGGTGCAACGGCTGCTTTGTTCGCGAGCGCGTGTGAATCTGCAGAAAGTCCGCGATGGATTCCTCGGCGAGCGCGATTTCCCGAGTTTGACCGCCGCTGCTTCAAAACTGGCCGAAGCAAAAATTTTCATCGACGACAGCGCGAGCCTGACAATCCTGGAGTTGCGTGCGAAGGCGCGCCGGCTCAAGGCGCAACAGGATGTGCGACTCATCATTGTCGATTATTTGCAACTACTGAGATCGACATCGCGCCGTGCTCAGGACAATCGGCAGTTGGAAATCTCTGAAATTTCCGCAGGCCTCAAAGGCCTGGCCAAGGAACTGAAAATTCCGATCGTCGTAGTGGCGCAGTTGAATCGACAACCAGAGCAACGGTCCGGTGGCAAGCCGCGTTTGAGCGATCTGCGCGAATCGGGCTCAATCGAACAGGACGCCGATCTCGTCGGATTGCTGGTCAGGCCGGAAATTTACGAAGAAGACGACGAAGCTCGCGCGGAAAAAGCAGGTGAAGCGGAATTGATCATCGCCAAGCAGCGGAATGGCCCGGTCGGCGAGATTCCGCTGACGTTCCTGAAAGAATTCACCCGCTTCGAAACTCGCGCGCGCAACGTGGAAGAGCCTCGGGAAGCGTTTTAGCGCTACCCAAGACTTTTCGCCGCTTCAATCACATGCTGCGCGTCGATCCCGCGCGCTTTCATCACTTCAGGGCCGGGCGCGCTCAAGCCAAACTGATGGAGCCCGACGACTTTGCCATCCAGGCCGACGTATTGGTACCAGATCTCAGTCACTCCGGCTTCAATCGCGACGCGTCTACGGCATTCGTTAGGCAGGATTTCTTCACGGTATTCCTGCGGCTGGCGATTAAAACGTTCGAAGCAAGGCATGGAGACAACGCGGACGCCTTCGCCGAGTTGTTGGGCGGCCGCAAGCGCATGCTGGAGTTCGCTCCCGCACGACATGATGATCAGGTCGAGTTTTCCTTTCTCGTTTCTCGCAATGTACCCACCACGCAACACGCCTTCGCGACGTAATTTCACATCGACATCGTTTAACATCGGGACCGTCTGGCGCGTGAGCGCAAGAAACGTGGGCCCATCGATTCTTTCCATGGCCGCCACAAACGCGCCCGCAGTCTCTTCGGGATCGGCGGGTCGAATCACGTCAATGTTCGGTATCAACCGAACCGAGCTTACTGTCTCCACGGGTTGATGAGTTGGGCCATCTTCACCAACGCCGATCGAATCATGCGTAAAAATGTAGGTGTTGGGGAGCTTCGCCAACGCAGCCAGCCGAATGGAAGGGCGGCAATAGTCGGTGAAAACAGTAAAGGTTGCGCCCGACGCGCGGAACAGTCCGTGATACGAGATGCCGTTTAGAATCGCGCACATCCCATGTTCGCGAATGCCGAACCGGATGTTGCGTCCGCTGGGGTTATCGCGATTGAAATCGCCCCCGCCGTCGATGTAGTTCATTGTCGATCCGTACAGATCCGCACTGCCACTCATGAGCAGCGGCATCGCTTGCGCAATGGGCTGCAATACTTCTCCTCCGGCTTTTCGCGTTGCCAGCTTCGCATCCTTGGGAAAGTCGGGAATCTTCGAAAAAAGGTCCGCGGGAACTTTTCGCTCCAGTCCGTCATCAAGGATTTTCGCCTTGTCAGGATTTTTCGTGCGCCACGCGTTGTAGGTTTGTTGCCATTTCTCGTAGTCCGCGAGGAGCTTCTTTTTGTGTTCGGAAAAATAGTCGTACACCTCCTGCGAGACGAAATAATGTTCGTCGGGCAATCCGAGCGCCTTGCGTGCCGCATCAACATATTTCGCGCCCGCTTCCCCATGCGCTTTATACGTCCCTGCCACCTCCGGGACGCCTTTGCCGATGAGCGTGTGCGCGATGATGAATTGCGGTTTCCCGTTGTCGCGCCGCTTCGCCACATTCAACGCGTCGAGAAACTGTTGCATGTCGTGGCCGTCGATTTCCTGAACATCGAAGCCGTATGCCTCCATGCGTTTGCCGGTATCTTCGCTCTGCGTTTCTTTCGCCGCGGCGTCGAGCGTGACGGCGTTTGAATCGTAGATGAAAATCAAATTATCGAGGCCCCAATGACCGGCCAGCGCGCACGCCTCGGAAGCGACGCCCTCCTGCATGTCGCCGTCGCCGCACAAACAGATCACGTGCTGATCGAAAATCTTGTGCTCATCAGTATTGAAACGCGAACCAGCCATTTTTGTCGCCACGGAAATGCCTACTGAGTTGCCGATTCCCTGTCCGAGCGGGCCTGTCGTGCATTCGACGCCCGGGGTCTCGCCGAATTCAGGGTGCCCCGGTGTCTTGGAATGCAGTTGCCGGAATTGTTTGATTTCCGACATCGGCAAGTCGTAGCCGCTTATGTGCAGCCATGCGTACAAGAACATGCTGCCGTGCCCAGCCGAAAGGACGAAGATATCGCGATTGATCCAGCGCGGTTTGTCTGGATTGTACTTTAACGCATATCCATAAAGCACGGCGCCCATCTCGGCGCAGCCGAGTGGAAGCCCAAGGTGACCAGATTTCGAAGCTTCTACAGCGTCCATGCACAAACCACGTGCCTGGTCGGCCGCTTCAGAGAGAATTTTGATATTTAGACTCATGGAAAGAAGAAAGATTTTAGATTTCGGTTTAAAAAATAGAGACGCGAATCTCTATATGGCCGAACATTTGCGTTCGACAATGTATTTTCCACTGCTGAGCTATTGGACGCGCGTAAACCGGAAGGTCGGAGGACTAATTCGCCTGTGAAGACGCCATCATTGCTCCAAGTTGTCGAGAGGCTCGAACGTCTCGCAGGCAGGTTGCCTTCCAAGATCCGAAACGCTGTTCTCAGCGAGCTCACGCCGCTGAAGCAATTATTTCTCCAGCAACGCCCACCGCGTTTTCTTTTTGCAGGCTCAGCGAAATTACCCGCCAGAAAAATCATCTCGGCCCTCTTTGGTTCGGCCGAATTCGCGGCGCCAAATGCTGCTGCCCCGCTTTGCCGCTGGTTCGAGGTCGGCTTTCCCGAGAGAGGAACGATTTCGATCATTGACGTTCGTGGGGTTGACGATTCCGCGGCCATTTACGTCCGGGACGAACTCAAATATCGCGCTCCGGACATCATTTTTTTCATTCGCGACGAGCGATTCGGGCAGGAGCTGGAGAAGCGGGCAGTGGCCGACTTAAATAGTTATCTTAGCTGGAATGAGACATTGGAAACGGATCGCAAGATAATCGAGATCATCGTTCCGCCGTTGGAGACGATCGCTTCGCGCGATCACAACGGCTTCGGTGCGACACCCGACGAAGGCGTATCCGGATCAAGTCTCGCGAGACGCGGCGCGTTTTTGGAAACTTTGCGGCTGGTTCCTGTGGATAACGATCAGGAATTTGAGCTGCCGCCTGCGGAAGCGCGGCGTCTTATGTCGATCCTCGCCCGCGAGTTGCCGAATGAAGCGCGGATGGAGATGATCCGGATATCGCGAGATCGCGAAGGGCAGCGGGAAGTGGCGCAGCTGTTGGTAAAGTCTACGACCGCCGTTTGTACGGCCATCGGCGCGCAACCGATTCCTCTGGCTGATCTGCCAATTCTGACCAGCCTGCAACTGATGATGGTTTCTGGAATCATGTATGTAAGCGGGCGGGAACGCAGTCTGCGTGCTTCCGCAGAATTCGCCGGCGCCCTCGGTGCAAATGTCGGCGCAGCGATGCTCCTGCGCGAAGGCGCCCGCGCGGTCCTGAAATTCTTTCCGGGTTGGGGGAACGTTGTGTGCGGCCTGGTCGCGGGCTCGGGAACGTACGCGATTGGTCGCGCTGCGACTGCGTACTTTGTTGAAGGCGTCTCACTAAAAGATGCGCGTCGTACATATGTATCGAGCCGGAAAAAACGCCGCCGGCGGGAATTGGAAGAAGCTCAATGAGCGGACGCCAAGATGTGTCTCGATACTCTGATTACATTCAGACATACGCCTCGTAAATCTCCCGTGAATAACTTGTGAATAAAATTCATCATTCCTGCATGTTTTGTTCACACGATTTTGTGAACAAAGAGACTGATTTCGTTGGTCTGGCCGCGTCTTCGCCAACCTCGGTATGAAGCTCTCCGACATCCGGGCGACGCTTCAAGAAATACACGTCTCACCAGTCAAGACGCTCGGTCAAAATTTCCTGCACGACCAAAACCTTGCACGGTGGGTTGTCGATCAAGCCGAGGTTACACCGGACGATTACGTGCTCGAAATCGGGCCCGGTTTGGGAGCGTTAACAAAACTCCTTCTTGAGAAAGGCGCGCGCGTTCTCGCAATCGAGAAAGATACACGCCTCGCTAATTTCTTACGCGAGCGTTTCAGTCACGAGCAACTCGAAGTGCTCAACATCGACGCCCTCAAATTCGATGCGCGCACCTTGTTTTCGCATCGACACGTGAAATTACTCGGCAATCTTCCCTATAATATTTCGAGCGCACTGATCTTGAGGTTCCTTGCGTATCCGAGCCCTATCTCACTATGGTTGTTTACATTACAAAAGGAGATGGCAAGGCGTCTTTCGGCGAAGCCGTCGACTCATGATTACGGTGCTCTCACATTGCGCATCCAATTGCGGCATGACGTAAAATATCTGCGCACCGTCGCAGCGACGGTGTTCTTCCCGCGACCTGACGTTGATTCTGCAGTGGTGCGACTCTCGCCGCGGGACCCGCAGGAATTGCCTCCGCACGATGAAGAGTTACTCGTAAAATTAATTCGCCTTGGTTTTTCTCAGAGGAGAAAACAACTAAGAAAGCTGCTTCGGGAGCGAGTCGACGACTGGGACGCGATCTCGCGGCACCTCAACATCGATCCCAAGGTTCGAGCTGAAGAGCTCTCGTTACTTCAATGGATCGCTCTGGCGAATTTCATCGCGCCGCCACCATCCCCGGATATGCGCCTAACGAACAATGAGCGTTTTCCAGTCGTCGATAAAAACGACGAAATTCTGCGGGCTGCCAGCCGCTCCGAAGTGCATGCGAATAACTTGCGCCATCGCGCCGTTCACATCCTGCTTTTCAACCCAGCAGGCGAAGTCTATTTGCAGCAACGCTCGCGCTGGAAAGACCGGCATCCTCTGAAATGGGACTCGAGCGCTGCTGGTCACGTAGGCGCTGCGGAAAGCTACGATGAAACAGCTCAACGCGAACTGAAGGAAGAATTAGGAATCACTGGTCGCCTCGAGAAAATTTCAAAGCTCCCTGCTTCAGAACGTACTGACCAGGAGTTCGTTTGGCTTTATCAAGGCGGAGTTGCCGGTAACTTGTCGCCAAATCGAACAGAGATTGAGACAGGCGCGTTCTTTCCTGAGACGGTCATCGACGGTTGGGTCGCGGCGCGACCAGAAGACTTTGCGCCAGGATTTATCGAATGCTGGAAAGTCTATCGACAGAAAAACGGCGGCAATTGCGGCGCGCCTACTTAAATCCGACAAACTTTCTCCGCGGCAAACGGCGTAGAGCCGTTTGCTTGAATTTTCGCGCGGCGCGTCTTGCCTTCAGTTTGCCGCCATAGACACTGTCGCTAAACATCTTGGTTACGATTTTGTCTCCGCGAAGGAAGTGGACCTGAAAACCATGTGTCTGTTTCTTCGCCCGCGTTTTTGTGTCGATGCGGCGAATGTTCGCCTCCGAAGCAGGATTAGGACGTCGTCTTCGCATGAAGCGAAACTAACTGAACAATTTCAGCAATCAACGAGGCAAACTTGCGGAGCCCGCCTCAGGCGGGTGGCGAAACGCGTCCGGCGAAGGCAGGTTCCAGGAACGCCATTTCTTATCGTATTCGCTGGCTGCCAATAATGCATAGCAGGGATGCCGTTTCGCTCGAAGCCAGGTAATCAGCTTTACAAGATTTTCCTGCGCCATCGTCGTGCAACCAGTGGTCGGGCGATTTACTCCGCGCCGGATATGAAAAAAAATCGCGCTCCCCGCGCCGGGCACGGGTCGATCGGAATTGTGGCGAATCTCGACGAGCCAGTGATAAGCGAAATCCCCCGAGCGCATTTTTTCGTGTGTGTAATTGTCCGGCGGATTCTTCGCGTCAATTACGACATGCCGGTTGTAGTTAGGCGAGCGCGGGTCATCGCTCCAAATGTCTGCCTCTGTGACCTGATGGTATGGATAGTCGCCACCGGCAGGCAGATGCGCGTCGTATCCAAAGACCTGACCAATTTCGAAAACGCCTGCAGGCGCGCGACCATCGCGCTCTTTCTTTCGAAGACCAGGCTCGTTTTGGCCCGCGAGCCCGGTGCCCCAGGCGAGCCCGTTTTTTCCAAACAACACCGGAAATGGTCCAGCCACCGCGCTCCAATCACCGCCGCGCGCGCGTTCAAAGAGCCGCAACTCGCCGCGCATGGAATTCCCCGTCGGCGCGATACCGACGATGAGCTGTGTGCAATCGTCCGGGACGCCATCGGCATGCGCATTACTGAAAGGCATTATTAGCAGGAAGACAGCGAGGCAGCGCGAAATTGGCATAAGAAAGGAACGCATTTTCATCGCTCCGCCACTGGTTTTCACATCTGCGGCAACAGCGCGCAGCGATTGTTTTGGCGCTTCTATTACTTTGAGGTCAATCTCTATCGCTTATGGTCCCTTCTGTTCGTAGCAACGCTCGTCTGTGTGGGTGCGGCAATGGTTTCGGTCTCGGCCCAAACCCAGAGTGCGTCGCCGGCGGCAACAGCTTCGCCTCGCCCAACCGCGGCACCCTCAGGTCCACGCGCGACTGCAACGGCGAGCCCATACGCTACAGCGTCCCCAACTACGCGTGGCGTGGCGACCCCGAGTTCGCCGACGAGCGGAGAGCATGGCGCAAGAGTTACGCCGGAGATAACACCTTCACCCAGCGGCGGTGCGCAGCTTGAAGGCGAATCGCCTCAGCCCACAACACGGGAATCGTCACCGAAAGCAGCAACTCCCGCCGGAACGACCAAGCCGACCCTATCGCGCCCTCACAGGAAACTAGAACGGCGCGAAGCTAACACTCCTCCGGAGGGACCCGGGAAACAGAAATAAACGAATCCAATCTTCTGCCCGAATTTGCAGCAATCGCTCAGCTGGTTCCGGCGTTTTCTACTGCAGCTGTGTCTGCGGGAAGATATTTCACACCGATCAGCCAGGCCACGCCGGAGAGGAGAATTATTCCGGACACAAACAGAAATGCCACGTGCATATTCGTGTGACCGCCGATATATCCCAGGAGCCAGAACGCCTGCACATCGCCCAACGCGTGGACGACAAAGATGTTTGCGGCAAACGCTGTCGCGCGCACGGCAGGCAGCGATACGTTGGCCAGCGCCGTGTTTGAAGGACCTGTGTTCAAAAACAGGAAAAAGATGGCGAGGAACATGGTGATCCACGCCGCTGGAAATGGAATGTAAAGGGTCGCGATGAAAAACGGACAGGAGATCAGCATCCCGATTCCCGAAACCCAGAAGTAGGAGCCGGCAAAACGCAGGCGCAATCTATCGGCGATGACGCCTCCCAGAAGCGTTGAGACCAGGCCTGCCACAACGGTGATCAAGCCAAAGATCGTCATGCCTACGTCTGGACTTTGATTCCGAAAACGAAGATAAGCGGGGGCCCAAAATCCCAGGCCGCCTTGTACAAAAGTCATCAATGTCATCGCGATGCAGTTGATGAGGTAGGAGCGTGTGCGGAACAAATTCAGGTAGTCACGCAGACTGCGGCGCGGTGATTTCTGTGCCAGATGATCCGCTGCGACGCGCGGGTCGCGTTGCCAGAAGCACAGGAGACCCAAGAGCAACCCTGGAGGGGCAACTAGATAAAATGCCCAGCGCCAGCCGAGATGAGCGCCGATCGATCCGCCGATCACATAGCCGAGCGCGCTGCCAACTGGAATCGCTGCGCAAAAAATCGCCATGATGCGACCCCGGGTTTGGATTGGAAAAAGATCGGACAAGATCGTCGGCGCCGCCGGCCCATAGCCGCCTTCACCAATTCCAACGCATACGCGAGTCGCAAAGAGAATGCCGAATGTCGCGGCGAGACCGGAGCCGCCGCTGGCCAAGCTCCACAAAATCACGGCCGAACCAATTATGATCCACCGCGAGAATCGATCGGCAAGCAAACCGAGAATCGGCGCGCTGACCATGTAAGTGACGAAAAACGCGTCGCCAAGCAGACCCGTCTTGGTCATGGCGTTTATGTCGCCGGCTGCGAAAAAACTTGCGCGAATATCAGGCTCGAGGGCGGCCAGAACCTGGCGGTCGATGTAGTTGAAAAGATTGATGGCCAGGAGCAGAAAGAGTGCGCTACGCGCGCCGATCATCGTTATTCTCCCAACAGGTCGCATTGCAATTGCCGATTGCAGTTTGCCCGGCGCAGAATGTAAACCATAAACGATGTCTTCCGTATCCGCCGCTGAACGCTGTCTTTATTTTTTCGGCCGGCTGCTGGTGCGTTGCTTTTATCGGGTTACTGCGCTGGGCCTGGAAAACATTCCCGCAGGCGGGTTCCTGCTTTTGCCTAACCACATCACCTGGATTGACGCCATCGTCCTCCAGCTTGCTTGTTCTCGCCCGATTCGGTACGTCATCGACCAGGAACATTATTATAAACCGATTCTGCACCTGATTGTGCGCACGTTGGGTTGTATTCCAATCAATACTCGCAATTCGCGTTCCGCCATTCGTGCTGCGGCGGAGAAAATCGCTGAGGGCGAGATCGTCTGTCTTTTTCCCGAGGGCCAGTTGGAGCGCACAGGGGCGCTTTTGCGTTTGCAACGCGGTTACGAATTGATCGCACGGCATGCAAATGCGCAGGTCGTTCCGGTTTGGCTCGATCAACTTTGGGGATCGATCTTCTCGTTTCAGGGCGGCCGATTTTTCACGAAATTGCCCAAGCGCATCCCGTACCCTGTAACGATCGCCTTTGGCAAACCACTCAAAGCCGAGGTCGCCGACAATGCGACGGTCCGTGAGGAGTTGCTTAAGCTCGGTGAATTTTGTTTCAGTCGCCGTCCATCATTAGATCGACATCTCGCCGAAGAATGTGTGCGCGGACTGAAGCGCAGGCGGTTCGCGACGGCTGTGATCGACGGGACCGATCATAGCCAGCTGAGCCGGGCGAAACTGCTCGGCGCGGCGGCGGCATTGAGTCGCTATCTGCGGAAGGAATTTTCCGATGAACGAATCGCAATCGTTTTGCCTGCCAGTAAAGCTTCGATGCTGGCGAACCTGGCGGTCACGCTGGCGGACAAAGTTCCTGTGGACCTCAATTTCACCGTGGGACGCGCAGCGAATGAATCCTGCTGCAAACGCGCCAACCTGCGCGTCGCAATTTCAGCCACGCAATTCATGCAACGACTCAAGGATTTCCCGTGGCCGGAACGCATTTTGAAATTGGAAGAACTCGTCCCACAGTTGAAGCGCCAGATCGTTTTCTGGTGGATCGTGTCGGTTCTCGTTCCGGCACGTTTGTTCCTGCGCCTTTTGCAAATTCCAAAGGAAGGCGGCCACAGGGAAGCAATCCTGCTGTTTACGAGCGGAACCACTGGAGAACCAAAGGGGGTTGTAATCAGCCACCGTAATGTCGTCGGAAATGTCTCACAGTTCCGGCAACTGCTGGACGCGCGAGAGACCGACGCGATCCTGGCGTCACTGCCGTTTTTTCACACGTTCGGATCGACCGTCACACTCTGGTATCCGCTCATCGAAGGCGTGCGAATTGTCACGTATCCCAACCCGCTGGAAGCCGGAAAGAATGCGGAGTTGATCGAACGATACAAACTAACGTTACTTCTGATGACGCCTACTTTTCTGCGGATGTACCTGCGCAAGGCCGAACCGGATCAGCTTCGCAGCTTGCGCCTCATTATCACCGGCGCCGAAAAGTTACCTCTTGATCTTGCCAGGCACTTTGAAGAACGCTTCCACAAAAAAGTCTACGAAGGCTACGGGCTCACCGAGACAGCGCCGGTGGTAAGCACAAATCTACCTGATCCGGAACCGAAAAAGCCTGGAGAACACGTGCAATCATCAAGCCGTCTGGGATCGGTTGGCAGATTGGCGCCGGGAATGGCCGCGGAAATTCGCGAGCCGGAAACGGACCGAAAACTTTCGCTGTACGAAACCGGGATGCTTTGGCTGCGCGGTTCAAACATTTTCGAAGGTTATCTGCACGATCCCAGGCAAACGGCTGAAGTTCTTTGCCATGGCTGGTTGAAGACGGGCGACATCGGCCGGTTCGACGAGGACGGATTCCTTTATATCGAAGGGCGATTGTCGCGATTTTCAAAAATTGGCGGCGAAATGGTGCCGCACGAGACGATCGAGAGCAAAATTGTCGATCTTCTCGGTTTGTCCGGAAGAGACGAACGCCCGCTGGCCGTAATGGGTGTGCAGGACGAGGCAAAAGGCGAAGCGCTCGTCCTGCTCAGTGCAGTAGATATCGATCTCGCGGAGTTGCGCAGCAAGCTTCACGAAGCCGGTGTGCCAAACTTGTGGATTCCCAAGCAGGTCCAGCGCGTTGAAGCCATCCCAGTCCTCGCCTCGGGAAAGCTCGACTTAAAAAAATGCCAGGGACTCGTAGCTGAAAACTAGTGGGACCCGGTGTTTGTTGCCAGCCCGCCTACAAAATTCTTGAGCAACTCCTCAAAGCGGTCCGGCTGATCGACAAAAACCGCATGCGCTGCATCATCGACTTTTTCGAAACGCGCGTGCGGAATCTGGTTCGCAGCCGCCTGCTGCCGGGGCAACTCGAACGATTTCGTCGAAGCGATAATCAGAGTTGGACATTCAATCTTCTTCAGCGCTGGTGTCCGATTCACACCAAACATGTCGGCAACGAGCATGCCTACGCCAACGTCAGACGGCGTTTTCATCCCGGTGCCGACCAGCCGTTCGATGACACCGTCGCTCTGCGGTTTGCTGATGATCGCATGCATCATACCTTCCAAATATTCCTTCTGATGCGACTGATAAACGGCGAACATTTTGAATTGCTCCGCCGTTTCCTGGGATCGCGCGACCATGCCGTCCGCGCCATCGGAAACTGCCGCATCCACCAGCACAATTCCCGCGAGATCTTTGGTGCCGTACCGCTCGACATAGGCGGCGACGTCCTGAACGCCTTGCGACCATCCAATCAGAACCGGTCGCCACAAGCCCAGGCGTTCCAGCAACGCATGTAAATCCTGCGCGCGAATCTCCGGCGTGTTCCCGTTTGTCGTCTTCGTCGATTCGCCTTGAGAACGCGGATCGAACGCGATGACTCGATGGGTCCTTGCGAACGTGTCGAGTTGCCGACGCCAGATGTCCGCGCCCGTGCTCCAGCCGGGAATAAAAACCAGCGCAAGTGCGTCGCCCGGCTTGCCCGCTTCGATCACGCGCAATGAGACGCCGTTGCCAACTTCTACCATGTGCGACGATCCCGTGTTCGATTCCGCGCATGCGGGCGCCGCGCCAAGGCAAGTGGCGAAGATCAGGCAAAAGAAAATAAGCTTATTGGATAAAACTGACATGGCTCATTCTCATTTAGCCGCCACAGTTTTCCGCGCAAAAAATCAGATATATTAGGTAAGACGGAGCGAGCCTGTGCTCTTTAGAAACGGCTTGCCGGATCTTCTTCCTTAGCTCGCCAGGGCGAGATTTTGCCGAAAAGGTCGCGTGTCGCGCCGGCAATGTCCTCGGCTTTCGATACGCCGCTGTCGATGAGCGCGCGGCCAGTGCTTGCCCAAATCTTCTTTACCACCAGCGCGCCGTTTTCGCGCACGATTCGACCAAGATGCTGAACAGCCGCAGCCGTAGCAGATTTACGGATAAGTTCAGGCGGACATTTTGAAGTCAGTTCGCAGTAGCGCCGCGCGACTTCTCCTACGCGAAGTGTAAGGAACGCGTTCGCCGCGCCGTTGGAAACACATTTCACCAGAAGAGCTGAGATCCCGCTCAAGCCTGGGATTCCGCCTTTGAGCGCCGGCACCACAGAAACAGCAAGCGGCGCGACCATCTCTCCAAGATCAAGCGATTCCAGTCCGCTCGCGACGAAAGCTGTGCCAGCAACATTTGCGTACAATCGCGCCAATTCGCGAGGCGAAGGACGCTGCACATAAATCCGCGCAATCCGGCCGACCATTTGAATTTGAGTGAAGAGGACAATCAGCCCATCCAGCCGGCCATTTTGCATCAAAGCCGTGCTAAGAAACACTGTGCTTGCTGTTCTACGGACGACCAAATCCGCTTGAGTTGAAAGATGCCCAATCGCCTTTTCGATTTCCTCCTTTGTAACGACAGGTAGATCAAGTGTCCGTGGATTTGAAGCAAGACGTGCGCGGAGAACCTGCAAATATGCGTCGTAATTCGGACCGGAATCTTCCTCAGGCGGACCAAGAGCAGCAGGAAGCCTTGTGTATGCGATTGCATAATACAGGGCTAACAATCCCGCAGTCAGGCAAACGGCCCAGAAAACGATTGTGCCAGCAATGGGATGAATTCTGTCAGCCAGTGAGACCAAGCTGGCGACGCCTGCGATAATTAAAGAGACCAGACAGACGGTCATCGTCACCGCGAGGACAACGACTAGTCTTCTCGCACCTGAATTCTGAGCAGTGGCAGGGGTTTTCACCTCGTTGCGATTACTTTGCACCTGGCGCGGCTTGGTTCAATGGGAAGGTGAATTTCGCGTTCGCGCCGCGCGCAATCGCACGCGAAGCTTTCCTATGCAAAGGTCTCACTGCATACCTGTCATCTTGGGCGTGGCGGCGGTGTCTCATCTGTTAGCGTACTCCACGCGGGCCGACGAAAAACCAATGATGAAGGCCGTGGTCGCGCATGAGTACGGCGCACCTGAAGTTTTGAAATTTGAAGAAGTGCCGCGACCTGAGCCAAACGAAGACGAAGCGCTGGTGCGTGTGATTGCGAGCAGCGTTAATCCAGCCGATCCGCTCACGCTCAGCGGCAAATACGCGCGAGAATTTGGGACGCATCTGCCGCTCATCCCAGGCTACGACATCGCAGGGGTCGTAGAGAAGACGGGCGCCAATGTCACGAAGCTTAAAGTCGGCGACGCCGTTTACGGCTATCCAACTTTCGGCGGCGGCTGGGCCGATTACGTCACGGTCAAGGAATCCGAAGTGGCCGCAAAGCCCAAGTCCCTGAACTTTGTAAAATCCGCTGCGGTACCGATGGGCGCCTTAACCGCGTGGCAGGCCTTGATCGACGTGGCGAAACTGCAACCGGGGCAAACGGTTCTCATTCACGGGGGATCAGGCGGCGTGGGGAGTTTTGCCATCCAGATTGCCAAAGCGCGCGGTGCACGCGTCATAGCGACCGCGTCCACGGCAAACCAGGATCTCCTGAAGCAGCTCGGCGCAGACGTGGCTGTGGATTATACGAAGACCAAATTTGAAGACGTCGCCAAGGATGTGGACGCCGTGCTCGATCCTGTCGGCAAAGAAACGCTCGCGCGTTCTTACGGCGTGGTGAAGAAAGGCGGCATTGTTATGTCGTTGGTTGCGCGTCCGGACCCAGTCGAACTCAAGAAACGTGAGATTCACGGAGCCGGTATCTCTGTGCATCCGGATGCGGAAGACCTGGCAGAGATCGCGCAACTGATCGACGCCGGGAAAATCAAACCAACCGTGACGCAGGTCCTCCCGCTGAGCGAAGCGATTGCGGCCCAACAACAGGCCGCCACACATCACACGCGCGGAAAAGTTGTGCTGCGGATCGCAGACGAGCCGAAAAGTTGACGCCAAGCGCGGGCGTTTGAAGTTCGTCCGTGATGAGAAGTACATTCCTGGCAATTTCTTCTGCGGGCCCCAACCGTGATTTCTCCAAGGGCACGCGTGAGCAGCCCTTTTGGGACGAGCATGCAGCGTTCATCGACAAGCTCGTTGATGACGGTTTCATCCTGATGGGCGGTCCTTTGGTCGATGAAGGCGGCTCCTTATTGATCGTCAATGCCGAAAATGAAAACGAAGTGCGAGAGAAATTGAAGAACGACCCCTGGACCGAGCACGGCATCCTGAGACTGGAAAGCGTAAAGCGCTGGGAAATTTTTATCGATCAGCGGAAGTAGAATTTGATTTGTGCTCGGCGGGCAGAACTTCGTGCCGTCCGTGTCCAATTGCTTGTTCCTGCTCTTCGCAATACACTTTGGCCATGACCGCTAACGAAATCATCGAGGAGATCAAGCGACTCGGTCCGAAAGAACAGTTGGGCGTGATCCGTTTTGCTTATCAACTGGATAGCGAACGACGGCTCACCGGCAAAGAATTGTCCGGGCTCGCAGAGCGAATGGTGAAAGCCACGGATCCCGCCGAAGAAGCCATCATTCGCCAAGCGATGATTCGCGGCTTCTACAGCGTGACCGCAGGGCGGACCGGATCAGGCGCGAGAAACAAGCGCGCTATCGCGAAAAGAAATAGGAACAAGCGTTCCGCGAAGCGGGTGTAGAGGCGACTGTCCGGCTCGGACTTACAACGCGCTGTGGCGAACCTTTTCGTCGATCGCCAGATAATCGTCCCGTGGTGGACTAAAGGTATCGAGCACACGCGTCGGCAACATTGTTTCCACGCCGTGCGGAACATTGCTGGCGAGATAAAAAGAATCGCCCGTTGAAAGCTCGTGCGGCACACCATCCACGATGAGTCGCATCTGACCCTCGAGAATGTGAACGATCTGCTCCTGCGGATGCGAATGCGCGGGCATGGTGCTGCCGGCAGCCAGTGTGGCCATCATCTGATACATATTTTTGCCATGCGCGACGGTCCGGCGCGTGATGCCCGGACAAATTTCAATTGTCGGATTTTCTCGTTTCATCTTCAGGAACGTTACCCGGGACGAAATGGATGGAAAACACAATGTTGATTCCACACTGAAGCGCAGCTCCTCAGAGCGACATTGTCCCAAGAAAATATAGAGTTCTCGCGCCGCGACTGCGCGCGCTATAATGCGCCGTCGCCCAAGGACAGGTGCAATGAACAATAGTAGATGTCCCTTCTTTGTCGTGTTGCTCCTCGCGGTTTGGACTGGCTTATCCACGAATAGTTGTTCTAAAACCCCTGACCAATCGGCGCAGAGACAGAGAGATTCGATCGCAAGCTTGCTCGACGCTTATATTGATGGTTACCGGACGGGCGAGTGGGGGAAGGTTCGTTTCACCGCGGACGTGACATTTGAAGGTCCTCTGAAAGGACCAATCAGCGGCGAGTCCACGGTGCGGACGTTTCTTTCGACTGTGCGCGCGAAAGACGTGCGGGTGAAGCGCCAGATAATTGATGGTCAATTCGCCTGCGTCCTGGCCGATTTCGAGACAATAGAAGGAACCATAGTGCCATTTTGTGAATTCCTTCGCATTAGCGACGGCCAAATAGCTGAGATTCGCCCCTACTTTGATCCTCGTCCCCTTATCCGATGATCGCTTGAGCGATGGCCGTGCTCCCGAACGAACTTTTTCGATTTTCGCACTTGCCACTTGCCAATTGTCACTCGGCACTGGCAAAATCCGACCATGAAAATATCTATCCCACTGACTACAATTCTGTTAGCGACGTTGATCGCAATTCCCTCGTTTGCGCAAATAACGTCGACATCGCCCGCGGGTGTATCGGGCCGGAGTGCAACCCAACCGGCAGCTTCAAGCGACCAGCCGAACCAGCAGGAGATGATGAAGCAAATGATGGAGATGTCGAAGTTGAATGAGAACCACAAACTCCTCACCGACCTCGACGGCAATTGGACTTACACCATCAAGTTCTGGATGAACCCCGATCCGAACGCCAAGCCGGAGGAATCAAAGGGCACTGCCGTCAGGAAATCGGTGATGGACGGCCGTTACTCCACGCTCGATGTCACCGGGAAAATGGAAATGCCCGGCCCCGACGGTAAGAAAAAGGAAATGACGTTCAAAGGGCATGGAACCGACGGCTTCGACAATGTGAAAAAGAAATTCGTCGGTAGTTGGGTCGATAACATGGGCACCGGCATCATGTTCTCCGAAGGCACTTACGATCTCGCGACCAAAACCTTCACCTACACCAGCGAATACGAAGCCATTCCCGGCATGAAGCAGCAGATCCGCGAAGTCATCAAGATCACCGACAACAACCATCACACCCTGGAGTGGTACGAGAACCGTGGTGGCCAGGAAGTGAAAACAATGGAGATTAATTACACCCGCGCAGGCAAGAAATAGCGAACCAGTTTATAAATGTTGTAGCCGCCTCGCTGTGTCGAGGCGCTCCGACGCTGTTGCTCCCTTGAGAACACGGCGACGCAGCGCCGTGGCTACAGCGCCTGTCATGCGAGAGTCACGACGGCAAGTGTCGTGACTCTTTGCATTTTATGGACGTTTCGCAGGCACTTATCACTCGTCTCTCATCACTGGTCACTGCTTTTTCATTCCGATGAAACAACGAACCGATTGCCTTCACTGTCCTTGAACATCGCGTAGGTGCCCCAGGTTTGCTTTTGCGGTGGGCCTTCAAATTCCACGCCGCGCTTTGTCAGCTCGTCATATGTTTTGTCGATGTCATCGCAAGTGTACGACATGTTCATGAATGAGCCGATTCGTTTTTCTTCGCCTTCCGGCGTGAATAACACGACTCGTGTCTCCGCCTTCGGAATTCGCAATTCGATCCAGCGCTGCTTCTCGTCAAAGGGCTGATCGGTGATGATCGTGAACCCAAGTTTGTCGGTGTAAAAATCGAGGGCGCGATTTTGGTCGGCGACGGGAATACTGATGAATTTGATTTGCTTGATCATGATGCGCTGAACCTAATGTGACCGATCTCTTCGCGTCTAGATACGAACGGTGATTCTCGTAAGAAACTGCTGTCCGTTTATCGGTATAGCGCATATTGTGCTTCACGAGGCGCCATGCCCCGATTTCGCGAAACCGTTTCCGTCGACGATTACGTTCTCGATATCCTGATGCGCGATCTGATCGGTCACGATCAACAGCCGGCCGCCTATCTGGTTTATCTGTACCTTTACGGACAGGCCGCACGGAAGAAATGGAAACCGGTCGTTGCCAGTTTACGAACGCTCGCGGACGCGACCGGTCTTTCCAAAAGCGCCATCCAAATCGCGCTTGCAACGTTGCGCCGCCGCGAATTAATCGTGACCACCCGCAACCACGCCACCGCAACTTCCTGTCATCGCGTTCTCCGCCACTGGCGCAAGTAATCTTTGTAGCGCCTCGCTGTGTCGAGGCGTTCCGCTGGCATTCAAGAACGCTATTTCGTCACGAACGGCGGCGGCGCCATTCGCTCAACGCAGGTCACATCAAGATTTTTCGCATCGCCTTTTTCCAGAAACTCGATCGCGATCCGATCGATACAACCAGCATCGGTCAGGCCATCAACACCGTGACCGGCCTCTGGAATAATGACATGTCTGCTGTTGGGCAAATGCCTGGCCACCTCTTCTCCGTACTTTGGCGGCGTGACCGGGTCCATGTTTCCGGAAAAAATCAGCACCGGCGCGGTTGAGCGAACAGGCTCGAGAAAATCGGCTGGAATCTCACCGCGCGGCCACATCCCGCAGGCGCGCGTTTGCTGGAACACGCGATAGTCCCCGAACGGATTATTCCCATTGAGCCGTGCCGCTTGCTCCTGATTAATGAATGGGACGTCTTCCGCGCACGTGACCGACAAATACATCCCATCCGCCAGGAAGTCAGGGATCGACGGCGCAATTGCTTGCTGAAGAAACGGCGCGAAATCGCCACCTGCCGCATGGTGAACAATCAGGGGAATCCGGGCTGCTTTGTCGCGGTCGTACATCCAGGTCCTGATCTTCTCCGCGAACACACCGCGCTGAATTTCGACTGTCGTCGGTGCTGCGGATTTGCCAGGCGGAGAATATTCCACATGCGCAGGCTGTTTCTCCAATTGCGCCAGTACATTCTTCCAGTCATCGCGAATTTGCGGGAAAGCCGCGTTACACTTCGCGTCCCGTTCGCATTCGCCTAAGAGTAGGTCCATTGCGCGCGCTGCAGACTCAGAATGGTGTAACGGCATTTTCAAATCAGTCGGCGCGACACCCAGCAGAATTGCGCTGCGCACGTGCTCTGGATGCCGCCGCATGTAAACCAGCGCCGCCTGCGTTCCATACGATTCTCCGAAAAGATTGATCCTGTCATAACCGAGCCATGCGCGCACATCGTCCAGATCATCCATTGCGATGGAGGTTGTGTATTTCGTCAGGTCCGCGCGCTGCTCGAGCGCGTGACGCATTCTCTTGACGTAATCGATTGGGAACATCTCGCTGAGGTAATAGCTCGCTGTTTTCGCCCGCCAAATTGCAAGGCGATTTGATTCCCCAGTGCCGCGCTGATCGACGCACACCACATCGTGCTTGGGGCGATATACTTTGCCCGGCCCGACGTAGAATCCCGCGGCGTCTACAGACGATGCGCCCGGACCGCCCGCCAGATTGAATACGGGCTCCGCTTTCGTCTTTTGATTAACCGCAGGCAGAACGACGATGTTTAGTTCGATCGTTCGACCGGTGCGCGTTTCTCGGTTTTCAAAAACCGTCAGCTTCCCGCAAAGCAGTTCCTCGCCGATGCCAGGCAACCGGCACGGCTTCAACTTCGACAATCCGCCTGTCGGACGCTGTTTGACGCAGGCGCTTACAACGACCAGAAGCACCACCGCGCCTATAGTCATCAGCAAGATAGAACAAACCCGGCGGAATCCGCGCACGGGCGATCCTATTGCACGTGCGATGTCGCGCAAATTCGCATCAGGGCGCGGTTATTGTAGGGCGTCTGTGTCAGACGCCTCTTCCAGGCTGTGCGCTGTAGCCGCGTGTCGCTAACCGCGGCAAACCTGTGATGGTGAAGCTCTGTAGTGGTCCGCCTGAGGCGGATGTCGCCTGCGCACAGAACCGCCGCGATGTTCTGAACAATGATTGTAGGGCAGGCGCTCCGCCTGCCATCATTCAGTGAGGTTCGCTGACTGCCAATCTTCTACGGTTTCTCTCGAGTCTGATCGGTGATCCAGTTCGTTTCCCACGTCTTTCCGCCGTCGGTTGAAAACGACTGTTCGAAGTGCGCCGACGTCGGCGTGATATCGGACCACGCATATCGAACCAGGATCATTCGACCGTTGTAATCCTCCTGATCGTAAAATTCGCCGCGTCCATTCTTAAACTCGCCAACCACAGCCGGCAGACTCAGCACGCCTTTGGCCGCGTTGCCCCAGTAAAGACTCCACTGATGGGATTCAGGATTATAAAGCCGCACGGTCATCCCCTGGATGTGGGTCTTCCTGTCCGCGCTGTAGACCTCGACCTCATCAAAATTCGCGCCATCCCAAACTTTTCGGCAGCTCGAATGACCGTCGAGCTCGATCCACGTGTTGGAGCCGGTGAGAGGGTGCTCCAGTTTTTTTAGATGAAATTTCCAATTGCCGAAAGCAAAATCGAAATCGTGCCGCCCGTCGCGCAATGCAGCGCCATTTTGCGACGCTTCCTTCGTCGCGGGCGAATGGGTCTGGGCTCAGGTCGGGACTGGTTGCGAAAAAAGCAACGTGGCGAATGTGATCGCACAAACGCCAATCGATCTACGTACAAGTACAAGCATTGTGTGGTTCTTCTTCATATGATTGCTGTTTTTGACCGCGGTCACTGTAGCTGAGTTTAAATCTGTGGTAGGCCACTTGGCGCGCATTACCCAGACCACTTACCAGGAAATAGCCGGCCCTTCTGTAGTGGCAGTCGTGTCGGCTGCGCTATTCTATGAATTGCGCAATTGACCGGTATTTCTCGCTGAGCTCACGGATCCGATGCTCGAAATGGCGAATCCGGTGGATGGAACGAAAGACCAGCCAGGTGCCCAGCACGACCAGACCCAGGTTCAGGAGCATCAGCGGCGCTAGGAGGGGCATCACTTTCTCGATGCTGTAATAGCGCGAGGTCGCGATGAGCGCGCTCAGCACGGACAGCGGCAACGCGAACACAGCGATACCAGTGCGCAGGGCAGCCAGCGCAGTTCGTTTCTCAGCGAGGAGGACCTGGATTTCGCCAAAAATGACATTGTCCAGTTTGGGTAGTCCGTTCTCTTCCATACTCGTTCGCGTTTCAATTTAATCGATTCAGCGCAAATCACTGAAAGATTTCAGCGCAATCGCCGAACTATTATTGATGAGCTTTCGGTCGATTGATTTTTTAACGTCTACTTCCGCCCGGCATTTTTTTCGCCTCTCCCTTGTTCGGGAGAAGATGGAGGTGAGGGTACTAAGATTTTGTGACTGAAACAGCTATTGATCCGCGCTTTCGAAATCGCGAACGCCAGCCAGGCCTCGATCTTCTGCGTGCGCTTGCGATCATCGTAGTCGTCGTTTATCACGCCGCGCTTTTCGGATTCAAACTGCCCGGTCGAGTGGACCGCTTCGGCTGGATCGGTGTCGATCTTTTCTTTGTCCTTAGCGGTTATTTGATCGGCGGCCAATTGCTCGCCCCGCTTACGCGCGATCAGCGCATCAATCTCGGCCGATTCTTCACCCGGCGCGCGTTAAGAATCATGCCAGCCTACTTCGTGGTCCTTGCGATTTATTTCTTGTTGCCGTCGTGGCGCGAGTATTCCGAAATGTCACAGCCGCTCTGGAAATTTCTGTTATCGGTGCAAAACATCGCGCTTCATGGGGGAACAGCTTTCTCACATGCCTGGTCGCTCGCGGTCGAAGACCAATTCTATCTCGCGCTACCTTTTCTATTGCTCTTTCTCTTTCGCCGCCCGCGCGCAGCCATCATCGTTCCATGCCTGATCGTCCTCGGCGGCATCGCCTTACGCGCTTTTCTGGCTGCACAGAATCCATCAGTTGATGGCGGCGGCGTATCATTCCGCGGCTTTCAAGCGTGGATCTATTATCCAACCTGGACCCGGCTAGATCCGCTCGTGTTCGGCGTCGCGCTGGCCGCGATCGAGAAATTTCGACCGACCTGGTGGCAGCACCTGATCAACTGCGCACCCTGGCTTTGGCTTCCCGCGCTCGGGCTAATTGCTTACGCATTATACCTGGGCGAAAGCGATACCCTCACCGTCTCTGCCTGCGTCTGGCAATTTCCACTTATCGCTATTGGCATGGCCGCGCTTCTTGTTTGTGCGGTCAGCCCACGGCTCCCGCTGTGTCGAGTTGCGATTCCCGGCGCCGCTTTTATCGCCAGCATCGCTTACAGCGCCTACCTGATTCAGAAACTGGTTATTAACGGGGTCGAACAATTCTGTTCGTCTCACAACATCCAGCCAACATCTGCGCTCGCTCTTGTCGGCGTCGAACTCTGCGTCTACTTCGTCGCCACTATTCTCTTTCTCACAATCGAACGCCCATTTCTTCAGCTCCGGCACCGCGTTGCCGCGCGATCGTAAGCTGCTCATGATGCATGATTTCAGGTCCTCTGCAGTGGCAGTCGACCTCGGTGGCTATTTCCCCGATCTCGCCTATAGTCTTTAATGGCTAAAAAACGTGGTATCTCTTTCACACGACGTATGCCCGACAACATTACAGAGGAGCTAGTTGTCGTGCTTTCTACGAAGGCGTCGTTTGAATTCAAGCCCTTGTTCGACATCATCCTGCTTAATCTTCGGGAACGAAATGCCGCCAGTGGAGGCGAAGAGATGCTGCGTTTGCGTGCGTATGAAAAGCTTCAGGGCCTTGTCAGCCAGGGTGCGGTCCACCGGGAAGTCACGGGGGTCACGAAGAAATACAAAGGCGTTGCTGCGCGAATGGCGGTGCTGCGGACTGAGATGAAAGCTTTGCGCGCTGAATGTAATCAGCGCGCTCGCGCCAAGGCTGCCGCGGCGAACTAACTGCTCCTGATCGAGCAGCTACAACGAATCTTACTCTGCTGGCTTCGACTTCGTTGCGGCTTTCTTTCGTTTGCGTGGCGGTTTCCGGGACTTTGCAGCAGCTCCATTACGAACAGCACGGGCTTTCTGCTCCTTTTGGGAAGCGGCCGCATCGCGCTGGCGGCGTTCCTTACGCAGCTTCTTTTCGCTCAAATAAGCTCTAAACTTTTTATAAGCAAAACCGCCGCCCAACCCGGCAGCAGCAATTGCGAGGGCAGCTGCGATCTTAACCGGCCCCTGGCCCGGTGCCATGTGCCATGGACATTTGTCTAGTGGATATCTATCCGGAAGATAAAACCCACATCCAGGTGAAGCACACTTACGCGCCATAATTGGTTCTCGTTAGGTAGACGGGACTTGAGAGACCATAGACCATAGTCCCCGGACGCAAAACAAGGTTCTCTAGAAAATTATGCACACCTGTTGAATCCAAAGCCGGGGTGAGCTGCATCTCAGTGAAAACAAACGGAGATCGTTATGGTCCAGGATTTCAGATTTGCTGTGCGGCAGCTTCTCAAGGCGCCGGGATTTACCGCAGTGGCGATGTTGACGCTTGCGTTAGCAATCGGCGTTAACTCGGCCATTTTCGCGCTGATAAATGGAGTGGTGCTGAAGTCGGTCGTGCCGGTCCGGCCTGCCGAAGTCGTGAATGTGTTCACGGCGCGACAGAATGCCAGCCACGACTATCGACAGTTTTCATACAATGAATACCGGGAGTTGCGCGAGAACGGCGAAGACGTGTTTGCCGATGTTGCCGCGATCGAGTTCGCCGTCGCCGGAATCGGGCGCGATCACGAGATGCGGCGCAGCTTCGCGTTCCTGACTTCGGAGAACTATTTCCCGATGATGGGTGTGCAGCCGTTTCGCGGCCGGTTTTACAACGCCGAGGAATGTAAACCGAATGCGAACATGGCTGTGGTCGTGACAAGCTACGGTTACTGGAAACGCAACGGTGGCCGCAGCGATTTTGTCGGCACCACGCTTCACATCAACGGACAGCCCTACACTGTGATTGGTATCGCGCCGGACGGATTTAGTGGCGCGAACGCGTTGGTCGCGCCCGATATCTGGGTGCCGATCGGCATTCGTTCGCAGCTCGGCTCAGCTTTTGGCGATTCCGAAACCACGCACGACCTATTGAACCCGAAGAATTACACCTTCAATCTTACCGCGCGGCTGCGTCACGGCCTGACGATCGATGCCGCGAAAGGCCGTTTACCGGTACTGGCGCAACGGTTGAACGCGGTCCAACCAGACGGCAGCGAAGATGCGCGGGAATTACAAATTCAAACGCCGTCGCGATTCAGCCTGAGCACGCAGCCGCAGGACGACGGCCCGATCACGCTCATCGCGACATTGCTCATGGCCATGGCCGGCGCAGTTTTGCTGATCGCATGTTTGAATCTCGCGAACATGCTGCTGGCGCGCGGCACATCGCGCTCGAAGGAAATCGCGGTCCGTCTGGCTGTCGGCGCGTCACGGTGGCAGATTGTCAGGCAACTGTTGTGCGAAGGATTTCTCCTTGCCGTTTGCGGGGGCGCCATCGGTTTGGTGTTCGGCGCCTGGTGCAACGATCTGTTACTCCAACAACTGCGCGGTCTGCTCGCGTCCGTGAATTTTTCTTTCGTCGTCAAATTGCGTCCGGACGCGACGGTACTTGCAGTCACATTCGTCATCTGCCTCATCGCGACAATGCTCTTTAGCCTCGGCCCGGCGTTGAAGGCAACAAAGGCGGACCTGGTTAAGGACCTCAAAGAGCAAGTTGGCGAGCCAGCACGCATCGGTCGGTTGAGTCGTTTCTTCGCGCCGCGGCATATCTCGGTGATGGCGCAAATCGCGCTCTCGCTCATGTTGCTTTTCGCCGCGGGATTATTTTTCCGGGGTGCGCTCAAAGCGGCGGGACTTAATCCGGGCTTCAACGCGCGTGGCGATCTCGTTACTGAGTTCGATTTCAGTTTGATCAAGAAAACCCCGGCCGATTCGCGTCGCTTGATCTTCGATATCGTGCGACGCGTACGAGAATTGCCCGGTGTAACGGCGTCAGCCATCGGCACGATGCTGCCGTATTCCGATTTCACTACTGCGCGCCGCGTGCTGCGCACAAAAGACACGATGCCTAACGACCCGAAGGCGCCGGACCCAAGCGTCAACTCGCTTTTCACCTCGATCACGCCCGGTTATTGCGAGGCGCTTGGCATAAAGCTATTACGGGGCCGCGATTTCACGCAAAGCGAATGCGAAAACAAGGACGCGCGCCGAGTGGCCATCATCGACGAAGAAATGGCGAAAAAACTTTTCCCGAATGAGGACGCGATCGGTCAGCATATTCGGTATACGCAACCGCCAAAGGACGGCTCGCCTAACGACATGGAAATAGTCGGCGTCGTGAGTAAGCACCGGCACGACATTGCCAACGATTCGCTTGTTTGCCGTTTGTTTGTGCCATTGGCTCAGGGATACAGCGGGCAGACCTTTCTGCACGTGCGGCTCAACACGCAGGATCGACGTGCCGTCGTGGCGCTTATGCCGGTGCTGCGTCAAACACTGCGCGAGCTCGATCCCGATCTGCCGCTGCTGCAGATGACGCCCTTTGTGGATCTGATGGAGAGGTCGCCGAACCTTTGGATCGTTAAACTTGGGGCAACTCTTTTCGGCGCGTTTGGCGCGATCGCCCTGATGCTGGCTGTGGTGGGCGTGTATGGCGTGAAAGCTTATGCGGTCGCGTGCCGGACCCGCGAAATCGGAATCCGCATGGCATTGGGTGCACATCGGCGCGACGTATTCACCCTTATTATGCGACAGGGGGCGATGCAAACGGCTCTTGCCGTGGGCGTCGGTCTCCTTCTTTCACTCGGTGCAGGGCGCGTCCTGGCCAAAATCTTGTATCAAGTGAGCCCGACCGATCCATTAGCGTTGCTCACCGCAACGTTGATGCTCGCCAGTGCAGCGCTTCTTGCCTGTTTCTTCCCGGCGAGTCGCGCCACTCGCGTGAATCCGATGACAGCGCTCCGATCCGAATGAAGATGAACTCTGGCCCCACTGATCACTGATCGCCGTTGATCTTGCCGGATTAATGTCTGGCGACAGCCGCCAAAATCGACCAGAAGCAAAACCACGCCTGTCATCGTCAGTAAAACGTTGGCTGCACAAACAATCCCGATAGTTCGCGAGAATCGCACCCCAGCCTAGGGTGCGATGTGTTCCGGCTCGGGAAGATAGAAAAAGAGAATCCCGAGAATCACATAGAGCGAGAGAAGTTGGATGCCTTCGATCCAGTTCGTCTCGCCGTCTCCGCTGATCTGAAACAGGATGTAAACCGAGACTACGACCGCGACCACTTCCGGCACCGTGAATTCCAGGTCCATCGGTCGCCCGAAAAGGTAGGAGAGAAAAATCAGCACCGGTGCGACAAAAAGCGCGATTTGCAGACTGGAACCGATCGCGATGCCGACGGTCAGGTCCATCTTGTTTTTCATCGCCATGAGTATGGCAGTCGAGTGCTCGGCCGCGTTACCCACGATCGCCACCACGATAACGCCGACAAACACTTCGGTCAGGCCGACCGAATCCCTGACGTTTTCGATCGTGCCCACGAGAAACTCCGAGAGCACGGCGACCAGGGCGGTAGAGATGAGCAGCATGGTAATGGCCTTGCCGCGCGACCATTGCCCGCCGCTTTCTTCGGCATGTGCGTGAGCGCTTTGGAAGAAATGCTTGTGGGTCCAGAGCGAGAAACCGAGCATGCAAAAATAGGTAAGGAACAAAACAACCGCGATGGCCAGGGAGAGCTTCTGCTCGACCAGCGGGCTCCAGCCGGCAGGACTGCGGTCGGCGGCGAGATGAAAGACCGTCGGAATGATGAGACCAATCGCGGCCAGCGAGAGCGAAATGACCGAAGTGCGCGCTGCAGTGCGGTTAAAACGCTGTTCTTTATATTTAGTGCCGCCCAGTAGAATGGAGAGGCCGAGCACCAGCAGCACGTTACCGATGATCGATCCGGTAATGGAGGCTTTCACCACATTGATCAGCCCTTTGGAAAGGGCGATGCCGGCGATGATCAGCTCTGCGGCGTTTCCGAACGTGGCGTTGAGCAATCCTCCCAGGCCTTCCCCGACGCGGGCGGCAAGCGCTTCGGTGGCGCGCCCGATCCAGCCCGCGACCGGAATAATGCCGAGAGCGGAGCAAACGAACAGCGCAGTCGGACTGATGCCTCCGGGCCAAAAGCGCAGAAAGATTGCGAGCGGAACAAAGATAAGAAGCCAGTCGAGGGAGAGTTTGAGTTTCAGAGGTCTGGGAATTTCGCGACTTGCATCAGCTAATCAACCCGTGAAAGCTCTGCCAAAATCCTAACAAATGAGCGAAATTCTTATCTACAATCGCTCATCGCGGCGCGTGGCGCTATTCTATGAACTCTACGATTGACCGATATTTTGCTAAGTTCTCGGATACGATGTTCGAAATGATGAATGGAGCTGACGGGATCAGTGACATAGAAGGTAAAGCGACGAGGGTAGGAGCGAGTGAGCGTGGGCAGCGAACGAGTTTCAATGGAGCTGACGGGATCAGCGACATAGAAGATAAAGCCGCGACGGGTAGCGGCGAGTGAATCGAGCCGCGGGGCTGCGAGCGAGATGGATGGGCAAACCGAAAGGTCGAAATGGGTGGGAGCACATGAGTCAATTGGGAAACGAATGAGTTTCAAAACGGTCGTTTTGCTTGGTGCTGCAGCGCTGTGGTGCGTCCCGTGTCTCGCCAAGGCGCAAAGCGCGGATGAGCGCCTGCGAGCTATCTACACAGAAGAATGGAAATGGCGGCTGGAACAGTTTCCCGGGCTCGAAGGGATCGAGAAACCGGTTCCCGGTCGCCTGCCAAAAGTAGATTCGGCGACGCAGGAGATGCGGCTACGTTACTGGCAGGACGTGCTGCACAAGCTCGATGATGTTCCGCGCGCGCAGCTCTCGCCGGAGGAGCAGATCAACTACGATGTTTATCGGCCGGAGATCGAGAATTTCGTCGCCGATCAGAAATTCCGTGACAACGAAATGCCGGCGAACTCGGATTCTGCTTTCTGGACGGATTTGGGCTACACGGCGCGGCGACCTTTCAAGACGCTTACGGATTACGAAAACTGGATCGCGCAGATGCGCGACATCCCGCGCTATTTCCGCGAACAAATCGCGAACATGCGGGCGGGGCTTGCGCGCGGCTTTACGCCGCCACGCCTCACTTTGCAGGGACGCGAGAAATCCATCGCCACCATCGCGGAGGGCAAACCCGAGGACAATCTGCTCTACATACCATTCCGAGAACCGATGGTGGGAGTTCAGCCGTCCGACCAGGACAAGCTCAAATCGGAAGCCGCAAAGGTGATTCGCGAGATCGTGCAGCCGGCTTACGCGGACCTGCTCAAATTCTTCCGCGACGAATATGTGCCACACACCCGCACGACGCTGGCGGTCGAAGCGCTGCCGGATGGGAAAACATACTATCGCCAGAAGATTCGCGAGTTTGTCACGCTTGATCTGTCGCCCGACGAAATTCACCAGATCGGCGTGTCGGAGGTTGCCAAATTACATCAGCAGATGGTCGACGCGATGCACGAATCCGGGTTCAAAGGCGAGTTTCCGGCATTCGTGCAATTCCTCCGTGACGATCCGCAGTTCTACGCCAAAACACCACAGGAACTGCTCAACCGCGCCGCCTGGATTGCGAAAGTATTCGACGGCAAATCATCGCAATACTTTGGCTATGTGCCGCGGATGCGCTTCACCATCAAACCCGTCCCACCCGATCTCGCGCCTTTTTATACTTCAGGCCGCGGCGGCCCGGGCATTTATCTCCTGAACACATACGACCTGCCGCATCGACCGCTCTACAATCTGCCCGCGCTGACCCTGCACGAATCCGCGCCCGGACACGCATTTCAGATTCCGATCGCGCTCGAGCACAAGAACCAGCCGGAGTTTCGGCGGTTCGACTACATTTCGGCCTACGGCGAAGGTTGGGCGCTTTATTGTGAGAAGTTAGGCCAGGAAATGGGCATGTACGAAACGCCATACGAACGTTTTGGCATGCTCGGTTATCAGATTTGGCGCGCTGCACGACTCGTTGTCGACACAGGCGTTCATTCGAAAGGTTGGACGCGCGAACAGGCGCTCAAGTATATGCACGATTACACCGCGCTGCCCGAGCATGAAATCGAAACCGAGGTGGACCGTTACATCGCCTGGCCCGGGCAGGCCCTCTCTTATTATATGGGCGAGCTCGCGATCGTGCGCGCCCGCGAAAAAGCGGAGAAAACGCTCGGGCCGAAATTCAACATCCGCGCGTTCCACGATGCGGTGCTGGAGCTCGGCTCGGTACGGCTGCCCGTTGTCACGGCGCGGATCGACCGTTTCGTCGCCGAAGTTCTTCCACTAGTCAGCCGGAAGAAACAGGTCAGCCTACATATCCATGGTCGCGCTCGTAGGCCCGAATTGCTCTCCGAGTCGCAGGTCCCATGATTCCGTCGATAGCGCCATGGTAATAGCCCGCGCTAGCGAGCCGGCTCTGTAGTTCAGCCACTCTAGACCCACTGCTATCGCTGTATCCATAACCGGAACCGTAGTTGTAGCCGTAGTATCCGTACGGGTAGCCCCAACCCCAACCCGACCACCATGGAAAGCCGAAGTCGCCGATAAAGACGACGTTGTTAAAGTGGTTGAAGTGGTTGAAATGATGGAATCGATGATTCCGAACGAACCGGCCATCATTGAATCGGTTGAAACGCCCGAACCGATCATTTCGATTGAAGTCTCGGTTGCCAAAGCGTCGGAAGCCCGATGGTGAATTCATCATGGGACCGCGGTGCATTGGCATGCGTCCCATCGAATGTGGCATGAAACCGCCGCGCATTCCCATCCGAGGCATCGAACCACCCTGCCCTCTCATCTGCGCCGTCGCAGTCGATGCTGCGAAAACGCATACTGCTACGCAACCAAGGAGAATGATTTTTTTCGAGTTCATAACTTTGTTCCCTTTCTAAAAATTGAACCCGTCAGGATTTGAAAGTATCGCCTTTGCCGCATTTGGATGGTAACGCCGTCGTTACCATTCCGATGCGGTGCTCGAGCTCGGCTCCGTACCGCTGCCCGTTGTCAGCCGCAGGGTATCCGTGAGAAATTACGGTGATTTTTGGGTGTTGGACGTTACAATATGGGCGTGAGTCTGCGTTATTCGATCGTGCTGCATAAATCCAAGGAGGGGTATGCCGTCAGTTGCCCAGCATTACCCGGGTGCTGGTCCCAGGGGGCGAGTGAAGAAGAGGCAGTGGAAAATATCCGCGATGCAATTCGCGAGTATTTAGCCGCGATAAAAGAAACATTACCCGCTGCAGACGTTCGCGAAGTCGAAGTCACTGTTTAACGATGCCGAAAATTCCCGGCGTTAATCATCTCCGGGCGATCAAGGCGTTCGAAAAGGCCGGCTTCAGAGTTGTGCGCTAAGGCAAGCACATTGTAATGAGCGACGGCACGCATTTCATCACTATTCCACGACACAATCCGGTGAACGCGATTACTATGGGTGGAATTGTTAAAGATGCAGTTCTTGCAGTCACTCGGTTCAAAGAGCTGCTCTGACATGGAATTCGACGGCGTCATCCAGGATCGGCCGCCGCGGCGGAAGCGCCAGCCGGCGCGAGCTCACCAAATCGCACGCGCGGCAAATGGTCGCGATCCGGGAAATGAAAAGGGCCGCGATTAAAGCTAGCGTTTGTTAGGACGAACTTTACGGCTGGACGGGGACACGCTCGGGAGGGAGGCCGGGCACCGAGATCGGGGATCGCGGCAAACCGTGGCCACCGCGCAATCGCAAATTGCTCACGCTCTCCTAATCCAGTTTGGGTTTATCCATCATAAGCCGGTTATGATGCATGCATTTCACGATGACTGTGGGTGAGCTTGCGATCGTGCGCGCCCGCGAAAAAGCGGAGAAAGCGCTCGGGGCGAATGGAGCTGATGGGATCAGCAACATAGAACACGTCGCGATTGAGGGAATGGAGCGTTTGGGGAAAGCGACATAGAAGGCAAAGCCGCGGTGGGTAGCGGCGAGTGAGCTGGGAAGCAAACGAGTTTCAATCGCGCGGGTAGACGCCAACGCAGCTGGGTAGCTGGCGCAAGCACGGGGCCGTGCGAGTGATCAAGGTAAAGTCGCGAGGGTAGCGACGAGCAAGTTGGGGAATGAGCGAGTTTCAGATTTAAAATCCGCGCGTTCCACGATGGGGTGCTCGAGCTCGGCTCGGTACCGCTGCCCGTTGTCACTGCGCGGATCGACCGTTTCATCGCCGAAGATGGTAAAGGCCCTACCCAGATACGGAGTAACTAGGTCTCCGATTGTCCGGCGATCTGATGATTAGAAAGTCGCCTTGCGTTGTCGCGCAGGTCGGGCGATGGCCGGTCTCGGCGTGGATAACGTTTCGGTGTTCTTTCTAGCTGAGGGCGAACAACCCGCGGACGAGGTCATGGCGCGGCTGACCACGTTTATACGCGCGGCGAAGCAGACTCTCGATTTTGCGATTTACGACATGCGATTCAGTGATCCGCTCCACGCCGAATTAGCAGCGGCGTTACGCGAGCGGGCTGACGCAGGCGTAAAAATCCGTTTTTGCTACGATGCCGATAAACCGTTTCCGCCAAATGTCGCCGCTGGTCAGGACCCGGCGCCATCAGGCACCGGCGCATTTGTGCAATCGCTGGGTTATCCGTGGCGCCGCATCGCCGGAATGAAACTGATGCACAGCAAGTTCATTCTGCGCGATGGACAAACCGTCTGGACCGGCTCGGCCAACATGACTGATGACG
>WNGK01001735.1_pt1 | contig 38977 bp, 42 predicted proteins | sample 5400601 | NCBI WGS metagenome assembly WNGK01 (sample SAMN13153376, study PRJNA577476) | soil metagenome | isolation source: 60 cm soil or saprolite under Garry oak tree replicate 1 | place: USA:California | collected 2016-06-15 | reverse complement strand
CCGCGCGCGTTCTCGAGGCGATTCGCGAGCAGGTCGAGGCCGGAGAGCCGCTCGCAGTGGCGCTGTCGCGGTTCCCGCGAACATTCTCCGAGCTCTATCGCGGGCTTGTCGCGGTCGGCGCGGAAACCGGCCAGCTGGGAGCGGTGCTCGCGAGGCTCGCCGACTATCTCGAAGCGCGGCAAGCGCTGCGGCAGGAATTCTCGATGGCGCTCGTCTACCCCGCGCTGGTGACGCTGATCGCCCTTGCGGTGATCGCAACGCTATTGCTCTACGTCGTTCCACAGGTTGTCGCGGTCTATCAGCAGAGCCGGCAAACACTTCCGTTTCTGACGCGGGCGCTGATCACAACGAGTGATTTTGTGCGCGCGACTGGCGGGTACTGGATCGCCGCGCTGATCGTATTGACCGCGACGGCGGCGCTCTTGCTTCGCCGCGAGCGGGCGCGCGAACGATGGCACGCCTTCCTGTTGCGCACACCGGTCGCCGGCCGCGTATTGTCGGGGCTTGACTCGGCTGGCTCGCGGCGCTGCTGCAGCCGCTGCTCATCGTTTTCATGGGCGCGATTGTTCTCGTGCTGGTGCTCGCGGTGATGCTTCCGATCGTGTCGATGAATCAGCTGATCCGCTGAAGCGGCTGCGCTTACGCTCCTGCTCGCGCAGGGCCCACGCCACGTGTTCGCGGACCATCGCCGACGGGTCGTCGTGGCGCGACGCGAGCGCAGCGACAATATCGTCGGCGTAATCCGCGTTTCCGAGGCCTACCGCGAGATTGCGAAGCCAGCGCTCGTAGCCAATACGGCGGATCGCGCTTCCTTCCATGCGTGACAGAAAATCATTTTCGCTCCAGGCAAACAGCGCCGTCAGATCGGCGCCGTCGAGGCCGTTGCGCACGGCGAAATCGGCTTCGCCGCTCACGTGTGCGTACTTATTCCATGGACATGCGAGCTGACAGTCGTCGCATCCGTACACGCGATTGCCGATCAGCGGGCGAAGTGGCTCGGGAATGTCGGTCTTGAGCTCGATAGTGAGATACGAAATGCAGCGGCGTGCATCGAGTTCGTATGGCGCCACGATCGCCCCCGTGGGACAGGCGTCGATGCACGCCTCGCACGTGCCGCAATGTGCGCTGGTTGCCGTAGTCGGCGGTAAGGGAAGATCGGTGTAGATCTCGCCGAGAAAAAAGAACGACCCGGCGTCTCGGGTCAGCAGCAACGTGTGCTTGCCGCGCCAGCCGAGGCCCGCTTTGGCGGCAAGCGCGACCTCGAGGACCGGCGCGCTGTCGGTGAAGACGCGGTATCGGAACTCGCGCGCGTGCACGGCGATACGATCGACAAGTGCCTGGAGCTTGCTGCGCAGCACCCTGTGGTAGTCGCGGCCGAGCGCGTAACGCGACACGTACGCCTTGCGCGAATTGCCCAGAATCCGGTCCGGTTCGGTCGCGTGCTGCGGCAGGTAGTCCAGACGCGCGCTGATGACGCGCAAGGTGCCGGGCACGAGCTCCGCGGGTCGCGCACGGCGCGCGCCGTGACGTGCCATATAATCCATTTCGCCGTGCCGGCCCGCGGCCAGCCACGCGACAAGCCGTGCTTCCTCGTCGGAAAGCCCGGTGTCGGATATGCCGATTTCCGCGAACCCGAGCGCGCGACCCCATTCGATGATTCTCGCGGCAAGACGAGAAAGCTCGGCGGAATCGAGATCGGAGGAGAGCATGGCGAAATCGCACCAGCGGCGCTGCGCGCCGCGAACGACCGTGATTATAAGGAGCGCCGCGCGCAATGAAATCTGAATCGCCGGGCGAATCCGGACCGCGAAGGCAATTCCTGGCCGATCCCGCGGCGACCGAGCGCGCAGGCGCGCGACTCGCACGCGGTTTGCGCGGCGGCATGATCGTCAGTCTTTCGGGCGAGCTTGGCGCAGGCAAGACCACCATGGTGCGCGGCATCTTGCGCGGCCTCGGCTGGACAGGTCCCGTCAAAAGCCCGAGCTACGTTCTGGTTGAACATTATCCGTTGTCGAGCTTATACTTATATCACTTTGATTTTTATCGATTCGAAGATGCAGAAGAATGGGAGAGCACGGGCTTCGCCGAATACTTCCGGCCCGACGCGATATGCGTGATCGAATGGCCCGAACGCGTCGCGGCGCTGCTTCCTCCGGCCGACGTTGCTGCGCGCCTCGATGTTTTCGATGGTGGCCGGGAGTTGACGTTCGGGGCTGCCACCCGCGCCGGTAACGCATGTCTCACGACATTTTCAGAGGCGATACCCTAGCGCGTGTTTCTTTGCGGCGCCGCCGCATGTGTCAGTGGTTGCTGCTTCCTTCGGTGCAATGGCTGCTGCCGGGGTCGCTGCTTGCGGCGACGACGGCATCGGCGCGCCTGTGGCCCGCGCAGGAATACACGCGCCTCATCATCGAATCGCCTTGGCCTATCGCGCATCAGCTGCTGGCGATGAAGAATCCGAATCGGCTCGTTCTCGATCTCGATGACGTCGAGCTGACGGGTGATCTTGCACAGCTTGCGCAGCACGTCCAGTCCGGCGATCCCTATGTCCTGAGCATTCGCGTCGCGCAGCACCGGCCGAACATGCTGCGCGTCGTGCTCGATCTCAAGAGCGAAGTCGACGCGCAACTGTTTTCGCTCAAGCCCTTTGCCGAGTACGGCCACCGGATCGTCCTTGATCTCTACCCGCTGACGCCATCGGATCCTTTGATGGCTTTGCTCGAGTTCGAACGCAATCGAGGTCCGGAAGAGGCTCCTGCCGCGGAACCGCCACCTCCCCAATCGGAGAAGAACGCACGCAGCGCCTCGCCGGTCAAGCCGGGCGCGGGCGCTCGCAGGCTGCTCGTCATCGCCATCGATCCGGGCCATGGCGGCGAGGATCCGGGGGCCATCGGCCAGCGCGGAACGCACGAAAAAAACGTGACGCTTGCCATCGCCAGGAGACTGCGCTCATTGATCGATGCGCAACCGGGAATGCGTGCGATGCTCACTCGCGACGACGATTATTTCGTCCCGCTCTATACGCGGGTGCAGAAAGCGCGACGCGTGCAGGCGGATCTGTTCATCTCGATTCACGCCGACGCATTTGTCACGCCGGCCGCGCGGGGCTCGTCGGTGTTTGCCCTGTCGGAGCACGGGGCAACCAGCTCGGCGGCGCGCTGGCTTGCCCAACGCGAAAACCAGGCGGATCTCATAGGCGGGGTGAATCTGGACGGCAAGGACCGCGTGCTGGCAAAGACGCTGCTCGATTTGTCGCAGACCGCGCAGATCAACGATTCGCTGCGCGTCGGGCGTTCGGTACTCGAGGGGATCGGCGCAGTCAACCCGCTGCATAAAGGCAGCGTCGAGCAAGCCGGCTTTGCGGTGCTGAAGGCGCCTGATATTCCGTCTATCCTTGTCGAAACCGCCTTCATCTCCAATCCCGAAGAAGAGCGCAAGCTTTCAAACGAGCTGTATCAGCAGAAATTCGCAGCGTCGATCTTTGGCGGGATCCGGCGCTACTTCGCGCAAAATCCTCCCCTCGCGCGTTCCAAGCAGACCTAGCGCTCGAGTTCCCGCACCGGGCTGCTCTCCCTGCGGCATACGTCGCTGCGCACGTCAGGCCTGACGCGATTTTTCTGTAGAATCGCGGTCCATGGTTCGCTTCTTCCTGTGGTTCTTGCTGTTGCAGGCGACGCTTTTCGGTCTCGAGCTTACCCCATGGGTGCAGGAGTGGTTCGTCGTTCCCTGGACGAACGCGCTAGCCGCGCTCAGCGCAGGCATCGTGAAGCTTTTCGATCCGCAGGTGCTGGCAACGGGCAAGGTGCTGCAAAGCGCCTCCAACGGCTTTGCAGTGTCGATCGAAGCGGGATGCAATGGCGTGGAGGCGACCATCGTCCTCGTCGCCGCTATCCTCGCCTTTCCCGCGTCCTGGAAGCGCAAGTTGATCGGCCTTGCCATCGGAGTTGTCGCAGTCCAGGGCCTCAACATCGTTCGCGTCATCAGCTTGTTCTATATCGGCCAGTGGAACTTCAACGTGTTTGAATGGGCTCATCTGTATGTGTGGCAGGCACTGATCATGCTCGACGTGCTCATCGTCTGGCTGTTATGGGTGCGCACGCTGCCGCGGCAGATCGCCGCCTTGCCCGCTTGAACATGGCCGGACGAAGGCTCGGCCCCTTTCTACTTTTGGTCGCCGCCTGGCTGGTGCCGCTGTACCTGATCTGGTGGCTGGGGACCGGACTGTTCGCGTGGCCGGTGGCGCTGCTGTCGGAGCTGGTCACCCGCGTCGGCTTCGGTGATCTGGTCCGGGCCGTCGAGCAGCACGACAAGCTGATCACGTTCGTGACGTCGCTGCGTCCGCCGGATGCGCCGCTAGTCAGCGCTTCGCGGGCGGTTCTCGAGGTGCCGAGCAACTACCGGTTGTTCTCGTTCGGGTTGCCGATGCTCGCCGCGCTCACGCTTGCCGCTCGCGACGGTCACCACGTACGCAAGCTGCTGATCGCCTGTCTCGTGCTCGTGCCATTCCAGACGTTCAGCGTGGTCGCAGACTTTCTCAAGAACATTGCCATCGAGTCCGGGCCGGCCGTCTCGGCGCAGCTTGGATTTGCTGCCTGGCAGCGCGAGGCGATCGCGTTTTCGTATCAGTTCGGCACGCTGATCCTGCCTACAGTCGCTCCGGCCATCGTGTGGGTCTTGATGCACCGGCGCTTCCTGGAGTCCTTTGCCGGACGCGATCGCGCGTAAAGCCCGGTCGTACGCCTTTAAGTCCCGCGCGGCGCGCCGGTCTTGCGCTCCTGCTCTCGGAGCCTCAGCACGCGTCGCTGCACCTTGCCCGTCGTCGTCATCGGCAAGGCGTCGATGAACTCGATTTCCCTGGGGTACTCGTACGGAGCAAGATGCGCGCGGACGTGATTGCGGATGTCCTCCTCCAGCGTCGGCGACGGAGCGTGGCCCGGCGCGAGCACGATGAAGGCCTTGACGACATTGCCCCGTGTCTCGTCGGGGCTGGGTACGACGGCCGCATTGGCGACCGCCGCGTGCCTGACGAGGCAGTTCTCGATTTCCGCGGGGCCGATACGATAGCCGGCCGCCTTGAACATGTCGTCGGCGCGGCCCTGATACCACAAGTACCCGTCTTCGTCCCTCCTGGCGAGATCACCGGTGCGACTCCAGCCGCCGCTGAATTTCTTCGCCGTCGCTTCGGGATTGTTGAAATATTCGAGAAAGAACACCGGATCCGGCGCTCCGTCGGGCGCTATGCGATGAATCGCAACCTCGCCGATTTCGCCGCACGCCACTTCGTTGTCGTCATCGCCGAGGACCGCGATCCGATGGCCCGGGTACGGGCGGCCCATCGATCCCGGCTTCGCGGGCCAAAGCTCGTGTGAATTGCCGACGATGTAATTCATCTCCGTTTGACCGAACATTTCATTGATGGTGACGCCAAGGGCTTCCCGCGCCCACTCGAACACGGTTGTTCCCACGGCCTCTCCCGCGCTCATGATGCTGCGCAAGGCAAGATCGTAGCGGGAGCGGGGGTCAGGCACCGCCTTCATCATCATCTTGAGTGCGGTTGGGAAGAGAAACGTGCTCGTGATGTGATACTTGTCCATCAGCATCAGCGCTCGCTCGGGATCGAAGCGTCCGCGATATCCGAGGATGGGCCGGCCGAAGTAGAGTGTTGGAAGCAGCGCGTCCATGAGGCCGCCGGTCCACGCCCAGTCCGCGGGTGACCAAAAGACGTCGCTTGACTGCGGAAAGCCGTTGTGCGAATGGACAAAGCCCGGAAGATTGCCGAGCAGGCATTGCTGAGGCATCAGCGCGCCCTTCGGCGGGCCGGTCGTGCCGCTGGTATAGACCAGCAGGGCTGGGTCGGCTGCGCGTGTATGCACGGCTTCGAAACGGCGCGGTGTGCTTGCGAGAATCGCGTCCCAGTCGCGCGTCCACGATGCCGCCGCGCCTGCGACCCCGATCACGTGTCGGATGGCAGGGAGCCGCTCGCGTATCGGCTCGAGATTGGGAAGCGAAGCTCTGTCGACGATTGCGACGCGCGCACCGGAGTCCTTCAGCCTGTACTCGAGCGCCTCGGGGCCGAACAGAAACGACAGCGGCACCGCAATCGCGCCCATCTGATAGCACGCGATGTGCGCGACAGCTGTCTCCGGACGTTGCGGCAGGATGATCGCGACTTTTTCGCCGCGAGCGACTCCCATATCGGACAACGCGTTCGACAGCCGATTCGCGCGCTGCTGCAGGTCCCAGAACGTCAATGCCGCCGTGTCGCCTGACTCGTCTTCCCAGTACATTGCGAAGCGCGACCGGTCTTGCGCGTGCCGGGCGCAGACAGCGCGCGCTATGTTGAAGTCCGGGGGAACGTCCCACCGATGTTGCGCGAAGATTTCGCGATACCGGTCGGTCGGCATACGAAGGCTATCGATTCGCGAGCGGGTCGCCGTGCGCGTTGTCGAGGGAATCGACGGTCGCCCAGATCCAGTCCGGTTGCTGCTCGAGCAGGCGGCCGAAAGCGATCGCGTGCGTTGACTTGGCGACGCTCATTCTGAGCCGCTTGCCCGGCTGATATTCGCCCGCGGGAACGATCAGCGTTTGAATCCCTGTTTCGCTTTCGCGCCTGCGTAGCGAAAGGAAAAGGCCTTGAAAGCGGCGGCCGCCGACCGTCGGCGTTTCGCCATCGACCGAATAATCGGACTCGCCGCGCCGATGCTCGGCAAGCTCGACGCCTACGAGATTGTTGGCGATCACCTGCAGCCCGATCTCGGCGCGCTCGGAGGTCAGGCGCTTCATCCTGCGAACGATGCCCAGCGCCCAGAGCGACTGGCCCTCCGCGCGCATCGCGGCCAGCGTTCCCAGAGTGACGGCATTGACGACCATCATTGGAGCGACCAGGCGATACCCTGTCCGCGAAACATCGCGGACCTCCCAAGGGCCGCCAGGCGCCGCGTACGTGGCGAGCCTTCGGCGCGACATTTCCTGCGTTCGCGCCTGCTCGTTGCGCATGCGGCCGAAGGTCGCGATTTCGACCGAGTCGCCAAAATTTCCCGAACGCGACCGCTTGTCGACCAGCGGGCCGATCTCCTCGTCACGCAGAAAACCCGAGATCCTCGAAAATCCGACAATCACGTCGACGTTTCCGGTGGCGCTGGTCCTTTCCCCGCGCCGCGTGACGGGCCGGAATTCGGGATCGACCTGAGACGCGAGCTTGGTCAGCAGATTGAGCTGCTCGGCCCGCCGCGACGTACGCTCCGACAAGGGGTCGTTGCGAACCTTCTGCTCGAGCATGACGACGTTTTGCATTAACACGGCGTGCAGTGGACGCGTGTCAAGAAAGAGAACGCGGCCCTCGAGCGGCTGCGGCGTACGACGCCGCAATCCGGTTCGTGAGCCAAGATCGACGTAAAAGCTGGTGACCGACGATCCCTCGATCGAGAGACGCAGTGGTGCGCACCATTCGGAAAGCTGCTCCACGACCCACTCGACGTGACGCGGCGAGAGGTTTCCGGCATTCATGAGCTGCAGGAGCAGGACGCGGAGATATTCCTGCTCGATCGTCGTCAGCATGCCGTCGGCGAGCGCAGCGACCGGCACGCGTTCGATTTGTGACGTGCACGCGACCTGAAACAACGTATGCAGATCGACCCATCGCGCCGGGATCCACTGCTCGTACCGATACAGCCTGATCTTGGCGTCCAAGCCCTGATGCATGATCTGCCGCGCGATCAGCTCGGGTACGAGCGAGTGCCACTTACCACCCTGCGCCTGCTCGGCGATATCGCGCGCGAACGCCTGATAGCAGAGCAGGAAGCCCTGGGCGAGGTCGAACATCGCCTGCCAAAGCTGGCTCTCGACGCGCGTCGACCGATTGCCGTGCTCGAGGTATTGACCCGTGAGCGATCGGCGCAGCGGCTCGGCGTGCGCATCGAGATAGAAAACGGCCTCAAGGCGAGGAGCCGCGCGGCGGGCGTTGCGTTCGGTCAGCGCGCCCAGCTCGACCAATAATGCTGAATGCATGCCCAGTGCATCGTTGGCCGAAAACGACGCGAGCCAGCGCTCGGCCGTTTTTGCGTCCGCCAGCGGGTCTTTGAGCGACTTGCCGAAACCAAACATCGAATGGGGTCTTGTCCGGGTACGATACTTGCACAGCTCTCGTTGTGGTCAGCAGCTGGGCGAAGTTCTGAGCGACGATTGTGCCGGAAGCCTTTGTTCCAAAAGCAAGATGATGGGGCAAAGGGACTGCCGTAGCAATACGCTCTGAACCCTGGCGGGCGAGCCTGACGTGTTGCGGCGACAAATGCCGTTGCGCGCCACGCTGAAAACGACAGCTGATGTCTTTATACTTGTGGCACACAGGAGTGCAGAAATCATGGGAATCTTGATCAAGGCGCCGACGCGCCGTAACGACTCCGGACTGCAAATTGCTATGCCGGCTGCCCCGGGTGAGACGCGCAGTTCATTGCACATCCGCGAGGTGGTGCGGATCACCGGGCTCAGGCGCGAGCAGCTCTATATGTGGCAGCGCCGCTATGGCTTTCCCAATCCCGCTCGCGACAATTTCGGCGACCGCGTTTATCCGCCCGATCAGGTCGCGCGTCTCAAGGTCATCAAGCAGCTCCTGTCGGAGGGATGGCGCGCGGGTGCGGTCGTTCCTCTCGCGGAATCCGCGCTTCAATCAATGCTCGGCATTGCGGTGGAGGATCCCGCGCCGCTTGCGACCGAAATCGAGACCGCAGTCAAGCTGCTCGCCGAGCATCGGGTCGGTGAGCTGCAGAATCACTTGTCGAAGCTGCTCGTCGGGCAGGGGCTCAGGAAGTTCCTCGAGCAAACGCTCATTCCCTTGAACGAGGCGGTCCACGAGCATGTTGTTCGCGGTGACATGCAGAACTTTCAGGAGCTTCGCTTTGCCGACCTCGCACAGCGCTTATTGCGCGACGTGACGCGACTCGTGCGGCCGACGCGCGACGCGCGCCAGATTCTGGTGGCGACGCCGCCCAACGACCCCAACCAGCTCGGGCTCGCGATCCTCGAGCTTCTGCTGTTTACCGAAGGGATCAATTGCCTGACGCTGGGAAGCGGCGTGCCGGCACAGGAAGTCGCGGGAGCCGCACATGCTTACAAGGTTTGTCTGGCGATTCTTCTCTTCGATCGCGGCATATCGGGTAAGATCGCCGGCCAGGAGATACGTTCGCTTCGCACCGCTTTGCCTGAATCCCTGCCGCTGGTGGTCAGCGGGCGCGCCGTGAATCTCCTCGCCAAGCCGATCCCCAATGTGCGCACCGCCGCCGATTTCAGCTCGGTCATGGCGACCATGCGCGATCTGGGCCTGATGCCGACCGTTCCACAGGAAGTTCCGCAACGTGCCTGACACGCTGGTCTTCCACTGGCCGTGGCGCGTTGTCGCGCTCGTGCTGATCGCTGCGCTGAGCTATCTCGTTTGGCGCGGCTATCAGCAGCCGGAGTTGATTCTCGACTTCGCCAATCTACGCTACTGTTAGCGGGTCCGCTGTCAGGATAACGCCGCTCCCTGCGGCAGCGGCGGTAAGGCGTCCAAGGCCCGCTCAGGCTTTATCGAGAAAGTCCTGGAGCTTCCGCCGCTGACGTTTGGTCGGTCGGCCGGGCCATTGCGGTGCGCTCGAGGCCGCCCTGCGCCGCGCGAGCTCCATCTCGCGCAGCGCGACGCTCTCTGGCGTTTCGCGATAAAGTAGGCTCGCGTCGGCGGCGCTGCCGCGTTTTGCCGACAATCCGAGTACCCGGAGATCCCACACCAAGCCGGTCTTGCGAACGTTTACTCGCTCGCCGATCCTGACCGGATGTGATGGCTTCACCCGCTCGTCGTTCACGCGGGCTTGACCCGTTTCGATCGCCTGCGCTGCCAGGGTGCGCGACTTGTACAGCCTCGCCGCCCATAGCCACTTGTCGAGGCGGGTCCGCGAATCAGGCGCCGATGCCATAGCGCCGCATCCATTCGGATGTCGCGCCGGCCTCGGCGTAGCGCTCGTCGGCAAGCGCGGCCGCGACGCGGCGCTGGTCGTTCGCGTCGCGGTTCTGCGATAGCTTGAACTTGGCATCGATGCGCTCGATGACCAGGCGAAAGGCGACGATCGCCGCCAGCATGGCGTCGAGCCGCTCTCCGGACAGCTGTAGCGTCCAGGGTCGCGGACGACCGGCCTCGAAGCGGCGCGTCAGCTCGTTCACCGTCGTAAGCGTCTCGCTGCGGTGCGTCGCGATGATGGCGGTTGCGTGCACATGCACAACCACGTAGTTCCACGTCGGAACCGCCGTTGCAGAATCGAGATACCACGACGGGGACACATACGCGTGCGGGCCGTGAAACAACGCCAGCGTCGGGCCGCCGCCGAAGCTTTTCCAGTGCGAGTTGGCGCGTGCCATGTGACCGATCAACTCGTCGGGCTGCGACTCATTGGCGTGGAAGAGAAGCGGCAGATGGCTGATGTGCGGCTCGCCCTCCCCTGGGGTGACGAGCGTCGCAAAAGGAAAGTCGTGGATCAGTTGCAGTGCCGCGTCGCGGGGCGCGGCAAACGCGGCAGGCTGATAAATGCTCATTTGACCGGCAGCGTGTAGAGCGTCAGCGGAAGCCCCGAATTCTTGTCGAACGTCGCGCCGGCTTCGATGCCGGCCCGCGCCACGGCCTCCGCGCTGCCCAGGCGCTCGTAAAGGCTGTACATCGCGCCAAGCGCGAATTCGCGCCCGGTGCCCACCGCCCAATACTGCGTGTATTCGAACACCTCGCGCATCGAGTACACCCCGAAGATCCCGCTCGAATTTGCAATCACCGCAGTGACCTGCGTCGATTCGTACGGATCGTCCTCTTCTTCCTTCGGATTGAGGAAATGCTGTTCCTTGAGGATCGGGTGCAGCTTGCGAAACGTCTCGAAGATCGCCCGCTTGTTCGAAAAATCCAGATCGTCGTGCTTCGCCAGCAGGCTCTCGAAGACGAGCTGATGCGCCGCGCTGCCGCAAAGGCCGATGTAGTTTCCCCGAAACTGGACGATCTTGTCCGAGGTGCGATCGTATTGCGCGGACAGGCGCGTATCGCCGAAAGTAGTCAGCGAATCGGCCGCGATGGCGACCTCATTGTTCTTGCGAACGACGACGACTGTGGTCATGGGCTGAAGACATGCCGGAACGGCGGCAGGCGAGGCGCTGCGATGCGCTCAGACTGCGATTATAGCGTGAGGCAGCATTGCGACCGGCGGCAGGCGTCGAGAATCCCACGTCGAATGCGCCCATTGCCAGAATTCGCGGATGCAACCCGGTGTCGCCGGCGGCTCTCGCTGATCGAGGAAGCGCCACGCTTTGCGCAGCGCAGGAAGCGGGTCGGCCGCGAGCGCCGTCGCGCCGCTTTGCTTCGACAGCTTGACGCCGTACGGGTCGAGCGCGATCGGATGATGAAGGTAGGCAGGCGTGGGATAGCTCAGCGCGCGCTGCAGCCAGATCTGACGGGGCGTCGACGGGAGCAGATCGGCGCCGCGCACGACATCGGTGATCCCCTGCTCTGCATCGTCGACCACCACCGCAAGCTGGTACGCGAACAGCCCGTCGGCCCGCCTGACCACGAAATCGCCGACGTCGCGCGCGAGCTGCTGCTCCTGCCAGCCCTGAAGACGGTCGGTAAACCCGATGGATTCGCCTGGGACAGCGGCGCGCCACGCGCGGGCCTGCCTGCCTTGTGCGACGCCTTCGCGGCATGTCCCCGGATAGATTCGTTCTCCGGCGGGCCCGTACGGCGCGGACTCGAGCTCCTTGCGCGTGCACGAGCACGCGAATACGAGCTTGTGCCGGACGAGATCGGCGAAGGCGCTCTGGTAGAGCTCGCAGCGATCGCTTTGCCGCACGACCGCGCCGTCCCATTCGAAGCCATACGCGGCCAGCGTGGTGAGGATCGACTCCGAGGCGTCGCAGCGGCTTCGTACCGTGTCGACGTCCTCGATGCGCACCATCCATTCGCCGCCGTGAGCGCGCGCGTCGCACCAGCTCGCGAGCGCAGCGACGAGCGAACCGAAGTGCAGCGGACCCGTGGGAGACGGAGCGAATCGACCGCGATAGCGTTGTGCCACGGTCTCTGACGCGCGCTGCGCAGCGAGCAGCGCGGAAGGGGCTTATCTGACGACGACTGCGCCGAGCTGCAAGGAGAAAGCTCCGGCGCCGGTATTCGTTGCCGAACTCCACTTCCAGTTGCGTTGCATCGACGCGAGGACCGCGGTTGGATATTCGCCGCGGCCGAGGCTGCCGTTGTACCTGCCGAGCGCACGGTACAGGTCGCCTTTCTCGACGTCGAGGTAGTAGCGCAGGATGGTGCAGCCGTAGCGCAGGTTGGTGCGCAAGGTGAACAGATCGTGGCCGTCGTTGCCGATCTGGCGCACCCAGAACGGCATCACCTGCATGTAGCCCCGGGCCCCCGCGCCCGAGACCGCGTACTTGCGGAAGTTGCTTTCATGCTCGATGAGTCCTAGCACGAGCTGAGGGTCGAGGCCCGCGCGCGTGGCTTCGTACTGCACGCTGACCAGAAAATCGCGGCGGGTGGGCCAATCGCCAATCTTCGAGGCAAGACGCGACGACATGTCCGCAAGCCACGACAAGCCCTCGACATCGTTCTCAAACACGAGATTCGGCGCGGGATAGTCGCTGACCGAGCGGTGCAGCGAGTTCTGCACGTTCGCCGAGAGCGCGTCCTCGACCTGAGCGCCTGCAGACGCGCCTGTCGCAGCGCAGGCGAGAATCGCCGCGAGAAGCGAAGACGCGAGCATGTTCAATGTTCTCATTCCAAGTGTTTCAAATTGAATGCAACAACCGTTCCGTAATAAACCCCGCCGCGCCGGAGGCCGGCAGCGCAAGCGCTTGCGTTTCACGCCGCGCCTGGTACTCGACCATGCCCTCCCTCAAGCCGCGGTCGCCCACTGTAATACGATGCGGAATTCCGATCAACTCCAGATCGGCAAACATGACGCCTGGGCGCTCGCCCCGGTCGTCCAGCAGCACTTCGATGCCCGCCCCTTCGAGCTCATCGTGCAGGCGATCGGCCGCCGCGCGCACTGCTTCGCTGCGATCGTAGCCGATGGGAGCGATAGCGACGGCGAACGGCGCCATGGGCAGCGGCCAGATGATGCCGCGGTCGTCGAAATTCTGCTCGATGGCGGCTGCAACGATGCGCGTGATGCCGATGCCGTAACAGCCCATTTCGAGCAGACGCGGCGCTCCCGAGGCGTCGAGAAAGGTTGCGTCCATCGCCTCCGAGTACACCGTACCCAGCGCGAAAACGTGTCCGACTTCGATACCGCGCACGATTTCGAGATCGCCCTTGCCGTCCGGGGACGGGTCGCCCGCGACGACGTTGCGAATGTCGGCGACGAGATCGGGCTCGCGGCAATCGCGCCCGAAGTTGACTCCGCGCAGATGGAAATCCTTTTCGTTGGCGCCGCAGATGAAGTCGCTCATCACAAAAACCGTGCGATCGACGATCAATGGCATTTCTGAAGCGATTCCGACGGGGCCGAGATAGCCCGGCGCGGATCCGGTCGCTGCGACGATTTCCTCGTCGCTTGCCCAGCGAAAGCCTTTCAGCCCCGGAATCTTGCCGACCTTCACTTCGTTCAACGCGTGATCGCCGCGTATCAGGAGCATGTGCACCTTGCCGCCCGCGGCGAGCATGATGCATTTGACGGTTCTCCCGAGCGGCAGATGCAGGAGTTCGGCGACCTCCTCGCAGGTCGATTTTCCCGGCGTGGGAACTTTCTGCAGCGGTTCCGCCGGAGCGGCGCGATGTGCCGAAGGCGCGACGGCTTCCGCCAGCTCGAGGTTGGCCGCGTAGTCCGAATTCACGCACCAGGCGATCGCGTCTTCACCAGAATCCGCGAGCACCTGGAATTCGTGCGACGCCGAGCCACCGATCGGGCCGGTGTCGGCCGCGACCGCGCGGAACTTCAGCCCCAGTCGCGTGAAGATGCGCGCATACGCATCGTACATAGCCTGGTACGACTTGAGCATCGCGTCCTTGTCGACGTCGAACGAATACGCGTCCTTCATGATGAATTCGCGCGAGCGCATCACGCCGAAGCGCGGGCGCACCTCGTCGCGGAACTTGGTCTGGATGTGATACAGATTCAGCGGAAGCTGCCTGTAGCTCCTGATCTGCTTGCGCGCGATGTCGGTGATGACTTCCTCGGACGTCGGCTGGATGATGAAGTCGCGTCGATGACGATCCTGGATGCGCAGAAGCTCCGGCCCATACTTCTCCCAGCGCCCCGATTCCTGCCAGAGTTCCGCGGGCTGCACCACGGGCATCAGCAGCTCGATGGCGCCTGAAGCGTTCATCTCCTCGCGCACAGCCGCCTCGACCTTGCGCAGCACGCGCAAACCCAGCGGCATCCACGTGTATATACCCGCGGCGAGCCGCTTGATCATGCCCGAGCGAAGCATCAGCTTGTGGCTGGCAAGCTCGGCCTCGGCGGGCGCTTCTTTGAGAGTCGCCAGAAAATAACGCGACACACGCATGTTTCGCCGTGCTTTTCGGAAAAGCGCGCATTTTACGTCAAACGCATCACCGCCGCCGGGAAAGCCTGTCGGCGGGTGAGGAACCCCGACTGCCTTTAGCGCACGACGATGACCGGCAGCTTCGAGTGCGTGAGGACTTTCTGCGTCTCGCTGCCGAGAAGCAGCGCCGCCACGCCGCGCCTGCCGTGCGAAGCCATCACGATCACATCGCACTTGTGCTTTTTCGCTGCAGCGAGGATCGCTTCCCAGGGTGCGCCCGAGATCGCATGGGCGGTCGCGCACTTCACCTGCGCGGCGGCCGCCTTCGATGCGACGCGTTGCAGGATCTTCTCGGCTTCGTTACCGCACAGCGCAGCGTACTCCGTACGCGACATGGGCTCATAGGCGACGCCTTCGGCGTACGCGGGCTGCGGATAGTCAGGACAGGCATAGAACGCGGTTATTCTGGCGCCGAGGGCGCGCGCCAGAGCGATCGCGTGTTTGGCCGCTTTGACCGAGAGCGCGGAGCCTTCGGTTGGAACGAGAATATTTCGATACATGACGCCTCCTGCACCATCGATTGCGGGATCGCCATTATGCCGCGTGCGCGCTTTCGCGGTTGCGCGTCGGCGCGCTGCGTGCGCCGGGCACGCGAAATCGGGGCGCCCTACATGAGACAATGAAACTTTCCGTCGCCGCTGCCTGCGCCCTGGTCACGTGATCGATATTCCTGATCCGCGCGTGTTTCCCGATCACATCGACGCGACCCAGGCGCCATTGCTGGAGCTCGCGCAGGCGAGCCTCGTCGCACCGACGCGCATACGTTCCGAGGAAATCGATCGCGCGCTCGTGACCGCGCTCGTCGAGCGGCTGCGGTCGGGCCGCGGACAGCAACTCGCAGAGCTCGTCGCGTCTGCGCCCTCGGTGGCATTGGCACGGCACCTGTGGCGGCGGCTCATCGAGGCCTGGCGCGAGGCTTCTCTGCCGGGCGACGGCGCGGGGATTGCGGGAACTGTGTTCGCGCTGCCGCTGGTCATCGTCGCCGGATGCCATGCCGGCGAGACGCGCGGCGGATCGGAGTTGACGATTGCGGGAGTGATCGCCGAGAGCCCGTTGCTTGCGGCGGTCCTGCGCGCCCACGGCGCGCTCGCCGGCAATCAGGCGTTTGGGCTATCCAGCGCCTTGGCTTCGGCGGATGCGCTCGATGTCGAGCGCTTGCCCGATCTGCTGGCGTGGCAGCGCCTCGCGGCAGGCGAAACTGTTATTGGGCTCGATCTGCCACCGACTCCGATCGCCGTGCTGTCGGACCACGAGGGGGTCCATCTGCGCTTCCTGGTCGGGACCGCGCTCGCGGTGCCGGGCACGGATCTGCTCGCGGACACGGATACATCGCGCTGGGCGCTTCCCCTGGCGAGCGAGATTGCCCGGCAGCTCGCGGTGCCCGGAATTTCGGCGCTCGCACTGCCCGGGCCGCCGCAGGCGCCGCTGAGCGCCTTGCAACACGGCCGCGCGGCGCAGCGCGAAGTCGGCGCACAGCTCTTTGTGGGCAATGCGCTGCGCCGCTTGCGCGCGGCGGTCGGCGAGCCGATCGCAATCGTCAGCGCGCATCGATGCCCCGCGGCGCCGAGCGGCGGAGAGTTGCGCGTATCTCTTTCGAGCACCTTCGATGCGCGCCAGGCCGAGGGTTTTCGGTGTCCGCTGTTTCCGACCGACCGCGCGAGCGACGTCGCAGTGATGCTGACCGAGCTGCTTCACGATTGTCGCGTCGCCGACGTCCGCGTGCTGACGGGTGTGCATGGCGACCGCGATCCGGCGACGGGCGCGCCCCTGTTGTTCAAGCCGGATGCGATTCCAGAAGGCGTGTTGACGCTTCTTCATTGACGCAGAATCGCGAGGCCACCATGCAGACACCAGGCAAGCACGAGCCCTCCGGGCAACACGGTCCGATCACAGTGGAACAGGGCTTGAAGCTCCTGCCGACGCCCGACGGGAAGCGCTCGGTCGCGCTGTTCGAGCACGGCACGCTGCAGGTCAAGCTCTACGCGCCGCGCGGCACGGACCCGCAGACGCCGCATACGCGCGACGAAGTCTACGTCGTCGCACGCGGCAGCGGCTGGTTCGTCCATGGTGAACAGCGGCATCGTTTCGGAATCCACGATGTCCTGTTCGCGGAAGCCGGCGCTGCGCACCGTTTCGTGGATTTTTCCGATGACTTGCTGGTGTGGGTTTTTTTCTACGGACCCGAGGGCGGAGAAGCGCAGTAGGTCTTGTTCCCTAGTCGCGATCCCGACGCCGCACCTTGCCGACGCCGCTGATGGTCTGCTCGATTTTGGGATCGCCTTCGTATTCGACGATTCCAGCGCCGGAAATGTCGACCTTGAGCGAGGTCGATGCGTTGACGGCCGCCTTGCCTGCGCCGCTCACTCGCACGTCGGCCTTGTCGGAGACGAGGCCGGCGGCCTGATACGAGCCCGCCCCCGAGATATCGACCACCTGCGTGCCAACCTTGCCGGCAAGCTGGGCCTTGATCGCGCCTGAGCCTTCGATGCGAAGACTCTTCGCCTGAAGGTCGGCGATCTTGATCGAGCTGGCGCCCGAAGAATCGATGCGCAGACTCTCAGCGCGCAACGTGTCCGCGCCCAGCTTGATCGCTCCCGCCGACTCCACCTGCTCGAGGTTGATCAGGTCGATGACGATCCGCGGTGTCCGCCCGGCGCCCCTCGCGCCAAACCAGTCCCACCAGCGACGCTGCTCCGTGCTATTAACGATGAGCGTCCGATTGCGCACTTCGGTGCGTATCCTCGGAAGCGTCTCGGCCGGGGCTTCGACGCTGACCGCCTCGGTGCGGCCCTGACGCAGCGTGATCTCGGCGAGCCCTGATACCTCGATGCGGCTGAAGCCCGACACGCTGCGCGTCTCGTGCTGCACTTCACCCGCGCCGTGGCGCTTGGTCACCGCGACGGCGGCGACGGCCACGACGGCGGCAACGACGATGACCGAAAACAGTACCAGGAAAATTTTCACGGCGGCGGCCCTTACGGCTGTATCCAGCTTGGATGCGTCGGCAGCGCCTCCTGGATTCGCGCACAGCCACGCGCGGGCGGGTCAGGGACCGCGCAGCCCGCGCGCGTAGCGCTGCGCATTCTCGACATAGTGGGCCGCGACGGCGTGCAAATGCCCGACTTCGGCTTCTTCCAGCGTGCGTACGACCTTGCCCGGGGATCCGAGCACCAGAGATCGGTCCGGTATGACCTTGCCCTCGGGGATCAGCGCATTGGCGCCGATGAGGCAGTCGCGTCCGATCACGCAGCGGTTGAGGAGAACCGCCTTGATGCCGATGAGCGACCCTTCACCGATGGTGCAGCCGTGAAGCATGACCAGGTGGCCGACGCTCACCGACGAGCCCACGTTCAAGGGGATGCCGGCGTCGGTGTGTAGAATCGCGCCGTCCTGAATGTTCGAGCGCTCGCCGATGGTGATCGTGTCGTTGTCTCCGCGGATCACCACGTTGAACCATACCGATGATTCCGCTTCGAGGATGACGCTGCCGATGATCGTCGCGTTCGGTGCTATGTAGTGGCCGGCTCCACGAAAAACGACGTTGCGCGAATCGATGCCGAATATCATGGTGCTGGGCGGAGGCAAAGCGACATGATACGGCAGCGGTCTGGGACCGCGCGGCTATAATGCCGCGTCGCTTGACGACCAGGCACCAACATGAATCTCGATCGCGTTCCCGCGGGCAAGGACATCCCGAACGATTGCAACGTGATCATCGAAATACCGATGCACGGCGACGCGATCAAATACGAGGTCGACAAGGAGACCGGCGCCGTGTTCGTCGACCGCTTCATGTCGACATCGATGCACTACCCTTGCAACTACGGCTACATCCCCCATACGCTCTCCGAGGACGGCGACCCTTCCGACGTACTGGTCCTCTCTCCAGTCCCGCTGATCACCGGAGTTGTCGTGCGCTGCCGCCCTATCGGCATGCTCAAGATGGACGACGAGGCAGGGGGCGACGCCAAGATCCTCGCCGTGCCCATCGATAAGCTTTCCAGCCTTTATCGCGGCATCGAGTCGCCGAGAGATCTGCCCGACCTCACCACGCGCCAGATCGCGCATTTTTTCGAGCACTACAAGGATCTCGAGCCGGGGAAATGGGTGCGCGTGTCGAACTGGGTCGGCGCCGAGGATGCGAAAACCGAAATTCTTGCGAGCGTCGCCCGTTTCCAGAAGTCGCGCGCCAGGTCGAGGCAGGGCTGAGCCGGTCACGGCCGCTTGGCCCCCGTCGCGGGATCGCGTCTAGCAGCCGTGTGCCGGCTTGTGACTAGCGCGATGCCGGCGTTTGACCGGCCGCCGGTGGGGGCTTGCTGGGCTGCTCGGGTGGTGCCGGGCGCGTGGCCAGTTCACGGCGCTTTTCGGGGGGAAGCTGCTGGTATTCCTGCCACTTTTGGCGAACATCCTCCCGCTGCTCCGGGGGGAGCTGCTTGAGATTCTTGAAGTGTTCGCGCGCGACCCGCCGCTCGTCGGGAGTCAGTCGCGCCCACGCGCTCATCTGATCCTGAATCCGCTGCTGCTGGTCGGGAGGCATGCCCGGATAGCGCCGGGAGATGCCGAGCCATTTCTGCTTGCGCTGCGCGTCGAGCTTGTCCCATTCGGGGGCAAGCGGGGCAAGGACCTGCTTATCGGCGGCCGCCAGTTCCGACCAGGACGGAGAACGAAGGGTAAGCGGAGCCGCTGCAGCAGGCACGCTCAAGAACAAGGCAAGCGCGCACGCCGGAATCAGACACCGGATCAGGGTTCGGGCTGCCTGAGCCAATTCTGGAATCCCCGGTCCAGATAAGCCTCGATGGGAAGCTCCGAGGTCAGGATAGCTGCGTCCGTTTCCTCGATCTCGCGCAGCTGTTGCACCGACTGCCAATGCTGGTAGTAGAGACCGCCGCCGACGATCAACAGTACCCCGATCCAGATGCGGGCATCGGCGAGAAACCGCCTTCCGCCACCCCAGGTTCCGGCGCCGGCCCCGGCCAGCACCAATGCGGAGGCGCGCCGGGGATCGGACAGCCGCGACAGCGCGTGCTGCCGTGCGAGCTGCAGCTTATAGGCGGTACCGGCTCGGAGTTCCGAGGTGCCGCGATTGAGATAAGTAATTATTTTCTTTGGTAAATCGGCTTCATTCATAGCAAAACCCCTCTAGCCTTGAGTACTTCGGCCAAGGCATGGACCGCCCGGGAACAGTGTGTTTTGACGCTGCCTTCCGAACACCCCATCGCCGCGGCGGCTTCCGCCACGTCGAGTTCCTCCCAATAACGCAACAGAAACGCCTGACGTTGACGCGCCGGCAAGCGTGCCAGCGCCTGCTCGATGAGGGCCACGATCTGGCCCTGCTCGACCTGTCGGGCAGGGTCCGCCGCAGCGTTCGAGTCCGACTTCGCGGGCAAAGTTTCGAGAGGATCGAAGTCGTCGTCCTTGTCGTCTTTTTGCCCGAACGCCGAGAGCAGTGTGGTCCAGGTGGAACGTACCTTCTGGCGCCGAAAATGATCGTGGATCGTGTTCTGAAGGATGCGCTGAAACAGCATCGGCAGCTCGGCGATGGGCTTTGCGCCGTATTTCTCGGTTAGCTTGAGCATCGCATCCTGCACGATGTCCAGAGCGGAGTCTTCGTCGCGAACGGCAAACATTGCCTGCTTGAATGCACGGCGTTCGACTTCCGCTAGAAATGCCGATAGTTCTTGATGTGAAGCCAGGGGGACGTCCGGGAGCTGGGTCGAAAGGAAATTATAAGCACAAGCCTTTCCTGTACAGGTCCGGGTCGATTGTGTGCCGCAGCAAAAGTCGTTGACTAAACCGAGCCACGCCGCTAATGTTGGCGCATCGGCGAGATATTGGCCGAAAGAAGCACTGCAAAATCGGTCGTTCGCGTTCCATCCGGTCGCGCCACAAGCGCATCCGGACCATCCTGGAGAACGCAGCGGGACCGGCTATCTACCCGATTCGAGCCTTGGTAGGGCGCGCACCACCCCGTACCGCGTCCTGAGCAGTTCGCCGCAGATTGCAGGAACCGGCCGCGCGTGCGGACCGGCTGTGATTATTCATCGAGCTGAGGGGTGCCATGCAGCTGACGGGCGCAGAAATCGTTATCCGCTGCCTCCAGGAGGAAGGCGTCGAGTACGTCTTCGGCTACCCGGGCGGCGCCGTCCTCAATATCTATGACGAGCTGTTCAAGCAGGACAAGTTCAAGCACGTGCTGGTCCGGCACGAACAGGGCGCGGTACACGCGGCTGACGGTTATTCACGCTCGTCGCACAAGGTCGGCGTTGCGCTGGTGACGTCAGGTCCAGGAGTGACCAACGCAGTCACCGGGATTGCGACCGCGTACATGGACTCGGTTCCCATGGTCGTGATCACCGGCCAGGTGCCCACCCATGCCATCGGGCAGGACGCGTTCCAGGAATGCGACACCGTGGGCATCACCCGGCCCTGCGTCAAGCACAACTTCCTGGTCAAAGACGTCAAGGACCTGGCGCTCACGATCAAGAAAGCTTTCTATCTCGCCACGACCGGACGGCCCGGCCCCGTGCTCGTCGACATTCCCAAGGACGTCACGCAGGCGCACGCGGAGTTTTCGTATCCGAAGACCGTGGCACTGCGGTCGTACAACCCGGTGACCAAGGGCCACGCCGGGCAGATCAAGAAGGCGGTGCAGCTGCTGCTCGACGCGAAAAGGCCGATGGTCTACGCGGGCGGCGGTGTCATTCTCAATAACGCATCAACGCAGCTCACGCGTCTGGTGCGGCTGCTCGGGTTTCCATGCACGAACACGCTGATGGGGCTCGGTGGGTTCCCCGGGACCGACCCGCAGTTCACGGGCATGCTCGGCATGCACGGCACCTTTGAGTCCAACATGGCAATGCAGAACTGCGATGTCCTGCTCGCAGTCGGCGCGCGTTTCGACGACCGCGTGATCGGCAACCCCGCACACTACTTCCGCAGCGATCGCCGGATCATCCACATCGACATCGACCCGTCGTCGATATCCAAGCGCGTCAAGGTCGACGTTCCCATAGTCGGTTATGTCGCCGACGTGCTCGATGAAATGCTCAAGATCATCGAATCGTCGAACGTGCGGCCCGACGCGTCGTTACTGAAATCATGGTGGGGCGAGATCAAGGAGTGGCAGCGCAAGGATTGCCTCAAGTACGACCGCAAGAGCGAGCTGATCAAGCCGCAATACGTGATCGAAAAGCTCTACGAGATCACCACGGGCGAGGCGTTCGTGACCTCCGACGTCGGCCAGCACCAGATGTGGGCCGCGCAGTACTACAAGTTCGACAAGCCGCGGCGGTGGATCAACTCTGGCGGCTTGGGGACGATGGGATTCGGCTTGCCCGCCGCGATGGGCGTGCAGCTCGTCAATCCGGGCGCGACCGTGGTGTGCGTCACCGGAGAAGCGTCGATCCAGATGTGCATTCAGGAGCTTTCCACTTGCAAGCAGTACCACCTGCCGATCAAGATCGTGAATCTCAACAACCGCTACATGGGCATGGTGCGGCAATGGCAGGAGTTTTTCTACGGCAACCGATACGCCGAGTCGTACATGGATGCGCTGCCGGATTTCGTGAAGCTTTCCGAAGCCTACGGGCACGTCGGATTGAAAATTGAAAAACCCGGAGACGTCGAAGGGGCGCTCAAGGACGCATTCAAGCAGAAAGAGCGCCTGGTCTTTCTCGATTTCATCACAGATCAGGCGGAAAACGTGTTCCCGATGATCCCGGGGGGCAAGGGACTTACTGAAATGATCCTGGCCGAGGAACTATAGGGGCCGGCGATGAGGCACATTCTTTCGATCCTGGTCGAGAACGAGGCGGGCGCGCTATCCCGCATTTCGGGTCTGTTTTCCGCGCGCGGGTATAACATCGAATCGTTGACGGTCGCGCCGACCGAGGATGCCACCATGTCGCGCATGACCCTCGTGACCACCGGTTCGGACGACGTCATCGAGCAGATCACCAAGCAGCTCAACAAGCTTGTCGAGGTCGTGAAGGTGATCGATCTCACGGAAGGAAACCACATCGAACGCGAGCTGATGCTGGTAAAGGTTCGCGCCGCGGGCAAGGATCGCGAGGAAATGAAACGGCTCGCCGACATTTTTCGTGGCAGCATTCTCGACGTCACCGATAAGAGCTACACCATCGAGCTGACCGGCACTGGGTCCAAGCTCGACGCGTTCCTGCAGGCGATCGAGCCCGGCGTGATTCTCGAGACCGTGCGCACGGGCGCTTCGGGAATCGGTCGCGGCGAACGCATACTGAGAGTCTAGGGAACGAAGAATGAAAGTCTATTACGACAAGGATGCCGATCTCTCGCTCATCAAGGGCAAGAAGGTCACCATCGTCGGGTACGGCTCGCAGGGCCACGCTCACGCGCAGAATCTCAACGACTCCGGCGTCAAGGTGACGGTCGCGCTGCGCAAGGCCGGCGCGTCGTGGAACAAGGCGAAAAAAGCGGGGTTGAAGGTCGCCGAGGTCGCCGAGGCAGTCAAAGGTGCCGATTTCGTGATGATGCTCATGCCCGACGAGCACATCGCCGCGGTTTACCGCGAAAGTGTCGAGCCGAACATGAGGAAGGGTGCGACGCTCGCGTTCGCGCATGGATTCAACATCCACTACGGACAGGTGAAGCCGCGCGAGGACCTCGACGTGGTCATGATCGCGCCCAAGGCGCCGGGTCATACGGTACGCTCGACGTACGTGCAGGGTGGCGGCACGCCGATGCTCATCGCGATCCATCAGGACCCGAGCCGCAAGGCGCGCGACCTCGCGCTCTCGTACGCCGCGGCGATCGGAGGCGCACGCGCCGGCGTTATCGAGACCTCGTTCAAGGAAGAGACCGAGACCGATCTCTTCGGCGAGCAGGCTGTGCTGTGCGGCGGTTGCGTCGAGCTGGTCAAGGCGGGCTTCGAAACGCTGGTGAATGCCGGGTATGCTCCCGAGATGGCGTATTTCGAATGCCTGCACGAGCTCAAGCTCATCGTCGACCTGATGTACGAGGGCGGAATCGGCAACATGAACTATTCGATATCGAACAACGCCGAGTACGGCGAGTACGTCAGCGGACCGAGGATTATTGGCGATGAAACGAGAAAGGCGATGCGCGAAGCGCTCGAGCGCATCCAGAGCGGCGAGTATGCCCGGGAGTTCATCCTCGAGAATCGCGCTGGCGCACCAACGCTGCTGTCGCGCCGGCGCATGACCGCCGAGCATCCGATCGAGCAGGTCGGAGGCAAGCTGCGCGAAATGATGCCGTGGATCAGGAAGAACAAGCTCGTCGACCAATCGCGCAACTGATGAAGCCGGGCCCGGCTCCGATTTGCAACCAGCGCGGGTGGATCGGCCTCGTCGTGCTTGTGTTCGCGCTGGTCATTGTCGCGGTGCTGGCGCAAACCGCGCTGAAGCAATACGGGTTGCTCAGCGGCTTCGGCGCGCCGCAGAAGTCCGCGAGGATCTCCGCAAGCGCGTCGACGATGAGTCCAAATAGGGCCCGGAGTCTTTGGGTCCGGTGAACTCGAGCTATCCGCACCCCATCATCGCCCGCGAAGGATGGCCGTTTCTGGCCATTGCCGTGGCGATCGCATTGGCGCTCTCGTTCACGTCCTGGTGGCCGCTTGCGTTGTTGGCGTGGATGGCCGTGATCTTCATCGGGCAGTTTTTCCGCGATCCGCCGCGGTTGGTTCCGACGCAGGCGAACGCTGTCCTGTCTCCCGCCGACGGCCGCGTCGTATTCGTCGAAAAGTCGTGCGACCCTTTCCTCCAGCGCGATGCGCTCAAGATAAGCATCTTCATGAACGTGTTCAACGTGCATTCGAACCGGAGCCCCGTGGACGGCACGGTGAAGAGCAAGTGGTATCACGCCGGAAGCTACGTCAATGCCGCGCTCGACAAGGCATCGCTGGAAAACGAGCGCAACGCGCTGCATATCGCGACGCCTGCAGGCGTCGACGTGACCTGCGTTCAGGTCGCGGGGCTGATCGCGCGGCGCATTCTCTGCTATGTCGGCCCCGGCGATGCGCTCGCGCGCGGACAGCGCTATGGCTTCATCCGTTTCGGTTCGCGCGTCGACGTCTATCTGCCGCCCGGCTCGCGTCCGAGAGCCGCGGTCGGTGACATCGTCCACGCGACGAGCAGCATCATCGCCGATCTCGAGTAAGCGGGTGCGGCGGCGTTGTCTTGACGCCCCCTTGCTGCTAGGCTTGACGCATGGGCGACTACCAGCAGGAACGCGCTCTCGCCAAGAACCGTATTCGCCGGCGCGGCATTTTCCTGCTGCCCAACCTGTTTACGACCGCGGCGCTGTTTGCGGGCTTTTACGCCATCGTGCAGGCGATGAACGGCCGCTTCGACCACGCCGCGATCGCAATTTTCGTTGCGATGGTCCTGGACGGCCTCGACGGCCGCGTCGCGCGGCTCACCAAGACGCAAAGCGCGTTCGGCGCGGAGTACGACAGCCTTTCGGACATGGTTTCGTTCGGCGCGGCGCCGGCGCTCGTGGTCTACGAGTGGGCGCTGCGCAGCATGGGGAAGCTGGGATGGATCGCCGCATTTGTCTACGTCGCCGGCGCGGCGCTGCGGCTCGCGCGCTTCAATACCATGCTCGAGGTCGCCGACAAGCGCTATTTTCAGGGGCTGCCGAGCCCGTCGGCGGCGGCGCTCGTCGCGGGATTCGTGTGGGTGATCGAAGACTACGCGATCGATCCGGAAACCGTCCGCTGGGCCGCGTGGATCATCACTGTATTTGCCGGCTTGACCATGGTCACCAACCTGAAGTACTACAGCTTCAAGACGATCAATCTGCGGCGCAGCGTTCCCTTTGTCGTGGTGTTCCTGATCGTTCTCTTCTTCGTCCTGGTGAGCTACCAGCCGCCGATCGTGCTGTTCGGAGCGTTCGCCGTTTACGCGATCGCGGGCTACGTGTGGTCGGCGTGGCTTGGGCTGCGACGGCGCCGCGGTTGAGCGCTGGCGACCTCAATTGACCATCGACGTTGCGGTGCCCGTTCGTATCGTTGCGTTTCCCCTTTGAACGCACTTTGGGCGCTTGAGGCGCAGACTCAAGAATGAAAGACCGTTGCTCAGTCCTGGTGACCGGAGCCGATGGATTTATCGGCAGCCATCTGGTCGAGGCGCTGCTCCAACGGGACTGCAAGGTCCGCGCGTTCGTCTTCTACAATTCGTTCAACAGCTGGGGATGGCTCGATACGCTCCCGAGGAAAATCCTATCCCAGCTCGATGTGGTCGCCGGCGACGTACGCGACCCCAATGGAATCGCAAAGGCAATGCAGCAATGCGATATCGTCTTTCATCTGGCGGCGCTGATCGCCATCCCTTTTTCGTATGACTCGCCGGATTCTTACGTCGATACGAACATCCGCGGCACGCTGAACGTTCTTCAGGCGGCCAGAGTTCAACGCACCCGCCGAGTGCTTGTGACTTCAAGCTCGGAGGTCTATGGAACAGCTCGGTACGTGCCTATCGACGAAAAGCACGCGCTCCAGGGACAATCTCCGTATAGCGCGACCAAGATCGGAGCCGACCGTCTTGCCGAGTCCTTTTATCGCTCCTTCGATTTGCCGGTCACGATCGTACGGCCTTTCAATACCTTCGGCCCCCGACAGTCTGCCCGCGCGATCATTCCCACGATCATCACTCAGCTGCTCAGCGGTCGGACGCAACTCAATCTGGGAAATCTCGAACCGACGAGAGACTTCAATTTCGTCAAAGACATCGCTGCGGGGTTCATTGCGATCGCCGAATCGGATCGCACGATCGGTGAAGAAATCAACATAGCGTCCGGCCGCGAGATATCGATACGGAGAGTTGCCGAGCTGCTGATCGAACGCCTGAGCCCGGCGGCCGAGATAGTTGCCGACGACAGGCGAATGAGGCCGCAAAAATCGGAGGTGGAGCGCCTGCTCGGCGACAACCGGAAAATTGCGGCGCTCACCGATTGGAAGCAGCGCTACACATTTGAAACAGGGCTCGACGAGACAATCGAATGGTTCAGAATCCCCGAGAATCTCGGCCGCTACAAGATCTCGCTCTATAACGTCTGAGCTAAAGGGAGAAGAGATGCGTGCTGTTGTCCTGGCGGGCGGCAAGGGCACGAGGTTGTTGCCGTACACGACGTTGATACCGAAACCCCTCGTTCCGATCGGAGGAAAATATTCGATTCTCGAAATTGTCCTGATTCAGCTTAGGTCGGCAGGCTTCACGCACGTCACGCTTGCAGTAAATCACTTGGCAAATCTGGTCATCGCCTATTTCGGTGATGGCGCAAGATGGGCCTTGAAACTCGACTATTCCATCGAGGATCGTCCGCTTAGCACGATCGGTCCGTTGACCTTAATCAAGGACCTGCCCGAGAACTTTCTCGTGATGAATGGCGATATCCTCTGCAACCTCGATTACAGGGCGTTCTACGACCGGCACGTGGCGGAAGGCTGTGACGTCTCCGTCGCGGCGTACAAGCGATCGGTAACAGTCGATTTTGGCGTGCTCAGCTACGACGAAGCTTCCGGACGCCTCGAGAGATTCGCCGAGAAGCCCCAGTACGATTTCGACGTCAGCATGGGCGTCTACTGTCTTCGCCGGAGTGTCGTCGATGATCTTGTCACCGGTGAGGCCTACGGCTTCGACAACCTGATGCTCGATAGCATCAAGAACGGGCGTCTCATTCGGATTCGTCCATTTTCCGGACACTGGCTGGACATCGGGCGCCCCGAAGACTATCAAACCGCGAACGAGCAATTCCCTTCTCTCCGCAAGGAACTGGGCATACCTGAATGAGGGCCTTGATCACGGGCGCGAGAGGGCTCCTGGGGCGTTACCTTATCGAAGCGATCGCGCGATCGGGCGAGCACGAAATCTTTGCCGTGACAAGAGCGATACCGAGTCGTCAATTCGAGGTTCGCTGCGACTTGGCCGATCGCGCGTCGGCATCGGCGCTGCTTGCGAAAGTGAGACCGAACGCGATTTTCCATTTGGCGGGATCATTTTCCAACAACTTCGAAGATGATCTGCGTAACAACGTTGTCGCCGCAAAAAATCTCCTGGAGGCGATGATCGAGTACGCTGCGGCGGCTCGAGTCGTTGTCGCGGGCAGCGCAGCCGAATATGGAATGGTCGACGAAGAATCGAACCCGGTGCGTGAGGAGTACAGAGCGGAGCCGGTCAGCGTTTACGGGCTGACCAAGCTCTATCAAACTGAGCTCTGCATGTACTATGCGCGCATGAAAGGCGTGGACGCCGTCGTGGCGCGGTTATTCAACATATCGGGGCAGGGAGCTTCGGAAAATCTCTTCATCGGCCGGGTCGAGCGACAAATCGCTGCCTACCTGGCGGGAAAGACCAAATTCATCGTGGTCGGCAATTTGGATGCGTACCGGGACTACATTTCCGCCAACGAGACCGCACAGGCACTGATCAAGCTGATGAAATTCGGATCCGCTGGGGAGATATACAACGTCGGCAGCGGCGTTCCCGTGCAACTGAAGGAACTATTGAAGAGATTGCTTGGCGAAGCCGGAGTCGAGTGGTCCGCCGTTCGTACCGATCCTACCCGAGGCGAAGGCAAGCGTGATGTTCCGATCATCTACGCCGATGTTTCCAAACTGCGGAGCCTCGGCGCATGATTGAGAACGCTCCGCAGGTCAAGACCGGCTCGAGCAAGCGGCTGGTAGTCATCTCTCCCGTGTACAACGAGGAGGAGGTCATTCGGCCGTTCTACGACGAGTTGAAGCTGTGCCTGTACGATCTGGAGCCGCATTATCGATCGACGATTGTTTTCGTTCTCGACCGTTGCACCGACAATACACTGGCCATCCTGCGTGATATCGCCGACCGGGACGACACCGTCAAGTGCCTGGTCATGTCCTCACGTTTCGGACATCAGATGGCGCTTCTTGCCGGCATAGACCATACGGATGCAGACGTCTATGTGATGATGGACAGCGATCTTCAACACCCGCCGTCGGTGATCAAGCAAATGATCCGCACTTACGAGCAGGGATTCGATGTCGTTTACACGATACGCATGGAGATCGAGGGCCAGGGAACATGGCGAAAGCTGGGTGGGAAGATGTTCTATTCCATCCTCCGCCGGCTTTCGGATGCCCCGATCCACGAGAATGCCGCCGACTTCCGCCTCATCACCGACAGGGTCGCAAGGGTATTTCGAGATCAGATTCGTGAGAGGAACATGTTCATGCGAGGATTGGTTGGGTGGGTCGGATTCAATCAGAAGGCCGTGAAGTACGTGGCGGCCGGTCGTTTTGCCGGGCGGAGCAAATACTCGATGGCGCGAATGTTTCGGCTTGCGGGCGACGCCCTGATATCGTTCAGCTCGTTTCCGCTGCGGCTGAGCCTTATCGTAGGCGTGGTGTTTTCGGTGGTTGGCTTTCTCTATGCGCTGCTTACCGCCTTCCAGTACTTTGTCCACACCGAGCTCCCGAGCGGCTGGGCGACACTCGTGATTCTGATCACCATTTACTCCGGCGTTCAGCTGATCTGCCTGGGTATGGTCGGGGCGTACGTCGGAGCGATTTACTCGGAGGTAAAGAACAGACCCCATTACATCGTAGACGAGCTCATCAACTTCACCGCCTCGGGCAATGGCCAAGGTTGATTTCGACGATTTTGTCGACGAGTACGATGCGCTTCTGCGCGCGGAGCTCGCCTTCTTTTCAACGGGCGACCGTTACTTCGCCGAGTACAAGGCCCGCATCGCGCGTGAACAGATCGATTTCGAGCCGGCGCGGATACTCGAGTTCGGCTGCGGCATTGGCCGGAACATACCGTTCCTTCGCTCCTATTTCCCCTCCGCCGAGGTTCAGGGTTCGGATGTCTCGGTCAAGAGCCTGAAAGCGGCCGAAAAGAGCAATCCGGGAACACATTTTTTCTTTGATGACGGTACCGGGATCATTCCTTCTGCGTACGACCTGGTATTCGTCGCCGGCGTTCTACATCACATTGCCCCGGATGCGAGAAACGAAGCGCTGATCCGAATCCGTGGAAGACTTCGACCGCGTGGGCAAGTCGTGATCTTCGAACACAATCCCTACAATCCGATAACCAGCAGAATAGTCGGCAGGTGTCCGTTCGATGCCGACGCCGTCCTGCTGTCGCTGGGAGAGCTCAAGAGGCGATTGAAGGAATCCGGCTTCACTGTTCGAAAAACGGGCTACGCATTGTTTTTCCCGGAGCGATTGGCAGTTTTTGCCGGTGCGGACCGCTTCCTCAGATGGCTGCCGCTCGGTGGGCAGTATTTTGTCGTTGCGGAAAAGTGACTCAGTTCGGGAAATTTCTCGCTGTGGGGATATTCAATACGGGACTGGGTTATGCCGTCATTTTCTTTTCGATGTATGGGCTCGGCTGGGGACCTTTTTCCAGCAACGTCATCGGCTATGCGGTGGGGCTGTCCTCTTCATATCTCTTGAACCGGCTCGTCACCTTCAATAGCGTGCGCGACAAAATGCCGGAAATGGCGACGTTCCTGGCGGTGTTTTGTCTTGCGTACGGAGCGAATCTCATTGCCTTGAAGGTGTTGATCGACCACGGAGCGCATCCCGGCCTCAGCCAACTGATTGCGGGAGCGTTCTACGTCGCGATTTCGTATACCGCGAACAAGTTTCTGGTGTTTCGGTAACTTCCGATCTCACAAACCTGCGTCTGCCGCTGAATCGCCTCGGAATTGATGGCGTGTCCTGCTGCATAGGATCGGCACAATGAACGGCGCATCTACCAGAAAAGATGCAGTCGCAATCGCCTGTCTCATCGGGCTGGGGCTGACGACGCTTTGGAATTGCCTCAAGCCCGGATACTCGTTTGCCCTGTTTCAGGACAACGAGTATCTTCTCGGCCCCGTCTTCTCGCACATGTCGAACGCGATGAGCCGGGGAGACTGGCCGACATGGATGAACACGGTGATGGGCGGGATCCCGCTGTACAACAGCCCGCAGTTTTCACCGTGGTATCCCTTCTACTTCCTGTATCTGCCGTTGTATCAGGATGCGTTGTCGGCGATCTACAGTCTTCACGCGGTGACCCTGGGGCACGTGTTCATACTGGAGGTAAATACCTATGTTCTTTTGAGGACGCTCGGGGTTTCGCGCTTTGGAGCCGTCCTCGGAGCGGCGCTTCTCGCATTCGGGGCCAATACGCTGACCTACTCGATGTGGGTGAACATTACCGCTCCGTACGCTTGGCTCCCGCTCTATGTTTGCGCGCTGGTGCGGCTGTTTCGCCCCGCGGCAAACATGGGCGACATCGTGCTAGGCGTTGCAGCGATAACGCTGTTGGCACTCGCATCGCCAGCTCAGGCGCTCATCCATGCCTCTCTCATCACCGTGGTCTACGTCGGATATCAACTGATCGTTCAGCGGCGACGGGGAAGATTGCGCTCGCTGGCCCCAGGCGTCGTCCGTTTGTGTATTGTTGCCACCTGCTCGGTCCTGCTCGCGGCGCCCGTTCTGCTTCCCGTGGCGCTTGACTATGGGCAGATGATTCGATGGATCGGACCCTTTCCACCAGTGATCGGGCACGCAAGACTTCCGATTCAGGCGTTCTTGTTCGATCAGCTCGGCATCGGAGATCTAAGCGGCGTCATGTTTCCGATCACGCGCACCCGGGCGGTGGGCCACGAGTACGTAGGATTATTCGCCATCAGCTTGGCGGCGTTCGGATTGCTTTCCAGGCGTCACGCCCGTATCGTCGTCCCGCTTGCCGTCGTGGCCGTTTACGCTCTTCTGTCTTCAGCCGGCGACAATCTGGGCCTTGCCTACGTAAATTACGCCCTTCCCTTCCTGAACCGGATACGCGAACCGAGCCGATTCCTCGTGCTCTTCGCGTTCGCAATCAGTGTGCTCGCTGCCATTGGATTCGATCATCTTCGCGCTCGTTCGGCAGCGAAGGATGTGCCCCTGGTCGGACGAAAGGAATGGATCGTCGCCGGAGCGATCGCCGTTCTGGTCGCGTTGTTTCTGGCGACGAGCTACCGTCGCCTGTCGTCGGTAGCGACAGCGCTCGCGATGGTCGCCGGTTGGTGCGCTTTGCTTGGGGCTGGGGTGGTCTGCCGCCGGGGTGCGTTGAAATACGGAGTGGCGTTAGGATTTGGAATGACGGCAATTTACTTCAACTATCTCGCAGTGGATTGGCAACCGCCACCCCTGGCCGATGGCCACTACCTTACCGCGGAGAGTCTCCGGCTGCACGACGCCATGAAACGCGTTGCGGCGATCGATCCCCGCCACGACTACCGCGTGATCATCGATGGCGCGCTTGACAAGCAGCGGGTGGCAATGATCGGATCGTTTCATGGAGTGCGGACCTTCAACGCGTATTTCAATCCTTTGCCATACAAGCAGTTCGAGGAGATCTACTACCACGGCGCCGGGAGCGGCAACTATTTCCGCGTTTTGGGAGGCAAGTACCTCCTCTGCCAGGCGTGTTCGTCGGCTGCAGCGGACGGGTATTCGCTGCGCGAGAGCTTGAACGGAATCGAGATATTCGAAACCAACGATGTGTCCCCCTACTATTACCTCAGCCATCGTATCTCAGGGATCTACCGCGACCAGGGGGATTTTGTGAGGCAAGTCGCTGCGTTGGGACTGTCGCGCGGTGTGTTGCTCGTGCAAGACAAGGACCATGATGCTCTCGCGCCGCTTGTCGGAGGCACCGGCGATTCGGAAGCCTGCGTCCCGCACGAGGAGACTCGCACCTTGAACAGCTTGGTCGTCAGTCTCGACTGCGCTCTACCGAGTGTCTTCGTTTTGAACGAGTATTTCGGTGGCCAGTGGCGGGCCCGCATCAACGGCACGAGGGCGCCCGTACTGCGGGTAAACGGCAATCAGGTAGGAGTAGCGCTTGCCGCAGGGCGCTCTCTGCTGGAGATCACATATTCGCCAAAGGCGCTGGAGTTGTCTCTGTATCTCTTCACGGCGGGATTGCTGTTGTTCGCGTTCTTGCTGACGCTGCATGCGATCGAGTGGTCCACGGGCCGGCGTTTCGATCAGGCGTTTTCCGTTCTACGATGAGAATGTGGACCGGCGTCGTGCTCGCGAGCCGGCTGCTCCGCCTACTTCCGGTGGGCATCGCGTTTCAGATTTTTCGCGTGCATTTCACGCAAGGGCCCTGAGCATGCCGCCTCCGGAGCAAACGATCAATTATCGCGGCGTCGCCGTGCTCGTTCCGTGCCTCAACGAAGCGGCGACGATTTCAAAGGTCGTGAGCGGTTTCGCACAGGTGCTGCCGGGATGTCGTGTCTACATCTGCGATAACGCGTCGACCGACCGGACCGCCGAATGCGCGCGCGATGCCGGTGCGATTGTGTGCTTCGAGCCTCATCCCGGCAAAGGGGGAGTGATCCGCAGGATGTTCGCCGAAATCGACGCGTCGATTTATGTCATCGTCGACGGCGACGCTACGTACGACGCCACGCGCGCACCGGAACTAGTTGCCGCCATCGCGCATGAAGGATTCGACATGGTGACCGCCGTGCGCGACAACGAGGGTGAGGCTACGGCTTACCGCCGCGGTCACCGCGCCGCAAACCGTTTGTTCAACTGGCTGCTCGGCGTGTTCTTCGGTCAAAGGCCGAAGGACATTTCGTCGAGTCAGCGCGGTACGGCCTGACCGCTCGCGCCGACCCGCTCGAGCCGGCAAAGCTCGAGCGGGATTGGCAACATGTTGGAGACGATCGGTGCGCATTCGTGCGGCGCGCGAAGCAGGCCGTACGCATCGAGCGTGGCGGTGCCAGAACCCGGTGGATACGTGAGTGCATACAGCGGCCCATCGTGCTCACGTACGATTCGCGCGATCTCGCCTGCGAGCCGATTCTGCCGTTTCGGATGGTTGAGATTGTTGTTCGCGCCGAGAAAGCGGCCGTCGGACGGGAAGAAGGGCAGCACGAAAGCCATCGGCTGGTTGACAATCAGCAAAATCACCGCACGTGGCGCGACGGGCGGCACCGAGACCATGAAATAGCGTTCGCCGTAATCGATGCGTCCCAAGTTCGGGTAGCGGACAGTGAAAATTACCAGCGCTGCGATCACTGTGGCCCCCGCCGGCAACCAGCGGTCCGGCACGATCGAGCGAAGGACATAGATCAGCAGTGCGCCGGAAAGCAGCTCGAGCGGCATGAGGTAGCGAGGCACGGTAAGCATTGCGGCCCAGACGACGAAAGATACGGTGGAGAACACGAGCGTGAAGCGCCACTTGTCGGCGGGTTCCGCGGCTTGCGGTGGCGGCACCTTGCGCCAACGCCGCACCAGCCAGGCGATGCCCGCGGCGATGATCAAGACATAGAGCAGTGGCAGCCGGCGGTCGCGATACCGCAGCGGAAAGGCCGACCATTCGAGCAGGCTACGCGGAGCGAATCGCAGATCCACCAGGCGCATCGCGTCCCACCATTCCGACCGGAAAATATCGTTGAAAAACGGAAATACCGGACTGCCGAAATGCGCGTAGAGCGTCCACATCCACGCGCCGGATGAAAGTAGCAGGCCGGCCAGCACGGCGATGCCGAATCCGAAGGCGTCTCGCAGACCGCGCGAGCGCAATGGGCGCGCGAGCAGCAGCGCGCAACACAGACCGGCTGCATACGGGGCGTTGGTGAGTTTGAGACCGCTGGCGATGCCGGCGATGAGCCCGGCGGACGCGAACGAGCCCCACGCCGCCGCGTCGCGTTCGTTGCGCCGAAGCAGAAGCCAGAGCGCAAGGATGATCAGGGCGGTCCCCGGCCAGTCGTTCATGGTCAAGCCGAGCAGCGAAACGGGCCCGGAAGCGGTGATGCCGATTGCGAAGGCAAGAGCGGCGAAACCCCAACGGGCTTTGCCGCGCACACCGGCGAACAGCAGCATCAGTATCTTGGCGAGAAAGAACGCGCCGACGCCGGCAGGCAGCGCGATAACGAACGCGATCAGCCGCGGCGGCCAGCCGGCCGCAACCATCCAATAGAACGGGAGGTCGAGCAGGGGATTGAAGAAAGTCTGCAACTGCGCCGGGGCAAGATCCCAGCCGAGACGATCGTGGACGAACGCCCATGCGTTGTAGAAGTGGTAGTTGCGCAGGTCCCAGCTGGCGTCCTGTCGCAGCACAAACGCCGAGAAGCCCCCCGCGACCAGCAGCGCGGCGAGGAGCGCGCTGCCCTCAAGCAACAGCCGCAAACTGCGTCCACGGACCAACGGGCGCGGCGATTCAGCGACGGTCGGCGGCATGGCGCACGATTATGCCATCCGCCGTGACGCGCCGCGCCGTACGGGCACCGTGCAGCGCGCGAGGGCCGGGCGAGCGGCGTGGCTCGTTGCGCGGTGCTTAAATTCCCGCTATAGTGGATTCATGTGCAGCCGGCGCCTTCTTTCGTGTCTTCCCTCGACCGCCATCCTCGGCGGTCTGCTGCTGCGCCCCGCGCGCAGATAACTCACACCTCTTTTTCGCGGTATCCGGCTTCGCCAGGCAGCGCCAGGCGGAGAAAAGCGGCACATCAAGCTTGCGGGAGAACACCATGGCAGAGCACCTGATCATATTCGACACGACACTGCGCGACGGCGAGCAGAGTCCCGGCGCATCGATGACCAACGAGGAAAAGATGCGCATCGCCAAGCAGCTCGAGCGGCTGAAGGTGGATGTCATCGAAGCGGGTTTTCCGGCCTCGTCCAACGGCGACTTCGCCGCGGTCAAGGCGATTGCCAATGCGATCAAGGACAGCACCGTGTGCGGGCTCGCACGGGCCAACGAGCAGGACGTGAGGCGCGCGGGTGAGGCGCTCAAGGGAGCGAAGTCGGGCCGCGTGCACACGTTCATCGCGAGCTCGCCCATCCACATGAAAATGAAGCTGCGCATGGCGCCCGAGCAAGTGCTGGAGCAGGCGGTGAAGGCGGTCAGGTGGGCGCGCGAATACACCGACAACGTCGAGTTCTCCCCCGAGGACGCGGGTCGCTCGGAGATCGATTTCCTCTGCCGAATTCTCGAAGCGACCATCGCCGCGGGCGCGCGGACGGTCAATATTCCCGACACCGTCGGCTATACAATGCCGTGGCAATTCGGCGAGCTGATCAGGGCGCTGCGCGAGCGCGTGCCCAACTCGGACAAGGCAGTATGGTCGGTGCATTGCCACAACGACCTCGGGGTGGCGGTCGCGAACTCGCTTGCGTCGGTCATGAACGGTGCTCGGCAGGTCGAGTGCACGATCAACGGCCTGGGAGAGCGCGCGGGTAATGCATCGCTGGAGGAGATCGTCATGGCGGTCAAGACGCGCAAGGACGTCTTTCCCTGCACGACGCGCATCGACACCACGCAGATCGTCGCGGCGTCGAAGCTGGTTTCCGGAATCACCGGATTTCCGGTTCAGCCGAACAAGGCGATTGTCGGTGCGAATGCGTTTTCGCACGAGTCCGGCATCCACCAGGACGGCGTGCTGAAGCACCGCGAAACCTACGAAATCATGCGCGCGGAAGACGTGGGTTGGAATGCGAACAAGCTGGTGCTCGGCAAGCTCTCCGGCAGAAATGCTTTCAAGAACAGGCTCGCCGAGCTCGGGATCGATCTCGGCAGCGAAGATGCTGTCAATCACGCATTCGCGCGCTTCAAGGAACTTGCCGACAAGAAGGGCGAGGTGTTCGATGAGGATCTGCACGCGCTGGTATCGGACGAGCAGATCACGCCCGAGCGCGAGCACTACAAGCTCGTCGCGTTGAAAATCGTCTCGGAGACCGGCGAAGTGCCGAGCGCGATGGTCACTCTGGGCGCGGGTGACGCTGAGCACAGTGTGCAGACGCGCGGCGACGGCCCGATCGATGCGATGTTCAGGGCCATCGAGCTGATGGTCCATTCCAGGGCGCGGATGCTGCTCTATTCGGTGAATGCCATCACGACGGGAACCGATGCGCAGGGCGAAGTCACCGTCAGGCTCGAGCGCGAAGGACGCATCGTCAACGGGCTGGGCTCGGACACCGACATCCTGGTGGCATCGGCCAAGGCGTACATCAACGCGCTGAACAAGCTCCACAGCAAGCAGCAGCGCTTGAATCCCCAGCTTGCAGCGTAGCTTGCGCCAGTGGCCATGTTGGCCGATACCGTGAGCGAGCGCTCCGTGATCGCCGGCCACGAAACCGGCGGAGATGACGCGGCGGGAGACCAGGCGAGGCTTCCGTCGAGCGTCCGTGTCGGCGCCGCCGACCTGCCGGTGTGGCCGCAAGAGCAGAGCGTTGCGCCGATGTCGGCGCCGCTCATGGCGATCACCACGTTTTCCGACTGGGAGCTCTACCACCCATCGCTCATCGCCGCGGCGCTGAGGGCAGAGCAGGACCCGAACTTGCGCGGCGTGATCTTTCGCGGCGGCTGCGGCATCAAGGTGCGCAAGGTGCCGGAATGGAGCTCGCCCGCGGCGCTGCTGATCCACGGGCGCGCGTTGATGCTCGCACACCACACGCTTTCGCGGCGCCCGGTATTCGCCGACGACACATGGGGAAGCATCTACCGCGCCCGCGATCATTGCATGCCGCACAGCCATCTGCGATCGAACGTCAGCGTTGTGTACATGCTCGACCCGGGCGACGCCGATCCTGACGACGAGCTCGCCGCGAGATTTTGCGTGGCCGACCCCCGCATCGACGCATGCTGTCCCGATGAGCCGGGACGGGTAACGCGACATGTGATGCCCATCCTGACCCCGGGGACGATGCTCATCTTCGCCAGCGACTATCTGCACAGCGTGAATCCCTACTACGGCCAGAGGCCGCGAATCACGATTTCCTGGAACATCACGCTCGAGCGCCTGCCGGGACGTCCGGGCGAGGGCTGGATGTAAGGCTTCGCCCAAGCAAGGCCTCGGTACGGTTCACCTGCCTCTCCCAGCAAGCGCCGTGCCGGGCGTGAACAGTACCGCACTGTCCGCGCCAAGTGCCTCGATCTGTTATTATTTGCGCAGTGCAGCAGCCGGCTCACCCGCAGCCGCTGCTGCGGCGCAACCGCCCCGCCTGCACGACCCTCCGCGGGCGCGTGGACATTTCGCAATTCCCACTATGCCCGCTGTCGACAAGGATCGCGCATGAGTTCGCCCCACTATGGACCGGGAATTGAAATCAGTGGCCGTATAGCCCCCGAATATGTCAAAATCCTGAGCCCTGCCGCGCTTGCGTTCGCAGCGCGGCTGCAGCGAGCGTTCGGCGGGCGGCGCACCCAGCTGCTCGCTCGACGCGACGCCCGACAGAAGGAGCTCGATGCCGGCGTGCTGCCTGATTTCCTTGCGGAGACTCGAGCGATCCGGGAAAGTGCGTGGACCTGCGCGCCCGTTCCCGGTGACATCGACGATCGCCGCGTCGAGATCACCGGGCCGGTCGACCGCAAGATGATCATCAATGCCCTCAACTCGGGCGCCAATGTGTACATGGCGGACTTCGAGGACGCCAATACGCCGAGCTGGGACAACAATATCCAGGGCCACATCAATCTGTGCGACGCGATCCGCCGCAGGATCGATTACGTCAGCCCCGAAGGCAAGCCCTACAAGCTCAACGACACGACCGCCACGCTTTTCGTGCGGCCCCGCGGGTGGCATCTTCCGGAAAAGCACGTGAGCGTCGACGGCTCGCCGATGTCGGGCGGCATTTTCGATTTCGCAATGTACTTCTTCCATAACGCGAAGGAGCTGCTCGCGCGCGGGACCGGCCCCTACTTCTATGTGCCGAAGCTCGAGAGCTACCTCGAGGCCAGACTGTGGAACGAGATCTTCGTCATGGCGCAGGATACCCTCGGCGTTCCACGAGGGTCGATCCGGGCGACCGTGCTTATCGAGACCATTCTCGCGGCGTTCGAGATGGACGAGATTCTGTACGAGCTGCGCGAGCACTCGGCGGGCCTCAACTGCGGCCGCTGGGATTACATTTTTTCGTGCATCAAAAAGTTCCGCAACAAGCGCGACTTTTGCCTTGCCGACCGCGCGCTCGTCACGATGACCACGCATTTCATGCGCTCGTACGCGGAGCTTTGCATCAAGACCTGCCATCGACGCAATATCCATGCGATGGGCGGCATGGCGGCGCAGATTCCGGTGAAGAACGACGAAAAGGCCAACGCCGAGGCATTCGCCAAGGTCAAGGCCGACAAGGAGCGCGAAGCCACCATAGGTCATGACGGTACCTGGGTCGCGCACCCGGGGATGGTGCAGCTCGCCAGGGAAGCGTTCGACCGCTTGATGCCGACGCCGAATCAGATCGTCATCAAGAGGCGCGAGGACGTCAGCGTGAGCGCCGCCGATCTGCTGAGGTTCGAGCCGGAAAAACCCATCACCGAAAAAGGGCTCCGGCTCAACATCAGCGTGGCGATCCAATACGTCGGTGCCTGGCTGGTCGGGCAGGGAGCGGTTCCGATCTTCAATCTGATGGAAGACGCGGCGACCGCGGAGATCTCGCGCTCGCAGGTGTGGCAGTGGATGCGATCGC